>BFBZ01001116.1_pt1 | contig 19286 bp, 17 predicted proteins | sample 1888401 | NCBI WGS metagenome assembly BFBZ01 (sample SAMD00112614, study PRJDB3348) | symbiont metagenome | host: Chara braunii | reverse complement strand
CCCGCCCCTCACAGCCGGCCCCGCCGGGAGCGCCAGCGTCCTGGCAAGCGAAAAGCCGAAGGCTTCCGCCCCGCGGAAAGCGGCTTTGGCAGCTTGCAAAGGCCCGGCGACGGCTGTAGTCGGGTGAAAGAAAAAGGCCGTGATGACCACGATCGGAACGCGGAACACAAGCCGGAGAAACGGAGACGTTCGAACCCCGTCGACCGGCAACCGCTTGTCCTCACGAACGCCGCGAGGGCATGGGCGAGAGTCGTGCGGCACCGCGTGTGGCCTTCCTGCGATCGACCGGGGGTTCGACTCATACCGAGATCCGCTCGACGAGGTTACGGGACACCGCCCGACTGCGACGGTCGTAGAGCCGGGTCGTCCGCGGGTCGGCGTGGCCGAGCAGATACTGAACGTCCGCAAGTGGCATTCCTTGCTCCAGCAGGTCCGTGCAGGTCGCCGCCCGGAACGAGTGCGGACTGAACAGGCCGGGGAGCCCGGCGTCTTTGAGCCGCCGCTTGGTCATGCGCCAGATGTCGGTCCCGGTCATGGCCCGGGCGGTGAACGCGCCGGTCCGCCCGGTGAGGGTGCGGAACAGTGGTGCGGTCTTGGGCTCGCCGTCGGTAACGGCCGCGGCGAGGTATTCGAGCAGGTGGCGTTCCAGGTCGTGTCGGACTGGCAGGTTCCGGTCCTGGCCGCCCTTCTCGGTGAACCGGAGGGCGTACTGCGTGCCGTCGTGGACCAGGTCTTTCAATCGGAGATTCGCGACGGCGCCAGCCCGTAGTGCCGTGTAAATCAGGGTGGCCAACACCGCGCGGTCACGGAGCCCGGCGGGGGTTCCGACGTCGATCGCGGCGAGGAGGGTGCGGGCCTGGTCGATGGGGATGGCCGGGGTCTTCCCCTCGGTCATCGAGTACCGCGCCCCACGGACGCTTAACGCCGGGTTGAAGGCCATGACGTGCCGCAGGGTCAGGGCGTCGAAGAAGCGGCGGATGGCGGCCAGGGCGAGTTTCTGGGTCGGGATGCTGCCGCCGAACTGATCGAAGTAGGACCCGATGATTCCCGGTGTGACTTGTACCAGCGGAACCCCGCGGATCTCCAACCAACCGAGCAGCGCGCGGACCGCGCGGGAATAAGCGGTTCGGGTGTGCGCGTTTCGCAGCGTCCCCCGGAAGAACTCGTCCCAGGCGAATACGGCTGTGGGGCCGAGTTCCGCGACGATACGAGGGGTTCGCAGAAGGGGCACCGGGAGTGCCGGTACGGGCGGAGCGGTCGTTGCGATCGGTGCGGTGGTTTCGGTCATAAACGCGCCGAGAGTGCCACGAACGGCGCGTGAAGTCCACATCGTCGTCACGGCCGGACGCAATTTCTCCGCCGGGTGTGGCGCGGCGGCTACGCCGTCGGAGGTGCGTCGGGGCGATCGCCCGCGAGTATCGATCGACGAAGCCGCGAAGAGGAATGACGACCGGGGGCGGTTTACACGCCACACCGGCCCTCGCATTCGCCGGTGGTCATGGGGTCCAGGGCGTTCGGCGCGAGCGCCTCGAAGTCAATGGCGTCCAGCGGTTCGCACGAGCGGTGCAGGTAGAGCTTCTGCCGGAACCCACGGGTGACGAGACTTCCGTCCGCCCACAGGGCGGTGTCGATGACCACGGCCCGATCCCACCCCTCGGGGTCGGTTCGTTTGAGGTGCCGCCAGGATGGGTTGGTGCGGAACGGACAGAAGACGCAGCTACTCTTGGGCACCTCGTAGGGGAGTTGGCTCCGTAGGTATTGGACGCAGTCCGTTCGGCTCCAGCCCATCTCGATGAGCGGGTACACCGGAACCGTGTGCCGCACGTGCGCGAAGCGTTTCTTGGCCCGTTCGGCCCGTGCGGCTTCATCAATCGAGATGCCGAAATACTGATAGATGGTCMCCCCGCCGGGGATGTGTTGTCGCGGCTTCAGCCCCAACAGTTCCCGCCGAATCGTTCTCTCCACGATTTCTATTTTATATTCTTTGGTGCATTGACGTCTAACGATACCGACCTTGCCGCTGGGGTCTCGGGTAAATGCCGGGATCGAAACGAACCGCCGGCCCGTGCCGTTGCGTCCGTGCATCAAGTCGTCGCCCAATTTCCCCGCGGACCGGACCCAGATGGGAGGTGAGCCGAGTGCGATCAGGTGGTCGAGGTGCCGGTAGACGGCGGCCGGTTCCTCGCCCGTGTCGGCGAAGATCGCCCGGTCGAAGTGGAGCCGGCCGTCGCGGGCGAGGAGGTAAAGGGCGGTGGACTGAACTCCGGCCCCGAGATTCAAGACGTGGTGAGTCGGCACATGGACGTACATACTGAGTGGAACAGGCGACCACCTCTAGCGCGTTTCGCGCCCGACGGCAACACGTTCGTGTTCTGTCACCGGTTCCAGTGACCGTGCCCATCGCCCGAATGGTCGCCGTGCCCTTCCTCCGGGACCGCTACGGCCGCGGAACCCGGCCCGGCGGCCCGCCTCCGGATGCGGGTCGTCACGGGCTCCTCGGCCAGGGTGCGTTTCCGCTCGGCGCGGTCCGGTGTTCCCTCGATCGTGTGCGCGGCCTTGAAGGCCTTGATCCGTGAGGCCACGTCCGCGGCATCCGGGAGAGGTTCCGGAGCCGAATCGGATGGGGTGCCGGACAGGGCGGATCGGAGTTGATCGCGGAGAGAGGTGAGCCGTGTCAGGTACTCTTCGTGCGGAAACGGGGCCCCGAGTCGCGAGCGATAATCACGGAGTTGCCCTTCGGCAATCGCGCGCTCTTGCTGCGCGGCGCGGATGTGCGGCCCGTACTCATCGGCGAGCCCGATGAGCGCGTTTAATACGGCCCGCGGCCCCTGATGGTCGCGGGAAAGCGTCCGTTTCTGTGTCGAGTTCCCTTCGAGAAAGACTTCGGAAGGGAACTGCGGGTGCAAGATCACCCCGAAACTCAGACCGCAGTAGGTTCCGAGGGGTACCCGGCGCGGCTCCTGGACTCGTTCGGGGAGGGCATTCAGCCGCGCGCCGAGCGGTTCGCTCGCCGGGCCGACGGGGAAGGCGCGTTCGCCGAGGTGAACCAGGCCGTCGTCGCACTCCGCGGCCGTGTTGAGGTCGGCTTCGAGGTTTGCGATCCGCGCCCCGAGTTGCTCGATGATCTCGGGCAGTTCTCGGGCCCGTCGCCGCGCGAGGTACTGCTCGTCGGTGTGGTTCTTCTTGAGGATCAAAAGTCGCTGGAGTTCCGCGTCGGCCTCGGCGAGAGTCAGGACCGCGGGGTTCCCCGACGCGATCGCCTTCACCTCGGCGTAAGAGAGTTCCTGACCGCCCACGTCTTCCGCTTTCCGCACGCCGCTCGCGCCGGTCATCACCTGGGCAATGAATCGCGCTTTGGTCTCCAGAGCTTGCCACATGTAGGCGTCGAACGATCCTTCGGTCACGTACCGGTAGATCGCGACCTCGTCGTTCTCGTTCCCCTGGCGCAGGATGCGGCCCTCCCGCTGCTCGACCTCGGCCGGCTTCCACGGTGCGTCGAGGTGATGAAGAGCGACCAGCCGCTTCTGCACGTTGGTGCCGGTCCCCATTTTCTGGGTGGAGCCCAGGAGGATGCGCACCTGGCCCGCCCGGACCCGGTCGAACAGGGCCTGTTTCTTGGCGTCGGAGTCGGCCTCGCCGACCGCCGCAATGTGTTCGGGCGGTATCCCGCCGGCCGTGAGCTTCTTCGCGATCTCGTCGTAGGCCGAGTACCCCCACGGCGTCGGGTGGACGCCCATGTCGCAGAAGACCATCTGCGTCCCCCGCGTTTCCTTCGTCCGCTCCCACACGGCCGCCACGCGCGCAACCAGGGCGTTGATCTTCGAGCCGGGGAAGTCGGGTGCGGTGCCCGCGAGCATCCGGGCGTCGAGGGCGAGCTTGCGGCCGTCGGTGGTGATCGCCAGCGCGTTATCATCGCGCGGATCGACCTTCTGGCTTCTCAGGCGATCGTAGCGGGCGACGAGTTCTTGCTGGAGGACGCGCTGTTCGTCCGACATTGGGCAGGCGACGACGTGCGGCTTGTCACCTTCTAGACGCGGGCGCGGCAGGTTCAGCATCTCGGCCGTCTGCACGTCGGTGAACTGGCGGAACATCTGCTGGAGTTCGGGCAGGTTGGTGAACTTCGCGAACCGACTGCGCGGTCGTAACGAAGCCCCGTCGGGCGCGATTTCCATCGTTTCCACCACCTCGCCGAACGCCGCGGCCCAGCCGTCGAAGTGCTCGATCCCGCGGGCCCGCATGCCTTCGGGGTCGAGGAACCGGTTCAGGGTGTACGTCTCGACCATCGTGTTGGAGATCGGCGTGCCGGTCGCGAACGTGACCCCGCGGCCGGGCTTCCGCTCACTCAAGTAACGGGCCTTCATGAACAGGTCGAAGGCGCGCTCGCTTCCACCGGTCTGAACGCCGGCGACCCGGTCCATCTTGGTCGCGGTCTCCAGGTTCTTGAAGACGTGGGCCTCGTCGATGAACAGGTGATCGACACCGAGTTCGTCGAACACGAGGCCGTCGTCCTTCTTGTCCCCGGCGAGGAGCTCGGTGAGTCGGGCCTCGCGCCGGGCCTTCTGTTTCTCGATCGTCTTGATGAGATTGCGGTCGCCCCGCGCGGATGTCGTCGCCGCGCGTTCGGCCAGGAGCCGGTCGTACTCGGCGATCTGTCCGCGGAGGAACGTCTCCTGGTAGCTCCTCGACAGGCCGATCCGCTCGAACGAGCTGTGGGTGACCACGATCCCGTCCCACGCGGAACTGGCGATCTTGGCGGTCAGCATCTTGCGGCGGTCTTTGCCGAGGTCGTCCTTGGTGGCAACGAGGAGCTGGGCGTTGGGGTAGAGCTGGGCCGCTTCGCGTGCGAACTGTTCCAGCATGTGGTTGGGCACGACGAACAGGGGCTTGCGGATCAGGCCCGCCTGCTTCATCTTCATCCCGGCGGCCGTCATGGTGTACGTCTTGCCGGCGCCGACGCAGTGGGCCAGGAGGGTGTTGCCGCCGCTCATGCACCGCCAGACGGCGTCGGCCTGGTGCGATCGGAGTCGGATGGTCTGGTTCATGCCGGCGAAGGCGAGGTGGGAGCCGTCGAAGAGGCGGGGGSGCAGGKTGTTGTAGGCGTCGTTGTAGATGCGCACGAGCCGTTCGGTGCGGTCGGGGKCGGCGAAGATCCACGCGCGGAACCGCTCCCGGATCTGCTTCTGCTTGTCGCGGGCCGCGAGTGTGGCCTCGGGGTTCACGACTCGTTTGTCCGGATCGGTCGGGTCGGGATCGTAAATCACCGGCGTCTTCATGTTGAGGGCCAGTTCCAGGAGCCAGGTTCCGTTGGCCCGGGCGGTGCCGAGTTCGGACGTCGCCGCGACCGATCGCTCGGCGAAGTACCCGGCTTCGAGTGTCCAGAGCGCGTCGGTCTTGAGGTGCCCGACCTGCACATCGGAGGGGCGGACGCCGAAGAGGGCCGCGGTGAAGGCCGCGAGGTCGGAGGCGGGTATCCACGGTGCACCGAGGTTGGCGTCGATGTCGCCGGGGAGCACGTCCTCGGGCTGCACGCGGCGCAGGGCGTCGGCGTTCGCGGCGAACGCGGGGCCGGCTCGTTCGGCCGCCGCGAGTTTCGCGCGGACGTCGCCCGACAGGTACTCGTCGGCGGTCCGCCACGTCCCCGTCTCCGGGTCGCGGTAGATCAGGTCGCCGAGTTCGGCCACGACTGCGCTTTCCGGTCGGCCATAGAGAGACGAGATGAACGGCAGGTCCACACCTCCCCGGCGGTCGAGGGCGACCAGCAACCCGTCCTCGGCGCGGGTGACGGTCTCAACGACCGGGGTCGGCCCGACCACGTCCTTGCGCAGGATCGCGGCCTTCTGCGCCGTGCCGGTCGGTTCGTCGTATTCTTCCAGGCTCATCACGAGCATGGCGTCCGGGTCTTCGCGGAACTTGACCAGGTTCGGCATGCGGCGGATCGCGCCGCCGTCGGCGGTTTCACCAAAGGTCGTCTTGTTGATCGGGCCGTAGTCGGCGACGAAGCGGTCGTAAGCCCGGTTCAATTCGGCGCGGGCGTCGATGCGGCTCTCGTCCGGCCATCCTTCGTTCTGGGATTGAAGAACCCGCCGCGCGCGGTCGCGTAACGCGACGAGCGCCGCCAGCCGCTTCCCGGTCATCGCTCCGTTGGCGGTCAGTGTTCGGCCGCCGTAAACGACGACTTCGGTCTGGCCGTTTACGACCTGGCCGATGGTCCGATCGTCCCGAATGAAAAAACTCCCCTCGCCGATGTGCGCGAGCGGAGGAGGGGGGGTGAACGGCTTGGCCTCTGCGACGGCGCGGACCCGGATCTTCGGGAACTCGGGCAGGTGCTCGATGGCTTGGCGGAGGTTCATGCCGAGATCGCCCCGGCTAGAAACGCTGTAGCCGGTCTCCCCACCGTAGAGGGTGTCCTGGCGGCGGAAGACCCCCAGGACCATTTCGGGATGGTTCCGGAAATAGCGATTGATGGTCCGTTCGGCTCCTTCGATCTCCATCGGCCCGACCCGGAGCCAATCCGGATCGACGTGTCGGGCGGGTTCACCTCGGCCGCGTTTGCGGAAGAAGAGGATGTCGGTGACGACCACCGTTCCCTCCCGCTTGAAGGCATCGGACGGGAGCCGGATCGCCCCGAGGAAGTCGGCCCGCTCGGCCAGGTACTCGCGGATTTCGGCGTTCTGTTTGTCGAGCGTGTAGCGGCTGGTCACGAGCGCCAGGGCGCCGTGCGTGGTCAGCGCGTCGACCGACTTGGCGAAGAAGAAGTCGTGGAGGGCGAATTTCTGTCCCTTATAATCGAGGCGGACGTCGGCGAATGGGACATTCCCGATGACCGCATCCACCTCGGGGAGGCGGGKGTCGCGGAAGTTCTCGATCCGGATGTCGTGGTTCGGGTGGAGCGCGCGGGCGATTCGGCCCGATAGGGAATCGAGTTCGACGCCAATGAAGCGCGCCGCGGTGGGCGCGGCGGCCATGAACCGGCCGACCCCACAGCCGGGTTCCAGAATGGTTGCGTTCTCGGGAACCCCAAGTCGGGCGAGAGCCGCGTGCATCGCGGCGATGACCGTGGGTGAGGTGTAGAACGCGTTGAACGTGGTTCGCTTGGCGCTGTCGTACTCGGCGGGGGTGAGCCGGCTCTCCAGTTCGTTGCCCATTTCTTCCCAGGACGCGTCCGTGTAGTTTCCCGTGCCGGGGTCGGGGAAGATCCGGAGTGCGACGGGTCCGAMCCCGCCGAACCGCGCAAGCGCGTTTGCTTCCTCAAGGTCCGGAGTTCGCTGCTCGGTATCCAACTGTTTGAGGATGCGGATGGCCGCGAGAATGTCGTGGGCTTTGCCCTTTTCCCCGCTCGCGACTTCGGTCGGGATCGGCAGCAGAGGCCTTGGCGCGTCCTCCGAATACGGCACGGGAACGGAAGACTGCGTGGATTGTTGTGCTTCGACTTCTTCCGGCGCCTCTCCCTCATCGTCGGGGTCGAAAAGGGACCGGCTGGGCTTGAGTTTGGGCGGCTTTACTCGGATGTTTTTGGGGCTTTGAGGAATGCCATTACCGCGTCGAGACTCAGGGCTTCGTCGCCCCGCGACAAGGCCGACAAACGTTCCTGCACGTCCCGGAGCGCGAACTCCAGTGCCTCGCTTTTGATCTGGCTCGGGTCGCTGTTCGGGTTCCGCTCGGCCAAGGAGTGCATCCAGACTTCGTGGCTCATCTTCAATCTCGTCGAATAGAGATCGAGAGCCGGGAGTAGCGAGCGGGCGTGCTTCAGTTTCCCGTGGAGTGTCGGGAACCGTTCCCGGAGCAGTTGGAGGACGAGTGTCTTGTACGGCATGTGTAGATCCTTCGGTTGTTGCGGTTGGGGTCTGCGGCGTCTCCGGTTCGTCGGGATCGGTCGAGAAGAGCGAAGGTGTTTTCGATGACGAGCGTTTGCGAGGCATACCGCGATGGGAAATGTGAATACGCTCGATCTCTATCACCGTCTCCGTGTGGCGCAACACGATTCCGTGCCCGCGCCGTGGCATGACGCGAATAATCCGTCCTCTGTTGCCGCAATCACTCAGCCTTGAAAAGACAGCCGCGCGAGGAGTGGAGAAATCTCCGGGATACCGAATGAATGGGTACGGTATTTGCGCGGACCCTCCGCCCCAACCTCTTGAACCCCCCTCTGGACCCAAGAGCCGGCCGCAGGCCGAGCGATGCGTCTCTTGGCCGACAAGGGCCGCGCGCAGCGGAGGCCCCCAAAGGCGTCCTCGCGAGCGAAGCGAGCTATAATGGACGCCGTGGGCCGAAGCGAGCACGGCCACCGACCCGTTCTTCGTGACGGCATGTCAGCGTGCCATCATGTCCGCATGCTTTCTGGCCTTTGGCTCGGGGCTTTCAAGGGAAGGGTGCAGGGGAACCGTCTTGGTTCCCCTTGCAAAGTGAGGTCGAGATCGGAATGGGGCGCCGGACCGCGACCCGGTTCGAATGTCCCGGTGCCGAGCGGTCATCGGTCCGGCTTATTTGGGCTCCTCTTCCGGGGGCGCTGGGGTGGGGTCGAGTTTGCTGATCAAAGCGGGGTAACGCTTCAGAATATCGGCTTCAAACGCTTTTGCCCCCTTGGCATGACTAAACCCCAAGTGAGTCACGGCCAAGGTGTCCAGTGCGGCCGAAACCTCTTTTGCGACGTTGCGGTTGTTTTGCCATTCCGCTTTCTCGAGGGGATCGACCGGTTCGGGGTATTGGGAATTTAAGACGAGCTGCGCGCACAGTTGCAGTGTGGAGTCGTGTGTATATTCGGAGAACGTGCTCGAGAGCACGTCCCACTCCGCTCGCCCCTCTCGGTCGGGGTTCGGACCGCGCATGCAGAGGATCTCATAGAACAAGGTGCCGCGGTTCAGAACCTCGCCATCACTACCCGCGTGGGGTTTCGCCTGGATGCCACGAACGGGCATTTGTAACCGGCGGCGGATCTCGATCTTCAGCCGCGTCACCCGCGCTTTCATCTCCGAGGCCACCTCCGCGTCCTTCTTGCCGTCCTCGACCTTCCGCGCCACGACCTTCTTATCTTCCTCGGCTTTGACCGGTTGTAGGTTAGATGTCAGGAGCAGAATTCCAACGATCAGGCTCGCGGCGATGCCCACGACAAGTGTGAGCGCCCCGACGGCCCGCGACCGTCGCGACGGTTTCGGCTCGGCCCACTCGTGCGGTGCTCGAAAAGGTGGCACCGGAGGTAACACCTCGGACCGCGTGTGGGGCGGGGGTTCGTCCGGCGTCGGACCGAAAGGGGGCCGCGCCGGCACATCGACGGACCCCGGCTCCCGTCGATCCGCTCCGCCCATGTGCCCCGGGAAGACGGCCGCCATGATGGTCGTCCAGTGGAGCGGGGCATTCGTTTCGAGTTCGCATTTCATGGTCGCCAGCCAGTCGGCGTGCGTGGCGAGTTGCACGAGTTGGCGCGGGGTGAGGTTGTTGAGTCCGTGGGCCAACATCTCATCTTTCAGGGCGACCGGAAGTGACGCACGGCCCCCTCCCGTGCCGGCGGGTGCTTCGGGCAGGACCGCGAGGAGGGTCTCGAACATGTCGAGGTCGAGCAGCGCGCGTGTGAGTCCGGTGCGGAGCAGTTCGACCTCACTCGCCACCGGCCCGGCGGCCGGTTCGGCCCCGTTTTCGCGGACGAGGCGCTCCGCGAGCGTCACAAAGATGGCGTCGTATGGGGTCATGGGGTCCTCGGCCGATTGGGGTTCGCGAGTGCGGGTCGCGCTCGCGGTAACGGAGCGCGCCGGGGCCACGAGCGTGTGCGGGTTCTGGGGTTCGTCGGTCGGGGGCGTGTTACCCGCTCTCAGCCGCTCGGGAGAGGAGGGGTTGCAACGCGGCTCTCGCGTCCGCGAGACGACGGTAAACCGTCGCGAGGGAACAGCCGAGTTCGTCGGCGACTTTTTCCTTGTCATCGTGTTGAAGGGCCAACCGCACGAGCCGGACGTGCTCCTCGGGAAGGTGCTCCAGGGCCGCGCGGAGCTGGTCCAATCGGCCGTGGTCGGCCGCGGGAGTCGAGACGAGCTTCACGTCACCCCACTCGGCGACGCGGGTGAGGCGCCCGGGTCGGTCGAACAGGTCCTGACATCGATCCCGACGCAATCGGTCACACACGTGCCAGATGACAATGAAGGCCGCGTTCTCGTCCAAGGCGACCAGTTCCCGTAGGGGCCGATGACCGTTCCGAACGTCCTCGGCAAACGCGATGTACAGGTCGTGGCACAGATCATCGGGGGTGGGCCAGAGGAGCCGGGCCGCATGGAGACCCCGCCACCGGTAGCGCGCGGCCCGGCGGAACCACTCTTCCCGCTCGCGATACCAGTCGGCGAATGCCGTGGGCGTGCTCGGTGTGTCGGGTGCGGGTACGCGGCCCGCATTCGGTCGAGCAATTGCCATTGTGCCCCCTCGGCTGTCCGGAACCGTTACGTCACCCGAATGCCCGCCGCTCACTCCGAAGGGCGCGGGGGCCCGATTTTTTCTCAAAAAAGAGGGTCGGCGTTCTCCGACTCGGCCGGAGCGGAGGGTTCCGCGCGGTTGGGGTGGGTTCAATTCCGCGAGGCGGGAGGGGGKAAATCTCGGCGTTTCGGGTGCCGATTTCCGTGATCCTGCTGGATCGCCTCAACCCAACTACAAAGGTCCTCAACGGTGTTCATATTTCCGTCTGGGGCCTTGAGGAGCAGTTCGGCGAGTTCTCCACCCAGGTGCTGATAAATCGTGTCGTGTGCCATCAGCATCTCCGCCACCGTCTGGTCCCACGCGGCGGTGAAGGGCCGGTCCACGGTCAGAGCCGCGCCGACGCCCCGAACGGCCGCGAGGACCACGGCCCGCACCTCTTCGGAGACGGTCCCCGCTTCGGACAGGAACTTCTCCTTGTGCAGTTGGTCGCGGTCCTCGTCGGGAAGTGGGGCCCGACCCAGACACGCTTCCCGGAGATCGTAGAGCAGGTGCTTGTGAGTCGGGTGTTGTGCCCAACGTTCCAGAACTAAGAGGCTCCGGACGGCGGTCTCCATGGGCACGGTACGGCCGTTGCTGAGGAGGACCGCGCGGGAAAAGAGTTCGTGGCTATCAATCGGACCATCAGGCATTTCTTTATTATACTAATTTGTACTATTGTGTCTAGTGAAATTTGGACGGTTAGAAAACTGAGAATTGTGTTGGGAGATCGTGCCTTCCTGTTGCAACCGGAACGTTTTCTGAGGCACCAACCACCGACGGGCCGGGACCGCCTTCCCGTCCGGTGAGGAAGGGCCAGCAAGTGGCGAAGGGAGTGTCGCGTGTCCGATTCAAACCCGACCCCCGAAGACGCCGGGTGCCACGATCCGCACATCTGCGCCCACGCGCGCCTGACAATGGAGCACGGCCGAACGTGTTGGTTGCTCCGCGCCATTCAGGACGCAACACGCTAACTCGCGAACCGGCCCGAGTCGGATAGCACCCTCAACACCCCCGGTCGGAAATCCGCATCCGCACCGCGGCGAGAGCCCCCGCGCCCGCGGCCCCGGCTCGACTTTCCAACCCCAACACGGAGACGGTTATGACGCGCTTCAAGGTCTTACTCATCGCCCTGGTACTCCTGTCCTCTGTCGCGGGCTGCAACGACACCCCGCCCGCAAAGAAACCGGACCTGGAACCGGCGCCGCAGCCGAAAGCGCGGCCGTACTAAGCCCATCCTCTTTTCGGAGTCTCACATGACCAGAACGATTCGTTGGCCCGCGCCAATGTTCCTGGCGCTGCTGGCCCTGTTCGCCGTACCCGCTATCCCCGAGGCCGCCGCACAACCCGAAGCCCGCCGCGGCGTCTCGGTGACGGTGCCGGACAAGCACTACTTCGGGCTCCGCGCCGTGGCATCCGCCCAGCGGCAACTCGTGTTCAACCTGAAAGGGCTACCGCCCGCGGAGGCGATTACCGACGTGCGGTTGCAGCTCTCCGCCCTTGCAAAACTCTTCGCCCAAGAAGGAGTGGACGAAGAGGTGATACAGATGCTCAAGGACGTGCAGAAACTTACGGATGAGTACCTGCGATACGCACGCACCATCGACGCGATCGATGAGGTCGCGCTCGAGAAGTGGAACGAGCGGATGGGACTGGGCGAACGGTTCGGAGTCGCACTGGCCTCGGCAGGGGCTGGCGCGGTCGTGGAACCCTTGAGCGGATCGGTGATCGGGTTCTTGGTCGGTTTTTTTCTCGCTGAAGGGTATGACGAGATCGCCCGTCAGCGCCGGGCCGGGCAGGTGAGCGACGAGCGGTGGAACACGATCCAGGCCGCCAAGGGCGAACTCGAAAATCGCATGGAAGCAGACTACGTTCGTCACCAGAAGTGCGTGAAGAAACTGGCGGTCAAATACGGTTGGAAAGCCGGGGAAGCGGGCCTGGACTCAACCGACGCCGAGGCGGCCGGATTCTACAAGCCTGTGATGACACCCGGCAACGGCATTGACACCGCAGTTTTGGAAGAACGTCTCAAGGCGCTCTCCGCTTGGACGGAGCGCCGCCCGCGGGACCCATTCACTCGCCTGGAACACTCCGTGCTGGTCGGTCAGCGTGAGGGACTGAAGAAGAAGGAAACCTCGGCTGATATGCGAACCTCGGCCGCTCGGCTCGATGACCTCGCTCGCACCGCGTACGCGGCCCTCGACCACATCCCCAAAGGGGAACGGTATGCCCCGTACCGCGCTCAATTCCTGCTCGTGGCAGGTGATTTCGCGAGCACCGCGGCGGCGCTCGATGTCCTGGCGCGGGGGAAGGGGTACTTCGGAAGTGAGTCCCGAGTCCTGGCGCGGGGGAAGGGGTACTTCGGAAGTGAGTCCCGATACGCCGGTACGGCCGTGAAATTCTGGGACGAGTGCTCTCGCTCCAGCGACGAGTTGGACTCAAACGGCTACATCCGCATGCGCCTGGCCTTCGCGCGGGTTCATGACGGGCAACGCGAGAAGGGACTCGCCCTGGCCGATGAGGTCGCCAAGCTGCGGAGGGCCGAGCGGTGCCCGCACTTCGCTTGCAACTATGCCCGGCTCAAGACGATGACGGGAGAACCGGACGTCGCCATCGAGTGGCTCGAACATGCGGTTGTGTCGTGCGGTGTGAACCCGTCGGGCTTCCCAGACGACCCACACCTGGTGCCGCTCAAGACGTCTCAACCGGCTCGGTTCGAGGCGCTGGTCACCAAACGCCCCTAAGTGAGCCAGTCCGCGTGGTTCGTGACGTCGGGGCCGTGTTGGCCCCGACCGAGATCCCGCCCCCCTGTTGCTCTTCCACCCGGAGGTACCCGTGTCCCGTATGCGCGAAACACTCGATGTCAGTGTCCGCGTTCTCAAACGGCTCGCCGGGCCGCACACCATCCGGTCCTGGTCGGTGATCGCCAAGCGCGAGCGCCTCACCGACGATCAGGTCACCCGTGCCCTGGCCCGTGCGGCCGAGTTGGTCGGCGGCGACTTGACGGAAGTGCGCGACAACCGACTGGTGCCGACGGCCCTGGGCCACGAGTTCTACAAGGCCGTCGAACCGGTGCTCCATCTCGGTCAAGAAGAAACGATCGAAGTGCTCACGGTCGCGGTGACGCCGGCCGTCGATCCGGCACTCGTCGCCCGCGCGGTGATCGCGTTCTCGAAAGAGTGGGGGCGGTTGGTGGGCTTCAAACTGGCGGTCTTCGCCGCCGGGGTCCGCGAGGCCGTTGAAAGCGAGCAAAGTGCCTTCGGGATCGTGGACGGGAGCGAGGGGACGGAGACGGACGAGCCGTTGAACGCAACCGTGCCCCTTGTGGCTCTGATCCCCTACGGGCATCGCCTTGCGGGTGCCGGCGGCCCTCTCGACGCCGACCATTTTTCACCATCGGATCGTGTCTTCTTTCCGTCGCGGATGGCGGAGCCGCTCAGTCCGTTGCTGACCCGTGTGCCCGCGGTTAATCGGATTGCGGTCGAGTGCCCACAGACCTTGCGGGTGCTGGTCGAGACCGGAGGCGGGATCGGCTTCGAGTACGCTCGGCTCGACCGCGGCGACACGTTCGCGCGGGTGCCCGTTCTGGGCGTTCCGCCCCTGGCGCTCGGTCTGGTCCTGCCGCGCAAACGGGAGCGGCTGACCGCTCCCGCCCACTATTTCCTCGGCGTGTTGCGCCAGGAGCCGGATGCGACATTCTTCTCCGGCTCACCACTTGACCTACCGGCCGTGCCGGAGTTGCCCCCGATCCCCGAGCCGGAGTTGCTCCCGATTCCCGAGCCCATCGCGTCCTGACGTGGTCTCGACCTCCGACCCATTATTCTTGCGGGAGTGTTCGTCATGAGTCTCAAACCGAGTTCGTCCGCGTGGCGCCTCGATACTCCGCTCCTGTCCTGGACGGCCTCCGACCCGTTCACCATCCGCCAATCGTTCGAAGGGGTAGCGGTGTTCGGGGCAACGGGTTCGGGTAAGAGTAGCGGGGTCGGCGCGAACCTCGCCTTGGCGATGTTGAGGTCGGGGTTCTCTTTTTTCTGCTGTTCGACCAAACCGACCGATGTTGCCGAGTGGCAGAGCCTGGCCAAGCGGGCCGGACGTGAAGCCGATCTCGTGATCGTCGGTCCCGACGCACCGCATCGCCTGAACGTCCTCGACTACGCCTTCCGCGCGCCCGGCCGCTTGGCCGCCAACGCCGACAACCTGACGGGCCTCATCATGCGTCTCCTGTCGGTCCGCGACCGTAATCGCGGGCAGCCGTCGGAGCCGTTCTGGACGGACAGCGCGCGGGTGGCGCTGACGAGCACCATCGAACTGCTCGCCGCCGCCGGTGAGACGATCTCCTTCCCGAACATCATCAAGGTTCTGGGCTCACTTCCGGATTCACCGGAGCAGGCGCGGGATGCGGCATGGCAGAAGTCGAGCTTCGCCAACGCCACCATCGATACAGCGGTCTCGCGGAAAAATTTGACGGCAGCTCAGTCGAACGATCTAGGGGTCGCGCTGGAGTGGGCGCTGTCGGGCTGGCCGCGCACTTACGAACGCACACGTTCTGGAATTCGCTCGACGCTGGATTCGATCATCTACCCTTGGACTCGAAGCCCGCTCGCCACCCTCTTCGGTACCGACACGACGTTCACTCCGGAGAGCGGCTTCGAGCGCGGCTCGATCGTGGTCCTGTCGCTCGATGTGAAGACATTCCTCGAAAGTGGCCAACTGTCGCAAATTCTGCTGAAAACCATCTGGCAACAGGCCCTCGAAAGGCGGGATACCTCGAAATTTCCGCGTCCTGTGTGCATATGGATTGACGAATTTCAGAATTTTATCACCGACTACGATCCCCTGTACCAAGCGACAGCCAGAGCCGCCCGCGCCGCCACCGTCTGCCTGACCCAATCTTTTCCTTCGCTCGTCGCCCGGTTCCCCGGTCCAACGGGGCGCAGCGAGGCGCAGGCGCTGCTCGGCAACTACGTGACCAAGGTCTTTTGCAGCAACGACGACAGCGAGACCAACGAACTCGCGAGCAAGATGATCGGCGAGGTGTGGACCAAGCAATCGAACGTCTCGGCCGCTCTCGGCGAGGACGGCTCGGTGTCCGCGGCAACCAGTGACCAGCGCAGGAAGCTCGTCGAGCCAATTCGATTCGTCCAACTCGGTAAGGGCGGCGGGACCGACCGGCGGGTCGAGGCATACCTGTTCCGGGCCGGCAAACCGTTCCAGGCGAGCGGCATGAACCACGTGAAGGTCGCCTTTTCTCAACTCTCGTAACCGGAGGACTCTACACATGAAGCACCATCGCACGCACTGCGGGGATATCACCTTCGAGTTGAACCCCACCTTCTACACGAGCCTTGCGACTTCCTTCCAAATGCTTCCGGAAGGTGCCAAGTCGATCCTTGCCGTGTTCAAACTGTTCCTCGACTTCATCCTCTCGACGCTATCGCTTCCGCTGGAAGCGCTGCTCCTGAACCGCTATGGCACACGGGCCTTATCGCTTTTCCAACTGATCCAGGTCTCTGGCCTGGCGGCACTAGCTGTGATGCTCCGCGATCCCTTGCTGTCGCTGTTCCTGCTCACTGGCGTCGGTTTCGGCTGGTGGCGGTTCATCGAGGCACGGCGGCATGAGTGGACCAGGAAGCCCTACCGCCACTCCTACGTTCCCGGTGAGCCGGTCGTGTGGTCGGTGATCGCACGCTTCCTGGTCGGTCGCGGGCTTCCACGCTGGTTGTTTGCGGAGCCTTTCGTCTTCCGCTTCTGGGAGCCGGCAACCGGGCTGATCGCAGGGTTACTCTTCCTCGCCTTACCGTTCACCCGGTTCCTGGGGATGGTACTGATCGTAATCGGGATTGCGTTCTTCACGAAGCGGCACGTCATGTACCTCCGCCAGGTAACTCTCTGGCGCGACAAGGCCGATGCCGAGTGTGTTGGACGCGCCATGACAGCCGAGGAGGAAGGACCGGAGATCGTCCACCTGGTACGCCTTGCTGTCAGTCCGGAGCCGTCCGAGAGCATTGTCCCAACCAAGCCCGGTAAGAAGCCACCCACACCCGAGAAGATTCGCACCGAATGTGTCGCTTGCGGAAGCTGGATCAGATGCCCGGTGAGCAAGGCCGGCGCAACCTTGCCCTGCCCGAACTGCCACGCCGATGTGTTGATACCAGCGGCCTGACGCAGACAGCCCACTGAAGAAATCCGCGATCTGTTGTGACTTCCAAACCTGATCTTGATCTCAACTTTTTGGAGACGCCATGTCGAGCGACCAAACAGAGGGGCAGACCCTCAAGAACCGTGCCGACGCCCTTCGCGGACTCGCCACGTCCGGAGTGCTTGTCGAGGCTAGGACCGCAGCAAGAGTGCAGGAACGAGTCGGGAGAACCCAACTCGAACCGGTGGACAACTCCCGAATGGGGACGTTCAGCCCGACGCCAGTCGTGCCCGCGCAACAGGAGGAACAACCCGGAACCGCCGCGCGGGGCCAAGAACTTTCAAAACCGGGAACACAGGTCGGACTCCCGGCGGCCGGGTTTGCGCAGGGGGCAACAAAAACAGTTCAGCAAGAGCAGGCGATCCCGCAACAGAAAGAGGTTCAGCCTCCGGCTGCCGCACAAGCATCCCCAAAGCTCGCAAAGGGGCAGGCTGAACTGGACCAGATTAAACGCGACATGCAGGCCCGCGGCCAAGATGGGGACTCGAAGTCAGCCGAACGGGCTCCTGCTCCGAAAGCCGTTAAGCGTGAGGACGGTCTCCAGCGATAACGGCTGGATGTTCAATTCGTCAGGTCGGGGCGGCCGGCGATCTGGTCCCAGCAGTAGCGGATGAGTTTGAGGTTCTTGCTGAGCAGAAGGGCGCGGTACGACCGCCCCTTCGGATCGAGGAGGTACGGGTCTTCTTGGAGGTAGCGGCGACGGCACTCAGACAGCATGCGGGTCGCGAGCCACATGTCCGCGGTCCAGTCCCGGTTGTCGTTGGCGTGTGAACCCGTTAAGGCGATCTCGTGCTGTATATCAATAGTATATTTATTCATAATTATAATATATCACATTGAGATGGGTTACGCAACGCATAGCGTGGGTTGCGTGTCGCAGTGATGGAAAACGTGTGGGTTGTGATCCGAGTCATCATTCCTCCTGGTGTTGCCCGCCGGGCCATGAGCGGCCCGTATCCCGACCCGAAAACGCCGACATCCGGAGGGCCTGTCAAGCGAAAGGCCGAAGGCTTCCGCGCAGCGGAAAGCGGCCTTGGCAGCTTCGAGCAGGGCCTCCATGCCGGCGTTATCAAGGGGACTCACTACGGGCCGCGGGGAACCGGCGGGTCACACGTCGGAGAAAGCGGGGCACCACGCCCAAACGATTCCTGCGCATCGCGCAACGTGGGCGCAACGGACACGGAAGAATGGGATGGGGGCAAAGGGTCGTACCAACACTGTACGGGAGGGTGACCGATGAGGGGCGATGCACGGGCGGTGTTTCTGATCACCTGCGGCCTCGGAGCGCTGCACATGCTCGGCTTCTGGATCCACATGGGCAATTGGCCTTTCGGCGGAGAAGGGTCGGGCACGGCTTTTCTGAAGTCCACGTTCGGGGACGATTTCGATGTACTGCGCCTGGGAGAGTGTTTCATGCAGGCCACACTTTCCATGCTGTTCTACCCACTCGCGATCCTGGCCCATTCTCTCGGTTGGAGCCCGGTGGAAGCGGAGGACGATGAAACAACGGACGCGGACGAGGAGACGGGTGAGCCGGAGGAATTCGAAATCGAGTAGTGAAGCCGACCCGTCTGCGATGCGAAGGAGGAGCGGGAAAGGTTCGCGTCAGTTATCGGGAATTGCTGCGATCGAGAGGAACAAGGAGCGTGGTCGAGGCGACAGAAGGAAGCCGAAGTGCTGGTAGAAGGCCACAGCGTCATCGCTCAGTGCTTCGACGTGGATCGCATAGGCCCCAAGTTCCTTGGCGATCTGAGCGGATCGGACGAGCGCGTCCTTCAGAAGTGCGGCACCCAGCCCCTTGTCTTGGTGCGACTGGTCCACGGCCAGGCGACCGAGAAGCACGACCGGAACGGGGTGCCGGGGGAGTCGCCGGGCGGATTCGGGCGGCAGGTGCCGGAACTCAATGGCTCCGGCCGCCAGAGTGTAATACCCGATGACGCGGGAGTTGTCGGCAATCACATAGCTGCGCCCGAGCCCCCGGCGCTCGTACTGCGAGATTTGAGTTCGGACGAATTCATCGAGAGCGGGAACACCGCAGGAGAAGTGCGAGCGATCGTGGTGCGGAGCGAAGGGTTCGACCCGCACGTCAGTCATCGTTGCCCGCGGCCATGAGCTTTTCGAGGGCCGCGTTCGGCCGCGGCGGGTTCTCCAGAAGCCGGATGAACCAATCGCGTTCCGCGTTCGACAGGACGGTGGGGAGCTCCTCGCGAAAGACGAGGTCATCGACGGGAATGGTTTTGGCGAGGCGGACGCGGTACTCGGTTTCGCTCACTTGTTCAACCAAGACGGTCGCATTGGCCAGTGCGTTCGACAGCAGTACGCGCCCCTTGCCGTCAGTCGTACGTGTTTCGTGCAGCATAGTGTACCCATATTATTTAATTGTTATTTATATAGTATAGTATAAATATTATAATATTGTCAAGTGGGAAATGTCGATCACGCCCAGCCGTGGACATGGCCCACCGGAAAAGGGTCACAGCAGGTTGCGCTGAATAAAGGACGTTATTCTGCGCAAGGTTCTGAGTCTTGATCTGCGACGATAGGAAGGATTCTCGACTCACTCCCCGCATACCGACCTGATACGGAGAACCGGTCGGTCGTCTCGCACCCCGACCGGTCATGAACCCGATTGCTGACGAACCTGAGCGATTCAAAACCT
>BFBZ01000287.1_pt4 | contig 19292 bp, 23 predicted proteins | sample 1888401 | NCBI WGS metagenome assembly BFBZ01 (sample SAMD00112614, study PRJDB3348) | symbiont metagenome | host: Chara braunii | reverse complement strand
GCACCGCATCAGCCAGAACGGGTGTTGTACCGGTGGCAAAGGCGCCGAAGCCGATCGCTCCGGCGATAGCTAGGGATGCAACGGTAACCATCAGACGTTTGCGTTTGCTGGAAGATAAACTCGAAGAATTCCTCATGATTTTCGTATCCTAATTCAAGAGTCGAGCCCTCATGGGCGTTCTGCTAAAATAATAAAGCGGTGCACATTACGGCACCATTTCCAGCGTATGAACTTTTAGTAACATTTTTGCGCGATTCAAACAGCACAACCTCGAGATGGTCTGCTGCAGGCGATCATGCCGGGGCGGAATCTTCCACTCCAGTGCAAGCCCAGGTATCAACGGTCCCTACGCTCGTATCTCCTGCCTCTGGAAAGCGACGTAGGCGACAGTGAAGAGCACCACAAGCGCTGCTATCAAGCCGGCGAGCTGCGGCCAGATCAGCGCGACACTTAGCGAAAAGGGCAGGGGCGCTCCCATCAGCGCTCCGCCCAGCTGGGAGGTCAAAAGCAGGCCGAGCGAGCGCGTTGCCGGATTGAGCAAGGCAAGCGTGGCCTCTCCGTACAGCGTGTTGGGAGAGATGCGGGCGATCGCCTGCTGGATCTCGATTTGATGGACCGCCGTCATCGGATCGAGCGGGTCGATTGGCGCGACGGCCCCGGCGATCAGCGGCGCCAGCATGGGCCAGAAGACGGTGAACAGCAGCCATGCGGTCAGCGCGCAAAGCGCCGACGTCGCCGGCGATTTGACGATGGTGGAGAAAGCCATTGCCACCGCCAGCCAGACTCCGGCATAGACGAAGGAGGCAAACAGGAAGGCAAGACCACGGGCGATCTCCTCGCCGCTGGGCGGCAGCCCGAGCAGGAGGATTCCGAGACCCGTGACCAGCAACCATAGAGCCAGCAGGCAGATGGCGATAACCAGCAACCCGCCCAGGAATTTGCCGGTGAGAAGCGCATCGCGGTAAATCGGCTGCGACAGGATGCGCGACATGGTGCGACGGCTGTATTCGCCATTGATGGCGTCGAAGCCCAGCGCGATTGCCACCAGCGGTACCAGGAAGCCGAGAAAGAACACGAAGGACGGCAACGGCTGTTGCGCGGTGGTGAACAGGCGCAGGAAGAGGAACTGGTCCTCGCCGATCGTGGCCTTGATCTGGCCGATGGCGGCATAAACCGAGCCGACCGCTGTGAGCAGCACCAGCAGCATCACCAGATGGATGCGGATGCTGTTCATATGATCGGCCGCTTCCTTGAGCGCGATCGTCGACAGGCCGGCGAATGGTGACCCTTCACGCCGCGACGTCATGGTTCTCTCCCTCGAAAAAGCGGACATAAACCTCGTCGAGGGTGGCCTTGCGGATGGTCATGGAATGAAGCGCTCCGCCGGCGCCAACGATGCGGCGGGCAATGTCGGCCCTGACATCCTGGTCGGCATCCACACGCCAACGTCCCTCCTTCAGGGGCGCCAGCCCGGATACATGTGGCATTCCGGCCAGCACTTTGACCAGATCCGCATTATCCGCCTCGACCTCGACCATATGCGTGCCGCCAAGGACTTCCGAGGTCAGGTCTTCGACTTTGCCGATGAGACCGATGCGGCCCTTGCGGAAAAGCGCGACACGACTGCAGATCGTCTGCATCATCGCGAGCAGATGCGAGGACAGCACGAACGTCACAGCCTCGGCGGCCAATTCCCGGATCAAGTCGAGCAGTTCCTGGGTCGCCTGCGGGTCGAGGCCCGACGTGGGTTCGTCGAGGATTGCGATCTCGGCCTGCTTGACCTGCACTTCGGCAAGCCCGAGCCGCTGGCGCATGCCGCGCGAGAAGGTGGCAACGCGGCGGTGGGCAACCTCGGCCAGGCGCACCCGCTCCAATGCACCGGCGATGCGATTGTCGGCTTCAGCTGACACCAGGCCTGCCAGCCTCGCCGTGTAGGCGAGGTTCTCCCAAGCGGTCAGATGATCGTAGAAGCCGATCTGGTCCGACAAGTAACCGACCCGCCGTTTGACCGTCAGTGGCTGCCGCAGGGGATCAAGTCCCAGGATGCGGATCGAACCGGCAGTCGGCTCGGTGAGGCCAAGGAGCAGCAGGATTGTGGTGGTCTTTCCCGAACCGTTTGGGCCGAGCAGGCCGAAGACCTCGCCCTTCTCGACGATGAGATCGATCCCGTCAACCGCCGAAAATCGACCGTAGCGCTTGACGAGGCCGCGCGCTTCAATGACCGGGCTCATCGGCGTCCATACCGTGTCACGGCGAAGGCGAGCATCAAGGCGGAAGCGCCGATGACGCCGAGGCCGGTGATCCCCCAAAGCGTGGATGTCCGGACCGTTACCCGGAAATTGGCGCTGTCGGACGCACCCTCGCCATTGGCGCGGACCGCGACCATGTAGTCGCCGGCGATCGCCTGCGTCGAAGGCGTCATCGACACGCCGACGTCGGATGTCCCGCCGGGTGCAATCTCATCCACCTTCTCTGGATTGAAAGTAACCTTCCACCCGGATGGCGGGCTCGCCGAAAGCTTCAGGGCGCGGGCCGGGGCCGACCCGCTGTTGGACAGCGTGAACGTGAAGGTGCGCTCCTGACCCGCGGTAGCGTCGCCGGAGAGCCGGCCCTGGGGACCCGAAAGGGAGACCGATGGCCTGCCGGTGATGTCGAGCAGCAATTTGGTGTCGGCGCTGGCATTGTCGCCACTGGCAGCTACCGCAACCGGGTATTGACCGGCCTGGGCATTGTCCGGCGGCTGGATGCCGACAGAGAGCGTTTTGGACTCTCCGGCCTTCAGCGGCAGGCTGGTGAGCTCCTGCGAGCCGTAGCCCTGTTTGAAGGTCACCTGGAAGCCGGGGGGTGCCTTCGATAGCAGGTTGACCGTCGAATCTTGCTGGCCCTCATTTTTGATGTCGACCTGGAAGTCGAAGGCCGACTTGGCAGTGCCGCGCAGCGCGGGAAGCTTGGGTTCCAGCGTCAGCTTCGCCGGCTCGGTCTTGGCAAGCGTCACCACCATCGGCAGCTTCAGCGCCTCAGTGCCGGCCTTTCCGGATACGGCGAAGTTAAACGCCTTGCTTGCTTCGCTGGCCGGCGGCATCAGTTTCAGTGTCAGGCCAATGGTGCCATCTGATCCGGCGATTGCCGCGGTGACGGGTTTGCCGGCACCGTCGATCTCCCATTTCCATCCGTCTGGCAAGCCATCGACACCGAGCTCGATCCGCTGCGGCGGCAGTCCACGGTTCGCCAGGCTTAAGGGGACGCTGACGTCCTTGCCTATCTGGGCCGAGAATTCCGGATATGGTGTGGTCAGCCACAAGCCGGTCGGTGCCTGGCTCGCGGCTCCCGCAGCGGCGGTCTGCGCGTAGGCCTGATGAGCGGTTGAGGCCAGTCCGGCGGCTAGAAGGGCGGCGGCGATGTAGGTGGATGGCTGTGAAAAGGGCGCGCGAAAACCCGCAGGAATCATGGATACCTCCCGCTTGCAAATGGAAAATTATCGTTTTCTTGCAAAGCCTTGGCGACTTTGCGCGGGAATAGTGGGGTGCCTCCAATGTGGCGTGAGTGGGGCGATTGCAGGTTTGAGAGCCTCTAGTCACGGATTTGTGCCTATTCGTAATAACCCGTGATATGACGATCACTGTTTCGAGGACCTGCCGTCCGAAAAGGGCAGCGCTGCACCGTCGGGAGAGGTGCCCGTCGCAGGCTATTTTCCCTTCCCTCGCCAATCCTCCACCAGCGAAAACAGAAACGATCCTGACCAGGTCAGGAGCAACAGCCCGTTCAGCGGCGCTATTGAGGTCACGAGCCGCATGGCGCCGATCGGTATGACGTTGTTGTAGCCAAGGGAGGCATAAGCCTCTGCCGCATAGTAAAAATAGTCCATGCTCGACGGAAAGGCCTTTCCGTCGAAATCACCGAGCGCAAGAGTCTGGTCCGCAAGATGAAAAATCGCGGCGTAGATCCCGATCTCCAGAAGATGAAGACCGACCAGACCACAGATGACAAAAAGCAGGGCGGGATACGCCCCGGCAGACCTGCGAGCCAAACGGTCGAGACGTTGGATTGCCTCATAGTGGAGGGAAGACGAGCCGATGACCGCGACAAACGTCAAAGCGATGGCTACCAGCATATTCAAGGGATTGTCTCGCTATCAGCTTGAGCTGCCAGCCGCAGCGGAACGTCCGGCACCTGACGGCACAGCACCCACCGTTACTCGGCGTGGATCGGGTAGGTGTCGGTCGAGAGGTTCGGGATCGCTAGTCTATCTTTTCAAGCTCCGCTGATAGGTGCTCGGGTCTGATCAAACCCTGCCTGAAAAGGCTCATCACCTTGATTGCGATCCGCTCACGCTCGGAGTCGCCAACGATGTGGTGCGCCGCGCAATAGTCGTCCAATGCTTTGGTCAAAATGGTGAGTTCGACGGAATCAGCCACGCCGTTTGGTGACATGTTCGCCTCCCTATGCCCGGGCGAAAGCCTGATAATCGCTTCCAGCCGTCCGCTTGCCTTGTTCGGTACGGGCGACCGATAGGAGCTACGCTTCAAATGTGACCTCCAAGAGTCAATTCAAACCGCGCCCGAAAAAGTGATTGCTCTTCCGCCAGACGGGGAAGTCACGAATGGCGGCAGACCGACGTCGCCGGTCATTTCATTGGATTTATTGAGGCTGCGAGAGTATACCGGCCCGCGCCGTTCCTCTTAAGGGAAGGCATACCTTTGCGCATAGGTGCAAGAAGCATCCCAATCGAATATTACATTCTCAGAATTGCCGTGCAGGCCGATCCGGAGAATGACGCCGATGGCACGGTGGTCGGCTATCTTGCGGATCACCCTATCTTCGTCACGGTCGCGGATTCAGCAGGCACTCGCTACCGCTACGTTGGGCTCGCGGTACGACTGTCCGACGGACGTTACGATGTCCAATCGCTTTCCCCGGGCGAGTGGATCGTCGAACCGGGCCTTGTTTACAGTTCGGAAGGCTGACCTTCTTGCCTGGAACGATCAACCGATTGGGAGCCGCCAGCGATAGTCGGGCAGTTGCACCGCGTCGGTAATTTCCTTCCCGATCGCCATCCGCGCCAAGCCGGGCACAGCGAAGGCCTTCGTTACCAAGTTGCGGAACAGCAGGCCTAGCTGTGTCCTCGGTGCCAATGCAGTTGCAAATCGCTCCGCGCCCCGCTGCTTTGCCTGGATGTAGTCCCGTAGGAACGCCTCATAGCTGAGGAAAGCCTCATGATGCCGCCCGTCGGCTTTCATGAGTTCGCCGGCCAGCACATAGGCGGAAATCGTCGCCAGGGTCGAACCTTGCCCCGCCAGCAGGGAAACGCAAAACGCGGCATCGCCGGTCAGGGCAATTCGGCCTTGCGACCAACTGTTCATCCTGATCTGGCTGACGCTGTCGAAATAGAGCTCTTCGGTGCGGCCCAACGCCTCCAGGATGCGAGGGCATTCCCACCCCCCATCGGCATACTTCTTGCGCAGCATTTCCTTTTGTTTGTCCAACGCTGTTGGCAGAGGATCGTCGTCCATGGTGACGACGAACAGGAAAAGCGTGCGGTTGCCGTGCAGTGTGAACCGGCCGAGCATTCGTCCCGGCAGACCGTACATCAAGTAAACATCCTCGTCGCGCGGCCGGTAGCCTTCGACCTCAAATGCCGCGACCGCGTAGCCGAGCTTCTTCTCAAACTGTTGCCTGAGTCCGAACGCCAGTCGCCGCACGCCCGAATGCAAGCCATCAGCGCCGATCACCAAATCAAATCGGCGTTCACCTCCATGTTTCAATCGGACGCAAACGCCGTCTGACTTTTCCTCCATCCCGACGATCTCATCGCCGAAGATGATTTCGGTCGTGTCTTTGGCCTTTTCGAAGAGCAAGCGCGACAGATCGCTGCGAGCAAGCGTGACATAGCGGCCGTTTGTCAATTCGCCAAACATGTCCGTGCCGAAGCCTGCGACGTGCTTTCCGCGATCGTTCACGATACGCATTTCGCGCACGTGATATCCCACGCGATTGATGTCTGCCTCGAGGCCCATCCTCTCGGCGATCCAATAGCCAAGGCCCCAAAAATCAATGACGTAGCCCCCCGTACGCACGTTAGGCGCCTGTTCGATGAGAGTAGGCTGGGACCCGCCGGCCCTGAGCCAAAAGGCGAGGGCAGGTCCCGCAATACCCCCGTCGGAAATCAACACCGTCCGGTCAGCCATATCAAACCCTTACATCAGAGCACTTCGTCGGGATAAACGCCCCACAAGTCGATTTGCTTGATGAAGCCGGATGCCGGACCCAGCGCAACAGCGCACCACTGCCCATCGCATCGCTTCAGGGTAACTCGGACGCGAGGCTCGAGCCAGGCAGCGATCGGACCGCCGACTGTCGGGTTCTTGCGCAGCGCCACATTGTCCTTCGCCCACGGAGCGACAATCCCGGTTCTGCGCCCCGACAGGAGCGGTCCAAAGATCCATCCGGTGGTTCCCTCCCAATCCCTTACGCGGCGCCAATTGCCATACTGTTGGTAGATCTCCAGCGGAATGCCCGGGCGTGTCATGACCCATTGGATGCCGTAGCCGGTGCCCGGCCCGACGCGCAGATTGGCGGATGAAGCTTTCAGCGAGACGAAGCGAGGTAGAGGAAGAGCTTTGACCTCCGCCCGCTGCCCTGTCATCTGTGCGGGTATCGAGATCAGCGCAGCTGTAAGAACGAAAAGAACGAGTAGGAAATGCAACCGACGTCTGACCTGCCGGCGGACTGTCAAGAAACCGAGCGATACTCCGGAATCCATGGTCTTTCACCCGAGAATGCGGAAGGGATCGATCAATCATCTATCGCAATCAGATGCACCGCTCATGGCGTGTCCCCGACCGGGGCGAGTCCGGAACCTACCCGGTGCGGGGCTTATTCGACGAGCACGTGCGCTTCTCGGGCCGCATCGACCAATGCGTCCCTGGCAACGTCAGCAGCAATGCCGCCATTCATGGCCTGGCGGCAGGCGCGTAGTGCCGCCAGAAGCTTCTGGCTTCCTGTGTTGCGCCAGTGCTTGGTAAGTAAGTCGACTGCTTGATTGGCATTGGAAAGGTTGTTGATCTCGCTAGAAATACCGGTGGCCACCGGCACCGGCCTTGAAAACTAAGCTTCATACATGGCTATGCCTCCATCGTGGTGGCCGCCCAGCAAAACACTCGCGCTTCCGGGCGAAAATTAAGGATCGGCTATCAACTCTTGGTGTTGTCCTGAGCTACGCTGTTCGCGGGGATTGTGTCCATCGCTGCCAATTTGTCCGCACATAGGTCTGCAGCGCCTGGCACATCCTTCTTCAAGCCGGCCAGTTTCACCCACCCGCCGTCGCTAATGAAGCTGTCTCTCTGGTAGGAAGACGTTCCTTTCAGTTTGGCCAGGTTCTCACTGGCGTTGGATGCAGTAATGAACTTTTGGACGCAGAGATTGGCCGCCAGTTCAGCCCGCGCCTTGATGGCGGATGTCTTCACCATTTCCGATGCTGTTCCTGCCGTCGTCCAGCCGCCGGCCGTGAAGCCGACGATCATCGTCAGCACCGCGGCGCCTGCTACCGACCAAAACCAGAGTGTTTTGGAAGGTTTGTATTCGTCGAAGCGTTGCGACAGTGTCCGATCGTTTGACATAGTTTCCTCCCTTTCAGGTGCGCTCTTTGTTTCCAGGTTGATTTCCGCCGCCCAGCCGACAACGATCGGAATGGCCAGTCGATCGACATGATGAGGTCCTCTCTGCAGGGGTGGCCCAGCTTAGGAGGCGAGGCAAGGGAAGGCCGGGTCCGATTGGTAGAATTTTTGGTCGCGAGCACGCCGGCGCCGATACTCGAACACTCGCAGTCATCTCCCGCTCTCTGGCGCCTGAGACGATGTGCTTGAGCACCCGGAAATTTTCAAAAATGGTGAGTGCGGACAAACTTCACCTCGATGCTTCATATACAAAGCTCGCCCGGAAACTATTCCAAGCCAGTCGCAATTATGTGATTGTTGCGGCGAGTTGAGATGGTCACTGCGATGACGTGAGAATTTCGCTGTCGGGCAGTGGCGCCTTCAGGCCGCAGGTGCTGGATCCAGGTCCCTGGACGTTCGTCACCGGCCTCGACAGTTCATGATCCCGCCATGCGAGCGCGCACGGACAAGCTGAATGCTGACGACATATTCGCCCCCACTACCATCCGATAGTGACGGGCGGTTGGAATGATGGGCAGGCCATTCGCGCGAACGATACCCATCGGCTATGCGTCACCACATCTGCCCGCCCCTGACGTCAGCGCGCGTCTCGCAGGTGTTCAATCAGGCGTCGAGGAGCAGCCAATGCATGCTGATGACGGTGGCCTCAGTAAAGTGGTCGCCGCTGAAGTGCTTTCGGCCGATCCTGACCCGTCCGTCCGTCTGAAAGCGATCGGCTGTTGCGAGAGCCGTCACGTGCGAGGAAATGAGCGCTTACTGAGAAAGCGCGCCGCCGATATCACCACATCGTGTCCCGCCAGGAGCGGAGCGAGCTCGGAAGCGACCCTGGCGTCTCCCTGTTCGAGGATGAGTCCCTTTTGAGGTTTGGCCTTCTGGGGGTGGAGGGCTATCCCCGTCACCGAATGACCCCGCCTGAGAAGTTCCGACGCCAGTCTAGAACCGACACGTCCAATGCCGATCAATGCGACTTTCATATCCATCTCCGTGCTTAATTGCGCGGTTTGGCAGCGCAGTCTGGCGGGCGCGGGGTTCAGCTGGCATTTCCAGACTTATCCTTAGGCACGGTTGCGGTGATTGAGACGAGCGCGGCTAGAACCATCAGCAGATTGACGGCAAGGGCGAAAAAGGCTGCCTCGCGAACGGCCAGATTGTCTTGCCGGCCGACATACGAAATGACGCCTTCGATCCAGGCTACGGCGCTGTTGTCACCCGAAAGCGCCGTAAAAACAGCAGCAGAGATGGCGACACCGAAGGACGCGCCGAGCGACGAGGCCATTTTGTAGATGCCAGACCCGGCCCCTGACTGGTCCGACTGCAGAGTCGATAACGCGGCGTCGGTGGATGGCGTAGCATAGAAAGCCAAGCCCAGGCCAAACAGCGTATAGGACAGGATGGCGAGGATTTTGTAGGTACCGAGCATCAGATTGGTTGGCATCAGCAGCAGGATCGAGACACCCACGATAAGTGTCCCCCAGACCATTGGCTTACGYGGYCCGAAGCGTTGCAGCAGCTTCTCGCCTACTCGGATGAACGCGACGATGGCGATGGCGTAGCCGAGCGTCAGCAGGCCCGTCTGCTGAGCATCCATGTTGCCGCCGACCTGCAGCAGCGTCATCGATACGATCAGAATTCCGGCCACTCCGTTGAGCAGTAAGTTCGAGATCGTGGCGCCGGTGTAGGTCAAATTGCGAAAGAGCCCGAAATTGACGAATGCATTCGGGTTGCCGCGCTCGATACGAAAGAAGACCGTACCGAAGATGACGGCAAGCGCCAGCAAGCCCAGTGATGGCCAACTGCCCCAGCCGAATTTCGCGCCCTGAGTGGCGAAGAGCTGCAACGCGACCATTGCGACCATAAAGGTCACAGTGCCGCCCAGATCAAATTTGTAGCCGACCTTGGTCTCCGCGCGGCTTTCGGGCGTTCCGCGGACCATCAGCATGCCAATGACCGAGATGGCGGCGCCTGCAAAAAAGATCGATCGCCAACCTAGGTTCTGCGCCATGAGGCCGCCGAACAAGGCGGCGAATCCAGATCCACCCCAAGAGCCCATGGACCAGAGGGATATTGCGCGCTGCCGTCCGGCCCCATCCCAGTATTCCTTAACCAGCGCCAGGGAGGCAGGCATGATGAACGCCCCTGAAAGACCTTGGCTTATGCGGCCAAGCATCAGGAAGATAGAGCCCAGCCCGCCCATTGGYGCCAGCGCGACCAGAAGCGAGCCTAAAATCGAGAACAGGAATCCCCATTGGACGACCTTGACGCGGCCGACGCGGTCGGCCAGCCCGCCCATGACGACGATGAAAATCCCGGAAAATAGCGCCGTGATTGAGACCGCGACGTTCATCAGCGACGATTGGATGCCCAGATCCCGGGCCATAAGCGGCGAGATGTTCAGCGTCGTCTGGGCGAACAACCAGAAGGCCAGCACGCCCATGATAATACCGAATAGGAGCCTGTCATTCCCCCGATAGGCAACCGCAGCGTTCGCGCCCATGATTGAATCCTAAGCGAATTGAGCGATGGTGGAGCCGAGACCAACGCGGACCATTCGGCATCTCGGAGTGCTCGGCAGCTAAGAAAGTCGACTGTGCCCATGGCGGGTGGCTGTTGGTCCGCCCGCAGCCAACTCGTTTTGCGGCCTCAACCAACAAAGCCCTCCCGCGAGTGCTCTCGGCCAGGCCATCGAACAGTGCTCGAAGTCAATGGCTCAGGATAGGAAGAATGCCGTTAACCGAGGCATTTGTCATTGCGCTGGAAAGACAATCGCGGTCAATTTCGCGAGAGCAGGCTTCGTGGCAACCGGCCCAATTGGGATCGATGGAAAATACTCAGCCTTGGCCGGGGCGCCAGCGACACACTGCTGGCTTGATACAGCAGCTGCAGGTTGGAATCGATCCGAGATGACAGTGCGCCTTACCCCCGTTGAAAGGTCGTCGTTGGCGGGTTCAATGTTTGGTCGTAAGGAGAAGCCGACCGCATAGCAGTCCGACTATCGCGCCAACCATCACGTCGACCATCCGGACATAGCCCGCGGTCTCAGGTCCCAGAGTCAGGACCAGCAATACAGAAACGCCGGCCTGAATTGGCACGACCGGTCCTACCCCGAATGAAGAAGCGATCATCATCGAAACGAATACGCCAATCCCCATCGCGATTAACGGACTGGAGATGAAAAGTACGATCTCGCCCACCAGTATGCCCGTCGCCACCCCGAGAACGAGGCCCCACGCCTGCTTGCGGTGGCTGGCGATACCTGGTCCCAGGGGTAACGACCGCAATTACCGCTGCAAACAGCGGATGCGGATGGCCGAACAGCTTTTGGGCAACCAGCCAAGCCAAGAGCGCGGCAAGCGTCGCCGCCGCAACCTCGCGCCATGCGCTTCGCCACCTCTCGTACAAAATGCGAGCTAAATGCATCGTCTACCCTCGGCTCCTTGAAGGCACCATCATGGTTCGCTTTCTGAGGGCAGATTGTCACTTGGGTAGTCGGTTGGGCCTGACTGCGGGCATTCACGATCGGTTGATCATGGAAATCGGCCTTGTCGCCGCCGCCACAGGTTATGATGATGACCACGGCCTTTAAGGCAACGAAGGTTCGGAAGCCGATCGGTTGAGCCATGTCAACAGGAGATCATCATGGCCGAGAATGCCTCTCCTCAAAACGCGTCTGTTGTCCTGGAAAACCTTGCCAAGCTGCAACCTGATCTGGAGGCGCTCTACAAAGACGTTCATTCCCATCCCGAACTGTCGATGCAGGAAAATCGCACGGCGGGAATTGCCGCCGAAAGGCTGAGGCAAGCTGGCTATGAGGTCACGACCGGGGTCGGCAAGACGGGTGTGGTCGGCTTGCTGCGAAACGGCGACGGGCCTACCGTTATGCTGCGAGCGGACATGGATGCTCTGCCGATTGCCGAGAACACCGGCCTTGCTTATGCGAGCAAGGTGTCAGCGACCGATGCCGAAGGTAACACCGTTCCAGTCGGCCATATGTGCGGCCACGACATGCATGTGACATGGCTTGTCGGCGCGACGACCTTGCTGTCACAAAAGCGCGAAGCCTGGAAAGGCACCTTGATGGCCGTCTTCCAGCCAGGCGAGGAAACCGCTCAAGGCGCGCAGGCCATGATCGATGATGGTTTGCTCAAACGCTTCCCTCAACCCAACGTCGTTCTTGGCCAGCATGTCATGGTCGGTCCTTCGGGATCCGTTGCCGGCAGCGCGGGACCGATCACCTCGGCCGCGGACAGCCTGCAGATCCGGCTCTTCGGGCGCGGGGCACATGGCTCGATGCCGCAGGCAAGCATCGATCCGGTTATCATGGCGGCATCCGTGGTGCTTCGGCTTCAGACTGTCGTCTCCCGCGAGGTAGCTGCGACGGATGCCGCAGTAGTAACCGTCGGGGTGTTGCAAGCGGGCACCAAGGAAAACGTCATTCCTGACGAAGCTATCATCAAGCTCAATGTGCGAACATTCGACGCCGGCGTCCGCAAGCATGTGCTGGCCGCGATCGAGCGGATCGTCAACGCAGAGGCGGAAGCTTCCGGCGCTCCGCGCAAGCCGGAGATCACGCCCCTCGACCGTTATCCGTTAAACGTGAACGACGAGACCGCCAGCAATCGCATCGCCGCGGCGTTTCGCGGCTATTTTTCACCTGAAAGAGTGAAACATACCGGACCCGCGCCAGCCAGCGAAGATTTCGGTTGCTTCGGCACGGCGTGGCAAGCGCCGTCGGTGTTCTGGTTCGTGGGCGGAAACGATCCTCAGGCGTATGCCAAGGCCAAGGCGGAGGGAAAACTCAACGACCTGCCCGTCAATCACAGTCCGAAATTCGCACCGGTGTTGCATCCCACATTGGAAACAGGTGTGGAAGCGCTCGTTGTCGGGGCACTGGCCTGGCTGGGTACGGACTGACGCCTCGAGTTGCCGGAGCCTGCTTGATCGAAGCAAGCGGAGATGCCAACGCTCGCGTGTTTGTTTTGTCTCAACGCCACGTCATACTCTCGGTTCGATACGTCAGTCTCGCAGGGCCATCATGATCGGCATTGAAACTGTCGCACAAATTCTGGACCTAGGTGGCACTTTCGTTTTTGCGATCAGCGGGGCGGTCGCCGGTGTCAACCGCCGGCTCGACATTTTCGGGATCCTGGTCCTGTCCTTCGTGACGGGAAATTTTGGCGGAATCACCCGCGATCTGCTGATCGGCGCGGTTCCTCCGGCTGCCTTGAGCGACGGACGGTATCTGTCGGTTTCGATTTTGGCAGGGCTCATCACCTTTTTTTGGTATGCGGGTGTCGATAGGCTGCGTACACCCGTGCTTTTGTTCGATGCGATAGGACTGTCATTCTTCGCCGTGGCCGGAGCGCAAAAAGCCCTAACCTTTGGGCTAAGCCCGGTTATGGCGGCGCTCCTGGGTATGTTGACCGGCATCGGTGGAGGTATGACGCGCGATGTTCTCCTAACCGATATCCCCCAGGTGTTACGTTCGGATCTATACGCGGTCGCGGCACTGGCCGGGGCATCGGTCGTGGTTATTGGCCATATCTTCGGCGTGTCCTATGGCATTTCGGCATTTGCGGGAGGAGCCTTATGTTTCGCGCTTCGCTATATGGCGATCAGGCATAGCTGGCGTTTGCCGGTTGCGCATTTGTCTGCTCAAGGACGCGCTGGCATAGATACGTCGGGTGATGAAAGGTCGGGCTGAAGCTCGCGCCCCCGGCGGCCGTCAGGTGATTTGACCGGGTTGGATGGAAGCTCGCGATTGGGCTGTTACGTCCGACGAGGCGACTTTTCGATTTCGATCAATCGCGCCAAGCGCAGGATCGCCGCCTGTGTGCGCTCGCGTGCCGCGCTGTTCTCACCCTTTGAGAGATGGGATTCGATAGCTCGCAGGTCCGCGCGGGCTTCTTCAAGTTGATGGCGCAACTCGTGCAACTTCTCTTGCATAGCCGGAGATTAGCACCACTGAGGGGCGCGGCAACAATTTTGTCAAACCATACGGCCTATTCTATCTGCCATTCTGTGGCGCTTGGCGCCCTGAGATCATTTCCAGTCTTGCACAGGACGCACGGCCGATTCCCGCCAAACGTGGGAGGTCGGACGAGCGAAGCTTGGAGTTGGCTTCGTCCAACCTCTGCTGCTGCAGCGTAAATGTCCGGCCACCACCGAAATTGGCCACTAAGCAGTCCAACTGTTCGCGAGTGAGTATCCGTCATGTCGAGCTGTCTTCGTCAGCCATATGATGGAGGGGCTCGACGAAGAATCGACCCTCGTGGAAGTCGACGGCGGGCAGGCCACGCGCCATCTGTTGGAGCACCGTGATGCGCATGGTGATGTGGAAATAGTCGAGAACGTGCTCCGCATTGGGGCGCATGTAATACTGGAGGTCGCGCAGATTGCAGGCGCCATCCGACATGAAGGTCACCTCCTGGTTCGTCGCGATGCCCTGATCGATGAGAAGCTCGTGAAGGCGGCGCTTCGGTTTTTCGTCGTGCCCCGCCACAAAGCCAAATCGCCGTACCGGTCCTTCTTCGGGCACGGACTTGCCGACGATCACCTCGAAATTGGTCGGCCTGTCGGTCCAATTGCGCACGTAGCCGCCATCAATGCCGATCGTTACAGGCGGTCCTGGGATCGGCATCGTGTTCCATTCGGCTTGGCATCCGCTCGCGAACATGGCCTGCTCGGGGCCGAGCTCGGCTTCGAGGCGCTCGGCGACGCGCATCGCGTCGTTCCTGATCGTCGACGCGTTCACGGCCTCGTCGATCGGCAGTACGTCGGCCAGGAGAGCGGCGGTGACACCGTAGGCCGCAAGGGAAGCCCAACGCGCCTCGAGCGCAAGCAGATCGGGAGTAACGCGTTCGGGCAACGCTGCCACGACAGGCGCGACAAAGCCGGGCATCGTTTGGCATCGGCACCGTCGATATCGGGGACTTGGCAGAGCGAGCTTGCCGAAGCACGTGCGCACGGTGATTTTCCGGTTATCCTTCAGCCAGCGGGGTCTGCAGCAGTCTGGACAAGGCCGTGGCGTCGGGAATGCTCCATCACCTGCGCGTCGGTAATCGCGATCTGAAGCGCAGCAAGGGCCGTCTTCGCTTCTTCCAGCGTCAGACCGAGTTCATCGATCGACAGCGCACCGTCTGTTCGGTCGAAGCTGATAATCTCTTGCGTCTCGTCCGCGGCGTCGCCGCTGTCGATCATGAGCTGAATGGCATACCGCATCCGCATCCCTCCTTAATCGCGGGAGAGGGAAGCATGTCGACCTGTTGCGGTCAGCCCCTGGTGAGCTCCGAAAATTCGATCTTCAAAGCTGCATTCACCTCGCGCCGGCTGAAGAGGTTCACCGGACTCCTCAATCTAGGTCAACCCTAAAGCACGTCGCGTTGAAACGGGTTCTGTCGACGCGATTCAAGTTTTTGTCTTTATGCATGCCGTTGCCCAAAACCGCTGCTCACTTTTGGCCGACATGCATTAGCCCTAGCAGATTTTCGCTTCCGCGCAATTGCGGCGGCGTTCTCCTGGGCTCGCTCGATTAAGAGCGGATTGGCGTCTTGTTGGGTGGCTTCAAGATAGGTTGCGATTTCTTCCTCGTCTGTAAGGAATTCGGCAGCGTCATATTCGGTGGTTTCTAGCTCGATCTCGCCCGCTTCGATGCTAACGCCTCGCGCATCGCCTCAATGAGGCCTTCGCCAAAGGAAGATTCTTGGTCATCTCACGCCGCCGCTCGCGATGATCCGCCTTCGACATGGTAGGGCTGAACAAGAATATCGGCTGGGAGGTGCCATTCCTTGTTGAGCCTGTAGACCATATCCAGGGTGAGGCCGCGCTTTCGGTTCAACACTTCGGAGGCCCTGGCCTTCGAGCCGATCACGGCGGCCAGTGCGGATTGCTTTAAGCCGGCCATTTCCATGTGGACCTTGATGGTCTCTACCGGATCGAGCGGTTCAATGGGCCAGTGGATATTCTCGTAAGCCTCAACGAGCGTTGCGAGTATATCGAGTTTGTCGCCGTCCGGAGTGCCTTCATCAGCGCCCCAAAGGCGCTCGATCTCGCGCAGAGCGGCGGTGTGGTCTTCGTGAGTCTTGATAGGGCGGATTTCCACTGTAGGCCTCCTAGAAGTTCGAAACGGTAAGGGCATCGACCCGGTCATATTCGGCATGCGTGCCGATGAATTTTACGAAAGCGATCTGGCGGCGAAAGTCGAAAGCGACGATCAGACGGTAATCGCCGCCAGCTACTTCAAAGCGGACACGCTCATCGTTCAACGTCTTGGCCTTCGGGAACGAGGCCACGACATCAAGCGGCTTCTGCCACGAGGCTGCCCGCGTAACATCGTGCCAATGGGTCAACGACGACTTGGTTTCCGGATGGTCCGTCCAGAACGAAACCAGAGTGTGTCGGGCGATGATCCTCATAGCTTCCTTATAGCAAGTTCCCGCGACGGGAACAAGAAGGAGCGCTTCAACCGGCGCAAGCGGAGCGTTACCGGCAGATGGCACATGGACGAGACGTACATCAAGGTCCGCAGCCAATGGATGTATCTCTATCGCGCCATCGACAGCTTGTCGTCTCGAACCTGAATGTCCGAAAGGCGCTCGACGCCGGCCAGGACGACTCAACCGTCGAGGAACTCGCCGCCAGCATCCGCGAAAAGGGGCTTCTGTCGCCCCTGACCGTCCGACCTCTACCGGATGGCCGCTTCGAGATTCTGGTCGGCCAGAGGCGCTACCTCTCCTGCAAGCTCGTTCCCCTCGACCCTGTCCCTTGCCTGATCAAGCACGGATTGAGCGATGCGGATGCGATCAGCCTCTCCCTGATCGAGAATGTGCATCGAGCGGACATGCACCCCATCGACAAAGCGAAGGCGCTTCAAGCGTTGCTTGCGAAATATGGCTCATACGATGCCGTCGCCAAGGAATCGGCTTGCTCCGTCTCGACGATCCGGCGCTACCTGAAGCTCCTGGAGCTTCCGGCGGTTCTGCAAGACCGGATCGGCACCGCCGACGGTTCCTCGGGAATCAGCGCTCTTTCCAGACTGGCGTCGACGTTCACCGGCGAAGATTGGGTGGCGCGCCGGAGAGAACTGGCTGCGGTTGTTTGGACAGCACCCCGCGGAAATTAAGTGGATTCCTGCCGGGTTACACTGAATGCGGGGCTTTGCGATTTTGTCGTTGCGTCGGGAGAGCGTATCCCGACCAGAGCAACGACAAAATCGTCGGCGACGGTCATGCGGCCATCACCATCGCTTGCACGCCGAAGTAAGCCTCGTCGGGCGTGCGCTCGTCAAGGCTCAAGTGCGGGCGTCCCTGATTGTAGAACGCCAGATACCTGGAAATCGACACTCGCGCCTCGGACACGCTGTCGTAGGCGCGCAGATAGACTTCCTCGTATTTGACCGTGCGCTAGGCCTCCCGCAACTCACTGGCGCATCTTGCCGACATCGTACTGTTGCTGGGAGGCGTGAACGGCATCGATGTTTTCCACGGCCCAGCGCGAGAGGCCGTCCAGCGTCCGCGAGAGAGTGCGGCCAAGAGGGGTCAGGTCGTATTCGACGGTAACGGGAGCGGTAGGGAACACGGAACGGGTCACCATGCCGTCACGTTCGAGTTCCTTCAGCGCCCGCGACAAGACCTTGGCCGACAGGCCTTCTATTGCCTTGTTCAGCCCGTTGAAGCGCATGGGTCCCCTAACCAGGAGGCCAACAATCAGCACCGTCCATTTATCGCCGATGCGATCAAGAATGCATCGAAGCGGACTGTCTGCCCGATAGGAACCGGCGGTTGGGAGAGGGGAGTCTTTATGAAGCATGCGCCAGTATATCCCTGCAAGCAACTGTCCTCAAGGTAAGCTCTTTACACCACGGCAAACTTGCGTCTCATTAGGCAGCGGGAAGACAGCGCGGCTGCTGCGATCTGGGATGCATGAAGATGAACTCGGTGCCTTATGCCCGCTGCCTTTGGATTGGTCGGCTGGGTTGCGCATCGGTGCCAAGTTTGACCGCTTTTCCCTCAGCCTTTCCGGTTACTTCGGCAGCACGACATGTCTTCGCAAGGGGAGGAGAGTTCCATGGTTGATCCGGTCGGTGCGCCATATGCGATCTGTTGTTGCGGCTCTGTCTTGCCGCCATGTTCATCGCTCACGCGATGCTTAAGGTACGTGTCTTCACCATTCCCGGGACCGTGGCGTTCTTTAAGTCGCTCGGGCTGCCCGGCTGGCTTGCTTATGTGACCATCGCGGCCNGATCTGATGCGCGTGCGGTCGAGGAAACAGGCCGAGGAGCGCGAGCGTTCGACCTTGCTCGGCTTCGGCATCCGCCGCAGAAAACAGGATGGCGTTGTTTGAACGGGTCAGTTTGCAATTTTTTCCTCTTTTTTGCCTGGGCTGCTAACCCGAAAAATTCACGGTGGGTTGGCGGATGTGGTGCAAGCCGTTGAAATGACGTAGGATTTGGTTGCTTACGCCAATCCTCTTATACACATCTAGATGTGTATAAGAGACAGCTCCAGCGCCTCGCGCACGCGCGCCACATAGGTCTCGCCCTCCGGCGTCAGCGACACCGCGTTGCCGCCTCGCTCGAAGATCTTGAAACGCAGCTGGTCCTCCAGGCTCTTCACCCGCTGGCTGACGGCGGAAGCGGTGATGAACTGCTCTTCCCCGGCGCGTGTGAAGTTCTTGTGCCTTGCAGCGCTCTCAACGATTTTGAGCGAGTTGAGGTTGACCTGACTGAGCAGACGCACGGGGCTTTGTCCTTAAGCGGAGCCTAAAATAGCACCAGCATTCCTAAATTTACAGAGGGAGGCGAATTCATCGACTGTTTAGCAAGTGTTGTCCCCACCTTGGAGAAGTAGAATGAACGCCCATACCATTCCCGAACTGCGCTATGCGATGAGTCGTGAAGCCATCATCGGCCACGATACGGCATGGAAAGTGTCGAGCTTCGGTGCCGCCCTGTATCGTCACGGCCCCTCTGTTATGCGCCCTGAGACAGTGTTACCGCGCTGAATGGTTTGCTCGGCGCGCCATCGATCATGAGCTTCAGATACACATGCTGATTTTCGAGCTTGAGAAGGTCGAGCACTTCAAAGTGCGGCTGAAACTCGCGGGCGAGATATGGCGCATCCTCCGCGCCCACCCGGAAGGAGATGATGGTGCCGGCGTTGCCCAGGACCGCATGTCGGATATCGGGCTCCAGTTGATGGAGGTACTGGTGGGCGATCGTAAACCCGACCCGGTACTTGCATAATTCCGAGAGCATGTTTGCAAGCGCCAGCGTGGTGAAACTCTGGAATTCGTCGATGTAGACGAAGAAATCCCGCCGCTTCCGGGGAGAAAGGTCAGCACGGGTGTAAGCCGCAAGACCAATCGTGGTGACGAGAAGCCCGCCAAGTAGCGATGAGCTGTCGTCTCCGATCCGCGAGATTCACAATGAGCACCCGACCCTCATCCATGATCTGCCGAACGCGCACCTCCCGCTCCGGCGCAGTCAGGATGCGGTTGAGTAGCGGATCAGCCAGGAACGCGCCGACCTTGTTTTGAATGGATGCAACCCCATCGGCGCGGTATCCCGAGGAGAATCTCTCGAATTCGTTCTCCAGGAAACGCCGCACCGTTTCGTTCTGCAGC
>BFBZ01000010.1_pt361 | contig 19295 bp, 21 predicted proteins | sample 1888401 | NCBI WGS metagenome assembly BFBZ01 (sample SAMD00112614, study PRJDB3348) | symbiont metagenome | host: Chara braunii | reverse complement strand
GGGTGAGCAGAGGGCGGCGAGCTGATGGCGCGACCAGTCTTTATCGTCGACGGCAGCCGGACGCCGTTCCTGAAGGCGCGCTCCGGTCCCGGCCCATTCACCCCGGTCGATCTCGCCGTGCAATGCGGCCGGCCGCTGCTGGCGCGGCAGCCGTTCGCGCCCACCGCCTTCGACCAGGTCATCCTCGGCTGCGTCAACGTGATCGCCGACGAGATGAACCCGGCGCGGGTCGCGGCACTGCGGCTCGGCATGGGCGAGCAGATGACAGCCTTCACGGTGCAGATCAATTGCGGCTCCGGCATGCAATCGATCGATACTGGATATCGGTATATCCGCGAGGGCATCTCCGATCTGATTCTCGCCGGCGGCGCCGAGGCGTTGAGCCACGCGCCGCTGGTCTGGCCGAACTCGGGCGTGCGCTGGTTTGCCGGCTTCGCCGGCGCCAAGGGCTTGGGCGCCAAGATCGCCGCGGCGCTGAAGGTCAAGCCGAGCTACTTCAAGCCGATCATCGGCCTCGAGCGCGGGCTGACCGACCCGATCACCGAGCTCAACATGGGGCAGACTGCCGAGAAGGTCGGCCATCTCTTCGGCATCACCCGCGCGCAATCCGATGCTTACGCCGCCGAAAGCCATCAGCGGCTCGCCACCGCGCAGAAGGACGGCTTCCTCAAGGGCGAGGTCGAGACCGCGTTCTCCCGTGACGGCAAGTTCTACGACCATGACGATGGCGTCCGCCCGGATTCGACATCGGAGACGCTGGCGAAGCTGAAGCCGGTGTTCGAGCGGCCCTGGGGCCAGGTCACCGCCGGCAATTCCTCGCAGATCACCGACGGTGCGTCCTGGGTGATCCTGGCGTCGGAGAAGGCGGTGGCGCAGCACGGCCTGACGCCGAAGGCCGTGATCCTCGACAGCCAATGGTCGGCGCTCGATCCCTCGATCATGGGCCTTGGTCCGGTGTTGTCGGCGAGCGCGCTGTTGAAGCGCAACGGGATGACCTTGCAAGATGTCGAGACCTGGGAGTTGAACGAGGCCTTTGCCACCCAGGTGCTCGGCTGCCTCGCCGCGTGGGCCGACGAGAAATTCTGCCGCGAGATCCTCGGGCTAGACGGCGCGGCCGGCGAGATCGACCGCGCGAAGTTGAACGTCGATGGCGGCGCGATCAGCCTCGGCCATCCCGTCGGCACCAGCGGCAACCGCATCGTGCTGCATCTGGTCAATGCAATGAAGCGGCTCGGCACCAGGCGCGGCGTCGCCACCGAATGCATCGGTGGCGGGCAGGGCGGCGCGATGTTGATAGAGACGGTGTGATCATGGACTCACGGATCATGGACGTTCTCGCGGGTCGCGTGCTCGAGCTCGGGCCGAAGCCCGCTGCCGACAGCCCTTACAAGAATTTCAAGCTGACCCGCGACGAGGACGGCATTGCCTGGCTGCTGTTCGACCGCGCCGGCGTCAGCGCCAACACGCTGTCCGCCGATCTGCTCGAAGAGCTCGATGCCATCGTCACGGCGCTGGAGAGCCAGCGGCCGACCGGGCTCGTGGTGCGCTCCGCGAAAAAGAGCGGCTTCATCGCCGGCGCCGACGTCAATGAGTTCCGCGGCGTCAGCGATCCCGGCGCGGTCGAGRCCCAGATCGGCCGGGCGCATGCGGTGATCGACCGGCTGGAGGCGCTGCGCGTGCCGTCGGTCGCTGTGATCCACGGCTTCTGTCTCGGCGGCGGCCTCGAGGTCGCGCTGGCCTGCCAGATGCGGATCGCGATCGACGATGCGAGGTTCGGTTTCCCCGAGGTGATGCTCGGCCTGCATCCCGGCCTCGGCGGCACTGTGCGGTTCACCGAGCTGGTCAACCCGATGCAGGCAATGACCTTGATGCTGACCGGCAAGACGATCGATGCGCGCCGCGCCAGGTCGCTCGGTCTGGTCGACGCCGTCACGCAAGAACGCCATGTTCGCAACGCTGTGAAGGATGCGGTGTTCGGCCGGCTCAAGCGGGCGAAACCCGGACCGCTCAACTCGTTGCTCAATTTTACCCCGGTGCGCGGCTTCCTTGCCTCGCGGATGCGCGGCGAGGCCGAGAAGGCGGCGCCGCGCAAGCATTATCCGGCGCCCTATGCGCTGATCGATCTCTGGGAAAAGCACGCCGGCAACCGCGCGGCGATGCTGAACGCGGAGAAGACCTCGTTCGCCAACCTGATGGTGACGACGACGGCGCAGAACCTGATCCGCGTGTTCTTCCTGCGCGAGCAGATGAAGAAGATGGCAGGCTCCGGCAACAAGGTTGCGCACGTCCATGTCATCGGCGCCGGCGCGATGGGCGGCGACATCGCCGCCTGGTGCGCCAACCAGGACATGCGGGTCACCTTGGCCGACATGAAGGCCGAGCCGATCGCGGGCGCGATGAAGCGCGCCGCCGAGCTGTTCGGCAAGATCATGCGCAAGAAGATCGACCAGCGCGACGCGCTTGACCGGCTGGTCCCCGACATGGACGGCGAGGGCGTGCGCAACGCCGATCTGATCATCGAGGCGGTGCCGGAAAAGCTCGAGCTGAAGCAGAAGGTCTATGCCGGCCTCGAGCCGAAGATGAAGTCCGGCGCGATCCTCGCCACCAACACCTCGAGTATCCCGCTGCAGGATTTGCGCACCACGCTGGCGCGGCCGGAGCGGCTGCTCGGGCTGCACTTCTTCAATCCGGTGTCGCGGCTGCAACTCGTCGAGGTCGTCAGCCATGACGGCACCGATGCTGAGATGCTCAAGGAGGCGCTCGCCTTCGTCGGCGCCATCGACCGCCTGCCGCTTCCGGTGAAGAGCTCGCCGGGCTTCCTCGTCAACCGCGCGCTGACGCCCTACATGCTCGAAGCGATGATGATGCTGGACGAGAAGACCGACCAGCGCCTGATCGACGCCGCTGCGATCGAGTTCGGCATGCCGATGGGGCCGATCGAGCTTGCCGACCAGGTCGGTCTCGACATCTGCCTCGATGTCGGCGACATGCTGCGTTCGAAGTTCGGCGACACGCTGCCGCCGACGCCTGCGTGGTTGCGCGAAAAAGTCGCCAGGGGTGAGCTCGGCCGCAAGACCGGCAAGGGATTCTATACCTGGAAGGACGGCAAGGCCGAGAAGATGCCGCTGCCGGAGACCGGTCCGAAGGTGAGCGACGAAATGATCGATCGGCTGGTGCTGCCGATCTCGAATGTCTGCGTTGCCGCCTTGCGCGAGGGCATCGTCGACAATCCCGACACGGTCGACGGCGCAATGATCTTCGGCACCGGCTATGCGCCGTTCCGCGGGGGCCCGCTCAACTATGCGCGCAGCCGCGGCGTCGACAATGTGGTGGCGGCCATGCAGGCGCTGATGCGCAAGTTCGGCGGACGGTTTGCACCTGATTCCGGCTGGGAGGCTTTCAAGTGACCGACTCGCAAGTGACCGACACCCATATTCACGCACCGCCGATCAGCGGCAACGAACCGCAGGGCGATCTCTGCATCCGCACGCTGGCGATGCCGGCCGACACCAACGCCAACGGCGATATTTTCGGCGGATGGCTGCTCAGCCAGATGGACGTCGGCGGCGGCGTGTTCGCCTCCAAGGTCGCGAAGTCGCGCACGGTGACGGTCGCGATCGACGCGATGAATTTCCGCAAGGCCGTCTATGTCGGTGATCTCGTCTCGGTGCATGCCAATCTCGTGCGCGTCGGCCGCACCTCGATTACGGTGCATCTCGAAGCCTGGGTGCTGCGTCGCCGCGAACAGCAGTCGATCCTGGTGACTGACGGCAACTTCACCTACGTCTCGATTGACGATCAGGGCCACCCGCAACCGATCCAGCGCGACGGTGCGACGATCGCGACGTGATGCGTGGCCGTGCGAATCAGGCGCCGGCTTGCGTCAACAAAACGTGTCAAAACCGGGCCCGGCCGTGATCAATCCCGGGTCACGGCGACAAAAAAGCTCAGGAACAAACTCGTAGCGATGTCGTTGTCGGCCCGGAGTCCAACCGAGGCCGATAATGTCAGACAGCTATGTCATCGAAGTGAGTTCAGAGACCGCGGGTATTGTGGTGCGTGATGTGCGTGGTTACCAGTTCTTTGCGTCCTCGCAACGCTTCCTGGCCCTCGAGGGCCAGACGTTCCGCAATGCGCGCGAGGCCGAACGTGCGGCGCGCCGCCTTGTCACTGGGCAAATCCTGCAGATCGCCTCCTGAATCGACCACCGCGCTGCGGCGCGCGGTTTGCGCGCGCCGCAATAGTCTGTATTGATGCGCCCGGGCTCAGGAAAACAGCATCCCGGATGTCGCAGGTAGACACAGCGTCGCAGACGCAGGGCAGGGCGCAGACACCAGGCAAAGCGCTGCTGTTCGACATCGACGGCACGCTGGCCGATACCGATCCGCTTCATCTTGCCGCGTTCAACCAGGTGCTCGGTCCGCATGGTCATGCGTTCGATCACGCTCGCTTCGGCAGGGAATTGCAGGGCTTTTCCAACGCATCGATCGGTGAGCGCTTTCTCGCTCATGAACCGCCGGAACGCCGCGCCATCATCCTTGGCGAGAAGGAGCAGGTATTCCGCGAACTGGTCAGCGGCCAGATTGCCCCGGTGCCGGGATTGATGGCGTTGCTTGACCACGCCGACCGCGCCGGCGTGCCGATGGTGGCGGTGACCAATGCGCCGCGCCTGAATGCCGAATTGCTGCTGTCGGGACTTGGCATCACGCACCGCTTCAAGGCGATCGTGATCGGCGACGAGTTGGCGCATGGCAAGCCGCATCCGTTACCTTATCTCGAGGGCCTGCGGCTCGCGGGCGCCTCCGCCGAGGGCTCGGTTGCATTCGAGGATTCGCGTTCCGGTATCCAGTCCGCCACTGCCGCCGGCATCGCGACGATCGGGATGCGTACCGGACTGAGCCATGCCGATCTGATCGCGGCTGGCGCAGTCGCCAGCGCCCGGGCGTTCGACGACCCTGAATTGATCGGGCTGGTCGCATCCATCATGGCATGGTGAATCGGCGTTGCCAGTGTGATTGCTGCGGCGCAGCCGGCGAAGCACGTTGACCTGCGTGCCGAACGGTCGCACCATGGGCTGGGCATGATCCGGAAAAGTGGCAACCGGTTTTCCGAAATGATCATGTTCCTAGCAATTGCCGTTTCAAGGGTGCCGCCGTGGCCGGACTCTCCCATCGCCAGACTGAAATCCTCAACATTGCACGCGCGTTCGGCCGGGTCATGGTCGAAGACCTTGCCAAGCGATTCGAGGTGTCGGCACAGACCATCCGCAAGGACCTCAACGATCTCTGCGACGAGCGCTCGCTGACCCGCATCCATGGCGGCGCGATCATCGCCTCCGGCGTCGAGAACCTCGCCTACGAGGCGCGCCGCTTCGTCGCCGCCGASGAGAAGAAGGCGATCGGCGCCGCCGCGGCCGCGCGGATTCCGAACGGCTGCTCGCTGTTCATCAACATCGGCACCACCACGGAAGAGGTCGCGAGCGCGCTGACCTCGCAYGAGGACCTSCTGGTCATCACCAACAACCTCAAYGTYGCGATGCTGCTGTAYCGCCATCCGCGCATCGAGGTGGTGGTGGCCGGCGGCACGGTGCGTCGCGCTGACGGTGCCGTGGTCGGCTCCACCGCGACGCAATTGATCGGCCAGTTCAAGGTCGATTACGCCATCATCGGCGCATCAGCGATCGACGAGGAGGGCGCGCTGCTCGACTTCGACTATCGCGAGGTGCAGGTGGCGCAGGCGATCATCGCCAATGCGCGCAACGTCATGCTGGTGTCGGATGCGACAAAACTCCGCCGCAGCGCGCCGGTGCGCATCGCCCATATGAGCCAGATCCAGACCTTCGTGACTGATTCGCCTCTGCCCGCGGGCCTCGCCAATATCTGCCACAGCCGAGGGATCGAGGTGGTCGTGGCGATGGACAAGCCGCCGAGCGATATCGACGACACCGGTCCCGAGCCCGCACCGGTGACGCTGCGCAGCGCTTAGCGCTTTTGAACACACGCAGGGGGGCTAGAGTGACGACGTCCTCGCCAGCAACCGCTGGACCAGAAGCGCTCCCGTGGCCGCGATGTGGCGCTGCAGAAGAGCGCAGGCTCGATCGATGTCGCGCTCCCGGCAGAATTTGAGTATCTCGCGGTGTTCCTGCTGGGATTGCTCGATGTGGTGAGTTTCTTGCCACGTGAAACGCAGATAGCGCTCGAAGTTGAGCCTGAGCGTCGCAATCAAGCTCAAGGTGCGCTCCTTCTGCGACGGTGCATAGAGCCGTTCGTGGAACTGCGCATTCAAGGCGATGATCCGATCGGTCGCCTTCGCCTTGTCCAATTCGGCCAGAATACGGTTCGCGCTCTCAAGGTCGGACTCCGACAGGAGCGGGATCGCCCATGAAAGCGCCTTGGATTCGATTGCGCTTCTGAGTTCGGTGATCTCTTGCGCTTCTTCCGCGCTCATCGAGGCGACGCTGACCCCGCGCCGCGGCTCGGCCTTCAGGAAACCTTCGCTGGTCAGCTGCCGGAAGGCCTCGCGGACGATCATCTGACTGACGCCAAACCGCGTAGCGATCGCATCCTGGCGAAGTCGTTCGCCTGCGGGAATCGTCCCATGGAGGATCCGCTCGCGCAGGGCATCGGCGACCACAACGGAGGCCGAGCGGCCTTCGACCGCGTCGTCGGACTGACCTCTATCCCAGGATAATTCCGGCACCACAATTCCTCGCACATGGCCGCATCTGGCGACCCATCAACAACTTAGCCCAGCACTCGACGACTTTCAGGCTGCCCGACAGCAGATCACCGCTCATTTTCGATTGACGTTTTAACGATAAGCGATTATCGCTAATTTGTAACCGAGAAATGGAGACGTCATGCCGATCCGCCTTGCTGACTTCGATGCAGTCACGTTTGACGTCTACGGCACGCTGATCGATTGGGAGCCGTCGATCATCGGCTCTCTGTCGAATTGGGCCGTTGACCATGGCGTGAAGGTCGGCGACCAGGACCTCCTGATGTCGTTCGATCGCGCTCGCGCCGATATCCAGAAGGAGCGGCCGGCTCACCTCTATCCCGACGTGCTGCGGCACTGCTTCGATCGGATTGCGAAGGAATTTGCCGTCGAGCCGGTCGCGACCGAGCGGGAGCAATTCGCCGCCTCGCCGCATCGATGGCCGGCCTATTCCGACAGTCATGCCGGCCTCAAGGCGCTCCAGGCGCGGGCGAAGATCGGCGCGCTGAGCAACATCGATAATGCGTCGCTCGCCAGTTCATGCGCCAAGCTGGAGATCACTTTCGATCTGGTCGTCACCGCCGAGGGCGTTGGCGCCTACAAGCCGGACTGGCCGCATTTCAATACGGCGATCGAGCAGCTTCAATCCCGCGGCATCAAGCGAGAGCGCATCCTGCATGTGGGGCAAAGTCTCCGTGCAGACATCACGCCGGCAAACCGGCTGGGCCTCAAATGCGCCTGGATCAACCGGCCTGGCCGCGCGCTGGGACTCGCAGGAGAGGGCGCCGCCGAGGCTCGACCCGATCTTACGGTCAGCAGCCTGGCCGAGCTCGTTTCGGCAATCACCGAACGCGACCCAACGCACGCTTGATCAATATTGGAGGCGAATCGATGATGAAGCCTGTTCTAGCTGCCGCGCTGTGCCTGCTTTGCGCGACGACGACGGCAGCCGTCGCACAGTCGAGCGACGCGGTGTTGGATCGCATCAAGAAAAACAACTCGATATCGATTGGCTACCGCGAGGCCTCGATCCCGTTTTCCTATCTCGACGATGCGCGCAAGCCGGTCGGCTATTCGACCGATATCTGCCTCGCGGTCGTGGAAGCGGTCCGCAAGAAACTTGATCTGCCAAATCTCGCCGTCAATTGGGTGCCCGTCAATCTTCAGAACCGGGTTCCTCTGGTCGCAAACGGCACCGTCGACATCTCCTGCGAATCCGCGGTGAACACCATCGCCCGCCAGTCGCAGGTCGATTTCAGCGTTCCCTACTTCATCTCTCACACGCGATTGCTGGTCAAAGGCGGATCAAGCATCAATGAGATAGAGGATCTCAACCGCCAGGTCATCGCGCTTCCGATCAATTCGGTGCCCGAGAGGCTCATCAAGGCAATCATCGACGACAAGAAGCTCGACATCAAGATCGTCCCCGTGCGGGACAATTCGGAAGGATTCCTTGCCCTGTCGACCGGCCGGGCCGACGCGTTCGCGACCGATGACATCCTGCTCTTCGGGCTCAAGAAGACCGCGTCCAATCCCTCTGACTTCAAGATCGTCGGCCGGCCGTTGTCGTTCGATTCATATGGTCTGCTCGTCCAGAAGAACAACACGGTGTTCTTGAGCCTGGTCAACGCGACCATTGCCCGGCTGATCCGTGCCGGCACGATGCAGAGCCTCTATGACAAGTGGTTCAACCCGCTGGAGGTGCCGCTGTCGGCCGATCTCGCAACGACATTCAAGATTCTGGCGATCCCCGAATAGACCTGCCTGAGGATCGCTCATGAACTATTCGTGGAATTGGGCTGTCCTTTTCCAGGAGCCATACCGTGGGTGGCTCTTATCTGGAATAGGCTTGACCCTGACGATCTCGATCGTCGCCTGGCTCGTTGCATTGATCGTCGGAACCGTGGTCGGTGTCGCGGCATCGCTGCCGAACCGGGCGATCCGATCCGCGACCGCGATCTATATTGGGGGCTTCCGCAACGTCCCACTGCTCCTTCAGTTGTTCCTGTGGTTCTTCGTCGTTCCCGAGCTTCTTCCCCCGGCTTGGGGTCATTGGCTGAAGCGCGATCTACCCTTCCCGGAATTCTGGACGTCGATCGTCGCGCTCGGACTGTTCACGTCGGCCCGGGTCGCCGTTCAGGTCACGTCAGGAATTGCGGCGGTGCCGCGTGGGCAGCACCTGGCCGCGACGGCGAGCGGCTTGAATACGGCGCAGACCTATGGGCTCGTCCTTCTGCCGCAAGCACTGCGTATCGTCCTGCCGCCCCTGACCTCCGACTTCCTGACGATCTTCAAGAACTCTGCCCTGGCATTGACGATTGGCGTCTTTGAGCTCACCGCGCAAAGCAGGCAAATCGAGAGCTACACCTTTCAAGGCTTTGAAGCGTTCACGGCCGCAACCCTCGTTTATCTCGTGATCGCGCTGATCGTGACCGCGCTGATGCGCTATCTGGAGCGCCGGACGGCACTCCCGACCATGATCGGAGCGATGCCATGACCCTCGACTTTGCCGTCATATGGAGGTCGCTACCGTTTCTGTTCGACGGCTTGCGACTGAGCCTGATTCTGACCGTCGCGGCGATGGCCGGAGGGATCACGCTTGGACTCGTCCTGGCCGTGGTACGCCTGTCGCGCTGGCGGGTGGCGGCAACTCTCGCTGCGGCCTACGTCAACGGTTTTCGCGCCGTGCCGCTCGTCCTGGTCATCTTCTGGTTCTACTTTCTGGTGCCCTTGGCGTTGGGGCACAGCGTCGATGCGCTACATTCGGCGTTGATCGCCTTCACGCTGTTCGAAGCCGCATATTATTCCGAGATCATTCGCGCCGGTCTTCAAAGCGTGCGCCCGGGTCAGTGGCAGGCAGCCTCCTCCTCCGGCCTTGGTCAGATGCAAGCGCTGCGGCTCGTGATCCTTCCGCAGGCATTCCGCAACGTGCTGCCGCTGATGGTCAGCCAGGCCGTGATCCTGTTCCAGGACACGTCCCTTGTCTATGTCATCTCGCTTCGCGACTTCATGACGTCGGCCAGCATCGTCGCTACCCGAGACAACCGCATGGTCGAAATCTATCTGTTCGCCGCAGTCGTCTATTTCGTGATCTGCGCTATCGGTTCCCGCACGGCGTCGATGTTGAACCGGCAGAGGAGGCACGCATGATTGGAGCCATCGTCAAGACGCTGTTCGAGCCGGGCGCTGAATCGCAGGCAGGCGGGGCGACGTCCGTTCCAATGATCGAGATCAAGGGGCTCTGCAAGAGCTTCGGAAAGCTCGACGTGCTGAGGGACTGCGATCTCACGGTCGCGCGGGGCGAAGTGGTGATCGTGTGCGGTCCATCCGGGTCCGGGAAGAGCACGCTGATCAAATGCGTCAACGGCCTTGAACCATTCAGTGCGGGATCCGTGGTCGTCGATGGCGTTGCCGTCGGAAAGTCGGCGGCGGAGATGACGCGACTGCGGGCACGAATCGGAATGGTGTTCCAGCATTTCGAACTGTATCCGCATCTGACGGTGCTTCAGAACATTTGCCTGGCCCAGGTGCACGTCCTCAAGCGCCCCAGGGAGATGGCGGTCGCAAAGGCGAGGGACCTGCTGGCGCGTGTCGGGCTTCCAGACAAGGAAGACAGATATCCGTCTCAATTGTCCGGCGGCCAGCAACAGCGCGTCGCCATCGCGAGAGCGCTGGCGGTCGATCCTGTCGCGATGCTGTTCGACGAGCCGACATCCGCGTTGGACCCCGAAATGATCGGCGAGGTGCTGTCGGTCATGCTCGAACTCGCCCGGGACGGAATGACCATGGTCGTCGTGACCCACGAAATGGGTTTTGCAAAAGCTGCCGCCGATCGCGTGGTCTTCATGGACAAGGGATCGATCGTCGAGGTCAGCGAAACGAAACGCTTCTTCGAAGCCCCGGTCTCAGACCGCGCCCGCCGATTCCTCTCGCAAATTCTGGCACATTGACATGACACATCTCACGGTTCCTTCGGCTGAAGACGTTCTCGATGCGCGCCGCGTGCTCGCCGGTGTCGCGGTCGAGACACCGATCCTGCGCTCCGAACGATTGGACCGCCTGACCGGAGCCTCGATCCATATCAAATGCGAGAACTTGCAGCGCACCGGAGCTTTCAAGTTTCGAGGCGCTTACAACTGCCTGTCCAGGTTGGACGGCAAACAATTCCCCGGCGGCGTGGTGGCCTATTCAACGGGAAATCATGGCCAGGCAGTTGCAACCGTCGCGAAGATGTTGGGCATCCGGGCAACGATCGTCATGCCGAACGACGCGCCCGGCGTGAAGGTCAGGAAGGTCAGGGAGAATGGCGCCGAGATCGTCCTTTATGACCGCAACACGCAGTCACGCGAAGAGATCGCGGCGGAGATTGCCGCAAGGTCGCCGGTCGCTGTGATCCCGCCGGGCGACGATCCGTTCATCATCGCGGGACAGGGCACCGCCGTTGCGGAAGGTCTCGCTCAGATCGGCTTCGCCAGTGACGTGACGATCGTCGTGCCATGTGGCGGCGGCGGCCTCGCCGCCGGTTCCTGCCTTGCGAGCGAGACCATGCAGTCGGGGTCCGAAGTCTGGGCCGTTGAGCCGGAGGGATTCGACGACACGCGACGCTCGCTGGCGAGCGGGAGCCGGGAGGTCAATCGATCGCTGTCGGGCTCCATTTGCGATGCGCTGCTCGCACCGACGCCCGCGGAACTGCCGTTCGCGATCAACGGGAAGCGCCTTGCTCGTGTTCTGGCCGTCTCAGACGACGACGTCAGACGCGCCATTCGCTTTGCATATGAGGATTTGAGACTGGTTACGGAGCCCGGCGGCGTCATCGCGTTGGCCTCGCTGCTATGCGATCCGACGCTGGTGCGCGGCAGGAATGTATTGGTCGTCGTCTCCGGTGGAAACGTCGATGCGGCCGTCTTCAAGCAGGCCCTGGACTTCGACGTCAACGAGCCGGTTCGAGCGGCGTGACAGGAAACGAGACAACAAGATGATCATCGACAAGTTCACCGCGCTGGCCACCGACAACGCCCCGGGGCAGGAGGTTCGCCAGGCCGCCGGCAACATCGGCAATCTCATGCGTGGTCCAATCATCGCCGGTCGCCCCGTCGACTTCTCGCATGGCGATGTCGATGCGTTTCAGCCGACACCCGGTGCCTCCGATCGCTTTTCCGAAGCGCTGGCGGCCGGAGGGACGCAGGCCTACACCGAGTATCGGGGGGCGGTCGATATACGCGCCGAACTCGCCGAAGCGCTCGCCGCTTTCACGGGCGCGCCCGTCTCGGCCGAGCACGGCACGATCCTGACACCGGGTACGCAGGGCGCACTGTTCCTCGCGGTCGCCTCCCTGGTCAGCGCCGGAGACAAGGTGGCGATCGTGCAGCCTGATTACTTTGCCAACCGAAAACTCGTGGAATTCTTCGGCGGGCAGGCAATGCCCGTGTGCATGGACTATCTGAGCGGGTCCGAAGAGGCGGGGCTCGACCTCGCGCGGCTCAAGCTCGCGTTTGAGGCGGGCGCTCGGGTCTTCCTGTTCTCGAATCCGAACAATCCAACCGGTGCGGTTTATTCCAGTCGCGAGATTGGTGAGATCGTCGAGCTCGCCAGGGCATTCGACGTCACGATCATCGCCGACCAACTCTATTCGAGGCTTCTCTACGCCCGGGAGACATATACCCACATCCGCTCGGCAGGACTGCCCGAGGAGCAGGTGATCACCATCATGGGGCCGTCGAAGACCGAGTCATTGAGCGGTTACAGACTTGGCATCGCATTTGGCGCTCGCTGGATCGTCGAGCGGATGGAGAAGCTGCAAGCCATCGTCTCGTTGCGCGCCGCCGGCTACAATCAAGCCGTGCTCCGAACCTGGTTCCGGGAGCCCGAAGGCTGGATGGAGCAGCGGGTCCGGCAGCACGAGTCGATCCGCGATGATCTCCTCGAGATATTCCAAGACGGCGGCCTGGCGACGCGTCGACCACAGGCAGGCAGCTATCTCTTTCCGAAATTGCCTCCGCTCCAGGTCGGATTGCAGGACTTCGTCCGCTTGCTCCGACATCAGGCGGGCATCATCGTGACACCCGGCACCGAGTTTGGTCCGTACCCGGATAGCATCAGACTGAACTTCTCTCAGGACCACAGCGCAGCTGTCGCGGCCTGTCGTCGCATCACCGAGATGGTGAAGCGCTATCGCAAGTAACGACGCATGACCAAGCAACAGCTTCCGACGCCGCAAGGGCGCTACGCCGTGGCGAGGCGTCACGGTGACTTGATCTTCGTGTCGGGCATGACCCCGCGAACGAATGGAAAGCTGGTCCATGTCGGGCAGGTCGCGCCGGGGGTCGTGATCGAAAGCTATCGCGCCGCGGTTGAACTCGCCACGCAGAACGCTCTGCAAGCCGCCGAAGCGACATTGAGCGACGGTGAGCGGATTGCATCGGCATTGAGTTTGACCGTCTACATCAACGCTCCTGCGGGCTACGCACACCACGCCGGGATCGCCGACTTTGCGTCGGGGCATTTGGAAAGCTGCCTTCCCGGAAGTCCGCTTCCGGCGCGCGCCGCCGTTGGAGTGGCGTCGTTGCCGGGAGACGCTGTCGTCGAAGTTGCGCTGATCGCAGTAGCGGCCATCACTCTCGAGCCACCGCAACGCTGACCGACGGCGCGCCATCAAGATCGGCGGTGCATGCGCCGAGATTTCAGCAAACGCAAAACCGCATCGATCCTGCGACGGAACGCCACGCGTGACGAGAGCACGCCATAGGCAGTGCCGACCTCTATCGAGCCATTCTGAGGTGCACCCCGCCCAAAAAATCCCCACCAATAGTTCCCCATTTTCGCTTTGCTTTCGTTTTGGCTTGTGATCTACTCATATTCGAAAGTAAAACCGCTAAAGCGAAGGCGGTTGCCGGGGGAAGCGTTCTTTGGATCGAATTTACGACCTCGCCATCATCGGAGGCGGCGTTAATGGCTGCGGCATCGCGCGCGATGCGGCSGGCCGGGGTAACTCTGTTTTCCTWTGTGAAATGAATGAYTTGGCGAGCGGGACGTCGTCCTGGTCGACCAAGCTCGTGCATGGCGGTCTGCGCTATCTCGAATATTACGAGTTTCGTTTGGTGCGCGAGGCGCTGATCGAGCGCGAGATCCTCTGGCAGATCGCGCCTCACATCATCCGTCCGCTGCGTTTCGTCTTGCCCCACCATGCCGGCCTGCGCCCGGCCTGGCTGCTGCGGCTGGGTCTCTTCCTCTACGACCACATCGGCGGCCGGCATCTGTTGCCGGCGACGCGCTCGGTCGATCTGACGCGCGACGTGGTCGGCAAGCCGCTGATCCCGGGCCGCTACAGCAAGGGCTTTGAATACTCCGATTGCTTCGTCGACGACGCGCGGCTGGTTGCGCTGACCGCGCGCGATGCTGCCGACCGCGGCGCCGAGATCCGCACCCGCACCCGCGCGGTCGAGACCAGGCAGGTCGACGGCGTCTGGCATGTGACGGTTGAGGACACCACCACCGGCTCGCGCGATACGATCAAGTCGCGCGTGCTGGTCAACGCCGGCGGTCCCTGGGTCGAGCAGGTGCTGGCGTCGGGTGCCGGCGTCAACGCGCGGGCCAAGGTGCGTCTGGTGCAGGGCTCGCACATCGTGGTGCCCAAGCTCTACGACCACGACCGCGCCTACATCTTCCAGAACGCCGACGGCCGCATCATCTTCGTCATCCCCTATCAGAACGATTTTTCGCTGATCGGCACCACCGACCGCGACTATGACGGCGATCCGGCCAAGGTGAAGGCGACGCGCGAGGAGATCGAATATCTCTGCGCCTCCGCCAGCGAGTATCTCGCCAAGCCGGTGAAGCCCGAGGACGTGGTCTGGGACTATTCCGGCGTGCGGCCGCTCTACGACGACGGCGCGAGCGAAGCCAAGGCCGCGACCCGCGACTATGTGTTCGAGCTCGATACGCCCGGCGGCGCGCCGCTGCTGTCGATCTATGGCGGCAAGATCACGACCTATCGCCGCCTCTCCGAAGAGGCGCTGGAGCGGCTCGCCCCTTACCTCAAGGGCGCGAAAGCGCAGGAGGGCTGGACTGGAAAGGCGCCGCTGCCTGGCGGCGACATGGATGTCTCCGCGGTCGCGGCACTGACCGCCGAGCTGGTTCGCACCTATCCGTTCCTCGCGCAGCCCCACGCCAACCGGCTCGCGCATGCCTATGGCACGCGCGCCCGCAAAGTTCTCGGCAATGCAGCATCGGCTGAAGATCTCGGCCGTGCGTTCGGCGCCACCTTGACGGAGAGTGAAGTCCGGTACCTGATGGCGAACGAATGGGCCCGGACCGCGCAAGACGTCGTCTGGCGACGATCCAAGCTGGGCCTGCGGATGACGGCGGGTGAAATCGCCGCGCTCGACGAGTGGATGGCCGCCAACCGCGTGTCCGGTGAACGTCCCCTCCGCGAAGCGGGAGGACGGGCATGAGCGTCACACTGCAGAACGTCACGCGGACCGTGGATGGCGTTCCGACCATCCGCGACGTGTCGCTGACGCTGGAGCGTGGCACGCTCAGCGTGCTGCTCGGGCCGACGCTGTCAGGCAAGACCTCGATCATGCGGCTCCTGGCCGGCCTCGACAAGCCGGCGACCGGCCGCGTGCTGGTTGACGGCAAGGACGTTACCGGTGCCGACGTGCGGCAGCGTTCTGTCGCGATGGTCTATCAGCAGTTCATCAACTACCCCTCGCTGACGGTCTACGAGAACATCGCCTCGCCGCTGCGGGTGCAGGGCAAGCCGAAGGCCGAGATCGAGAAGCGGGTGGCGGAAGCTGCGGCCCTGTTGCGGCTCGAGCCGTTTCTCAAGCGCACGCCGCTGCAGCTTTCCGGCGGCCAGCAGCAGCGCACCGCGATCGCCCGTGCGCTGGTCAAAGGCGCGGACCTCGTGCTGCTCGACGAGCCCCTCGCTAATCTCGACTACAAGCTGCGCGAAGAGCTGCGCGCCGAGCTGCCGCGCATCTTCGAGGCCTCCGGCGCCATCTTCGTCTATGCCACCACCGAACCGTCGGAAGCGCTGCTGCTCGGCGGCGACACGGTGTGTATGTGGGAAGGCCAGGCGCTGCAGATCGGCGCGACCCCGAAGGTCTACCGCCATCCCGACACGCTGCGCGTGGCGCAAGTGTTCTCCGATCCGCCGCTCAACATCATCGGTATCGAGAAGAAGGGTGACCGGGTGACCTATGCCGGCGGCGAGCAGGCGCCCGCGGTCGGCCTCTATGCCAGCCTGCCTGACGGCGCCTACCGGATCGGCTTCCGCGCCCACCAGCTCGATGTCGGCAACGTCGCGGCCGGCCGCCACAAATTCTCCGCGACCGTGACGGTGACCGAGATCACCGGCTCGGAAAGCTTTGTCCACGTCCATGTCCACGACTCCAACTGGGTCGCGGTGCTGCACGGCGTGCACGAATATGAACCCGGGCAGGTGCTCGACGCCGCGCTCGATCCCAGCGACATCTTCGTGTTCGACGCGGCCGACCGCCTCGTCGCTTCACCCGCAACAAATTTCTCGAAGTGAGGGAGATGCTTCATGGCCCGCATTGACCTCGTCGATCTCGCGCAGTCCTACAACGGCAATGATGCACCGCTGGAATCCTTCGCGCTGAAGCCGGTCACCATGACCTGGCGGCAGGGCGGCGCCTATGCGCTGCTCGGTCCGTCCGGCTGCGGCAAGACCACGCTGCTCAATCTGATCTCCGGCATCGTGACGCCGTCGCGCGGACAGATCCTGTTCGATGGCAAGGACATCACGCCGCTGTCGACGCAGAAGCGCAACATCGCGCAGGTGTTCCAGTTCCCGGTGATCTACGACACCATGACGGTGGGTGAGAACCTGGCGTTCCCGCTGAAGAACCGCGGCGTCGCCAGGGCCGAAGTCGATGCGCGGGTCCGGCAGATCGCCGATCTGCTGGATCTCACGCCCTACCTGAACCGCAAGGCGACGCGGCTCACCGCCGATGCCAAGCAGAAGATCTCGCTCGGCCGTGGCCTGGTGCGCTCCGACGTCGCCGCCGTGCTGTTCGACGAGCCGCTGACGGTGATCGATCCCGAGCTGAAATGGCAATTGCGCTCCAAGCTGAAGGCGCTGCATCGCGAGCTCGATCTCACGATGATCTACGTCACCCACGACCAGACGGAGGCGCTGACCTTCGCCGATACGGTGGTGGTGATGCATGATGGCGGGGTGGTGCAGACCGGCACGCCGGAGGAATTGTTCCAGCATCCCGCCCACACCTTCGTCGGCCATTTCATCGGCTCGCCCGGCATGAACATCGTGCCGGCCGAGGTCTCAGGCCACGAGGCGCGGATCGACGGCCATGTCATCGGCCTGCGCCGCAACTACGGCGTCCTGCCGGCCGGCAAGAAGATCGAGATCGGCGTACGGCCCGAATTCGTCGACGTTGCGCCGCCGGCGTCCGGGCTGCTGTCGGCGACGATCGAGCGGATCGACGATCTCGGCCGCATCCAGTTCGCCCGCGTTCGCGTCGGCAACACCAAGCTGGCGGCGCGCGTGCCGCCGGGCTTCTCGGTCTCCGGCGACACCGCCGGTCTCGTTTTCAATCCCGCCTATGTCCACGTCTATGCCGACAGCCATTTGGTGGAAGGGGTCGCCTGATGGACAAGACGATCAACCAAAAAGCCTGGTTCCTGGTGCTGCCGGTGTTCCTGGTGGTCGCGTTCTCGGCGGTGCTGCCGCTGATGACGGTGGTGAACTATTCGATGCAGGACACTTTCGGCAACAACCAGTTCTTCTGGAACGGCGTCGGCTGGTTCAAGGAGCTGCTCGATCCTTCGACCGATCTCGGCGGCCGCTTCCTGGCTTCGCTCGGCCGCAATCTGTTCTTCTCCGCCGTGATCCTTGCGATCGAGGTGCCGCTCGGCATCGTCGTCGCGCTGTCGATGCCACGCGAGGGCTGGAGCGTCGCGGCCTGCCTCGTCATCCTCGCGCTGCCGCTTTTGATTCCGTGGAACGTGGTCGGCACCATCTGGCAGATCTTCGGCCGGCCCGATATCGGCCTGCTCGGCTACGTGCTGAACCATCTCGGCTTCAACTACAATTACGTCTCCAATGAGGTCGATGCCTGGGTCACGGTCATCGTGATGGATGTCTGGCACTGGACCAGCCTCGTCGCGCTGCTGTGCTACGCCGGCCTGAAGTCGATCCCCGACGCCTATTACCAGGCGGCGCAGATCGACGGCGCCTCGCGCTGGGCGGTGTTCAAGGCGATCCAGCTGCCGAAGATGAACCGCGTGCTTTTGATCGCGGTGCTGCTGCGCTTCATGGACAGCTTCATGATCTACACCGAGCCGTTCGTGGTCACCGGTGGCGGTCCCGGCAACTCGACGACCTTCGTCTCGATCGAGCTCGTCAAGATCGCGCTCGGCCAGTTCGACCTCGGCAAGGCCGCGGCGCTCTCGATCGTCTACAACCTGATCATCCTGATCGTGTGCTGGGTGTTCTACACCGTGATGACCAATGCCGGCTCCGAGCGTCCGGTCAAGGAAGGAGCCGCGTGATGCATTCGATCCCCGGCCGCCGCCTGATCATGGCGCTGTTCCTGATCTTCCTGCTGTTGCCGATCTACTGGCTCGTCAACATGAGCTTCAAGACCAACGCCGAGATCGTCTCGACGATGACCTTGTGGCCGCATACGCCGACGTTGCAGCATTACCGGCGCATCTTCACCGACGAGAGCTGGTATTCGGGCTACATCAACTCGCTGGAATATGTCGTCATCAACACCGTGATCTCGATCGCGGTGGCACTGCCGGCGGCCTATGCGTTCTCGCGCTACCGCTTCCTCGGCGACAAGCATCTGTTCTTCTGGCTGCTGTCCAACCGCATGGCGCCGGCTGCGGTCTACGCACTGCCGTTCTTCAACCTGTATTCGGCGATCGGCCTGTTCGATACGCCGTGGGCGGTCGCGCTCGCGCACTGCATCTTCAACGTGCCCTTGGCGGTATGGATCCTCGAAGGCTTCGTTTCCGGCGTGCCGCGCGAGATCGACGAGACGGCCTTCCTCGACGGCTACTCGTTCCCGCGCTTCTTCATCAAGATCCTGGTGCCGTTGATCGCAAGCGGCATCGGCGTCGCCGCGTTCTTCTGCTTCATGTTCTCATGGGTTGAACTGCTGCTGGCGCGCACGCTGACATCGGTGCAGGCCAAGCCGATCGCCGCGATCATGACACGCACGGTCTCGGCCGCCGGCATGGATTGGGGCCTGCTTGCCGCAGCCGGCGTGCTCACCATCATTCCCGGCGCGCTGGTGATCTGGTTCGTCCGCAACTACATCGCGCGCGGCTTCGCGCTCGGCCGGGTCTAGGAGGGCGCATGATCCCGAAAAGTGGAAGCCGGTTTTCGGACCGGATCATGCGCAAGGAGTAGGATCATGGACAGCATCGCATGGATGGCATGGACCTGGCCGACCGCGGTCTTCTTCGTGCTGCTTGCCTGCACGCTGGGGATGATGACCTGGCTCGCGATCGCATATCCCGAGGCCGAGCGGGTCGGCGTGCTGCGGATTCCGACGACGCGCGGCGATCGCCTGTTCGTCTCGCTG
>BFBZ01001107.1_pt1 | contig 19299 bp, 22 predicted proteins | sample 1888401 | NCBI WGS metagenome assembly BFBZ01 (sample SAMD00112614, study PRJDB3348) | symbiont metagenome | host: Chara braunii | reverse complement strand
TCGGCCTGATGCAGGAAGATCTTGCCGTCCCCATAAGCGACGCCGCGGTTGACGGTGTCGCAGCACATCACCGGAATGACGTTCGGATCCTGCTTGGGCTCGTACTTCCAGACGATCTTGTTGTCCTGCGCGAGATCGAGCGCATACACCTTGTTCGGGAACGGCGTATGCACATACATCAAGTTGCCGATGATGAGCGGTCCGCCTTCGTGGCCGCGCAGCACGCCGGTGGAGAAGGTCCACGCGACCTGCAGCTTGCCGACGTTCTGAGCGTTGATCTGATTGAGCTTGGAGTAACGCGTATTGGCGTAGTCTCCCGCCGGCATCACCCAGTCCTTCGGGTTGGCCGACATCTTGACCAGCTCTTCACTGGCCCACGCGCCACCCGCGGCAAGCGCCGCGACTGACGTCAGACATGTTGCGAGTAGCACTCTTCGCATCGTCTTTCCTCCCGGGTTCAACTGAGGTTCCGCAGCACGCGGCCCAGTATTCGTTTTCGGCATCATTGATTATCCACTTCCTGACCGGGAAACTTGCCCAAAAGAGAAAAGAGCTTGCTCAAGAGTGAAGCGAATAGAAGTTTTTGAAGGAGATTTTGCTTTGCTGGTCCGCAACATGAGCGCCATTCTTGCTGCGGAGCATCAATTTACAGCACCGCGGTTCCACCGAAGGTTGACGTTTCCCTTGACCTTACAGAGACGAAGGCGGAGGATCATGCGAGGGAAGTTATGGAACGAAGTGCGCCGCGAAAGCCGCGGCCTTAAAATGGGAGCAATCTTGCTACAGTCTCGTTCGCCGTCCGGCGGCGGACCCGTTGCGTTTCGATCATGAATCGGTGGATGAAACATGTCCGACACGATCCGCTCGCTTAATACTTCGGGATTCTCACCGAAGAGCCAGATCCAGCGTTGGTCAGATGCACTGACCGACCTGTGCGGACGTTTCGATGTCGATCCGCTGGAGGGGGCCTCGTTCGAGGGGCGCATCAATTTCACGACGGTGTCGCGCCTGAAGCTCTGCCAGATCGAGGCCAGCCAGCACCGTATTGCGCATACCTATGCGCGTGCGCAAAAGGCCGCACATCCCTACATCAAGATCTTGTTCCAGACCTATGGAACGTCTTATTTCGAGCAGGATGGCCGCCAGATCGAGATCGGCCCGGGCGATTGTCTCGCCTATGACGTCTCGTTACCGCACACCATCATCAGCCCCGCGCTGACCCGCCATGACGTCGTGATCGTGCCGAAGGAGCTACTGCAGGAGCGCGGCTTCCGGTCGGAAAAGATGCCTGCATATAAGCTGTCTGCGCGGAGCGGGACCGGTCGGATTGCGCATGACGTCACCCATGCCGCGTTCGATGAGGCGACCCGGCTTTCGCCCAACTCGGCCGTCAGCGTCGCCGAATCGCTGATTGATCTGTTGCTCTTGCCGCTGCGTGAAGCCGATCGAATGCTGGATCGGGCGGGACCCGAGGCGGTCTATATCCGCGCTCAAGCCTTCATCCGCGAGCATCTGCGCGATCCCGATCTGTGCATCGATCAGATTTCGGCGGCTCTGGGGTGCACCAAGCGCTATCTTCACATGGTGTTCAGCGATCGTGGCATGACGGTCAGCGACTACATCTGGCGGGCCCGGCTTCAGCATTGCCGGCAGGAGCTGGAGACGCAGAGCGGCAAGACCATCACTGATGTCGCGTTCTCGTGGGGTTTTTCGAGTTCGTCGCACTTCAGCCGTGTCTTCCGCAAATATTTCGGCGTCGTGCCGTCGTCAGTTCATAAGACTGCGGCCCGCTGAGCGGTCGTGAGGTAGCCGCGCTAGCGTGCGCCGCTCCGGATGATCCTCTGGAATGCATCACCGAGAATCACCGGCTCGCGCGGTGGAAGATAGGTCAGTCCGGCGGACCGACCGAGATTCGCCAGGGCCCCGGAGGCGTCGAGTTCCGTCAAGGCCTTGTCGACCGATGCGATGAGTTCGGCCGAACTGGTCAGCCCGACATAACCGCGGTTCACGCCGATCGGATAGCTGTAGCCCGACCCGCCGAGCCTGGTGTCGGGATGAGCCGCCCGATACGCATCGAAACGTCTGCCATCGAGCAGGGTCGCATCGAACTTGCCCTGTTCGAGCGCCCCGAGCAGATCATCCCGCGTGGGAATCAAATGCGTGATGTCGTCGATCAGCCGTCCCTTGTCGAACGTCATCAGGATTGCATCCGCCAACGTGCCGCTCTCGATTGCCAGCCGCAGCCCTGCCAGGTCGCCGATGTCGGTAATCGGGCGCTGTTTCGCGGAAGGTCCGAGAACGACGGTCAGTGTTGAGAACATGTACGGCTTGCTCGGCATCAGCGTGCCGAGCGGAACGCGGCGGCGGCGGTCGTCGCGGGTGGCGCCATCGAAGTCCGGCAGCTTGGCCGTCTTGACGCCGGGCGCGACCAATCCGTCCTGGGTGAACGCATAGCTGCCGAGCAGCGAACAGCGTCCGTCCGAGAGCAGTGCGTTCGCCTCCAGCGGTGGACTGGAATCTTCGTCCAATTTGCTTTCGTACCACTGGATCTCGAGCTTTCTGCCAAGGCGGTCGGCGATTGCCTGACCGAGCAGGACGTCGAAACCGTTGCCGGGCTTGCCACGATGATGGACCGAGAGCGGCGGAAGATTTTCGTCAAGGCAGATGCGCAGCACGTCGTCAGCGGCTAAGGCGGCTGACGACACTGTCGAGATCATCAAGGCAGTCAGCCAACGGCAGAGATGGCGCATCACTGCGCTCTCCGGCTCGAGACATAGGCCCACAGCGCGGTGATCTCGTCATCGCTGAGAATGTCGCCCCAGGGCGGCATGCGACCGTTCTTGCCCTGCTTCACCGTGGTGACGAAACGAGGCTGGTCATCGGGAAACCGACGCAGGTCGGGCGTCACCGTGCCGGAGTTCACCATATTGGGGCCGTGGCAGTGCGAGCACTTCTGAGCGAACGTCGTCTTGCCGAGGTCCACCTGGCTATGTGCGGCGCTGCCATCTTGTTGTTGGGCGAGGGCAGCCGTCGACAGGACGGCCGACATCGCCACGACGGCGGCGAAGGCCGCCGCCGCTTTCATGAACATGTTCTGTCTCACGGGCAATCCGCACTCAGTTCTTGACCGCGAAGACCCACAGCGAGCCGCCTGCCGGAACGTTGGCGAGGCGCTCGTCACCGGAGAACAGTGAGTAGACGCCGCCGTAGCCTGAGGTGACGGCGACATACTGCACGCCATCCTGCTGCCAGGTGACGGGCTGGCCTTCGATGCCGGAGCCGGTCTGGAACTGCCACAGCTTCTTGCCGCTGTCGGCGTCGAAAGCCTCGAACTCGCCGGTCAGCTTGCCCGAGAATACCACGCCGCCTGCCGTGGACAGCACGCCGGAGAAGCGCGGGATGTCGCTCGGCTGCTCCCACTTGGTCTTGCCGGTCATCGGATCGATGGCCTTGAGCTGACCGCGTGGCCCTTCCGGCCAATCCCACAGATCCGTCAGGTCCATGCCCAGGTACCACTCGCCGGCCTTGTAGGTCGCAGGCTCGGTCTTGTAGTGGCCGCCGAACACGAGCGTGTTGGCGTAGGCCAACCCGGTTTGCGGATTGAACGACATCGGCTCCCAGTTCTTGCCGCCGAGAATCGACGGATAGACCGTGACCTTCTTGCCCTCGCGGGCATCGCGCGTCACATCGGTCTCGACGGGCTTGCCCGTCTTCAGGTCGATGCTGGAGGCCCAGTTCACCTTCACATAGGGGTTGGCCGCGAGCAGCTTCCCATTGGTGCGATCGAGCACATAGAAGAAGCCATTGCGGTTGGCGTTCATCAGCACCTTGGTCTGCTTACCCTCGACGTTCATGTCGGCGAGCACCATCTCCGCGACCGCGTCGTAGTCGAATGGATTGTTCGGCGAGAACTGGAAGTGCCACTTCATCTTGCCGGTCTTCGGATCGAGCGCGAGCACCGAGCAGGTGTAGAGGTTGTCGCCCGGGCGCACCGCCGCGTTGAACGGTCCGGGATTACCGACGCCCCAGAACACGGTGTTCTGCTCGGGATCGTAGGAGCCGGTGATCCAGGTCGAGCCGCCGCCCAGCTTCCAGGTGTCGCCCTTCCAGGTGTCGCCGCCGGGTTCATCCGGGCTTGGGACCGTGTGTGTGCGCCACAAATGCTTGCCCGTCGCCGGATCCCAACCATCGATGAAGCCGCGGGTGCCGAACTCGGCGCCGGAGATGCCAGTCAACACGACGCCGTCGGCGACCAGCGGCGCGACGGTCATCGAGTAGCCTTCCTTGATGTCAGCGGCCTTCTGACGCCACAGTTCCTTGCCGGTCTTGGCATCGAGCGCAATCACGTTGGCATCGAGCGTGGTCCGGAACACCCTGCCGTCGTACAGCGCGGCGCCGCGATTGATGATGCCGCAACAGACCACGCGCGGCGTCTCGGCGGGATAGTCGATCTTGCTTTTCCAGATCTGCTTGCCGGTCTTGGCGTCGACGGCCATCGTCGCATTGTGGGTCGTGACGTAGAGCACGCCCTGGTACACCAGCGGCTGCGACTCCTCACTGCGGTCATCGGCGAAACTGTAGTTCCAGACCGGCACCAGGTTCTTGGCGTTGTCCTTGTTGATCTGGGTGAGCGGGCTGAACCGCTGCAGATTGTAGCCCATGCCGTAGTTGAGAACGTTCGCCGTATCAGTTGCACCCTTGACCAACTGATCGGCGCTCTGCGCGCTTGCACCATGTGATGCAAAAATAGCGAGGCCTGCGGCCAGCGCGATCCGCTTCATTCATTTCCTCCGAGATTTTTATGCGCGCCTATCCTGACGCTGCGGGCACAACACTCCGCTCGAAATCGGGAACCGTCAATACGAAAAGGTGGCAACCGCCCTCTGCGCATCGGGAAGCCGTCCTCGTTCGATCGGGACAGAGCAGCCGATCCCCGTTGTCTCTGCTCGCGGATCTGGGTCGGCATGATCGCACCGCTCCGATGTTGCGTTGCGGCACAAACATTGCTTCGCCGCATCATGCCGGGATAACAGAGGAGTGGGCGGATGAGACGAACCATCCTTTGGCTCGGCATGCTTTGTTGCCTTTGGGTGAGTGCGAGTGCGCGTGATCTCGGTCAGTGGGGAGCGGTCGATCCTGCATTGCGTCAATGGTACGAGGCGCTGATGCAGCCCGACGTGCCGACGGCATCGTGCTGCGGTGAGGCCGACGCCTACTTTGCCGATGAGATCCATGTCCGCGACGGCAAGACCTATGTCATCATTACCGATGACCGTCCCGATGAGCCGCGTGGCCGCCCGCATATCGATGTCGGTACCGAGATCGAGGTCCCCGATCACAAGCTGAAGTGGGACAGGGGAAATCCGACGGGGCACGGCATCATCTTCCTGAGCCGCAATCGGTATGTGTTCTGCTACGTGCAGCCGGGCGGTGCGTGAGGGAAGATGCCGTCCCGCTCAGGGGCAACGTCCTACGAGGATTGAGGCGGAACGGCGTCCAGCCAGGCGGCTGGATTTTGTTTCATTCAATCGATCGACAACCGCTGGGGAAATGCTCCACGGTTGTGGAGCCTTGCGTTCCCCCCGATGCGGTCCTAGCTTCGATGTTGGCGCGAGCAATGCGTCAGTCAATGATAGTCGAACTTGGGAGCTTGAAATGGCCTGGAAGACACCGAAGATCGTCGAAGTGCCGGTTGGCATGGAAATCAACATGTACGCCTGTGCTGCGCGCAAGTAACGCGTAGCGATCTGCCAAGCCACGAGGAGCGCAATTCGCTTCTGACTGGCTTGGCGGATCCATTCGATGGACGGTCCGCGAGATCGTCCCGGCGACCGGCCTCTCGGCCGATCGGGTATGACGGGCACACCGCCGAACGTTGGTGACGATCAAACGTCCTGCGTGTCGAAGATATACAGGTCGACGCCGCCATCGGCGAAGTTGGGCAGATCGCCCGCCGCCGCCTTGCCTTCGGCAGAGCCCATTCCCGCCTGCAGCGCCTGCATCGAATCGAATATCAGGGTGGCAACGAGGTGGATGTTGGTGGCTCCCGCCGGCCCATTCACCGGGCCCCGGCTGATATCGTAGCTCTTCAGACCGGGAATCTTCTTCGCCAGCGGCACATGGACGTTCATATAGTGTTTGTCGAACGCCTCGGCGCTCTTGGGGGTCTTGTAGAGTACGAGAACCTTGGGCATCTGCTTCCTCCGCATTCGCTCTTTTGAGGTCGATCGACCGCTTCCATTGCAGCCGATCTGCCGGTTCGGATCAAGCGTCAGGGGCGGATTCGCCCAGGGATAGTCGTTCCAGCCTTGGTTCCGCTGCATAATTTGTTGCGCGAGGAGAAACTGATGCAGCCGGATGTCGTAGTTTCAGTTAAGCTGTTTCAGGCTTATCGAAGGACAACGAGCCATGAGCTCCATCGATCTCGTCATCACCGTCTGCGCAGTCCTGTCTCCGGCCACCTGCGAGGAGCAGCATCTCGTTTTCGCGGATGGCGGTGCCTCGCTGCAGCAATGCGCGATGAAGGCGCCGCCCTACATCGCCCAGTGGATCGGCGAGCACCCGAAATGGACTGCAGTGCGATGGCGCTGCGAATATCCCCACAGCAACGACAAGGCCTGAGGCCGGCTTGGCCGTCGGCACGCTGGCTGCTTACTTCGTGCACTCCTTGAGGTCCTTGTCGGCGACCGAAACCACGGCGTCGGCCTTGATCTCGAGGCCGCGAACAATGCACTGCCGCTCGCCGGCATAGCTCACCTTGGCGTCGTAGCGCCCAGGCTCGACTCCGGTGAGCTTCAGCCGTTCGTCGTGATCGAGCTCCTTGTCCTTGTCGTTCAGCGTCTGATTCGGTCCCCAATTGTTCTGGCCGGCCGGCGAGAGCTGAAAGCCGGTCATCGTTGCGGTCGTCAGATTCCAGAGCCGGATGCCCTTGCTTTGTGCGGCGGCCGCGAGCGGGATGCCGAACAGAATGATCGCCGTCACGGCGGATGCGCGTCTCATGGCGTTTTCCCTGGGGTCCGATGTCCTTTGCCATGACTATGACACGGAAAAATCCAGTCGCGCCACATCGGCCTTGATTACCGCGACCACGTCGTTGTTGCGCTGCGCGCGCGGCAGGTCGATCGGGACTGAATGAAGCAGACGGGCAGGGCGTGAGGACAGCAGGAAGATCCGGTCGCCGAGCCGTGCCGCGTCGTCCATGCTGTGCGTGACCAGCAGCGTGATCATGGGGCGCGAGGCCACGAGCGTCGCGATCTCCTCGCGCAGCCGCGCGGCGAGCGCGTCGTCGAGCGAAGCCAGCGGCTCGTCGAGAATCAGGAAATCCGGCTCGACCGCAAAGGCGCGCGCCAGCGCGACACGGCGGGCGAGGCCGAGCGACAACTCGCCTGGAAAATGGCTGCGATGTCCCTCGAGCTCGAGCACGCCGAAGATGGCGGCCAGCCTGTCCTCCGCGACACCGGGCGCTGCCAGCCGGACGTTGGCCTCGACGGATCGCCACGGCAGCAGCCGCGGCTCCTGGAACACCATTGCCAGCCGGGCTCCCTCGGGCCGCGATACATGGCCCTGATAGTCGTTGTCCAGACCGGCGAGGATCCGCAGCATCGTGCTCTTGCCGCAGCCGGAGGGGCCGACGACGACGCCGACCTCGCCCCGCTCCAGCGAAAAGGCAATGCCAGCAATCACCTCCTGGCGCTTGCCATTGGCGGCGCTGGTGTAGCTCTTGGACCTGATATCGACCTCAAGCCGCACGGAGCCGCCACCTCGATGCACGCTGCTCGAACGGCTGGACGATAACGGCCTCGATCACCAGCACCACGGCAGCAAAGCTGAGCGAGTAGGCGAGCAGCAACGGAATGTCGAACAGCTGGAAGGCGACGCCGATCTCGAAGCCGATGCCGTTGGGCCTCCCGAGCAACTCGGCGACCAGCACGATCTTCCACACCAATGACAGGCCGGAGCGCGCGGCCGCCGCAATATAGGGCGCAAGCTGCGGCAGCAGGACGTGGCGGAGGATGCGTCCGCGCGAAAAGGCAAACACCTTGGCCATCTCGTCGAGCGATGGATCGAGCGCGCGGGCGCCTTCGCGCAAGGTGACGACGGCGGTCGGCAGCTTGTTGATCGCGATCGCCGCGATCGCAGCGACCTCGGTGAGACCAGCCCAGATATAGGCGAGCACGATCACCACCAGCGCGGGCAGATTGAGCAGCAGGATCAGCCAGGGATCGCCGAGGCGGTTGGCGAGCTGGCTGCGCCCCATCAGAAAGCCGATCGCCGAGCCGAGTGCCATTGACAGAGTGAAAGCGAGGGCGACGCGGGCGAGCGTTGCGCCGAGATGCAGAAACAGCGCGCCGGACCGCGCTTCCGCCACCGCAACCGCGAGCACGGCCGATGGCAATGGCAGCTTGGCGCTGCCGGCGACAGCCGCGGCAATCCACCAGGTGGCGAGCAGAAGCGCAAAGGACAACAGCCGCAGCACTAATCCCTCGCATCCGCCCTGTAGTAGGTGCCGGGACTGAGCTCAGCCGCGGGGCCGACCAGATCGCGGCCGCCGATCGAGGCGAGCACGCCGTAGAGAACGCGGGCGTCGGCCTCTTCCTCGGCCACCGGCCGGCGCGGAATACCTTCGCGATAGCGGTCGCGATAGACGCGCAAGGTGGCGTCGTCCTGTGCGCCGGTCAGCGGGGCGATCGTTTGCCAGTCGGCGTCGGAAGTCGCCAGGATCTCCTTGGCCTTGGCCGTGACGGTTAGGAAGCGTGCGACGAGATCGCGATGCTTGGCGGCCCAGTCCTCGTCGAAGACATAGCCGATCATCGCGGTGCGGCCCTTGGCGCCGAACGGCGGCAGCAGGTCCTCGACGCCGGCAAGCCGGCGGAAGCCCTTGGCTTCCAGCGCCGCGCAGAAATTCCAGTAGTTCAAGCCCGCATCCATCTCGCCGTCGGCCAGCTTGGCGGCCAGCAGCGGCGGCGCGCCGTAGGTGATCGTCGCCTGCGATTTCAGATCGACGCCGTCGCGCTTGAGCGTGGCCTGCAGCAGCAGCCAGCTCTTGTCGAGCGGGCCGCCGGCCACCGCGAGCTTGCGTCCCTTCAGATCGGCAAGCGTCTTGATCGGTGAGGTCGCCGGCACCATCACGGCGCCGAGCGCGCTCGAATAGGGATAGAAGGTGAGCTTGGCGCCGAGCGCACGCTCGCGCGACACCCATAGCCAGTCCGACACCATGATGTCGGCGTTGCCGGCCCGCAGCGCGATCTTGCCGGCCTCCGGGCTCGCGAGCTCGACCGCATCGATCGCGATATCCGCCTGCTTGTCGAGCTGGCGGGCGCGGATCACGGCCAGCTCCCAGGCGAAGGTGCCGGTCTTTTGCACCGCAACCTTGACGGTCTCGGCGGCGCAGCATGCCGTGACCGGCAGCAGGGCGCAGGCGACAATCGCCATCAACAAACGACCGATCTGCGTCATGAGCCCGTCTGCATTTCCTCGAGAGGTGTTCTTTTCAGCCTCATTCCCTTAGCATAGCTTCGGCTGCGATGCCGCGGAGGACTGTGATGCGTAGTGCTGTTCCGGTAGGACCGATTGTCGCCACTCTCATTGCCACGATTGCGCTGTGCGGGCCGGCTCGTGCCGAGGAGCTCAACGACTATCCGACCTCGGCGCGGGCCGAATATGTGTTCGGCTGCATGAAGGCGAATGGCGAGACCAGGGAGGCGATCGCGCAGTGCTCCTGCTCGATCGACGTGATCGCTTCGATCATTCCCTATGAGCGCTACGTCACGGCCGAGACCGTCCTCAGCATGTCCCAGGTGCACAGCAATCTCGGCACCCAGTTCCGCACGTCCGAGCAGGCCGCCAACGCGCTGAACGATCTCCGCCGGGCGCAGGCCGAAGCCGAAGTGAGATGCTTCTGAAGCGCTGCCGCTCTGCCGCATCAAGTTCCTGAACCGTCGGCCGGCCAATCGTGCTCGAACACGTGGCCCTGCGTATCCTTCGCCTCCGCATGGAATTGCTTGGCACCGTTCGACACGTAGGTGAAGCGGATGTTGGGATCCTCAGAGATCGAGATGCCGCCTTCGACCGACAGCACCAGACTGCCGTTCTGCGACAGTGTCAGCCGGTCGATGAAGAAGGCCGGAATGTAGAGCTGCGTCACCTGATCCATCTGGAGCCCGGAATTGTTGGGATGCCCGACCATGACCTGCGCTTCGCGGATGCCGCTCGTGGCGCCGTCGCTGCTTTGCGTGAACTGCCGGTAGCGCATCTGGCCGATGCGCGCCTTGGCCTCGTCCGGATTCTTCGCCGCCGGCGCCGAGCAGCCTCCGGACGCCTTGACGAAGGTCTTGACCACATAGAGCTGACCATCCGTCAGCTCGGCCACGGCATGCACATCCGTGTAGTTGTTGACGCGGACCCGCGTCGAGATCGCGGTCACATTGGCGTCCGCGCCAAGCGTGAACTTGGCCGCCATCGGCGCGGGATTCTGGTCGATCACCAGCGTGATGGTCTTGATACGGCGCTCGTCGGCGGGCGACAGCTTGCTGCGCAGGGTGACCGGAACGACCGAGGCATCCTCGGCGCGCGTCGGCATCTCGATCGACAGCACATTGGTGCCGTCCTGCATCGCCTTGTTGTTGAAGATGTCCTGGACCAGTCCCGGCCAGGGATCGTAACCATCAGCGGCCTTCGCAGGTGCGAACGCAAACGCGAGGCAGGCCCCGAGAAGCAGGGTGGACGGCAGGTGGAGCCGGATCATGGCGCAATCCTCCTCGGGCAGTCGGGTGAATTAACAATCATAGCGCGTTGCCGCCCTCATTCCCATTCCATTTCCGAGAATGCCGCCGTTGCGTTGCGGGCATTGTAGTCGTCGAACAGCTCCCATTTGCCGCGCTCCGATCCCGCGGCCCCAGCGGCGTCCGCGATCGGCCTGCCTGCCTTGATCAGCCCGCGAACGTCGTGGGCCAATGTATCGAGGTAGCGACGCTCGTCACTGAGCGCCAGTGGCCACGGGCTGACAGGGCCATGGCCGGGAACGACGCGCTCGGCCGGGATGGTCGCGAGCGCGGCCATGTCGGCGATCCAGCCGCGCAGGCTGCCATCCATCACCGGGATGTGACGCAGGAATACGAGATCGCCGGCGAACAAGGTCCGGCTGCGGTCATCATAGGCGGACAGGTCGCAGTCGCTATGAGCGGTACTCCAGGCCTTGAGCGTGAGGGTACGGCCGCCGAGGTCGAGCATCATCTCGTCGTCCACGAGGATCGACGGGGGGACGAGACGGACCTCGTCGATCAGCTCGGCGCCCATCAGGCGCCGGAACGCCTCGATGTAGTGCGGTCCGCGCATTGCAAGCGCGCGCGGCAGGTTCTTGGCGCCGACGAAGCGCGTGCCGTCGCCCTCGAATGCCGCGTTGCCGAATGCGTGATCCGGATGGGCGTGAGTGTTGATGACGTAGCGCACGGGCTTGGCGGTACGGGCGCGGATCGCTGCCAGCAGCGCGCGGCCTTCGCGGACGCTGCCGCCGGTGTCGATCACGGCGACCGCGTCGTTGCCAACGATGAAACCGACATTGGCGATGGCGCCCTCGTTCGCCGCGTTCATCAGCGCGGTCTGGCCGATGTGAACGAACACGCCGGGCGCGATCTCGCTGACCTCGAGTTCCGGCGGCATGGCAAGAGCGGCGCTGCCGAGCGCCAGCGCCCCCCAGGCGGTGATCGCGATGATCAGTTGTCTCACCATCGGCTTGCCTTGCTCGCGTGAGAGGTGTGCGTCAGGCGATGGACGTTGCGGTGCAGCAATGGGTCAACTCTTCGCGATGACGGCGGCTGTTGCACCGGAGCGGCCGGCGGCCTAGCATTTTCAAAAATACCACGATGCGTTCGATAGGGATGAAAATACGGATGACGAAGCGTCACAACCTTGCCTGCTCGCTGGCCGTTGCCGCGGGGCTCACTCTGCTCGGACCGGCCGCCGCTTTCGCGCAGAGCAATGATGGCCTGGACCTGTCGATCGAGCTGGTCGATCCCAAGGTGCTCAGGGTCTGCGCCGATCCGCGCAACCTGCCGTTCTCGAACGAGAAGGGCGACGGCTTCGAGAACAAGCTGGCCGAGCTCTTTGCCGCCAAGCTGCAGAAGAAGGTGGACTACACGTTCTTCCCGCAGGCCACCGGATTCGTGCGCATGACGCTCGGCTCGCACCGTTGCGACGTGATCATGGGCTTTCCCCAAGGGGACGACCTGGTGCAGAGCACCAGTCCCTATTACCGGACGGCCTATGCGATCGTGACCAAGCCGGGCTCCGATCTTGCCGATGTGACGACGCTGGAGGATGCCAAGCTCAAGGGCAGGCACATCGGCATCGTGGCGGGCACGCCGCCGGCAACCAATATGGCGCTGGCCGGGCTGATGCCGACCGCAAAGCCCTATCCGCTGATGATCGACACCCGCGTCGATTCCTCGGCAGAGGCGATGATCAACGATCTGAAGTCCGGCGAGATCGATGCCGGCGTGCTGTGGGGGCCGATGGCCGGCTACTATGCCAAGCAGGCGAGCCCGCAACTGCATGTCACGCCGCTGGTGAAGGAGACCAGCGGGCCGAAGCTGATCTATCGCATCGCCATGGGTGTCCGTGGCGCGGACCAGAACTGGCGCCGTCAGCTCAACAAGCTGATCCAGGAGAACCAGGGGGAGATCAACAAGATCCTGCTCGATTTCGGGGTGCCGCTGCTGGACGAGAGCAATCATCTGATCACCGCCGAGGCTGCGGCGAAGCCATGATCGGTCGGCTCAGCGCTGCGGCATTGGCAGGCGTGCTGCTGATCGCCGCGGCGGTGCGGGCCGATGATCTCGTGCCGGAGCCGGACAGCTATCGCACCGAGAACTATCGCGCGCCGGTGCCGACGACCCTGAGCGGAGCGCGCGTGCTGTCGACGCGGGAGACCGAGGCGATCTGGCGCGCGAAGTCCGCCGTCTTCGTCGATGTGTTGCCGCGGCCGCCCAAGCCGAAGAACCTGCCGGCCGGGACGGTGTGGCGCGAGCAGCCGCGCCTGGACATTCCCGGCAGCATCTGGCTGCCCGACACCGGCTACGGGGTGCTGGCGCCCCAGACCGAGGACTATCTGAAGCGCGGCCTTGCCCGCGCTTCCGAGGGCGATTTGAGTCGTCTGCTCGTGTTCTACTGCCTCGAGGATTGCTGGATGTCGTGGAATGCCGCCAAGCGCGCGCTGACCTATGGCTACCGCAACGTCGCGTGGTATCCGGACGGGACCGACGCCTGGAGCCGCGCCGACCTGCCGCTGCAGCAGACGCAGCCCGAGCCGCGGCCTGAGGAGTGAGCGGAGAGGGCGGCGGTAGCGCATCAAATCAGCTACTCCATGTCCTGCTGGATCTCGCGCGCTAGGGCGAACAGGCGCTGGTCGATCGCGGTCGGGACCTCGCAGACGAACTTCATCACGCGACGCCGGTCCTCGAAGATGCGCGTCTCCCAGTTCAACTGGTTGGTCATCTCCTCGACCTTGGCCTGATCCGGGTTGGGGCCGCTGTGCATCTCCTGCAGCGCGATGGTGTCGCCGCGCACCTTGTCGACGGCCTCGCGCTGCTTGCGCATGACGCGCTCGAGGCCGTTCATCACCGATGTCCGCTGCGCGTTCAGCGTGTCGAACAGCCCGGCGAACAGCAGCTTGCCCTTGCGTATCTTCTCCTCGGCCGTACCGGTGAGGAAATCGGCGACGTCCTTCTGGGCCTGCTCCAGCGGGATACGGCGCGCGGCAAGCTTGGCGACGAGCTCGGCCACCTTCGCATCGTCCTTCCAGCTCGCGCCGACATCGTCGATCGGCGGGCCGGACCACACGGCGGCGATCGAGATCTCCGGCACCTTGGCCTGCGGGCAGGGCCAATCCGGATAGCGCGGATCGGCGGCCTGCGCAGCACCTGCCGACGCAGCGATGGCGACGGCCGCCAGTGTCGTTCTGAACCTCATGCCTCGCCTCCGGGACCGCGCCTGACAAACCCCCGCGACGGATCGTAGGCCAGGATCGCGCCGATCATGAAGACGGCGGTGCAGCCGCCGACCACCGCGAGCGAAACCCAGTTCAGCTTGCCATACAGCGCGAAGCGGATGAGCTCGACCGCGTGGGTGAAGGGGTTGGCTTCGCAGAGATAAGCCAGCCAGGGACTGCCTTCCTCGACCCGCCAGAGCGGGTAGAGCGCCGATGAGGCGAAGAACATCGGGAAGATCACGAAGTTCATGACACCGGCGAAATTCTCGAGCTGCTTGATGCCGGAGGAAATCAGCATGCCCAGCGCGCCGAGCATCAGTCCGGACAGGATCAGCGCCGGCAGCACCGTCAGATAGCCCATCGGCGGCGGGGTGATGTCCCAGAACCAGGCGATGGCGAGAAACGCATAGACCTGCAGCACCGAGACGGCGGTGCCGGCGAGCAGCTTGCAGAACAGCAGATAGCCGCGCGGCAGCGGGCTCACCAGCAAGGTGCGCATGTTGCCCATCTCGCGGTCGTAGACCATCGACAGCGACGACTGCATACCGTTGAACAACTGGATCATCGCCATCAGGCCGGGCGCGATATAGACCTCGTAGGGGATATAGGTCTCGTAGGGCGGGATGATCGAGATGCCCAGCACCTGGCGGAAGCCGGCGGCGAAGATGAACAGCCAGACCAGCGGTCGCACCAGCGCCGAGACGAAGCGCTCGCGCTGATGCAGAAAGCGCAGGCCCTCGCGCCAGACGATGCCGGTGAGGCAGGTGATGTATTCGCCGGCCGAGAAGCCGCTGCGTGTGGGTGTGGGCGTGTGCACGGTGGTGACGGTCATGGCTCGGAGCTCCGCACCGGACTGGCCTGGGTCGTCAGCCGCGCGAACGCCGCGTTGACGTCGGTCGCACCAGACTCGGCGATGACCTGCGGGACGGGCCCGCGCGCCAGCACGCGGCCCTGATGCAGCACGACGAGATCGTCGGTCGCGGCGATCTCGTCGAACAGATGCGTCGCCCAGAGCACGCCGATGCCCTGCTCGGCGACGAGCTGACGGACGTGACCGACGATGTCGGCGCGGGCCTTGACGTCGAGGCCGACGGTGGCCTCGTCGAGCAGCAGCAGGCGCGGCCGGTGCAGCAGGGCGCGGGCGATTTCAAGGCGGCGCATCTGGCCGCCGGAGAGGTCGCGCACCTTGTTGCCGGCGCGGTCGGCGAGGCCGATCCGGGCCAGCAGCTCCTCGCTGCGGGTGCGGGCCTCGCGGCGCGAGATGCCGTGCAGCGCGGCGTGGTAGAGCAGGTTCTGCGTCAGCGACAGATCGAGGTCGAGCGTGCGCGGCTGGAACACGACGCCGAGCAGCCGCAGCGCCTCGCCCGGCGTGCGGCCGATGTCATGGCCGAAAATGCCGATCTGGCCGGTCTGCACCGCGAACAGTCGGGTGATGAGCGAGAACAGCGTGCTCTTGCCGGCGCCGTTGAGACCGAGCAGGGCGGTGAAGCTCGCAGGCTGGACGGCGAAGCTGACGTCGTTGAGCGCCTTGCGTGCACCGTAGGAATGGCTGACGCCGGCGACCGACAGCGCCGGCACCTGGTCGGAGGCCGGCTGCGGGGTGGCGCCTGTGGCGTCGAGAGCGGGTGCGTTCTGCGTCGTCATGGCTGTGCAATCGTGATGCCCCAGGGCAGCTCGCCGACCTGGATGGTCTTGATCACCTTCTGCGCGGCGACGTCGATCACCGAGACATCGTTGGAGACGCCGTTGGTGACCAGAAGATATTTCTCATCCGGCGTGAACTCCATGTGCCAGACGCGCTGGCCGACCAGGAGATATTTCTTCACCTCGTGGGTGGTGCCGTCGACGATGGCGACGCGATTGGCGGGGCCGAGCGCGACGAAGCCGGTATTGCCGTCCTTGGTCAGGGCGATTCCGACCGGCTGGATCGCCTCGCTGCGCAGGCCGGGCACGGCGAACTTGATCTTGCCGGTGACCTCGCGCTTGGCGGGGTCGATGATCGAGACGGTGCCGCCAATCTCGGCCGAGACCCACAGCTCCGAGCCGTCGCTCTTGAACTCGGCAAAGCGCGGCCGCGCATCGACCAGCACGTTGGCGACGATCTTGCGGGTCGCCGTGTCGATGAAATGCGCCATGTTGGTGGTTTCGGAAGTGCAGATCAGGATCTTGCCGTCCGGGCTGAGCATCATGCCCTCGGGCTCGACGCCGACCTGGACGTCGCCGATGCGGACGCGCTTCTCGAGGTCGAGCACCGTGACCGTGTTGTCGTTCTCGTTGGCGACATAGAGCGTCTTGCCGGCGGCGTCCTGCGCGAACAGCTCGGGATCGGGGCCGGAGGGCAGGGTATCCACCACCTCCATCTTCTTGGCGTCGATCACCTGGATGGTGTCGTCGTCGCCGACCGCCACCATCACGAACTTGCCGTCGCGGGTGAACGCGATCCCGCGCGGCCGCTGGCCGACCTTGATGGTCTTGGTCACGGTCCAGGTGTCGGTGTCGATCACGGAGACCGTGTTGCCCTTCTCGTTGGAGACGAAGGCGACGAAGGCAGAGGCGGGAGCGACGGAGGCCAGCGACAGCGCGGCGGCGAGCAGGCCGGCTGCCAGGGCCGGGCGCTTTGGAAGCTGATCGCGCCATTTCCTCCTTCGCCCCTTTGCCCAATGGACTCGATTTGTCGCGGCGCAGACGGTGCGCTCCCTCTCCCCGTTCTTCGCGGGGAGAGGGTTGGGGTGAGGGGCTCTCTCCACGAGCACGGTGCTTGAAGAGTCCCCCTCACCCAGATTGCATCTGCGATGCAATCCGGCCTCTCCCCGCACGCGGGGAGAGGCTGGCGCCGTCTGTGTCGGACTAAACACTTTCATCAACATCATCCAATCCGACATCATTGCAGCTTGCACTTGGTTTCGGGGCGGTCGACGCCGAGCGTGTCGAGTTCGGAGACCTGGTGCAGAAAGCCCTCCTGCGGCGAGACCGAGACGATCATGCGGCCGTCGGCCAGAAGGATCGGCTGGCGCAATTGCAGGTTCCAGTCGCGCAGGGAGAGGCGGGTGCCCTTGAAGGCGGCGATGGTGAAGTTCGGGCCCTTGAGGTAGTCGGCCATCGTCTTGGCGTCGCCGGAGTTGGTGCGCGAGGCGGCCTCGCCGACCATGCGCACGGCCATCCAGGCCTGCATGTCCAAGGCGTCCATGCGGCGCGAGGCGAGCTTCATGAAGCGGTTCTGCAATTGCGTCGCCCCCCACTGGTCCTGCGCCGGATCCCAGCTCGTCGGCCGCAGGCCGGCGGAGCCTGCGACGGGGCGCGGATCCCAGGTGCGGTAGGGCAGATAGTTGGCGAACACCTCGCTCTCGTCGGCGGTGACCAGCACGTCATAGGCCGGCGCCTTCTGCGTGAACACCGGCATCTGGCGCTGAATCAAGGTCACACCGCTGTCGGTGCGGCGCGCGCCGCCGGTGTCCTCGAAGGTCCGCTCCTCGACGATCTTGGCGCCGAAGCGGGCGGCGGCGCGGCGCAGCGCGTCGGCGAACAGTCTGTCGTTGTCGTGCGAGCCGGTGACGAGCAGCCAGCGCTTCCACTGCTTCCAGACCAGATATTGCGCCAGGCCGTCGGCCAGCATCGAGCGCGTCGGTGCGACATGGATGACGTTGGCGCGGCAGTCCTGCTCACGCAGGCGGTCGTCGGTGGCGCCGACATTGAGCAGGGTGACGCCGCGGCCGCGCAACGCATCTGCGACCTTCAGCACCGCGTCCGCCGGCAGGTCCACGAGGACGAATCCCGTCTTGCCGGCGAGCTCATTGGCGGCCTGCCCGGCGTCCTCGTCATCCTTGACGCGGCGGTCGATCAAAGTGAAGCGCTGGTTGAGGAACTTGCCGGTGGTGTTGTTGTCCTCGATCGCGAGCTTCGCGCCGGCCACGCCATCATCGGCCGCAGGCTGGTCGAGCGGCGACAAGGTCTGCGGCACGCTGGCGCGGCCGAGATAGCCGATCGCGATGTCGACCGGATCCGCCGCGCTGGCGGCAGTTGCGGCGGCGATGAGGCCGATCGCGCCCATCAGAGATCGGGCCAGAACTCCCAGGACCACACGTCCTCCCATTGTTCCCTCGTCCTTGTCCGGCGAGGTTTCGCCTTGCAAGATGAACGAATTGGCCTAGCTTTCAACCCCACTTTTGGCCGCTGTCGCGTCATTTCGGATCACGACCTTGAAACCTGCCGTTCTCCCCGCGTTCCTGATCCTGATGTCTGCGACATCAGTGCATGCCGAGACGACCAAGGTGGCGGTGTTCGACTTCGAGCTGATCGACACCAGCCTGCAGGGCGAGGTGCAGGGCCCGCGCCAGGACGAGCAGAACAGGCTGGCGCATGCGGCCGAGCAACTGCGCGCGGCGCTGCAGGACTCCGGACGTTTTCGCGTGCTCGACATCGCTCCCGTCAACGATGCGGCGCACCACAGCAATCTGCAGGCTTGCGGCGGCTGCGACGTCAAGCTCGCGGGCGACATCGGCGCCGATCTCGCCATCACCGGGACGGTGCAGAAGGTCTCCAATCTCATCCTCAACATGAACATCTATCTGCGCGACGTTCACACCGGCAAGCCGGTCGCGGCGATGACTGCGGATATGCGCGGCAACACCGACGAATCCTGGACGCGCACCATGGCTTGGCTCGTCCGCAACCGCCTGCTGGCGCCGAACTACGGCGCGCCGCAGGCGCAGTAGCTGACGAGATATGACGGTGCATTCTCGCGGCGAATGACGCCCGAGCTTTGCGTGCCGGTCGCCCCTTGGAAAACAAGAGGCGCAGGGAAGGCCGGGAGCCTGCCGCCCCCATGGCCCGCCTGCGACAAGAAATGCAGGCGGCAGGTACCACAGGTTCGGCTGGGACATCCCGGCCCTCCCTGCGCGGATGGTCTTAACGGTTGCTTCGCGTTCTCCCCGGTGCGCCGGGCGTTCTGGTCACCGTGCGCGACGACACGCTGTGAGCGCGCCGCCGCGGGGGCATCGGCATCGGGATGCCAGGACCACGCGACTTGGCCGTACGCCGTGACGCGTTCGTCCGCGCGCTCTCACGGGGCATGTGATGCCCTGAGCATGCTGCGCGCCGCCGGCGTCCACCGCATCCCACCTCCACGTTCGTGACGACCGCGATACGCCCTCTCGACGAGGCGGGATGGCGCTAAACAATCACGATTTCCGGAAAAACGAAAGTGAAATTTTTGTTGCCGCCGGGCTGGACACTGGGGTCGCTCTGTCTCTTATACACATCTAGATGTGTATAAGAGACAGGCTTCCAGCAGGGCGATGCGGACACCGAGATAGACG
>BFBZ01000015.1_pt86 | contig 19334 bp, 16 predicted proteins | sample 1888401 | NCBI WGS metagenome assembly BFBZ01 (sample SAMD00112614, study PRJDB3348) | symbiont metagenome | host: Chara braunii | reverse complement strand
GCTGGCACAAAGCTTGAATAGATGGCTCTGACGCCATCGATGCCGTCTGCGCAAACCCCATCCGACATCTGACGCTGCCCCTCCGAGGCATCCCTCGGAACGCGCCCCTGTGCGCGATCGATCGGCGACTGGCGGACGGGCCCTTCAACCCATCGAGCGCTTTTCAGACAAAGGACGACAGCACTCATGACGAAGACTGCCAATCCTGCTCGCCGCAACGGCCTCAGCCGTCGTCAGCTTCTCARGGCCGGCGCCGGCACGGCTGCGCTGCTCGCCGCGGCGAAGCTGAACCTGCCTGGCGGAGCGTTTGCGCAAGGCGCAGGGCCGGAAGTCACCAGCGCCAAGCTCGGCTTCATCGCCTTGAGCGATGCCGGCCCGCTGTTCGTCGCCAAGGACAAGGGCATGTTCGCCAAATACGGCATGCCCGATGTCGACGTGCAGAAGCAGGCCTCGTGGGGGACGACGCGCGACAACCTCGTGCTGGGCTCCGAAGGCAATGGCATCGATGGCGCGCACATCCTGACGCCGATGCCTTATCTGATCTCGTCGGGCAAGGTGACGCAGAACAATCAGCCGACGCCGATGTACATCCTGGCGCGGCTCAATCTCGATGCGCAGTGCATCTCCGTCGCCAAGGAATATGCCGACCTCAAGCTCGGCCTCGACACCGCGCCGTTCAAGGCCGCTCTCGAAAAGAAGAAGGCCTCAGGCAAGGCCGTGAAGGCCGCGATGACCTTCCCGGGCGGCACGCACGATCTGTGGATCCGCTACTGGCTCGCGGCCGGGGGCATCGATCCCGACAAGGAYATCGAGACCATCGTGGTGCCGCCGCCGCAGATGGTGGCCAACATGAAGGTCGGCACCATGGACTGCTTCTGCGTCGGCGAGCCCTGGAATGCGCAACTCGTCAACCAGGGCATCGGCTACACCGCGGTGACGACCGGCGAGATCTGGAACAAGCATCCCGAAAAATCCTTCGCGATGCGCTCAGCCTTCGTCGACAAATATCCGAAGGCCGCRAAGGCGCTGACCATGGCGGTCATGGAAGCCCAGCAATGGTGCGACAAGATGGAAAACAAGCAGGAGCTTGCGACCATCATGGCGAAGCGGCAGTGGATCAACTGCCCGGTCGAGGACGTCGCGGGRCGCTCGGCCGGCAAGTTCGACTACGGCACCGGCAAGGTGGTCGAGAACTCGCCTCATATCATGAAGTACTGGAGCGACTTCGCCTCCTATCCGTTCCAGAGCCACGATCTCTGGTTCATCACCGAGGACATCCGCTGGGGCAAATACGAAGCGGGCTTCGACGCCAAGGCGCTGATCGCCAAGGTCAACCGCGAGGACATCTGGCGCGAGGCGGCCAAGGACATGAACGTCGCCGCCRSCGAGATCCCGACCTCCAAGTCGCGCGGCAAGGAGACGTTCTTCGACGGCAAGGTGTTCGACCCCGAAGATCCCGCCGCCTATCTGAAGTCGCTGTCGATCAAGCGCGTCGACGCCTGATCAGGACCCGCCGCGCGCGACCGGCGCGCGGCTCCTCTCATTGCACGGAGAAAGGTTTCCGATGTCCATGCCAGCGTTGACGAGCGATAGCGCGCCCAAGATCGTGCCGACGGCATCCGCGCCCACGGCCGCTTCTGCGTCCGTGGTGACGATGACGCCGAAGCAGCCGCCGAAGGCTGAGCGCTATGTGAAGATGGCCCGAGAGGCCGCCGTGCGCGTGGTGCCGCCGCTGATCGTGCTGGCGCTGTTCCTCATCGTCTGGGAGCTGTTGTGCCGCCGCGCCGGCTCGGCGCTGCCGCCGCCATCGCGCGTGTTTTCGGATACGCGCGAGCTGATCTTCGATCCGTTCTTCGACCATGGCGGCATCGACAAGGGCCTGTTCTGGCATCTCGAGGCGAGCCTCCGCCGCGTCGCGATCGGCTATGCCATCGCCGCCATCGTCGGCGTCGCGGTCGGCACGCTGATCGGCCAGTCGGTCTGGGCGATGCGCGGGCTCGATCCGATCTTCCAGGTGCTGCGCACGATCCCGCCGCTGGCCTGGCTGCCGCTGTCGCTGGCGGCGTTCCGCGATGGCCAGCCGTCGGCGATCTTCGTCATCTTCATCACCTCGGTGTGGCCGATCATCATCAACACTGCGGTCGGCATCCGCAACATTCCGCAGGAYTATCGCAACGTCGCCGCGGTGGTGCAGCTSAATCCGCTTGAGTTCTTCGCCAAGATCATGATCCCCGCGGCCGCTCCCTACATTTTCACCGGCCTGCGCATCGGCATCGGCCTGTCCTGGCTCGCCATCGTCGCCGCCGAGATGCTGATCGGCGGCGTCGGCATCGGCTTCTTCATCTGGGATGCGTGGAACTCGTCCCGCCTCTCCGACATCATCGTGGCGCTGGTCTATATCGGCGTGGTCGGCTTCCTGCTCGACCGCCTCGTCGCTCTCATCGGCCATGTCGTCACCCGCGGCACCGCGACGAACTGAGAGGGATTGGATCATGGCCTATCTGAAGCTCGATCACGTCGACAAAACCTTCACCCGCGGCGCCACCACGACCGAAGTGCTGAAGGACATCAACCTCACGATCGAGAAGGGCGAGTACGTCTCGATCATCGGCCATTCCGGCTGCGGCAAGTCGACCCTGCTCAACATCGTCGCCGGCCTCACCACCGCGACGTCAGGCGGCGTTCTGCTGGAGGAGCGCGAGGTCAATTCGCCGGGGCCCGACCGCGCCGTGGTGTTCCAGAACCACAGCCTGCTGCCCTGGCTGACGGTCTATGAGAACGTGCGGCTCGGCGTCGACAAGGTGTTCGCCAAGACCAAGACTCGCGCCGAGCGCGATGCCTGGACCATGCACAATCTCAACCTCGTGCAGATGGCGCAYGCCAAGGACAAGCGGCCCAACGAGATCTCCGGCGGCATGAAGCAGCGCGTCGGYATCGCGCGGGCGCTGGCGATGGAGCCGAAAGTGCTGCTGCTCGACGAGCCGTTCGGCGCGCTCGACGCGCTGACGCGGGCGCATCTGCAGGATTCGGTGATGGCGCTGCATCAGAAGCTCGGCAACACCATCCTGATGATCACCCACGATGTCGACGAGGCCGTGCTGCTGTCGGACCGCATCGTGATGATGACCAACGGCCCGAGCGCGCATATCGGCGAGGTGCTCGAGGTCGCGCTGCCGCGGCCGCGCAAGCGGCTCGAGCTCGCGACCAACGCGACCTATGTGAAGTGCCGACAGCGGGTGCTCGAATTCCTCTAYGAGCGCCACCGCTTCGTCGAGGCCGCGTGACGCAGGAGACATTCGGAGAGTGGATCGAACCACTCTCCGCGTGAGGCGACCAACAGGCTCTCGTCCATTTCAAGGAAGGCATTGCCGATGACCCCGTCTCAGATCACGCTCGTTCAGGAGAGCTTCGCCAAGGTCGCGCCGATCTCCGATCAGGCCGCCGTGCTGTTCTACGATCGGCTGTTCGAGGTCGCGCCGCCGGTGCGCGCGATGTTTCCCGAGGATTTGACCGAGCAGCGCAAGAAGCTGATGGGCACGCTGGCGGTGGTGGTCGGCGGCCTGTCGAACCTGGACACGGTGCTGCCGGCGGCAAGCGCACTCGCCAAGCGCCAYGTGAATTATGGTGCCAAGCCCGAGCACTACCCGGTGGTCGGCGCCGCGCTGCTGTGGACGCTCGAAAAGGGGCTCGGCGAGGCYTGGACCCCCGAGGTCGCCGAAGCCTGGACCGCGGCCTACGGCACGCTGTCCGGCTACATGATTTCGGAAGCCTATGGCAACGCACAGGCAGCGGAGTAGGCCCGTTGAGTGAGCCGCTCGTCATCGTCGGCAACGGCATGGCCGCTGCSAAGCTGGTCGAGGAGCTGTCGCAGACCGCCCTCGGTCGCTATGCGATCGCCGTCRTCGGCGAGGAGCCKCGGCTCGCCTACAACCGCGTGCTGCTGTCGTCGGTCTTGGCCGGCGAGGCGGCATCGCACGAGATCGAGCTCAAGCCCGCGGCGTGGTGGCGCGAGCGCGGCGTGACGCTGAAATATGGCGCGCGGGTCRCGCGCATCGATGTCGGCCGCCGGGAGTTGGAGGTCGAGAACGAAGAGAACATGGYGTTCTCACGCCTGGTTCTGGCCACCGGCTCGCTGCCGCTGCGGCTGCCGGTGCCCGGCGCCGATCTGGCKGGGGTGCATACGTTCCGCGACAGCCGCGACACCGACGTGCTGTTGAGCCTGGCTGCGAAGAAGTCGCGCGTGGTCGTGGTCGGCGGTGGACTGCTCGGGCTGGAGGCGGCCTATGGCCTGGCGCGTGCCGGCGCCAAGGTGACGCTGCTGCACCTGATGGATCGGCTGATGGAGCGGCAGCTCGAYGCCTCGGCGGCGGCGCTGTTGAAAGTGCTGGTCGAGCGGAAAGGCATTGAGGTTCTGCTGCAGGCGAGCACGGCGGCGATCCATGGCGAGCTCCGCGTCGAGCGTGTCGAACTCGCCGACGGGCGGAGCCTGGCTGCGGATGCGGTGATCTTTGCGGCCGGCATCAGGCCCAACGTGGCGCTCGCCARGGAGGCGGGGCTTGCGGTCAATCGCGGCATCGTCGTCGACGACGCTCTGCAGAGTTCGGTGCCCGGCATCTCCGCGCTCGGCGAATGCGCCGAGCATCGCGGCACCTGCTACGGGCTGGTCGAGCCCGCTTATGAGCAGGCGCGGGTGCTGGCGCGGCATCTCGCGGGCCGCAAGGCGGCCTATCAGGGCAGCGTGGTCGCCACCAATCTGAAGGTGTCCGGGGTCGCGGTGTTCTCGGCCGGTGACTTCGTCGGCGCCCCGGGCAGCGAGGCGATCGTGCTCAATGATGCCAGGCGCGGCATCTACAAGAAGCTCGTGATCGCCGATGGCCGCCTCACCGGTGCCGTGCTGATCGGCGACACGCAGGATGCGCTCTGGTATCGCGACCTGATCCGCAATCGCGAGCCGATTGCGTCGATCCGGACCGAGATGATGTTCGGCCGCGCGGGGGCGCGGCCAAGGGCCGCGTGAGGGGGATTCGCACGACGATGACCACTGTCGATCCGAAGCTGCGCACCGTGCGCACCGCCTGTCCTTATTGTGGCGTCGGCTGCGGCGTGCTCGCCACGCCCGATGGCAGCGGCGGCGCCGCCATCTCGGGCGATCCGGTGCATCCCGCCAATCTCGGCCGGCTCTGCTCCAAGGGCTCGGCGCTCGGCGAGACGCTCGGGCTGGAGAGCCGCCTGCTGTATCCGATGGTCCGCTGCAAGCACGGCCTGGAGCGGGTGGCGTGGAGCGATGCGCTCGATCACGTCGCGAGCCGTCTGAAGCACATCGTCGCCCGCGACGGCGAGGATGCGGTGGCGTTCTATCTCTCCGGCCAGATGCTGACCGAGGATTATTACGTCGCCAACAAGCTGATGAAGGGCTTTCTCGGTTCGGCCAATGTCGACACCAATTCGCGCCTGTGCATGGCCTCCTCGGTCGCCGGCCATCGCCGCGCCTTCGGCAGCGATACCGTGCCCGGGAGTTATGAGGATCTCGACCAGGCCGATCTGCTGGTTTTCGTCGGCAGCAATGCCGCCTGGTGCCATCCGGTGCTGTACCAGCGCATGCTCGCCAACAAGCAGGGCCGTGGCGCGAAGTTCGTCGTCATCGATCCGCGCCGCACCGACACCGCCAGCGAAGCGGACCTGTTCCTTGGCCTGAAGCCGGGCACCGATGCAGCGCTGTTCTCCGGCCTGCTGGTGMATCTCGCCGACAGCGGCGCGCTCGATCGCGACTACATTGCCCGCCACACCAGCGGCTTCGACGAGACGCTCGCGCGCGCCCGCAGCCTCGCKGGCAGCGCTGCCGCCACCGCGCTCGCGACCGGCCTGTCCGAGACGGACGTGGCCGCCTTCTTCAAGCTGTTCCGCGAGACGCCCAAGGTCGTCACGCTGTATTCGCARGGCGTCAACCAGTCGGCGCAGGGCACCGACAAGGTCAATGCCATCCTGAACTGCCATCTCGCGACAGCGCGGATCGGCAGACCGGGCATGGGGCCGTTCTCCTTGACGGGCCAGCCCAATGCCATGGGCGGCCGTGAGGTCGGYGGCCTCGCCAACCAGCTCGCCGCCCATATGAGCTTCACGCCGCCGGAGATCGATCGGGTCCGCCGCTTCTGGAAGGCGCCMGATATCGCCACCCATGAGGGCYTGAAGGCGGTCGCGATGTTCGAGGCGATCGCGCGYGGCCAGATCAAGGCGCTGTGGGTGATCGGCACCAATCCGGCGGTGTCGCTGCCGGACGCCGATCTCGTCCGCGCCGCGCTGAAGAAGCTCGAATTGTTCGTCGTCTCCGAGAATGTCCGCTCCAACGACACGGTCGATGCCGGCGTGCATGTGCTGCTGCCCGCGCAGGCCTGGGGCGAGAAGTCGGGCACCGTCACCAATTCGGAGCGGCGCATCTCGCGGCAGCGCGCCTTCATGGCACCGGCCGGCGAGGCYAGGCCGGACTGGTGGATCCTGAGCGAGGTCGGCAAGCGGCTCGGCTTTGCACAGGCCTTCAACTACAACTCCGCGGCCGACGTRTTCCGCGAGCACGCCGCGCTGTCGGCGTTCGAGAACGAGGGCAGCCGCGATTTCGACATCGGCGCGCTGGCGACGCTGACGGATGAGGAATACGAGGCGATGGCGCCGGTGCAGTGGCCGGCGCGCGCCGGCAAGCCGCCCGAGCCGCGCGTCTTTGCCGACGGCAGCTTCTTTACCAACGACCGCAAGGCCCGCTTCGTSGCGCCTGACGTGCCGGCGCTGCGCAGCGAGACGACCGCCGCGCGGCCCTTGCGGCTGAATACTGGGCGTATCCGCGACCAGTGGCACACAATGACGCGCACGGGCCTTAGCCCACGGCTCTCGGCGCATCTGCCGGAGCCGTTCGTCGAGGTCCATCCGGACGACGCGCTGCGCTACGGCCTGATGCATGACGGCTTTGCCAAGGTCACGACCGAGCATGGCCAGTGCATCCTCAAAGTCGTCGTCAGCGAGCGCCAGCAGCGCGGCATGCTGTTCGCGCCGATCCATTGGAACGCGACCAACTCCTCGCATGGCCGCGTCGGCGCGCTGGTCGCCGCGCATACCGATCCGTTCTCCGGCCAGCCCGAGGCCAAGGCGACGCCGGCTGCGATCAGTCCCTATGAGTACGTGTTCCGCGGCTTCATCCTGTCGCGSAGCGARCTGCCWYTGCCGYCSARCCTGTGGTGGGTGCGCGCGACGGTGCCGGGCGGCTTCGGYTATCTGTTCGCCGACAATGGCGACCTCAYGCGCTGGCCGGCCTGGTTCAAGGCGCGCGCCAGCGACGATGTCGCCGACTACATGGATGTCGGCGGCGGCGTCTATCGCGCCGCGTCCTTTGCCGGGGATCGCATCGAGACCTGCGTGTTCGTCGGCCCCGGCCATGACGCCGGCGACTGGAACGTCGTGAAGACGATGTTCGCGGCCGACAGCCTCGACGACGAGCAGCGCCGCATGCTGCTGTCCGGCCGCGCGCCGGACGGGACAGGCGGCGGGCCGATCGTCTGTGCCTGCTTCGGCGTCGGCCGCGACACGATATGCGACGCGATCGCCTCCGGTGCGCGCACGCCCGCTGCGATCGGCGCGCGGCTCAAGGCCGGCACCAATTGCGGCTCCTGCATCCCGGAGATGAAGCGGCTGATCGCGCAGACGGCGACGCAGGCTGCCGACGCGGTAAAGGTGGCGAGCTAGTTCAGCGCCGCCATTGCGAGCGAAGCGACGCCATCCAGAGTCCCGCGACGACTCTGGATGGCTTTCGTCGTATGCGGCTCCTCGCAATGACGGAAGGAGGCAATCGACGCCATCAGCGCCATCCTCTATGTTCGCTGCCATGAAGCACAAGACATTCGGAACCGGCGGGGCCAGCGTCTCCGTCATCGGGCAGGGCACTTGGCATTTCGACTTCGGTGACCGCAGCCGCGCCATCGCGGCGCTTCGCCGCGGGCTGGAGCTGGGCGCCACCCACATCGACACCGCCGAGATGTATGGCGATGCCGAACTCATCATTGCCGAGGCCATCGCCGGGCGCCGCGACGAGGTGTTCCTGGTGTCCAAGGTGCTGCCGAGCAACGCCTCGCGCAAGGGCACCATCACCGCCTGCGAGCGCTCGCTGAAGCGGCTGAAGACGGACCGGCTCGACTGCTACCTGCTGCATTGGCCGGGGTCCTATCCGCTGGAGGACACCGTCGCCGCATTCGAGGAACTCAAGGCCGCCGGCAAGATCGCCTCCTGGGGCGTCAGCAATTTCGACGTCGACGATCTCGACGAATTGCTGGAGGTTGCCGGCGAGGGCAAGATTGCCTGCAACCAAGTGCTCTATCATCTGCAGGAGCGCGCCATCGAGCACGCGGTCATTCCCTGGTGCGGTCAGCACGGCGTCGCCGTGGTGGCCTATTCGCCGTTCGGCCATGATGATTTTCCGGAGCGCCGCAGCGCCGGCGGCGAGGTGCTGCAGCGCATCGCGGAGCAGCACGGGGCCACGCCGCGCCAGATCGCACTCGCCTTCCTGACCCGCGCCTCCTCGCTGCTCGCCATCCCCAAGGCCTCGCGCCCAGACCATGCCGAGGAGAATGCCGCTGCCGGGGACATCGCACTGACCGCCGCCGACATTGCTGCGATCGATCGTGCTTTTCCGCGCGGGCCGAAGCCGCGCGGTCTGCCCATGTTGTAGTGCAGCATCACGGAAAATTACGGATGTTTGCGACCTGGGCGCGTGGGCAATGCATAGATGCTGCCCGCTTTCAATGGGTTGTCGCGACGGCCTGATTGGCGTTTTGTCGCCACTCACCGATTCGTTTCGCCTTGAGATCCCCGAGTTCGACCGTGACCCCGCCACCGAGCGCGGCAGCCGCCGCGCGTCTCGACGACGTGCCGACGTCCCTGCCACAGAAGCCGCCAGTGGCGCGCAAGCGTGCGCCCGCGCGCACGGACCGGCCGTTCCGCGGGATTGCGCTGATCCTGCTGTCGACCGTGTTCCTCGGCACCTCCGACGTGACCGCCAAATATCTGTCGAAGACGCTGCCCGCGATCGAAATCACCTGGATCCGCTTCACGGTGTTCGCGCTGATCATGGTGCCGGCGATGATCCCGGGCTCGCCGCTGTTTGCGATGCGCACCGAGCGGCTGCCATTCCAACTCCTGCGCGGCGTCGCTTTGCTCGGCTCGTCGATCTTCTTCATCACCGGTCTCGGCTATCTGCCGATCGCGGAAGCCTCCGCCACCGGCTTCGTCGCGCCGCTGTTCGTCACGGCGCTCTCGATCATCTTTCTCGGCGAGAAGGTCGGCCTGCGCCGCTGGATCGCGACCGCGGTCGGCCTGTGCGGCGTGCTGATCATCCTCCGGCCCGGCACCGGCGCGTTCCATCTCGCCGCTCTGTTCCCGATCGCCTCCGCCTTCTCCTGGGCCTGCACCCTGATCATGACGCGGATCATGAGCGGCCGCGAGCACGCCATCACCATCATGACCTATTCGTCGATTGCCGGCCTGTGCCTGCTGTCGGCGATGGTGCCGTTCGTGTGGATCACGCCGTCATGGCAGGACATCGGCTTCGGCGTGCTGGTCGGCGTCGCCTCGACGATGGGGCAGTGGATCGTTGTGCTCGCGTTCCGCTACGCCGATGCCTCCGTGCTGGCGCCGTTCTCCTACACCCAGCTGCTGTGGGTCAGCCTGCTCGGCTTCTTCGTGTTCGGCGAGGTGCCGAGCATCTGGACCGTGGTCGGCGCCGCCTTCATCGTCTCCAGCGGTCTCTACACCGCCCATCGCGAGCGCGTGCGCCGCTCGCAATTGCTGCAGGTTGCCGGCGAGAGTTCGCCGAATCCCTGAGATCGTGACGATCCTTTCCGGCGCGAGGTCGAGCGGCTTGGAGCCGGCTTCCGCCGATGCTAGGTGTGCCCCGGACGAACAAGAACAACAGGGAGCACGCCGCCATGATCGATCTGACGCCCGAGTCCATGCTGCCCGACGATGGCACCAGCGGCACGCTGGTCGGCCGCATCTGGCGCCCCGACGTGGATGGCCCGGCGGTGGTCGCCGTCCGCGACGACGGCGTGTTCGACGTCACCTCGGCATTCCCGACCGTCAGCGCGCTGTGCGAGCAGGACGATCCCGCGACCGCGCTCCGCTCCATGGGCGGTCATCGGATCGGCGATCTCGCCGATATCCTCGCCAACACGCCGCCGGACCGCCGCGATCCCGCAAAGCCCTGGCTGCTGGCCCCGGTCGATCTCCAGGTGCTGAAGGCGGCCGGCGTCACCTTTGCGATCTCGATGCTGGAGCGCGTCATCGAGGAACGTGCGCGCGGCAATCCGGCCTCGGCCGACGCCATCCGCAAGGAGGTGGTGCGGCTGGTCGGCGACGACTTCTCCAAGCTCAAGCCGGGATCGGAGCAGGCGATGCACCTCAAGCAGGTGCTGATCGAGCAGAACGCCTGGAGCCAGTATCTCGAGGTCGGCATCGGCCCCGATGCCGAGGTCTTCACCAAGGCGCCGACGCTGTCGTCGGTCGGCACCGGCATGGATGCCGGGCTGCATCCGAAATCGACCTGGAACAATCCGGAGCCGGAGGTCGTGCTGGCGGTGTCGAGCCGCGGCAAAATCGTCGGCGCCACGCTCGGCAACGACGTCAATCTGCGCGACTTCGAGGGCCGCTCGGCGCTGCTCTTGTCCAAGGCCAAGGACAACAACGCCTCCTGCGCCATCGGCCCGCTGCTGCGCCTGTTCGACAAGGGCTTCACGCTGGATGATGTCCGCAAGATGGATGTCGCGCTCACCGTGACCGGCAGCGATGGCTTCGTGCTCGATGGCCATTCCTCGATCTCGAAGATCAGTCGCGATCCGACGGATCTCGTCGCCCAGACCATCGGCGCCGTGCATCAATATCCCGACGGCTTCGCGCTGTTCCTCGGCACGATGTTCGCGCCCGTGAAGGATCGCGACGCGCCAGGCCAAGGCTTCACCCATAAGCGCGACGACATCGTCACCATCTCCGCTCCGCAACTCGGCCGCCTCGTCAACCGCATGCGCAACAGCGACGAATGCGAGCCCTGGACCTTCGGCTTGGGCGCCCTGATGCGCAACCTGGCAAGGCGGAAGCTGATCTGAGGCACGCCGCCTCCACACACACGATGTCATTCCGGGGCGCGCGATAGCGCGCGCCCGGAATCCATACGCCGCGGCGGTGGTGAGTCCGCCGAGCTGAGTGGCGATCGTGCTTCACTACGCAGGGGCGTGGTTATGGACTCCGGGCTCGCGCTGCGCGCGCCCCGGAGTGACGTCAGAGGATGGCGAAACATCGCCGGGCCTCATGGTTCGAGACGCGCCGCAAGCGGCCCTCACCATGAGGGKTGAGAGGATCTCAGGCTCGAGCTCGCGCCACGCAATCAGCCCTCGTCCTGAGGAGCCCGCCGGGCGTCTCGAAGGACCGMTGCAGGGCTCTGCCGGCCCGATGTCCGCTCATGCTCGCGCCAGTGTCACGGAGTGACGGCGGACGTCGAGCTGCCGCCGTCGGCCCGTCACACAAGCCCTGACGCCGTCTGCCCGGCGGCGCGACGGGGGCGCTCCTGCAATTGTGCGGGATCGGCCAGCGCCCGTTCGCGCACCAGCGACAGCGCATGGTCGCGCTCGGCGGCCGTGCTACGCCGCGGTTCGGGACGGCGCAGGCCCAGATCGTCGTCGATCGGGTCCTTGGGCACCAGCGACAGCGCGCGCTCGAACGGATCGACCGAGGGTTCGCGGCCTTTGCCGCTGTCGCGGCTCGGCTCCGCCTCGGCCGGACGCCGTGCCACCAAGGTCTTGATGCGGCCGATCAGGCCGGACGGCGCCTCCGGCGGGGCGGAGTCGAACGGGTCGGCATAGAACGTCGCGCCGGCCTTCTCGACCATGCCGGCGAGCGCCGTGACCATGCGCGGCGAGCCGCAGGCATAGACGACATCGGAGGCCGTCAGTGTCGGCATCTGCGGCTCGATGCGCCCGGTGCGGATCGAGGGATGGTTGATCGGGCCTTCCTCCACGGTCGGAATGATCGTGACATTCGGCAGCCGCGCCAGCTGCGCCAGGATCGGCGTCATGTAGAGCTGCGGCAGCTTCTTGGCGCCGGCGATGATCACCATGGGCCGATTGCGGTTCTCGCGCAGCGCCATGGCGGCGATGGCCCAGATCGGCGCGAAGCCGGTGCCGCTGCCGGCGAGGATCAGCCGGCCGGCGCCGCCTGGACGCAGGAACGCATGCCCATAGGGCCCCTGGATGCGCAGCCGGTGCCCCGGGCGGATGCCGCTGCCGAGCGCGGTCGTCACGCGGCCGCCGCGCACCTTCTTGATGTTGAGATGGATGACGCGGCCGCCGATGCGGCCGTCGAACGACGCCGTCGGGCTGTAGGCGCGCGCCGGATAGCCGGCGAAGGTGAACTTGAAGTACTGACCCGGCAGATAGCTGATGCTCTTCTCGGGTGCGATCATCAGCTCCATGATGTCGGGCGCGACCTCGCGCAGGCCCACCAGCCGTGCCTTGCTGATGTCGATCTCCGGCACGTCCTCCACCTCGACGTCGAGGTCCGACACCACGCGGGCCTGGCACGCATAGATCATGCCCTGCGTATGCGTCTCCCCGCACACGGTCTGGCCCTTGGCGACGTGAACCATGCAGGTGCCGCAGGTGCCGGCGCGGCAGTCGAACGGAATTTCGACGCCGTTGGCCAGCGCGCCGTCGAGCAGCACGTCACCCGCGCGGACGCGGAACTGGCGGCCTTTGACGGTGACGGTCCTGAAGTTCGACATGGGCTACTCCTCGATCGATGACGCTGAGACTGTGGGAAGGCTTTAAGCCGCGGGATCACGCCTTGCCGGGTGAGACGCGGATCAGGTTCTTGTTGGCGGTGCTCTCGAACCGGCTCGACCAATAGTTCGAGGCCATCACCGGCCGCTTCAGCCAGCTCACCTTCGGGTTACGCAGCACCAGGAACCAGAAGAAGAACGGCGTCGTGACGAGATGTGAGACCAGCGGAAACCAGTCCGGCAGCAGCGAGGCCGGGCCGGGCAGGCGATACCAGTAGTAGGTGCTGATCGCGGCCGCCGCGAAGATGCGATGCATCCTGGTGCGGCTGGCCGGCTTGTAGCGCAGCACATGCTCGCCAATCTTGAAGAGGATGTAGCTGATGATGGCCGCGCCGAACGGCCAGACATAGGCGGTGATGATCTCGGCATGTCCGACCTGCTGCGGCGGATAGTCCGGCACCTGGAACCAGCCCCAGACGAAGCCCGGAAAACTGCCGATCAGGAAGTTGCCGAGGAACTGCTGCACCTTGGTCGGGACGCCCGCCGTCGGCGTCAGCTCGGGCGTCGAGTCCGGGCACGGATTGCTGCAGGCCTCGCAGATATTGCAGCGGGCGTTCTTGAAGGTGAGCGCCGGGTTGGTGCCATAGAGACGCTCGACCGGGTGGATGGGGCAGAGCGAGGTGCACCAGCCCGAACGCATCTCGAACACCGATCCCATTGCGAACGCCATGAACGCAGCCGACAGCAGCATCAGCGCCGTCAGCGGACCGTCGACATTCAGCCCGATGCGCCGCATCGGCACGACGATGAACAGCAGGGTCACGCCGATCACCGCCAAGGTCGCCGCGCCCCATTCCGGCATCCGGATGTTCTGCGAGATGCCCATCTTGTTCGGCAGCAGATGGAAGGTCGCCATCGGGCAGATGTTGCGCCAGAGGCCCGGCGAGATCGTCACCAGCGCCGGCGCGATCGGAATCAGGAGATTCCACATCAGCGCGATGCCGAGCGGAGGAAAGAACAGCAGCAGATTCACCAGGAGCACGCCGACGATCAACATGACCGTCTGCATCGTCAGCCAGAACCGTCGCTCGGCCCGTCCGGTGCTGCGGCTGCCGGGCTGTGCCGCCGGCTGATACCGCGCGGGAGCCACTTTCACGGCCACATAAGCGAGCGGCCGGGCGTTTCCATGATGCGAAGTGTAGTCGTGTCGGGACGAACGTTGGGCGCTGTTGTTTGGCATTGCTTTCCAGGACGCGTGTTGTTCTTCACGATCGCGCCGACCGCACGAGCCCCGGATCTGGACTTGTTAGTCCGGCGATCCCGTTCGCTCGTGTCTCAGCGCATGCTGTGGTGCAGAATCTGACGGCGAGATGTGGCGCTTTTTGACGGCCAATATGGACGTGTCTGGGCCATGCTGCGGTTGGCTTGCGGCCGTTTGATCTGGATCAAATCCAGGAACATCAAGCATTTGATCGATATCGATGTGCATTTCCGCGGGCGTTTGATCTGGATCAATGACGACCCTTGCTGTGACACGCCTCCGGCAAGATCAAGGCAGCGCCTGCGTGCTCCCGGCAACGACGGCAGAGATTGCGGAGGTGGCGCGGCTCACACCGGCAGGGCGATCGAGTACTTCACCTGGCTGAGCGCAAAGCTGCTTTCGATCGAGGCGATGCCGTCGAGCCGCGTCAGCTTCGATTTCAGGAACGCCTCGTAAGACGACAGATCGGCCGCGACTACGCGCAGCAGATAGTCCCGATTGCCGGTCATCAGATAGCATTCCAGCACCTCGGGCCAGGCGGAGATCGCCTTTTCGAAGCGCTTGAGATCCTCCTCCTTCTGCCGAGCCAGCTTGATCGAGATGAAGACGGAGACGTGCAGCCCGAGTGCCTTCTGGTCGACGGTCGCGAGATAGCGGGTGATGACGCCGCGCTCCTCCAGCAGCTTGACGCGGCGGTGGCACGGCGAGACCGAGAGGCCAACCTTGTCGGCGAGCTCCTGCATGGTGATGCGGCCGTCGGCCTGGAGATGGCCGAGGATCTTGCGGTCGATGGCGTCGAGATCGGGCATTGGGATCATTTTGGTAAAACTGGCAGATTGATGGGAAAATATCCCAATAATGTCGGATCGTGCGCGAAAAATTGAGAATTTYGGCCGGGCCGGCGGGATTAAGCTTGACGAATCCACCACGACCCGCCGGGAGCAGCGCCATGGCCAAGCCATCCGCCTCGTCAGACCGTCTCGACATCCTGAACGCGCTGACCCGCAAGGTGCTCTGGCTGTCGTCCTGGACCATCCACCACGCCAACCATATCAGGCCCAACATCGACGGCCTGAAGGTCGGCGGACACCAGGCATCCTCGGCCTCGCTCGCGACCATCATGTCGGCGCTGTATTTCTCGGTACTGCGCCCCGAGGACCGCGTCGCGGTGAAGCCGCATGCCAGCCCGGTCTTCCATGCCATCCAATATCTGTTCGGCCGGCAGAGCCGCGAGAAGCTGGAGAATTTCCGCGGCTTCAAGGGCGCGCAGTCCTATCCGTCACGGACCAAGGACGTCGACGATGTCGACTTCTCGACCGGCTCGGTCGGCCTCGGCGTGGCGCAGACGCTGTTCTCGTCGCTGGTGCAGGACTATGTGCAGGCGCATGGCTGGATGAAGGACCGCCGCGAAGGCCGCATGATCGCGCTGGTCGGCGATGCCGAGATGGACGAGGGCAACATCTTCGAGGCGCTGGCCGAAGGCTGGAAGCACGGCCTGCGCAACACCTGGTGGATCGTCGACTACAACCGCCAGAGCCTCGACGCCGTGGTGCGCGAGGGCCTGTGGGAGAAGTTCGAGACCATGTTCCGCAATTTCGGCTGGGACGTGGTGATCGTRAAATACGGCCGSYTGATGCGTGAGGCCTTCGCCGAGCCCGGCGGCGAAGCGCTGCGGCGCTGGATCGACAAYTGTCCCAAYGCGCTCTACGCCGCGCTGTGCTTCCAGGGCGGCGCGGCCTTTCGCAAGCACATCCAGGACGACATCGGCGACCAGGGCGACGTGACGCGGCTGCTCGACCGGCGCAGCGACGACGARCTGCTGGCGCTGATGTCGAATCTCGGCGGCCACGACATGGCGAGCATGCTGGAGGCGTTCGAGTCCATCGACCACGACCGCCCGGTCTGCTTCATCGCCTACACCATCAAGGGCGTCGGCCTGCCGTTCCAGGGCCACAAGGACAATCATGCCGGGCTGATGACGGTCGCGCAGATGGAGAGATGGCGCGCCCAGCAGAACATCCGCCCCGGCCACGAGTGGGACAAGTTCGAAGGGCTGAAGCAGGATACGGCGATGCTGGAGTCGTTCCTGGCGTCGGTGCCGTTCAACCGTGATGGTCGCCGCCTGAGCGATGCCGTGCTCGACGTGCCGGGGCGACTGACCTTCACGGCCGCGGCGCAGATGTCGACGCAGCAGGGCTTTGGCCTCATCCTCAACGATCTCGCCCGCAGCGATAGCGCGATGGCCTCACGCATCGTGACCTCGTCGCCCGACGTCACCGTYTCGACCAATCTCGGCGCCTGGGTCAACCGCCGCGGGCTGTTCGCWCGCGCCGAGAAGGCCGACCTGTTCCGCAGCGAGAAGATCCCGTCGACCTTCAACTGGGCGGCCTCGCCGAAGGGCCAGCACATCGAGCTGGGGATCGCCGAGATGAACCTGTTCATCATGGCCTCCGCGCTCGGCCTGTCGCATGCCATCAACGGCGCGCGGCTGCTGCCGATCGTTACGCTCTATGATCCCTTCATCGAGCGCGGCCTCGATGCGTTGAACTACGCCTGCTATCAGGATGCGCGCTTCATGGTGGTGGCGACGCCGTCGGGCGTGACCTTGGCACCGGAGGGCGGCGCGCATCAGTCGATCGCAACGCCGCTGATCGGCATGGCGCAGGACGGACTGTCGTCGTTCGAGCCGGCCTTCGTCGACGAGCTCGCCGCGATCATGAAATGGGGCTTTGCCCACATGCAAGCCGCGCCGGGCGAGGGCGGTTCGGTCTATCTGCGGCTGTCGACCCGCACCATCGACCAGCCGCAGCGGATCATGTCGCCGGAGCTGGAAGCCGACATCGCCGCCGGCGCCTATTGGCTGCGCAAGCCGGGCCCGAATGCGGAGGTGATCGTCGCCTATACCGGCGCGGTTGCGCCGGAGGCGATCGAGGCGACCGGGCTGATCGGCGAGTCGCGGCGCGACGTCGGCCTGCTCGCTATCACCTCGGCCGACCGGCTGCATGCCGGATGGACCGCGGCGCGCAGCCTGCGGCGGCATCGCCGAGGTGTGCAGCATCTCAGCCATGTCGAGCAGCTGCTGGCACCGCTGCCGCGCGATTGCGGCATTGTCACCGTCATCGACGGCCATCCGGCGACGCTGGGCTGGCTGGGCTCGGTCCGTGGCCATCGCGTCGAGGCGCTGGGGGTCGAGAAGTTCGGCCAGACCGGCACGATCGACGATCTCTATCGTCACAACGGCATGGATGCGAATGCCATCATTGATGCGGCGGAAAGCCTGACCGGCGCGCCGGTGCGCCATCGGAAAATGGCGGTGTAGCGGCGCGCGGCACAAACAGATGCGCCGTCTCCCTCACCTGGATGAAGGAGACGGCGTCGCAACTTGGGTTAAAAGGGCTAGGTGCTAAAAAGCGGCTTCAATAAAACCTGACGAAGTCATTCGTCATGAAAGCGTTTCCGGCAGCGTCTCGGTGAGCCGGCGTGTCCGATGGGGAGAGATTAGCCGGGACGATCGGGCCCGGTTGTGAACCAGTTCACACATCGCAAAATGAATCTGCGGTTTGTTCGGCGACCGGCCGCGGTTGAACTGGAATTCTGGGAGCCGGAAAACCTTCCGGTCAGGCCGTGTTTTGCTGCAGCGCAAAAGGAAATGGCGTCAAGATGCAGCGGGCGCTTGGCTTGCGCCGGTCGTGGCGTTGATCCTATATCCGAGCCATCCGCAACCCCGGTCCCCGCATGTGGCGGGTTCAACCTGCGGACCGTTCGTGCCAGGGTGCTGGCCCGCACGCTCCCGCCCCTCCCATATGCTTCCGACGTGAAGAGGTTTTCCGATGGTCAATCGCCTGCAATTCTACATCGATGGCGCCTGGGTCGATCCGGTCGTCAAGAAGTCCACGCCGGTGGTCAATCCGGCGACCGAAGAGKCGATGTATGAGGTTGCGCTGGGCTCCAAGGCCGATGTGGACAAGGCGGTCGCCGCCGCCCGCCGCGCGTTCGAGACCTTCTCGCTGACCTCGCGCGAGGAGCGGGTCGCGCTGCTCGAGAAGATCATCGCGATCTACAAGGGCCGCATGAAGGAGATCGGCGCTGCCGTCTCCGACGAGATGGGCGCGCCGCTGCCGATGGCCGAGAAGCTGCAGGCCGGCGCCGGCCTCGGCCACTTGATGTCGACGCTCGACGTGCTGAAGAAGTACGAGTTCGAGGAGACGCTGCCCGCCTCCGTGGTGGTGCGCGAGCCGGTCGGCGTGGTCGGCATGATCACGCCCTGGAATTGGCCGCTCAACCAGATCGCCTGCAAGGTGGCGCCGGCGCTGGCCGCGGGCTGCACCATGATCCTGAAGCCGTCGGAGTTCACCCCGACCTCGGCGCTGATCTTCGCCGAGATCCTGCATGAAGCAGGCGTGCCGAAGGGCGTGTTCAACCTGATCAACGGCCTCGGCCCGGAGGTCGGTGCCGCGATGAGCGAGCATCCGGACATTGACATGATCTCGTTCACCGGCTCGACCCGCGCCGGCATCGACGTCGCCAAGCGCGCCGCGCCGACGGTGAAGCGCGTCAGCCAGGAGCTCGGCGGAAAGTCGCCGAACGTGATCCTGGAGGGCGCCGATCTGGTCAAGGCGGTGACCGGCGGCGTCATGCACATGTTCAACAACTCCGGCCAGTCCTGCAACGCGCCGTCGCGGATGATCGTGCCGGCCGCGCGCATGAAGGAAGTGGCCGCGATCGCCAAGGGTGTCGCCGACAAGACCAAGGYCGGCGATCCCCGCGGGGAGGGCACCACGATCGGTCCGGTCGTCAATCGTGGTCAGTGGGAGAAGATCCAGGCGCTCATCAACAAGGGCATCGAGGAGGGCGCCACCCTCGTCGCCGGTGGTCCGGGCCTGCCCGAGGGCGTCAACAAGGGCTTCTATGTGCGTCCGACCATCTTCGCCGACGTCAAGCCCGACATGACCATCTCGCGCGAGGAGATCTTCGGACCGGTGCTCGTGATCATCGGCGCGCAGGACGAGTCTGAGGCGGTGAAGATCGCCAACGACACGCCCTATGGTCTCGCCGGCTACGTCTCCGCCCCGACCATCGAGAAGGCCCGCGAGGTCGGCCGCAAGATCCGTGCCGGCAACGTCAACCTGCAGGGCGTCCCGAACGACCGCACCGCGCCGTTCGGCGGCTACAAGCAGTCCGGCAACGGCCGCGAATGGGGCAAGTTCGGTCTTGAGGAGTATCTCGAGGTCAAGGCGGTCGCCGGCTACAACGCGGCTTGATCGGTCTCCG
>BFBZ01001111.1_pt1 | contig 19342 bp, 19 predicted proteins | sample 1888401 | NCBI WGS metagenome assembly BFBZ01 (sample SAMD00112614, study PRJDB3348) | symbiont metagenome | host: Chara braunii | reverse complement strand
CCTCTCGCCAAGGCATCGGCTGGTCCTCCCAGCCAATAGAGAACTGTCACCCATCTATCCGGGCGGTTTCGTCACCTATCTATCCGGGCTGCACACGTTGCAAGCCCTCACCCGCCGGCTGACGCCGGCACCCTCTCCCACGAAGGCGTGGGCGAGGGTTTACGCGCGCCGAGGGGCTCGCTTCATCCCCATTGGCTATTCGCCATTCGCTATTCGCCCACTCACAACTCCCGCATCATCACCGTCGACAGTTTCGCGAAGCCCTGCTTTTCGAAAAAGCCGTGGGCGCTGATATTGTGGATGCCGCTTTCCAGGAACAGCCTGATGGCGCCGCGCTTGCGGGCTTCGATCACGAGCCAGTCGAGCAGCAAGCGGCCGACACCGAGGCCACGCGCCTCGGGTGAGACGATGAGATCGTCGACCACGGCATAGGTGCCGGGCGCCTTGTCGACCGGCCGGAACGACATCAGCGCCAGGCCGACCAGGGCCTCGCCGCTATGGGCCAGCGCGATCGCCCGGTCCCGGCCGTCGCCAGCCAGGATCGCCTTGACCTCCTCGGCGATGATCCCGGCGAGATCCGGGTTCCAGGTGCCCGGCGCCAGCGCGCGGCCCTCCTGCAGCTCCTGGTGCGAGATATAGGCGGCGTCGACATGGGCGACGAAGAAGCCGGTGATCGCGTCGGCCATGCCTGGATCGCCGCACCAGGCGATGGCGAGGCGCGGCGCGGTCGGGGTGACGGGCATGTCAGGTCTCCAGGACGCTTCCGGTCCCGACGGGGTCAATCGGCCGGGCGGATCGACGGCAGTACCATGGCCTGGGTCAGCGGCGCCCGGTCGGCCAGGCGATCGAACTTCTTGGCGAGCAGGATGAAGGATTGCGAGCGGGTGACCCCCGATATCGAGGTGACCTCGTCGATAACAGCGTCGAGGTCTTCCAGCTGCGGCGTCTCGATCAGCAGGAACAGGTCATATTCGCCGCTCATCGTATGGCAGAGCTTGATCTCCGGCAGCCGGCCGAGCGCCTCGATGACACCACGCTGCAGCTTCTGCGAAATCGACAGGAGCACGATCGACTGGGCGCTGTTGCCGGTGACGTCGCGCGCCAGCACCACCGAATAGCCGAGAATGGCGCCGGCCTTCTCCAGCCGGTTCAGGCGGTCATGTACGGTGCTGCGGGCGACCCCCAGGCTCTTCGCGAGCGCCATGGTCGACTGCCTGGCATTGGATTGCAGCAGCGCCACCAGGCGCCGGTCGATCTCGTCCAGAACCTTGCCGAGCCAGGTCATCCCGTCGCCGCCATCTTGTCGATTCGCTCCACCGCGCCGATCTCCGAAGCCTGGGGGATGTCACCCTTCCATCCCCTTATCGGTCAGCCCGGGTCAAGCCTATTCCGGCAAAGTGAGCGATCCGTCCGGCAAATTGCCGGATTGGTCGCGATCCGCCGGAGCTCTGTCCCTGGCGCCTGTCAGCGCCCGCCATGATCCTGTCGGCAGTGAATGAGGGGATTTCAGCATGAAACAGATCGTCGTCATCGGAGCCGGCAAGATCGGCTCGACCATTGCCGACAATCTCGCCCGGACCGGCGACTACCAGGTGACGCTGGCCGATCGCGAGGCGCCGGCCGGCGGCGCGGCAACGGCGCCCGGCATCGCGCGGGTGGTGCTCGATGTGACCGATCGCGCGGCGACGGTGGCGCTGCTGACCGGCAAGTTCGCGGTCATGAGCGCCGCGCCGTTCCACCTGACCACCGTCATCGCCGAGTCCGCGGCGGAAGCCAGGGTGCATTATCTCGACCTCACCGAGGATGTCGCCAGCACGCGCCGCGTCAAGCAACTGGCCGAGGGCGCCGGGACCGCCTTCATCCCGCAATGCGGGTTGGCGCCGGGCGCCGTCTCGATCATCGCCGCCGACATTGCCGGCCGGTTCGACCGGCTCGACAGCGTCCGCTTGCGGGTCGGCGCGCTGCCGCGCTTTCCCGCCAATGCGCTCGGCTATAGCCTGACCTGGAGCACCGACGGCGTCATCAACGAATATTGCGAGCCTTGCGAAGCGATCGTCGACGGCACGCTGCGCCAGGTGCCGCCGCTGGAGGAGCGCGAGGAGTTCACCTTCGACGGCGTCGCCTATGAGGCCTTCAACACCTCGGGCGGGCTCGGCACGCTGTGCGAGACCTATGCCGGCCGGGTCCGCGAGCTGAATTACCGCACCATCCGCTATCCCGGCCACGCCGCGGTCATGAAGCTGCTGCTCAGGGATCTGCGCCTCAGCGAGCGCCGCGGCGTGCTGAAGGACATTCTGGAGGGCGCGCTGCCCTCCACCTTGCAGGACGTGGTGGTGGTCATCGTCACCGTATCGGGCCATCGCGACGGCCGCCTGGTCCAGGAAAGCTATGCCAACCGCATCGCCGGCGACGGCCGGCTGAGCGCCATCCAGCTGACCACGGCGGCCGGCATCTGCGCCGTGCTCGACCTGCTCGCCGAGGGCGAATTGCCGGGCAGGGGCTTCGTCCGCCAGGAAGACGTCGACCTCGAAGCCTTTTTCGCCAACCGCTTCGGCCGGGTCTATGCGCCCGCCGGCTGGGTCGCGCGCGACGACGCACCGGCTTTGCCGATCGCGGCGGAGTGAGGAAGCCAAGAACGGCAGATCGCCGGAAAAGATGAGATATATCAACCCTCTCCCCCTGGGGGAGGGTTGATTCGTCTGCGCTTTTTGTCCCGGCCATCCACGAAGTGACCCGGTGACGAGAAAGTCGTGGGTGACCGGGACAGGCCCGGTCATGACGGTGCGCGAGCCTTGCCAGGTGAGGCCCGCGTCTTTAGCGCGGCGGTTGCGCCCGCAGCACAGCCGCCAGTTCCCGCGCCCAATGGTCCTGCTGGTCGGCGTTTGCCACCAGGTCCTGGCGGATCTCGACCAGCACTGTCGCAAGCCCCCGGCCTTCGCCATGGACCGGCACGAGATAGTCGGTTTCGGCCTCGATCTCATAGGGTTCGTTGGCCGTCACCGGCTGGTCCGGGCGATCCAGCGCCGCTACCAGCTGGCGGCCCCAGGCCGCCGAATGGCTGAACAGGATGCCGGCATGCCAGGGCCGCGAAACCCCGAGGAAAACCGGCGTGAAGGAATGGATCGCGACGAGCCGGGTCTCGGCTCCGTCGCGCAGCCGCTCGTCCAGGAAGGCCGACAGGCGGTCGTGGAAGGGCTTGAAGAAGCGCGTGGCGCGGGCGGCGCGTTCGGCCTCGCCGAGCCCCCGGTTGCCCGGAATGACGGTCGCTTCACTCACCTCGGGAATGCTGCTCGGCGTACCGATCGGCCGGTTGCCGTCGATCAGCAGGCGCGACCAGCCGGCGATGACGGCAGGCGCGTCGAGCAGTTCGGACAGCCGCCGCGTGACGCCCTCCGCGCCGATATCCCAGGCGATGTGGCGCCGGCGATCCTCGGCTGACAGGCCGAGCCCGTCATAATCCGGCGGCATGAAATTCGAGGCATGTTCGCAGACCAGCACGATCGGCGACCGGCCGGCCGGGTTCAGCACCGTCACGACCGGCGGCGCTTCCGCCGGCGCGGGCTGCAAAGCGTTGACGGCGAGCATCAATAGATCTCCGCGTAACGCTTGCACAGCGCCACCGGATCGAGCCCCGCGGTCAGCGCGATTTCGGTGCGCTTCATGCCGAGATAGGTCGCCAGCGCCTTCGGAGCCAGGAACCCGCTGGCGACCGGGTCGGCCTCGAGCGCGCCGAGCGCCGCCTCCAGGCTCTGCGGCAATCGGTAAAGTCCGAGATTGCGGCGTTCGTCCTCGCTCAGCTTCTCCGGATCGCCGGCGAAGATCGGTGGGGTCGGCGCTTGCGCACGGATGCCCTCCAGGCCGGCGCGCACCAGCATGCCGAGCGCCAGGTAAGGCGAAGCGGTCGCGTCGGCGGCGCGGAACTCCATGTTGAAGCTCTTCGCCGGGTTCTTGCCGCCAAGCGTCGGGGTCGGGCAGATGCGCAGGCTCGCCTCGCGGTCCCGATCGCCGAGCCAGGTATAGCTCGAGCTCCAATTATGCGGCTTCAGTCGGAGATAGGAGGCGACGCTCGGCGCGGTGACCGCGACGATCGCCGGCATATGCTTGACGATGCCGGCGGCGAAGGCGCCGCCGACGACCGACAGGCGGCCCGGTCGTGCCGGATCGAACAGCGCATTGGCGCCGTCGCGGCCGATCAGGCTCATGTGGATATGCACGCCGTTGCCGACCGCGTCAGGCGCGCTCTTGGGCGCGAATGTCGTGGCGAGGCCGGCGAGGCGGGCGGCTTCGCGGACGATCTCGCGCAGCGCCACCGCCTGATCGGCGACCGCGACGCCGCGCGCCGGACCGACGGTCACCTCGAACTGGTCCTTGCCATATTCGGCGATGAAGGTGTCGGGCTCGAGCCCGGCCTCGCCGAGCGCCGCCAGCACCAGGGGCCCCAGCGGATCGGCGCGCCTGAGAGCGGCGAGCGAAAAGGCGGAGGCTGCCGGGAACGGCTCGCCCAAAACCTGGAATTCATGCTCGAAGGCACCGGCGAGCGTCAGGCCGGCCTCGCGCTCGAGATCGTCGAGCGCGGCCTTCAGGAAGGCGCGCGGGCAGGCGGCCCAGGGGCTGCCGTCGAGTTCGACGACATCGCTCATGACCATGTCGAGCGGCGTGGCGGCGCCGGGCAGCAGCACCGCATGGCGCGCCGCGCGGTCCGGCATCAGGCGCAGGTCGCCGTCCGATCCCCAGGGGCTGTCGGGCGCGATCACGTCGAGCGGCGTGAGCGACTGGTTGGCCGGCACCCAGCCGACCGTCATGGCGGCATCGGCGGCAAAGGCGCTTGATAGCACCGAGCGGCCGCGGGTGATGCCCGAATAGTCGGTCGTGACCAGGGTGACGAGAGCGGCGGGATCGACTGTTTTCATGGGCTGTCAGCTTTCCCGCGGAGTTTTGGCCATGGCTTGCAGGCGGCCGACCACCGTGTCGGTGCCGGTCACCCAGCAATAGCCGCCAAAGGCCCTCAACGCCGCCTCGTGCCGCTCCTGGGTATAGGTGGCGCAGGCGTCATGGGCGAGCGTGACGCAATAGCCACGGTCGGCGGCGTCGCGCACCGCCATGTCGACGCATTGGTCGGTGACGATGCCGGCGACGATGAGGTAACGGATGCCCAGATTGCGCAGGACATAGTCGATATTGGTCGAGTTGAAGACGCCCGACGAGGTCTTCGGCAGGATGATCTCGTCATCATCAGGCGCGAGCGCGTCGATCACCGCGCCGTCGGGATGCCCGCGGGGCACCAGGATATCGGAGAGCTTGTGGTCGAGGGAGCGATCGCGGCCGTCCTTGGTGAGGGCTTCGATCACCGTGTGCAGCACCTCGACGCCGGCGGCGCGCGCCGCGGCCAGGATGCGCTGCTGGTTCGGGATCACCGTCTGGCTGAGCGTCCGGTAGAAGGGATGGTCGGCGCCGCGCTCGGGGTGCGAGGGATCGCGCCCGGGTTCGGCGAAGACCTTCTGCATGTCGACGAACAGCACGGCGGTCTCGCCACGGACATAGTCGGCGTCACGCCTTGTCGGGGTCATGGGAAGCTTTCCTCGATTTCGGATCCGGAGCCGCCGGATTTTTCGATGGCTGATCTGGGTCCATGGTGACCTGGTGCAGACCGCGGACTTGTTCCAAGGCTTCGATGCGCTGCAGCGCCGGCTTGCCGATGCGTTCGACCATGGTGGTGACGACGGCCTCGACCTGGGCCAGAGCCGGCACCATGGTGTCGAACAGGGAGGGCGCCTCGACCTCGGCCGCGAGCACCACATCGGCATCATCAGATATCGGCGAGCCCCAGCGGTCGGTGAACAGCACGATCTTCAGGCCGCGCTGCCTGGCCTGGCGGGCGAAGGAGACGACGTCGGACTGGTAGCGCCGGTAGTCGAACACGACCAGCACGTCGCGCGCCGTCACATCGGCCAGCCGGTCGATGAGATCCGCGCCCGGACCGGATAGCAGCAAGGTGCCGGGCCGCATCTGGCGCAGATGCGCCTCCATGATGCCGGCGAGATAGCCGCTGAACCGGCCGCCGAGCAGCAGGATGCGTCCCTTGGCCTGGATCAGCAGATCGATGGCGCGATCGAATTCGGCGGGAGACAGGCCTTCGCCATCCGCCGCCAGGCTGGCGGCCATGGCCGCGGCATAGCTGCGCATCGGGTGGTGGTCGTCGCGGCTCTGGCGCACCTCCATCATCATCAGGGGCGAGCGCAGCCGCTGTTCGACCTCGCCCAGCAAGGCCTCCTGGAAGGCGGTGAAGCTCGGATAGCCCAGCTTGGTCGAGAACCGCACCACGGTCGGGTCGCTGACATCGGCGCGTTCGGCGAGCGTCGCCACCGTGCCGAGACCCGCCACCGGGTAATTGGCCAGGATGACGCGCACCAGCTTGCGCTCGGACGGCGTCAGGGCCAGCGCGGGATCGATGAGGCGTTCGCGAATGGTCATGGAAATCGGGGGATCCTTCGGGGAAACCCAGTCGGGGACGTCGCGGGCCGGCGACGAAGCGCCGCCGGCCTGCGTGGCGGCCGATCAGCCGCGCTTGATGTTCCAGAACACCGGCATGCCCTTGACCATGCCGCTCAGGTCGTCGCGGAAGGTGGTGAGCTGGGCGACCTGGCCGAGCGGGACAAAGGGTATGTCGGTGAAGGCCTGGGCCTGCAGGCGTTTGGCGGCGGCGATCTGGCCGGCCTCGTCGGTCGCGGTCATCCAGGCGTCGCGTTCCCTTTCGATGCCCGGGCTGTCGCACCAGCCATTGACCGCGACGCCATTGCCGCGCAGCGTCCCATGCACCGCTGGCGTCAGCATCTCGGTGCCGGAATTCAGCACCACATAGGCGCCCCAGCCGCCCTGGGCCGGCGGATCCTTCTTGATGCGCCGCTGCACCAAAGTGCCCCAGTCCATTGAAACATAATCGATATTGAACCCGGCCTTGGTCAGGCTGTCGGCAATGACCGCTGACGGCAGGGCATTGATCTGGATGTCTTCCGGCACCATCAGCACGATTTTCTCGCCGCCATAGCCGGCTTCGCCCAGCGAGCGTTTCACCGCATCCAGGTTGCGCGGCGAGGACATGATCTCCAGGCCGGCATCATTGGCGAAGGTCGTGCCCGGGCAGAAATAGCCGACGTTGTCGCGCCATAGGCTGGGATCGGTGCCGGCCATGGACATCACCACGTCGCGTTGCGAAATGGCGCGGGCGATCGCCCGGCGGATCGCCGGATTGCTGGTCGGCGCCTGGCTGTGGTTGAGGCGCAGCGACCCGACATAGCCGGTGGGATCGAGCACCTCCACCTTGACGCCGCGCGTGCGGCGCATCAGCGGCAGCATGTCGGTGCCCGGCAATTCCCACCAATGGATCTCGCCGGTCCTGAGCGCCGCGCCGGCGGTCGAGGCATCGGCGATGATCTTCCACTCGATCCGGTCGAACTGGGTGATCTTCGGCCCGGCCGTTCCCTCCGTTTTCCCCGAACCGCGCGGCACGTAGTCGGCGAAACGCTCATAGACCACCCGGTCGCCGGCCACCCGCTCATCGGCCTTGAAGCGATAGGGGCCGGAGCCGACCATTTCGGTGATCGCCTTGTCCGGGTCGCCGCCGGCTAGCCGTTCCGGCATGATCGCCGGCATCAGTCCGCTGGTCTTGCTCAAGGCGATGGGCAGCAGCGGAAACGGCCGCTTGAGGCGAAACACGATCGTCCGGTCGTCGGGCGCGGACAGGTCGTCGGTCACGGCGAACAGGCTCTTGCCGAAATCGTCGCGCTTGCCCCAGCGGTTGAGGCTCGCCACGCAGTCGCGCGCCAGCACTTTCGTGCCGTCGTGGAATTTCAGGCCGTCGCGCAGCTTCAGCGTCCAGCGCTTGCCGTCGTCCTCGGTGGCATATCCCTCGAGCATCTGCGGCTGCGGCTGAAACTTCTCGTCCTGGCCGAACAGAGTGTCGAACACCAAGTAACCGTGGTTGCGGCTGACATAGGCCGGGCTCCAGGTCGGATCGATCACCGTCAGGTCGGCGTGCGGCACGAATTTCAGCACGCGCTGGTCGGCGCCGAAAGCCAGCCGCGGCGCGGCCATGGCCGCAAGGCCAGCCGATGAAACATGCAGGAACCGACGTCGATCCATGGTGCGATGACCCCTCTTGGCCTGATCTTTCACGCGGGGCTGAGCCTTCTCGTCCGCATGGTCAGGCGATGTCATATTCATTGCATGTCAGTTTTGATGTGGCAATAATGTAATGAAATCGACATTGCCGAGGGAGGGCATCCATGAGTGACGCTGCAGCCGAAGTTCATCCCGACCTGACCGCCAGGCTGCGCCGGGCCGTCGCCGCCCGGTCCGACGACCTGACCGACCTGCTCGCCCGGCTGGTGCGGGTGCCCTCGGTCAATCCCAAATTCCAGGTCGATCCGGCGTTCAACCGGGAGCACGAGGTTCAGGACGTCATCGAGGCGGAGCTCGCGGCGATGGGCTTCGCCACCGCGCGCAGTTTCCCCTTGCCCGGCCGGCCGAACCTGATCGGCAAATGGACCGGCAGCGATGCCCGCAGCCTGGCGCTGTGCGGCCATGTCGATGTGGTGCCCCATGGCGATCTCGGGCAGTGGAGCTTCGACGCCTACGGCGCCGAGATCGACGGCGACAAGCTCTACGGGCGTGGTTCCTGCGACATGAAGGCGGGGCTTGCGGCGGCGATTATCGCCTGCCGGGCGATCGTCGATGCCGGCATCACGCTGGAAGGCCGGCTGGAATTCCACGCCGTGGTCGACGAGGAGGGCGGCGGCGAGGGCGCCATGGCGGCGGCGGCGGCGAGCCCGGGACTGGCGGGCGTGCTGATCAGCGAGCCGAGCGGCGGGGTGCTGCGTCCCTGGGCCGGCGGGCTCGAATGGGTGCGGGTCACCTTGCGCGGTCTCAGCGGCCATTCGGCCCGTCGTTTCGCCTCGATCTACCCCTCGGAAGCCGGCGCCCATGTGCCGGTCAAGAGCGTCAACGCCATCGAACTCGGCGCGCGCCTGCTGGCCAGCGTGCGCGAACTGGAGACCCAATGGGGTATTTCGCGGCGTTTCCCGGGCATGCCGGCGGGCATGAACACGATCAGCCCAGGCGTCATGGTCTGTGGCTGCGGCGAAGGTCCTGATGGCCTGCCTGCGCTCCTCGGCAATCCCGCCATGGTGCCCGATCTCTGCGTCATCGATTTCGACATGAAATTCCTGCCGCACGAACGCTCGGCCGATATCCGCCGGGAGTTCGAGGACTGGATCGGCCATTTCGCCAAATCCGATCCCTGGCTCAGGGATCATCCGCCGGAGGTGCGCTGGGAGCTCGGCAAGCTGCATTTCCCGCCGGTCAACACGCCGCTCGATCACCCGCTGACCCGCGCGGTGGAAGCCAGCATCGTCGCCAGCGGCCGCCAGCCGGAAATAGCCGGCATGCTGGGCGTCACCGACGCCGCGCATTACGCGGCCAGGGGCATTCCGGCCGTGGTCTATGGCCCGACCGGTGGCAGCCAGCATGGTCCGGACGAGTTCGTCCTGCTCTCCACGGTGCGCGACACCGCGGCGGTCATTGCCGACAGCATCGTTCGGTTTTGCGGGGTGAAGATGGCGAGGGGCGAATAGCGAATGGCGAATGGCGAATGGCGAATGGGGGATGATGCCGCGCCGGCCGCGCATCAACCCTCGCCCACGTCTTCGTGGGAGAGGGTGGCGCCGGCAGGCGCCGGGTGAGGGTGGTTGCGTCAACCTGAACGTGCATTCCGCCTGGAATTGATAGGTCGGCCCTCTTCAACCTTCACCCGGGTCCTCATAGCATCGAGCGAACGCGAGATGCGTTCGCACTCGCTATGCGGACCCACCCTCTCCCCCGAAGACGCGGGAGAGCCTGCACCGAGTCGGCAAAAACAACATGCAAGGGTTGCGCGCGGCACGGTCGGCGCCACTCGCTATCGACCCCTTCGCTTTGCTAGGACTTGTGGCGAACGGGCCCGATCGCCCCAGAGACCGCCGAGGAGACGTGCGTGACCCATTCAGCTTCCTATGTGCCTGCCGCCGATGGCCAGGAATGGGCCGGCCTGTCACCCGAGCAAGCCGGTTTCGACCCCGCCAAGCTCGCCGCCGCCGTCGACTTCGCCAAGGCCGGCGAGACCGCCTGGCCGCGCAGCCTCTATTATCCCGACGGCCGGTACGTCGGCATCGTCGAATGGAACGAGACCGGTCCCTGGAGCGAGATCGCCGGACCGGTGCGCGAGCGCGGCGGAGCGGCCGGCCTGATCCTGAAGGGCGGCCGAATGGTCGCCGAATGGGGCGACACCGGGCGCACCGACATGACCTTCTCGATCGCCAAGAGCTATATCGCCGTTGTCGCGGGTCTCGCCTTCGACGACGGCCTGATCACCGATGTCGACGAGCCGGTGCGGGTGACCGTCAAGGACCCGTTCTTCGACAGCGCCCACAATGCACCGATCACCTGGCGCCATCTGCTGCAGCAGTCGAGCGAGTGGCAGGGCGTGATCTTCGAGAAATCCGACCAGGTCGATCATTTCCGGCAGATCGGCGCCGGCGCCGACAACAGCCGCAAGGGCCAGAAGCGCGAGCTGAAGGCGCCCGGCAGCTATTACGAATATAACGACGTCCGCGTGAACCTGCTCAGCTATTGCCTGCTGCAGCGCTTCCGCCGGCCTTTGCCGGATGTGCTGCGCGAGCGGGTCATGGACCCGATCGGCGCCTCGCCGGACTGGCAATGGCAGGGCTACCGCAACTCCTTCGTCGATATCGACGGCCGGCAGATCCAGTCGGTGCCGGGCGGCGGCCATTGGGGCGGCGGCCTGTTCATCGGCGCCCGCGACCATGCCAGGCTCGGCCTGATGGTGGCGCGCGGCGGTCAATGGAACGGCCGGCAGATCCTGTCGGAAGCGTGGGTCAAGGCGATGCTGACGCCGTCGCCGACGCTGGAGAATTACGGCTATCTCTGGTGGCTCAACAAGGGCGCCGCGGCCAAGCCCGATGTGCCTGCCTCGGCCTTCTTCGCGCTCGGCGCCGGCACCAATGCCATCTGGGTCGATCCGGACCACGATCTCGTCGTGGTGCTGCGCTGGATCGACAAGACCGCGTTCGACGGCTTCTTCTCGCGCTTGCTGGCGGCGGTGAACTAGGACGAAAACCCATAAATGGGCACGAGGGATTCCCATCGGCGTCGCGGCATGATTCAAGCTCCCGAACGGGAGTACATCGATGGGCCGTTACGACCTGACGGAGAAGGAATGGCAGGCGATCAAGCCGCACCTGCCGAACAAGTCGCGGGGTGTGCCTCGCGTTGACGATCGTCGGGTTCTGAACGGGATCTTCTGGGTTCTGCGCTCGGGAGCGTTCTGGTCCGACCTTCCGGAACGCTATGGCCCGCCGACGACGATCTACAACCGGTTCAACCGTTGGCGGAAAGCCGGCATCTGGGACCGGTTGATGGATGCCATCACCGCCGCTCACGATGGCAAGGTGCAGATGATCGATACGTCCATTGTCCGGGTCCACCAGCACGGGGCCACGGCAAAAAGGGGGGTCGAGATCGATGTGTGGGTCGTTCCCGAGGCGGCCTCACCACAAAGATCCACGCGCTTGTCGACGCCCGGGGTCGTCCGATCAAGCTCCACCTCACGGCCGGCCAGAAAAGCGACATTGAAGCAGCGCCCGGCCTGATCGCGGACATCCCGGCTGGCGCCATGCTTCTGGCCGATAAGGGCTACGATGCGAATAGCCTGCGCGAGGCTGTCATGGCCCAAGGGGCCTGGGCGAACATCCCGCCCAAGGCCAATCGGAAGGACCCGATCTGCTTCTCGAAGCACCTGTACCGGGCTCGCAATTTCGTCGAGCGCTTCTTCAATAGGATCAAATACTTCCGAAGAATCGCCACGCGCTACGACAAGCTCGCCGAAAACTATGCCGCAGCCCTCAAGCTCGTCGCCGTCCGCATCTGGATCAGGGATTTATGAGTCGTCGTCCTAGGCTTCGCCTTTGCGATCGGCCGGCGCGGCTGAAGCGCGCCGGCGGCCGGGGACGGTATCAGAACTTGTAGCCGATAGCGGCGCGCGCGCCGACGCTGAATTGCGAGGCGGTCGTCAGCCGGGCGACGCCGTTGACGCTGGTCGAGCCGGCGATGAACTGCGGGTAGGCCACCGTCGGGACGGCGCCGATATATTCCAGGATGCCGCTCATCTTCACGGTCCAGGGACCGTTCGTGGACATGACGCCGAGCTCGCTGTTGGCCCGCCAGGTGGTTCGGCTCAGCCGGTCGCTGGCCAACGCGGTACTGGTCGCAGGCGGAAAGACGCCTCCCGTGAACGTCTGCGAGCCGGCATAGCTGGCGCTGAGGAAGTCGAGCGAGATCGAATTGTTGGTGAACAGGCTGATCTGGGCCATCAGCGGCAATGACGCGCCCAGGCTCGCGCCGATCCGCCAGTAGTGGCCATTGACATCGGCCCTGAGCGTCATGGTCGCCGGGTCGGAGCCGGCCGCGTTGATCATGTCGCGCTGATTGAGGGTCTGATAGGCGACGAACACGCCAGGTGTCACCTTGAAGCCGCCGAGATCATAGGTCTGGCGCACCCCCAGATCCAGGCCGAGGCGCTGCTGCGAGCGATCGAGCGCGATCGAGCGCGGTCCGAACAGGCCAACCACCGCGCCGCCGGTAATGATCGGGCGAATGCCGCCGTCAATGAACGGCACCATCCCGATATTGGAGTTCAGGCCGTCGGACCAACTGGCGTTCAGGAAGCTGCCCTTGGCATAGATCTCGGTGGGCGCCGAAAAGTTCAGCAGGCGATATCCGACCGTCAGGTCGAGCCCCGCGCCGAAACCGTAGCGGCCACCCGGGGTGAACGGGCCGCGGTCGACACCGTTGAAGCGCGGGAAGGTCGACATGTTGCGGCCGAAATTCATGTCGGGGAACTGGACCGCCAAGGCCGAGGCGCCGGCTTCGATGAACCAGTTCGACGGATCCGGCCGCACCAGCGGGCTGTCCGCCACGTCCGCGGCGAGGGCGGGTCCCGAGAGAGCGGCGAGCGCAACGGCGCCAAGCACGGCAAAATGCTTTGAAGACATGTCGGCGGCCCCTTCGGACGTGACGTGTCGTCAAGGATTGCCGCGGTCGGGGCGGTAACTCAATACGGATGAGGGTACGTAGTGGCCGAAAATGTGGCGCCGCGACTTTTTCGCAACAAGAAGGGCGCCGTGCCACGCGATGTGCTTGGCGCGATCCTGCTCTACCCCTTCAGCGCTTCGCGCAACGCCCGCTTGACCACCTTGCCATTGGCGTTGCGCGGCAGGGGCTCGGTGGTCAGTGTCAGGGTTTCCGGCACTTTGTAGTCGGACAGCCGCTCGGCGCAGTAGCGCCTGAGCCCGTCCACCGTCGCCGAATGGCCGGGATCGGTGACCACGAAGGCATGCACCCGCTCGCCGAGCACCGGGCAGGGCACTGCCACGACGGCGCATTCGATGACGCCGTCGGCCGCCACCAGCACGGTTTCGACTTCCGCCGTGAAGATCTTGTAGCCGCCGCGATTGATCATGTCCTTCTTGCGGTCGAACACCCCAACGAAGCCGCCGGCATCGATCGCGCCGACGTCGCCGGAATGCCAGAAGCCGCCGGTGAAGCCTTCCGCCGTGGCCAGCGGATTGTTCCAGTAGCCCCTCACCACCGCCGGGCCCTTGATCCAGATCTCGCCGGTCTCGCCGGCGGGCAGTTCGCGGCCTTGCTCATCGACCACGATCACCTCGGCGCAGGGCACCGCCAACCCCACGCTGTCGCCCCGCGCGGCGGTGAACTCCGGCGGCATCATCGTGGTCGGCGAGGTCGTCTCGGTCGCGCCATAGGCATTGATCAGCTTCAGGCCGGGCAGCCGGTCGGCCAGCCGCTCGATCGTCGGCGTCGGCATGGGCGCGCCGCCATATCCGCCGATGCGCCAGGACGACAGGTCGTAGCGGTCGAAATCCGGCTGCAGCAGGCAAAGATTATACATGGCCGGCACCAGGATCGTCTGGGTCGTCCGCTCGCGTTCGGACAAAGCCAGATAGTCGGCGGCCTTGAAGCTCGGCATGATCACCAGCGTGCCGGCCGCCCGCAGCATGGCGGCGACATTGGCGATCAGGCCGGTGACGTGGCTGAGCGGCACGGCCGCGATCGAGCGATCTGCGCTGGTCAGGCCCATGCAGCGCTCATAGACCATGGCGGAATGGACGATGCCGAGATGGGTCAGCATCGCGCCCTTCGGCCGGCCGGTGGTGCCCGAGGTGTAGAGGATCACGGCCGTATCTTCTTCGCTCGCCACCGCGGCCCGGCCGACCGGCTGGCCTTCACCGCTTGCCAGGAGCTGGTCGAAGGCGGCGCCGGTCGCGATCTTCGCCTGAAGCGCCGGCGTCTCGCCGGCCGCGGGCAGGCGATCGGCGAGTTCGGCCTCGTGGATCAACAGGCGCGCGCCGCAGTCATTGAGCATATAGGCGATCTCGGGCATCTGGAGCCGGATGCCCATGGGCACGGCGATCGCTCCGAGCCTCGCCACCGCCAGCAGCGTGACGACGAATTCGGTCCGGTTGCCGAGCAGGATGGCGACGCGGTCGCCGCTCGCGATCCCGGTCGCTCGCAGCGCCGCGGCAAGCGTCGCCACCCGGGCACCGAGGCTGGCATAGCTCAGGCGCTCCTCACCGCAGACCACCGCTTCTCCGCCGGGATGGCCGGCCACCGCCTCGGCGAACATGGCGAACAGGCCGGCCGGACGTTCGGCGAAACAGGTGATGACACGGTCGCCGAAATGCGCCTCGCGCCGGGTCGGGGGAGATGAGCCGTCGAGCCAAGCCATGGCATTCCGTCCTGTCTGCACGCGCGTGACGGTATCGACAATGGGCCCGCGGGTCGGGGTGCGTCCATGGGGGCTGCGTCCGTCATTGGTCGGGCCGGTCGACGGTCGACAGGACTTGCGCCGGCAAGATGCCGGGTTCCGCGATGGCCGCAGAGAGGCACGGTCGAGACCCGGCCTGACTTCGGCGAACGCGTCAGGACCGAAACGTACGACGGATCGGCGGATCGGCCTTGCGCGGGGACCTCGGTGCGACGACATAACTGTTTGATCCGGCGCACCAATCAGTTAGACCAAGGCTCATGTGGCTCAATCAGCGTACCCTCGATGCGATCCGGCTGATGGCCGAGCTCTCGGCCCGGTGGCCGCATGCCGTCAAGGCAGCTGACCTCGCCGAGGCAACCGGCATCACCTTCCTCAATGTGCAGAAGACCGCGCATGCGCTGGCGCGCGCCGGGCTGACCGAGGCCGAACGCGGCCGCTATGGCGGGCTGAGGCTCGCCAAGCCCTCGCATGAGGTGAAAGTTGCCGAAATCGTCCGCGCCTTCGAGCCGAAGGATTGCCCGGCGAATTTCCTGATGACCGATCAGGCGAGCGACCCGGTCGCCAAGCTGATGTTCCGCGCCCATCGCGGCTTCTTCCAGCCGCTCGAGGAAACCACGCTGGCCGAGATCGAGCCGCGCATCCTGGCGCGCGAAAAGCGCGGCGATCAGGATCCGCCGCGGGTCGCCCGGTTGCGCGCGTAATTCTGCGGCAGCACCACCGGCAAGGCGTCCGAGCCGGGCGCGTCGCTGACCAGGTCGACCCCGAAGATATCGGCGACCAGGCCGCGCGTGATCACCTCCGCCGGCCTGCCCATGGCGTGAGCCCGGCCGCGATGCATTACCAGGATGCGGTCGGCGAAGGTGGCGGCGAGATTGAGGTCGTGCAGCACGGCGATGACCGCGACGCCCTCCTCGGCGAGGCCGGAGGCCGCCTCCATCAAGGCGATCTGGTGGGCGAGGTCGAGGCTCGCCACCGGCTCGTCGAGAAACATCACCTGGTTCACCGCGCCGCGCCGGCCGGCCTTCAACTGGGCGAAGGTTCGGGCGAACTGCACGCGCTGCTGCTCGCCGCCCGACAAGGTCTGGTAGTTGCGCGCCGCCAGCGCCTCGATATCGGCGGCGGCCAGCGCCTCGCCGATCAGCCGCTCGCGCTCGGCGCGGGGCAGCGACCGGCCGACGCTGTCGATGCCGATGCGCACCACCTCGACCACGGTGAAGGGGAAGGCGAGGCGGGTCGCCTGGGCCATGACCGCGCGCTTGCCGGCCAGCCGCCACGCGGGCAGCGCCCGGATATCGTCGGAATCGAGCCTGATCGCCCCTTCCGTCGGGGCCATTTCGCCGGTCAGCAGCTTCATCAGCGTGGTCTTGCCGGCGCCGTTCGGGCCGACCACCACCATCAGCTCGCCGGACGCGAGCGCCAGCGAGACATTGTCGACCAGCCGGTGCCGCCCGACCCGGACGCCGACCGCGGTTGCTTCGAGCACGGTCGTCATGCGTCGAGGCTCCGGTCGCGGCGCAGCAGCAGCCAGAGGAAGAAGGGCGCGCCGATCGCCGCGGTCAGGATGCCGATGGGCAGTTCGGCGGGCGCCACCAGGACCCGCGCCAGCAGGTCGGCGCCGGTCAGCAAGGTGGCGCCGAGCAGGGCGGCGAAAGGCAGCAGCATGCGGTGATCCGGCCCGAACAGCAGGCGCAGCAGATGCGGCACGACGATGCCGACGAAACCGATGACGCCGGCGGCGGCGACGCCGGCGCCGACCGCCACAGCGACCATCAGGATGGCGGTGTTCTTCAGCCGCTGCACCGGAATGCCCAGGTGAAAGGCCTCCGCCTCGCCGAGCAGCAGCGCGTTGAGGCCGCGTGCCAGCACCGGTACGGCGAACAGGACAGGCAGGATCAGGGGCGCGATGACCATGACCTTGGTCCAACTCGCGCCGCTGAGCGAGCCGAGCGACCAGAAGGTCAGGTCGCGCAGTTGCCGGTCGTCGCTGACGAACGAGAGCAGGCCGGTCAGCGCGCCGGCGAAGGCGCCGAGCGCGACGCCGGCCAGCAGCATGATGGCGACCGAGGTGCGGCCCTCGCGCGTGGCGATGGCGTAGAGGATGAGCGTGCTGACGAGGCCGCCGAGAAAGGCACCGAACGGCAGCAGCGCGAAGGGCAGGGCGAACTGCGCCGTGCCGAGGATGCGGTCGCCCAGCACGATCGTCGAGGCGGCGGCAAGCGCCGCGCCCGAGGACACGCCGACGAGGCCGGGATCGGCCAGCGGATTGCGGAACAGGCCCTGCATCAAGGTGCCGGAGACGGCGAGCGCCGCGCCGATCAGGCCGCCGAGAATGAGCCTGGGCAGCCGGATGCTGAACACCACCAGCGTATCGCGGCTGGCGAGGATCTCGGCGTCGCCGGTGAACCAGCCGCGCACCACCGCCAGCACGCGGGCCGGCGGTATGGCGACCGCGCCGGTGCCGAGCGAAATGACAGCAAGGACCAGGAACAGCACGATGAGCAGCGCCGCGGCGACGGTGAGCCTGCGGCGCTGACGGGCAAACAGGGCAGGGACGGCGCCCGCCTCGACAGTCAGGCTCACGGTCGCGGCCCCCGCGCGCCTTCACCGGAACCATAGACGGCGGCCATCAGGTCATGCGCCGCTTCCGGCGTGCGTGGGCCGAAGCCCAGGAGATAGAGCCCGTCCATGCCGACAAGCGCCTGGCTGCGTGCTGCCGGCGTCGCGGCAAAGGACGGCAGGCCGAAAACCTCGGCGGGGGTCAGGGCGTGATCGCCGCGCTGCATGACCAGCACCACGTCGGGGGCGGCCGCGATGACGCCTTCGTCGGTCAGCGGCTTGTAGCCGTCGACATCGCCGGCCGCGTTGACCGCGCCGGCGAGCGCGATGATGGCATCTGCGCCGCTGTGGCGGCCGCCGACCACGACGCGGCCGTTCTGCAGCGACAGCACGAACAGAACGCGCTTGCGCGCGCGCAGGCCCTCGCGCTCGCGCGCCAGGGCCTGGAAGCGGCTGTCGACCGAATCGGCCAGCATATCTGCGGCAGCCGCGGCATTGGCCAGCCGCCCGACCGCCCGGATGCGCTCGACGATGCCCTTGGCGGTAAGGTCCTCGGCGAGCCGTTCGACCCGGATGCCGGCCTCGGCGATCAGCTTGATCGTGTCGGGCGGCCCGGCGCCGTCGATGGCGATCATCAAGGTGGGTTTCAGCGACAGCACGCCTTCGGCCGACAAGGCCCGGACATACCCGACATTCGGCTTGTCCTTCAGCGCCTGCGGCGGGTGCAGGCTGGTGGTGTCGACCCCGACGATCTGGGCTTCCAGGCCAAGGGCATAGAGAATCTCGGTGATCACGCCGCCGGCCGCGACGATGCGCTGCGGCGCGGCCTGCGCAAGGCCCGCCGTGCCGGCGCCCGCGAGTGCTGCGGCGGCCAGCCCGGAGGCGAGCAGCGCGCGGCGGCTGACAGCCCGCGACTGCGACGGCGACATCGGCTTCATGACAGGGCTCATTTGGTCAGAATCAGCTTGTCGTTGGCGGTGACGCGCAGGCGATAGCGCTCGCCCTTGTGCAGAATGACGGCTTCCCGGCCGGTCCCGAGGATGGCGGTCAATTCGACGGTCGGAACGGCGTCCGCGGGCGTCGGGATCGAGCCATCGGGCTGGGCGCCGCGCGGCGGTCGGGGATGGCCGGAAATCATGAAAGATCACCTAGTTTAGAACTATAATAAATCACGGTAACTCCTTGGAAGCATTCAAATCTAGCTTCCCGGAGGTATTGTTGACATTGGTAGTCAGCTTAAGTACCAAGCGTCAAGGGGCGCTCGACCGGCATATGCCGCAGCGCAAAAAACGCCAGCCAGCCGGACGTCTCGAACGTCGAGCCAGCCAGCCAACAATCTCAACAGGCTTGCGGTTCAGACAATGCTTATCGGTCACAAACACGCGGCGCTGATGGCGTCGGTTTCCTTGATGGTCCTGGCGGCTGGTTTCAGCCCGGCCCAGGCCCAGCAGACGCCTCCGGCTGCTGCGCCGCAACAAGCGCCGGCGGGGACGCCGTCGGCCCTCGACGAGATCACCGTGAGCGCCGAGAGAGCGCCGTCGACGGTGTTCAATTCTCCGGGAACGGTGACGGTGATCACTGATCGCCAGATCGATCGTCAGTTGATCCAGAGCCCGCGCGACGCGGTGCGCAACGAGCCGGGCATCGCGGTCGGCAATACCCCGACGCGCGCCGGCAGCGGCAATTACTGGATCCGCGGCATCGGCGACAACCGCGTCCGCGTCGAGGTCGACGGCGTGCGCGTGCCGGATTATCCGGGCAGCAATGCCGGCGCCGGGCTCTATACGCGCGACTTCCTCGATTTCGACAGCCTCAAGCGGGTCGAGATCATCCGGGGCCCGGCATCCGCGCTTTACGGCAGCGATGCCATCGGCGGTGTCGTTTCTT
>BFBZ01001110.1_pt1 | contig 19348 bp, 18 predicted proteins | sample 1888401 | NCBI WGS metagenome assembly BFBZ01 (sample SAMD00112614, study PRJDB3348) | symbiont metagenome | host: Chara braunii | reverse complement strand
AACGCAGACTGTCATGCGCGGGCTTGACCCGCGCATCCATCTGCTTTGAAAATTTTCTTGAAAGATGGATCGCCGGGTCAAGCCCGGCGATGACAAATGATATAACCGCAGCGTCTAGACCAGCGGCTTCAGCCCCGCTTCGATTTCCTTGCGGCGGCCTTCGAGGAACGGCGGCAGCGCGAGTTTTTCGCCGAGCGATTCCATCTTCTCGTCGGTCGCAAAGCCTGGACCGTCCGTCGCGATCTCGAACAGGATGCCGTTCGGTTCGCGGAAATAGAGACTCTGGAAATAGAAGCGGTCGATCTCGCCGCTCGAATGAATCCCGAATTCCGACAACCGCTGCGTCCAGGCGTGATACTGTTTTTCATCTGGCGTGCGGAACGCAACGTGATGCACGCCGCCCGCGCCCTGCCGGGCCGGCGGCAGATCGCGCTGTTCGAGAACGTGCAGTTCGGCGGCGGGCCCGCCCTCGCCCATCTCGAACACGTTGATGCGATGCTCGCCGTCGGGCGAGGCGTAGTCGCGCACCCGGCGCATGTTCATGACGCCGGTCAGAACTTTCTCCGTGCGCGCCAAGTCAGGCACGTTGAGCACGATGGGACCGAGGCCTCTGATCTGATGCTCGGCCGGCACGGGACTCTTCTCCCACGGATGCGCCTCGCCCTTGCCGCCGTCGTCGACCAGCACGAGGCGCTGGCCTTCCGGATCCTCGAACGGCAGCGTCAGGCGGCCGTCGACTTCCGTGACCTTGCCGGTATGCGCGCCGAGCTTGAGCAATCGGTCCTGCCAATACCCCAATGACTTCTCGCCATTGACCCGCAACCCCGTGCGCGAAACGCTGCGGGTGCCGCGCTGCTCACGCGGCGCGGGCCAGTCGAAGAAGGTCAGGTCGGTGCCGGGATTGGCCTTTCCGTCGGCATAAAAGAGGTGATATGCGGAAACATCGTCCTGATTGACGGTTTTCTTGACCAGCCGCATGCCTAAAACGCCGGTATAAAATGCCAGATTTCCCTTGGCGTTGGCGGAAACCGCCGTCAAATGATGGATGCCGGTGAGTTGCATAGGTGTATCTCCTCGGGCTGCGGCAACGACGCCGCGCAAAATGAATTGGCCAACACTGCCGTTCTGGCCGATGATGTAGGACGGGTTTTCAAGTGCCGCTAGGCACAGCGGTGTTCCCGGAACGGAACGCCGCTTTTCAAGGATCGACCATGACGGACAAAGTAATTGTCACCGACGAAGACGCAACGCGTGTCATCACACTGCGCCGTCCTGAAAAGAAGAATGCACTGACGCAGACGATGTACGCTCAGATGAGCAACGCCATCGACACCGCGCAGAACAATCCCAACATCCGCTGCCTTATCATCACCGGCGGCTCCGGCGTGTTCACCGCCGGCAACGACCTCGACGATTTCCTGAAAGCGGGCGGCAACAAATCCGGCGAACGGCCGATGAACGCGGTGAAGTTTCTGCACTCGCTGGTTCACAACACCAAGCCGATCATCGCCGCCGTCGACGGCATCGCCATCGGCATCGGCACCACCATGGTGTTTCACTGCGATTACGTGCTGGCCTCAACGACGGCGACATTCTCGACGCCGTTCATTCATCTCGGCCTCGTGCCGGAAGGCGCGTCGAGTTTGCTCGTGCCGATGATGATGGGTCATCAGCGCGCGTTTTCGATGCTGGTCATGGGTCATCCCGTGAGTGCGGCGGACGCCAAAATCGCGGGCTTCGTCAATGAGGTGGTCGCGCCCGGCCACACCGAAATCGAAGCGCGCAAAGTCGCGCGTGAAATCTGCGAACTGCCCGCGGAGGCTGTCGCCATTTCGCGCAAACTGCTGAAACGCCCGCCGGAGGATCTCATTCGCCGGATCGAACAGGAAAGCCATCTGTTCGGCGAGCGCATGAGTTCGAAGGAAGCAATGGAAGCATTCCAGGCGTTCTTCGCCCGCAAGCGCGCGTAAAGTTCAGTTCAAGGTCGTTTAATGCCCACTCGTTATTACTCGCATCCCGCAGGCCTCAACCACGTCACGGCACCAGGACATCCCGAGCGCCCGGATCGCCTGCGCGCGATCGAAGAGGGTCTCGCGCGCGAGCAGTTCAAGCCGCTGGTGCGCGTGCCTGCGCCCGAAGCGGATTTCGACACCATCGCGCTGTGCCACAGCAACGAGTATATCGAAGAGCTGCGTCACATCGCGCCCAAGCAGGGCATGATCTATCTCGACGGCGACACCTCGATGTCGCCGGGCACGATGGAAGCCGCCTTGCGTGCGACCGGCGGCGCGGTCGCAGCCGTGGACGCGGTGATGAAGGGTGAAGCGACCAATGCGTTCGTCGGTACACGCCCGCCCGGCCATCACGCCGAAACCAGCCGCCCGATGGGATTCTGTTTCTTCGACAGCGCGGCGATTGCCGCGCGTCACGCACAGAAGAAATATGGAATCTCGCGCGCCGCCGTGATCGATTTCGATGTGCATCACGGCAACGGCACGCAGGAAATTTTCTGGGGCGACAAGTCGATGATGTATGCCTCGACGCACCAGATGCCATTATTTCCGGGCACCGGCGCCACGCAGGAGCGCGGCGAATACGACACCATCGTCAACGCGCCGATGCATGCGGGCGACGGCGGGCGCAAATTCCGCGAAGCATTCGATCTTGCGATCCTGCCGCGGCTGGAAGAATTCGCGCCGGAGCTTGTCGTGATTTCGGCGGGCTTCGATGCGCACTGGCGCGATCCGCTCGGCAGCCTTGAACTCAAGGAAGAAGACTACGCCTGGGTGACGCGCAAGCTGATGGACATCGCCGAAAAATCGGCGAATGGCCGCATCGTCTCCGTGCTTGAAGGCGGGTACGATCTCGACGGCCTGCGCGAATCTGTCGTTGCGCATGTCGCGACGCTGATGAAGGGCTGATTATTTCAGCACGCCAAGCTAGCGCAGCAAATCAAGTTCGCGCAGCACGACCTCGCAGGTCATCAGATCGAGATGGCCGCCGCCGGCATTCTTGAAAAAGGTGATGTCGCTCGCCGAACGCCGCCCCTTCGCGGTGCCGCCCGCCAGATCGTAAAGATCGCCGAGCACGCCGCTTTCCTTGATCGCGCCGCTGGCAATCGGCTGCATAATATCGCCGACGTGGAATGCAGGCTCGCGCCTGTCTACGAAAATCAGCGAGCGTTTCGCGGCTTCGTCGTCGGCTTCTCGCGTTTGCGGCGTGTAGCCGCCGACCAGATCGAGATGCGTTCCGGGCTTGAGGTTTGCGCCTTTGATGAGCGGTTCATGCGCGCGCGTGCAGGCCGTAATAGTGTCAGCTTCGCGCGTCGCCGCATCGAGATCGGACACCGCGACCGCATCGATGCCGTCGCGCTTGAGATCGCTCGCGACCTCCTCTGCCCGCTCGACCGTTCTGTTCCAGACCAGCACGCGCTTTAACGACGGACGCACGCTGCGATGTGCGTGAACCAAACGCCGCGACATGCCGCCCGCGCCAACTACCAGCAATGTCGCCGCATCCTGGCGCGCGAGAATCTTCGCGCCATGCGCCGAATCCGCGGCCGTCCGCCAATAGGTGATTTCGGTGCCGTCGAGAACGGCGAGCGGCACACCGTTGGTGCCGTCGAACACCACGCACACCGCCTGCACCGCCGGAAGGTTCTTCGCCAGATTGTGCGGGAAACTTGTGAACATCTTGCTCGCCATCAGCCGCCCGGAGTCTACGGCATGGCGCACGAAATAATGTCCGGCCTCATTGCCGAGCGAGGCATCGACGACATCGATTTTCGGCCTGCGATGCGCGGCTTCCATGCCGGCGATCAGCTTGGGAAACGTCAGCACGCGCCTGATTTCACCGGCATCGACAAAACGCATCGCCATTCCCAAAAATTCCATCCACAGAAATGAGGCAACCGGAATCGCAAACACAATCGCAAAGCGGTTTCCGCGGCACGCCGAAACAGGCTACATTTGCGCCACATTACCGCCCGCAAACCGTTTTTAGATTCGGTCGCGCATCATTGCCAGCGGCATTCTTGGGGAACACATCATGGCCGATACATCTCATGCGGACGTCAAGAAGATGAGCTTCGAGAAGGCCATCGAAGAACTGGAGACGATCGTCAAGCGTCTGGAAGACGGCAAGGTGCCGCTGGAAGAGTCGGTTGCGATCTACGAGCGCGGCGAAAGCCTCAAGCGCCGCTGTGAGGAATTGCTGCGTCAGGCCGAGGCGCGCGTGGACAAGATCACGGCCGATGCATCGGGCCAGGCGGTCGGCACCGAGCCGCTCGACGTTCAATAAAACAGCGTCGAAGGCGCACACCCGCATCATCGCGGCCTTGCGGCAAAATTCCGGCTTGATTTCCGGTACTTAACCCGCGTATGGAACCCGCGCCTGCTGCGGCGCGGATTGGCATGCCTCTCCGATTGGTATAAGCCACCGGACTGCTTCGGCCTTTTCGATTGCCGTCCAGACCCTTTTCAAATCACAGCGGATTACCGACGTGTCCAACTCCAATTCGACCGGATCGAAAACGCCTCTGCTCGACGCGGCGCCTACGCCCGATCTGTTGCGCAAGCTGAAGCCCGAACAGGTGCGCCAGTTCGCGGACGAGCTTCGCACCGAAACCATCGACACGGTGTCGGTGACAGGCGGGCATTTCGGCGCGGGCCTCGGCGTGATCGAACTGACGACCGCGCTTCATTACGTGTTCGACACCCCGCGCGACCGGATCATCTGGGACGTCGGCCATCAGGCCTATCCGCACAAGATTCTCACCGGCCGCCGCGACCGCATCCGCACGCTGCGAACCGGCGGAGGACTTTCAGGATTCACCAAGCGCGCCGAGAGCGATTATGATCCGTTCGGCGCCGCGCATTCGTCCACCTCGATTTCCGCCGGCCTCGGCATGGCGGTGGCGCGCGACCTCGCCGGCGGCAAGAACAACGTCATCGCGGTGATCGGCGACGGTTCGATGTCTGCGGGCATGGCCTATGAGGCCATGAACAATGCGGGCGCGATGGAGTCGCGCCTCATCGTCATTCTCAACGACAATGACATGTCGATTGCGCCGCCGGTCGGCGCGATGTCGGCCTATCTCGCGCGACTCTTGTCCAGCCGCACCTATCAGTCGGCGCGAGAGGCGCTGAAAAATCTCGCGCAAAAGCTGCCGAAATTTTTCGAGGATCGTGCATTGCGCGCTGAGGAATATGCGCGCGGCATGGTAACGGGTGGTACGCTGTTCGAGGAGCTTGGATTCTTCTATGTCGGCCCGATCGACGGCCACAACCTCGATCACCTGATTCCGATTCTCGAAAATGTGCGCGATGCGCAAACCGGCCCGATCCTCGTTCACGTGGTCACGCAAAAGGGCAAGGGCTACGCGCCCGCCGAAGCCGCTGCCGACAAGTATCACGCGGTGTCGAAATTCGACGTCATCAGCGGCACGCAGGTGAAAGCGAAATCCAACGCGCCGTCCTACACAAGCGTCTATGGAAACAGCCTCGTCAAGGAAGCGCAGAAGGACGACAAGATCGTCACCATTACTGCCGCGATGCCGGGCGGCACCGGCGTCGATATTTTCGCCAAGGCGTTTCCGGAGCGCACCTTCGATGTCGGCATCGCCGAGCAGCACGCGGTGACGTTCGCAGCCGGACTCGCGACCGAAGGCTTCAAGCCGTTCTGCGCGATCTATTCGACATTCTTGCAGCGCGGTTACGATCAGGTCGTGCACGACGTCGCGATCCAGCATCTTCCCGTGCGCTTCGGATTGGATCGAGCGGGTCTCGTTGGACAGGACGGCCCGACGCACGCAGGCTCGTTCGACAACGCCTATCTCGGATGTCTGCCCGGATTTGTCATCATGGCGGCCGCCGACGAGGCCGATCTCGTTCACATGGTCGCGACGCAGGTCGCGCTGAACGACGGGCCGAGCGCACTACGATACCCGCGCGGCGAAGGCCGTGGCGTCGACATGCCGGAAGCCGGAATACCGTTGGAGATCGGCAAAGGCCGCATCATGCGCGACGGCGGCAAGGGCGCGAAGGTCGCGCTATTGTCGTTCGGCGCACGGCTCGGCGAATGTCTGAAGGCTGCCGATGAACTCGCCTCGCATGGATTGTCGGCAACCGTCGCCGACGCGCGCTTCATGAAGCCGCTCGACGAAGACATGATTATCAGGCTCGCGAACGATCATGAAGTTCTCATCACCATCGAGGAAGGCTCGATCGGCGGCTTCGGCACCCATGTGATGCAGATGCTGGCGGATCGCGGCGTGCTCGATCGCGGCCTCAAGATCCGCACGATGGTGCTGCCCGACATTTTCATCGATCACGATTCGCCGGCGAAAATGTACGAACAGGCCGGTCTCGACGCCAGGGGCATCGTCAACAAGGTGTTCGAGGCGCTCGGCAAGGACGCACCGGAAAAAGTGCAGCTGGCGTAAGTTGCTTTCGGGTTGCTTCGTCATTGCGAGCGAAGCGAAGCAATCCGGTTCACAACGGTGGATTGCTTCGTCGCAAAGGCTCCTCGCAATGACGACGCCATCGAATTCCGGTCCACGCAAACGCGCGGATGTTCTGCTGGTTGAGCGCGGCCTGTTCGAGAGCCGGGCGCGGGCGCAGGCCGCCATCGAAGCCGGCGGCGTGATCGCGAACGGCAAGACAATCGCCAAACCCTCCGAGACAATTCCCGAAGATTGCGAAATCAACGCCGAACCCGCGCATCCGTGGGTGTCGCGCGGCGGTGTCAAACTCGCGGGCGCGCTTGAACGCTATCCCATCGAAATTGAAGACCACGTCTGCGTCGATGTCGGCGCGTCGACCGGCGGATTTACGGACGTGCTGCTCGCCAACGGTGCCGCGCTGGTTTACGCCATCGATGTCGGCCACGGCCAGTTGCATCCGAGCCTGCAAGGCCATCCGAAAATCGTGTCGATGGAAAACACCGACATCCGCTCGCTCGCCGGACGACGCCTCGAGATCAGGCCCGATGTCGTCGTGATCGACGCGAGCTTCATTTCGCTCAAACACATTCTGCCGCCCGTACTGAAGCTTGCGGCCGCGCCAACTCATCTGCTCGCGCTCATCAAACCGCAATTCGAAGCCGGCAAGGACCACATCAAGAAAGGCATCGTGCGCGATGCGGGGGTTCATCGCGCTGTGTGCGACGACATCGCCGCTTTCGCGAAGTCGCTCGGCTGCTCGAATATTGAGGTCTTTCCGTCGTCCATTGCGGGCGGCGACGGCAACGCCGAATTCTTTCTCGGCGCGCGGCGCGGCTGATGACCGAGCGTCTCGTCATCCACCATGTCGGCCATTTCGGCGACGGCGTTGCCATCGAGGGCAGCCAGCCGATCTATGTGCCTTATGCGCTCGGCGGCGAAGTCGCCGATGTGCAGCCGTCGCACGGTCATCCCGACCGCCGCGAGTTGCTGCATGTCGTGACGCCGAGTCCGGAGCGGATCGAACCGTTCTGCCCGCATTTCGGAATCTGCGGCGGCTGCGCCATCCAGCACTGGCAGCCCGACGCCTACAAAAAATGGAAACGCCAGCTCGTCATCGACACGCTGTCGCATTCCGGCATCGAATGTCCGGTCGATGAATTGATCGACGCGCATGGCACGGGGCGCCGCCGCATGACGCTACACGCGCGGCAAAGCCAGAACGATATTCTGCGCGTGGGTTTCGCCGCCGCCGGACGGCACGAGATCGTCGCCATCGATCATTGCCCGATTCTCGAACCCGCGCTTGCAGGTGGTATCGACGCCGCGAACGAGATCGCCGAATTGCTCAACCCCGTGGCCAAGCCGCTCGATATTCAGGTCACGGCGTCCGACAACGGCCTCGACATCGACGTGCGCGGATCGGGTCCGCTCGATACGGCGATGCTGGCGCAGCTTTCGCGCCTCGCGGAGAAACATCGTCTGGCGCGGCTGACGCGGCACGGCGAACTGGTGATCCAGCGCGCCGCCCCGACGGTGAAAATCGGCAAGGCCAAGACCACGCTGCCGCCCGGCTCGTTCATGCAGCCGACCGTCGCGGGCGAAGAGGCGCTCGCCGCGCTCGTTGTCGATAAATGCAAGGGCGCAAAACACATCGCCGATCTGTTCTGCGGCATCGGTCCGTTTGCGCTTCGACTGGCGGAAAAATTCAGCGTCACCGCCTATGACAGCGATGCCGTCGCAATCGCCTCGTTAAAGGACGCGGTGAAAACGACGCAAGGCCTGAAGCCGATCAAGGTCGACGCGCGCGACCTGTTTCGCCGTCCGCTGATGCCGCAGGAACTGCGGGACTTCGATTGCGTGGTGTTCGATCCGCCGCGCCAGGGCGCGCAGGCGCAATCGCAGCAGCTCGCCGCCAGCAGGATCAAGCATGTCGTTGCCGTGTCGTGCAATCCGGCGACATTCGCGCGCGATGCACGCATTCTGATCGACGGCGGATTCAGGATCGAAAGCGTGACGCCCGTCGATCAATTCCGCCACACGCCGCATGTGGAAGTGGTCGCAAGATTCAGGCGCTGACTAACAAAAATGGCGTCATTGCGAGGAGCGTAGCGACAAAGCAATCCATCTTCGATGTCGCTCTGGATTGCTTCGCTTCGCTCGCAATGACGGTGGAGAGTATAAAAACCTCGTCATCCACTTCGTTCATCGCGCGCTGATCTACCGCCCCCACCGCTCCTGCCACATCCGCTCGCCGATCTGGCATGAGACGCGCGGCTCCCGTTCCGCTGCGGGAACGACGCGCAGTTCCGGCACGCGATTGGCGACTTCAAGCACGAGTTTGATGCGGATCGCTTCCTTGAATTTTTCTTTTGACTTGATCGGCACCACGAACGATCCCGCGCCGCCGATCACGCAATCCTCGTAATAGATGTCGAGATTCTCGATATCCATCGTCGCGTAATTCACTTCCTTCGCCATGATGGGAAGACCGTTGATCGTGACACCTTTCGCAACAGCCGCATCGCGCGCGACCGTCACCAGTTCGCCATTGTTGTTCGGCCCGTCGCCGGAAATATCGATCACGCGGCGCAGCCCGCGATATTCATTGGCATCGAACAGCGGCATCGCAAAATTGATCGCGCCGGAAATCGAGGTGCGCGACGCACGCCTCAGCGGCGCTTTCAGAATTTCCTCCGCCACCGCGCCTGCGGCTTCCGGCCCATCAATGACGCGCCAGGGCAGAATGATCTTCTGATCGGCCGATGCCGCCCACTCGAAATAGGTGATCGCAATCTTCGCCGTCGGTCCGGTTTTCAGCGCGGTCAGAAACTCCTTGGACACAATGGCTTCGGCATAACCTTCGCGCTGGATCGCGAGTTCTTCCATGTCCATCGAATAGGAAACGTCGACGCCGAGCACGAGTTCGACATCGACGCGCTTGGCCTCATCGACACTCAACAGCGATTGCGCGTTCGGCGCGGCAACGCTTCGCTCCATAAGAGACGGCACATCTGCGCCCGCCAGGGCTCCGGCGGCAAAAACAGCTCCGATCGAGATACACCAGCGCATGGCGACCCTCATCGTCCCAAGCGCGATCGTGACACGGCGCGCGAAGGTGAGGAAGCCGGAACTGCGCCGTCATGCACCGGCAAAATCCCCGCAAAACGGCTGTTTTCGCGTCCCCAGGGGCTGCCGAACCGGTGCCCGTTTACCAACACTTCACGCACTTTGTTTACCATTCGGGGTGCGGATGCCGCTTATCGCAGCAGCCCGACTGGAAATTGCCACCGAACAACCGGCCTTGGCGGGCGTCGAGGCCACTCGACAGTCACCGGCCGCCAATATTTCGCGAACGGTCAGAACGACCAAGGATGCAAGCAATGCTCTCCAGGCTCTCGATCCGCGCCAAGCTCATTCCTCTTGTCTCGCTGCTGCTGTTTGCGCTCGCCCTGATGGGCGGTTTCGCGATCTATGAAATGCGCGCCATCAATTCGGCAGCGCAGGACATCCAGACCAACTGGCTGCCGAGTATTCGCCTCGTCGGCGAGTTGCGGACGCAATCGGCGCGCTACCGCGCGGTGCTGCGCGACTATCTGACCGAGCCGGACGCCAAGTTCATGGCCGACATCCAGAGCAATCTCGATGCGCGCGCCAAGGACTACGCCGTCGCCGAGAAGGCCTATTCGGAACTGAGCGCCGCACCCGACGAGGCCGCACTACAGAAACAACTGGCGGAGGCGTGGAAAACCTTCCGAACCGCCGCCGACGAAGTGATCGCACATGCGCGCAAGGGCGATGTGGCGCAAGCCCGCCAGATCAATGCCGAGCGCGCCGTCGTTGCCGGCCGCGCGATGGATGCGGTTCTCAAGAAACTCGTCGATCTCAACGACAAGGGTGCCGAGGATGCCGGACAGCGCGCGAGGGACGGCTACGAACTCGCCTTCCACATCGTGATGCTGGCACTGGCCGCGATGATCGCGCTTGGAATCTGCTCCGCAATCTTCATCGTGCGCAACATCGCCGTCGGCATCGATTCCGTGCTGGCGCCGATGCGCAAACTCGCCAGCGGCGACCTTGCGGCGGACATTCCGCATCAGGGCGAGGCCAACGAGATCGGCCAGATCGCCGACACGCTCCAAATGTTCAAGGATGCGCTGATCGCCAATCATCAGGCCGACGAATCCGCGACACGCGAAGCCGGCGCAAAAATGAAGCGCGCAGAGACGCTCGACCGCGTCACGCGCGAATTCGAAGCCATGATCGGCGAACTGACCAATTCGCTGTCCTCCGCCTCGACCGAAATGGAAGCCACCGCCTCCACGCTCACCAACGCCGCCGACGTGACGCGGCAATTGTCGAGCGCCGCTGCGGATGCCTCACGCGACGTCTCCGAGAGCATCCAGTCGACGGCAACGGCGACCGAGGAAATCACCTCCTCCGTCAACGAGATCGGCCGTCAGGTTCTGGAATCGAGCCGCGTGGCGCAGAAGGCCGTCGAGCAGGCGCAGAAGACCGACGCCAGCATCGCGGAACTTTCCAATGCCGCGACCCGCATCGGCGACGTGGTCAAGCTGATTACGGCGATTGCCGAGCAGACCAACCTGCTCGCGCTCAACGCCACCATCGAGGCCGCGCGCGCGGGCGAAGCCGGACGCGGATTCGCGGTGGTCGCCTCCGAAGTCAAGGCACTTGCCTCGCAGACGGCCAAAGCCACCGACGAGATCGGCGCGCAAATTGCCGGCATGCAGGCCGCAACCAGCGACTCTGTTGCGACCATCAAGGAGATCGGCGCGACCATCAACCTGATCTCGGAAATTTCCTCCACCATTGCGGCCGCCGTCGAAGAACAGGGCGCGGCCACGCAGGAGATCGCCCGCAATGTCCAGCAGGCTGCGGAATTGTCGGCACGCGTCGCGGCCAACATCACCGATGTCGATCGCGGCAACAGCGAAGCCGGCACAGCGTCGGCGCAGGTGTTTACGGCCGCGCAGGAACTGTCGAAGGAAAGCCACCATCTCGAAGGCGAGGTGCACAAATTCCTCGCCACGATCCGCGCGGCATAGTCCTTCTCAAACCGGCAATAAAAAATCGGCGGCCTTGTGGCCGCCGATTTCATTTTGAACGCCGCTTTTCGGGTTAGCCGCAGACGTTGATCGTGCGGATACGCCACCCGTAGCGGGTGTGGACGCGGCGCCTCACGTAACAGCTTGCATCCTGATCTTCGGTGGCGACGTAGGTGTTGTCGCCGTAGTTGTTGTAATAGCCGTCGCCGTAATATCCGTCTCCGTAGGCGTAGGTGTCGTAATACGTGTCGTCATACGGATAGCCGTAATAGTTGTTGTAGTAATATGGCGCGGCGGCGAGACCGAGTGCCAGTCCGCCGTAGCCGAAACCGCGGCGGAAGCCGCGATGGCGCCAGTTGCCATTCCAGTTGCGTCCGGCGTTGAACTGCGCCACGCGCGCATTCGGAGCAGCCGCGAAACGGGCCGCGCCTGCACCGATAGCCGCACCGGCAAAAGCCGGAGCCACGCTGCGGAACGACGGAGCGGCTGCTCCGCGAAACGCAGCACCGCCGCCGCTGAAGCGTGCGCCGCCGCCGAAGCCGCCGGCACGGAATCCGCCGCCGCCTCCGCCCATGCGGGCACCGCCGCCGCCGCTGAAATGAGCGCCGCCACCCGGACGCGCAGACGCCATATCCGGCGCTGCCATTGCAACTGCGGCCAGCGCAGCAGTACCAAGCATCAAACTCTTCAACATCGCGATTACTCCAGTCATCGGGCCCCCGATGGGTGTGAGAGATAATGTATGTCGCGGAGGAAATGTCCTTCGATACGAAAATTTAATGTTGGGCGTCGGCTTTCTGAACGGACCGTTCATCTGCCAGTCCATAGACGCGCTGCGGCGCGGAGAAACCTGCCACCGCGAATTCGCCGAGATCGCTGAACGGCACACCGGCGTACTGATTGAACAGCGAGGAGACGACGACGGTTCGTCCCAGATTGCCCGCGATCTTCTCGATGCGCGCGGCAAGGTTCACGGCCGGGCCGATGCAGGTGAAATCGAGCCGGTCGCCGCCGCCGATATTGCCGTACAGCACGCGGCCGACATGCAGTGCGAGGCCGAAACGGAAGCCGTCGATCGTCTCGGTGCCGGTGTCATGCGACAATTTCGCAATCTGCGCGCGGCATTCCTGCGCGGCCTCCAGCACGCGCTTGCAGACCAAAGTCGCGTCCGCCGCGTCGTCGGCGATGGGAAACACCGCCAGCAGCCCGTCGCCCATGAATTTCAGCACCTCGCCGCCATGCGCCAGGATCGCCGGCACCTGACAGTCGAAATAGGCATTCAGGATCTGGACTACGGTCTCGGATGACAGCCTGTCCGATAGTTTCGTGAAGCCGCGCAAGTCCGAAAGCCAGATCACGGCGTTCATCGTCTCTGTGTGCCCGCGCTTGATTTGTCCCGCGAGGATGCGGGCACCGGCACGCGCGCCGACATAATTGTCGAGCAATCCCGCAGCCGTCCGCCGCAGCAGAAATATCTCGATCATGCGTGTCAATGAAGGCATCACCGAACGCATGCCGTCGATCTGCGCGTCGGAAAAGCCGCCCTCCGCGCGCGTCACCCAGCTGGACGCATGGTTTGCGCCGTCCGACATCAGAAGCGGGAATGCGATGTAGTCGGTCGCGCGCTCTGCAACCATGTCGGCGAAGAACGGTGCGTTGCTGGCGGCGCCGTTCGTCATGCGCTGGCGGACTTCCTCGCCGCCGTAAAAAACCTTGTAGAGCGGACTGAGCAGAAATTCCTCGCCAGTCTCATCGCCATGCGCCATCGCGCCGATCTTGACGGCCTCGCCGGGCCGCCAGATGAAATTGCGCCCCAGCATGCTGGGATGCAGCGTCCGCACAAACACGCCGACGCGGTAAAGCGGCACGCCGCAGGCAACCAGCCGCTCGCAGGTCTCCGCCATGAACAGATCGACCCGCTGCGCCGAACGCGCGCCGTCGGTCAGCCAGTCGATGACGCTCTGGTAGGTTTCGGCCATCCCCCAGCATTGCGCTGCGAATTGTCGCGGAGCAAGGCGTTCGTCGCATTTGGACGCTGCCCGTCGCCGAATAGCAAAGCCCGGTCAGCAGCTTGAGGACGGACTGCCGCGTGTCTCGGCTTTGCAACAGCAGAAAAAATTCACACCTAAACACCGCTAAACACCTTTGTTCCGGTATCCCGTTCGTTAGCATCGCCCCGGAAAATACATCCGATTGCATGGGGGCGTGCAGTGCGTTTTCGCTTTTGGAATGCCCGATCTCTTTTCGCTTTTCTTGCAGTTTCAACATTCTCCGGCACAGCATCCGCGCAGAGTTTCAGCGACCGTTCCGATGCGGAATTTGCGTTGCTTGGCCCGCGAATTGAAAGCGGATTGATCTGGGATGTCGAACGCCGCCGGGACGCGGCGATCTGCGCGCTGACCGAGACCGAGGTCAGGCAAAAGACCCGAAAATCCACCGCTGCGGTTCAGCAGGCGGCATTGGAGGTCTGGAAAGACGCGAAGCTGCGGTGCGAGGCGCGCAAATTCGGCGTCGAGCCGGGCTATCGGCTGGGATACGACGGAAGTCTTCAGGGCTTCCACGCTTCGGCGGGTATCGGCGGCCAGTTCGACCTCAACGCCTCGACCGATACCAACGTGATTGCGTCAGCCCTCGCTATCGATCCCAAATCGGCCGCGAGCAAAACCGGCCTGTCGTCGAGCGGCGTGGCCGGCCAGGTCGGCATCGGCTACGACTGGAATGTGAAAAATCTGCTTTCGCCGGCGCGCATGAGCGGCACGCGGCCCGACGGCTTCGTCGGCGTCAATCTCGATGTCACTTTCGGCGGCGGGACAGCGACGGTTCAGGGAATTCCCGGAATCGTGCCGTTCCTTGCGCCCGGTGTCGCGAGCATGGACACGCTGCGATTCCGCAACAACGTGACCGTCGATTTCACCGGACGCATCGGCGCCTATCTGACACCGCAAACCGGCGCCTATCTTCTCGGCGGCATAAGCGCGACCTCCGTCAGTTTCAAATATGACTGCCCGGCGGCCGGATTCTGCGGTGTCGCTCCCGCAACGCCTGCGTTCGCGTCCGAGCAAAGTGCCTGGACCTACGGCGGCGTGATCGGCGCCGGTGTCGAAACGAAGATCTCCGAGTGGCTCCGTGCACGCGGCGCCGTCCAGTCGATCGACGCGGCCGCGATGTCGCTCTATGTCGAGTATCGCGCGCACATCATGCAGCCGGTCGATATCGATGCCGGCACGCTGCCGACGCGCTACACATCGCAGCGCATCGATCCGAGCTTTCAGACCGTTATGGGCGGCGCGCGAATCCGGTTCTAGCCGACGTCTTTCAGCTGCCGACCTGTCCGCGATGGCGCAGCACATGGTCCGCGATCGTGCAGGCCATCATCGCCTCGCCGACGGGCACCGCGCGAATGCCGACGCAGGGATCGTGACGGCCCTTGGTCGAGATGTCGGTGTCGGCGCCGGATCTGTCGATGGTCTTGCGCGGCGTGAGAATCGACGAGGTGGGCTTCACGGCGAAGCGCGCGACCACCGCCTGCCCCGTCGAGATGCCGCCGAGAATTCCGCCGGCGTGATTTGAGAGAAACACCGGGCCGTTATTGCCCATCCGCATCTCGTCGGCATTCTCCTCGCCGTGCAGTTCGGCGGCGTGAAAGCCCGCACCGATCTCGACACCCTTCACCGCGTTGATGCTCATCATCGCGCTCGCAAGATCGCTGTCGAGCTTGCCGTAGATCGGCGCGCCCAATCCTGCCGGCACGCCTTCGGCGACGACTTCGATCACAGCACCGATGGACGAACCTTTCTTGCGGATGTCGTCGAGATAGTCCTCGAAGAATTTCGCCTTCACAGCATCGGGGCAGAAAAACGGATTGCGCTCGACTTCATTCCAATCCCAATTGGCGCGGTCGATCTTGTGCGGACCCATCTGCACCAGCGCCGCGCGCACGTTCAGTCCCGGCAGAACTTTTCGCGCGATTGCACCGGCAGCCACACGCGTCGCGGTCTCGCGCGCCGATGAGCGTCCGCCGCCGCGATAATCGCGCAGGCCGTACTTTGCCTCATAGGTGAAGTCGGCGTGACCCGGACGAAACTTGTCCTTGATCTCGGAGTAATCTTTCGAGCGCTGATCGGTGTTCTCGATCAGAAGCGCGATCGGCGTGCCGGTCGTGACCTGGCCCTTATCGGTGTCCATCACGCCGGACAGAATTTTCACCTGATCGGCTTCCTGCCGCTGCGTGGTGAATTTCGACTGGCCCGGACGGCGGCGGTCGAGATCGCGCTGGATTTCTTCGACCGTGATCGGAATCTGCGGCGGACAGCCATCGACCACGCAGCCGATCGCAACCCCGTGGCTTTCGCCGAAGGTCGTGACGCGAAACATGTGGCCGAAGGTGTTGTAGGACATCATCTACTCAGTATGTCGATTATCAACATGATAGATGATTGTCGTAGCGATATGCCGCGAAAATCGCAACGTCCGTCATTGCGAGGAGCGTCAGCTCCGAAGCAATCCAGAGGGTAGAAGCAAGGCTGGATTGCTTCGCTGCGCTCGCAATGACGAGGGTTAACTATGTTTCGTGACCTGCCCGTCGCAGAACACATAAACCACGCCCTGCTCCACGGTGAGATCGGCCGCGCCGACCGGCGTCTCGATGTCGAGCGCCACGAGCAGCGCGCGCATGGTGCCGCCGTGCGAGACCGCGACCGTGTCCTGCAACAGCGAATCGTACCAGTCGCGCATGCGGATCGTCACCGAGGCGTAGCTCTCGCCGCCCGGCGGCGGCACGCCCCATTTGTCGATCTGGCGCTCGGCGAAAATATCCGGATGCGAGACTTCCATCTGCGCCAGCGTCGAGCCTTCCCAGTGGCCGTAGCCGATCTCGCGCAAACGGTCATCGAGCTGATAGTCGTGCGGCGGCACGTCGAGCGTGCCGCGCACCAATTCCATCGTGTTGCGCGCGCGGCCCAAGGGAGACGACACGAAGGGCGTTTTTAGCGGATCGTGCTCATCGCCGCGAAGAATCTCCGCCAGCAATTCGCCGGCGCGGATCGCCTGATCCTTGCCGGTGTCGTTGAGCGGAATGTCCTGAGTGCCCTGAAAGCGGCCGTCCGCATTCCATTCGGTCTGGCCGTGGCGGATGTAATAGATGGTGGGCATTGCGTCGCGAACTTTATGAGTCGGAGCCACCGAGCGACATGTCCGGCGCATCCGGGACTTTCATGCCGTTGACGTGATAGCCGGAGTCGACGTGATGCACCTCGCCGGTGACGCCGCGCGACAGGTCCGACAGCAAATACATCGCGCTGCCGCCAACATCTTCCAGCGTGACGTTACGGCGCAGCGGCGCGTTGTACTCGTTCCACTTCAGGATGTAGCGAAAATCGCCAATGCCGCTGGCCGCGAGAGTCTTGATCGGGCCTGCGGAGATGGCATTGACGCGGATGTTCTTCTCGCCGAGATCGGCCGCGAGATAGCGCACGCTGCATTCCAGCGCCGCCTTCGCCACGCCCATCACATTATAATGGGGCATCCACTTTTCGGCGCCGTAGTACGACAGCGTTAGAATCGATCCGCCGTCGGTCATCAGATGTTCGGCACGCTGTGCGATGGCAGTGAGCGAGTAACAGGAGATCAGCATGGTCTTGCTGAAATTGTCGGCGGTGGTCTCCAGATAGCGGCCGTCGAGCTGATCCTTGTCCGAGAAGGCAATCGCATGGACGACGAAGTCGATCTTGCCCCACTGCTTTTTAAGTTCGGCAAACACCGCGTCGATGGTCGCGGGCTCGGTGACATCGCAATGGCCGAGCGTGATCGCGCCGAGTTCTTTCGCCAGCGGCTCGACGCGCTTTTTCAGCGCATCGCCCTGCCAGGTGAAGGCCAGTTCCGCGCCCTGCTCGCGGCAGGCTTTGGCGATGCCATAGGCGATGGAGCGGTTGTTGGCCACGCCCAGAATCACGCCGCGCTTGCCGCGCATCAGGCCCATCGTGTCAGCCATCAACAATATCCGATACGAAAAGAGAATTTCGCCTCTCTTGGCATAGGCTAAATGACCGGGCAACCCGGACAAGCGGCGGAGCGTCATAACGTTAACGGCGCGAAGAAGCGGAATAGCCGCGCATTTACGGTGTTTTTCTCTATAGAACGGGCCATGCCCCGCATCACATTTTCGGGTGAAACGACCGGCGAATGAGCGATTTCCGAAACAGCGTCGAAGCCATGATCCCGGCACTGCGCCGTTACGCGCGGGCGCTCGCGCGCGACACCGACATTGCCGACGACCTCGTGCAGGACACGCTGGTGCGCGCGCTGCGTTCGGAACGGCTGTTCATCGGCGGCGATCTGCGCGCCTGGCTCTATACGATTTTGACCAATCTCAACCGCAACCGCCGCCGCTCGCTCTCCCGTCAGCCGGCGATGATGGAATTGTTCGACACCACGCCGGACGCTTCAGGGACCGAGGCCGAGGGCCGCGACATTTCGCGCGCGCTCGCGACACTGGCGGAAGATCAGCGCGCGGTCTTACTTTTGGTCGTGCTCGAAGGGTTGAGCTACCGCGATGTCGCCAACATTCAGGGCGTGCCCATCGGCACGGTGATGTCGCGCCTCGCCCGCGCCCGCGCGCATGTGAAGGCCGCGCTCGAGGGCGAGAAACCGGCGTTGCGGCGGGTGAAGTGATGCGTGAGTTACGAACATACGCTTTTTCTTCCCCTCTCCCCTTGTGGGAGAGGGTGGTTTCGAACGCAGTGAGAAACCGGGTGAGGGGTTTCGATCTCGACGTGACACCCCTCACCCGCTTCGCGGCCATAGCGTGTCGAAGACGCGCGTCAACGCGCTTATGGCCGCTCAGCACCCTCTCCCACAAGGGGAGAGGGGAAAAGTTGCGCGACCTTCCTTCTCAATTTCTATCAAACGGCGTTTTCGAAAGACCACCCCGATGCCAGACCTGAACATTCCCGTCACCGAGGACGAACTCCACGCTTACGTGGACGGCGAACTGCCGGCGGATCGCCGCGCGTCAGTCGAAGCGTGGATCGCCGCGCATCCGGCCGACGCGGAAAAAATTGCGTCATGGCGCAAGATGAGCGACATGCTGCATGCCAAATATGACTCCGTCGGCGATGAGCCGGTGCCGTCGCGCCTTTCGGTCGATGCGTTGGCGCGCACGCCGCGTCGCTGGATGATGGGCGCGATTGCCGCGACGCTCGTTGCGTTCGCCGCCGGCGGCGGCACGGGCTGGATCGCGCATGGCGCCAACGCCAGGCCGTCGATGTTTGCAAATTTCACGCTCGATGCGCTCGACGCGCACAAGCTCTATGTCGTCGAAGTGCGCCATCCGGTTGAAGTGGCGGCGGACGAACGCACGCATCTTCAGCAATGGCTGAGCAAGCGCGTCGGCTACGACATCAAGGCACCGGATCTGGACGCATCGGGCCTCAAGCTCGTCGGCGGACGATTGCTGCCCGGCCCGTCGGGACCGGCGGCATTCTTCATGTATGAGACAGCGTCCGGCGAACGCTTCACGATCTTCACCTCGCGCGCCAAGGGTGACGCGACGCAGATGCGCTATGCCTCGAACGACAATGACGGCGCATTGTTCTGGGCGGATCGCGGCGTGGGTTATGTCGTGAGCGGGCCGACGGACAAGGATCGCCTGACGAAAGTCGCGCGCGCGGTGTACGATCAGACGGAGAAGATGTGAGCTAGCTGGAATATTCCGGCCCGAACTTTGCGATCGGCAGATAGAAGCAACCTGAAACATTTCGTGACAGAGCGAGCTATCCCCGCTCTCCGAACTGCCCTTATGCTGATCGATGTCCCGCCTCACTTTGAGGGGCGATACGCGATCGTC
>BFBZ01001109.1_pt1 | contig 19351 bp, 11 predicted proteins | sample 1888401 | NCBI WGS metagenome assembly BFBZ01 (sample SAMD00112614, study PRJDB3348) | symbiont metagenome | host: Chara braunii | reverse complement strand
ATCGGCGTTGAGTGAGTCCCACGCGGGAAGACCGGCCGAGCGCGCGGTCAGCTTCGTGTTCTCGGGAACGACGCCGAGTTTCTTTTGCCGGGCGATGGTTTCCTCGCGGTACTTGTCCCACCCGCCGTCGAACTGGCCCTTAAACTTCTCGATCCACTCCTTCGGCGCGTGGTGCGGGGCGTGCGTGGCTCCGGGCGCGACGTAGAGGAAGTAGGGCTTGTCCGGCGCGATGCTCTTCATCTTGCGGACCCACGCAATCGATTTGTCCGCGATGTCCTCGGTGAGGTGGTAGTTCGGGTCCGTCGATGCGGGCACGAGGTTGCGGTTCTCGTAGAGGATCGGGTTCCAGTGGTTCATGTCGCCGGCGTTGAAGCCGTAGAAGTAGTCGAACCCGAGGCCGTTGGCCCAGCGGTCGAACGGCCCGGCGGCGCTGGTGTCCCACGGCGGAGTGTTGTGGTTCTTGCCGATCCAGGCCGTGTTGTAGCCGTTTTGCCGGAGCACCTCGCCAACGGTGCCGCAACTCTTGGGCAGGATGCAGGTGTAACCGTCGTAGCCGGTGGCGACTTCCGTGATGCTGGCGAACGCGGCCGAGTGGTGGTTGCGCCCGGTGATGAGCGCCGCGCGCGTCGGGCTGCACAGGGCGGTCGTGTGGAACCGGTTGTACCGCAGCCCTTCCGCGGCGAGCTTGTCCATCGTGGGCGACGGGACACCACCGCCGAAAGTGCTGAACTGGCCGAACCCGGCATCGTCGAGCAAGATCACCACAACGTTCGGCGCGCCCTTCGGAGCCCGTACCGGCTGCGGGAACTGCGCTTTGTCCGAGTCAAGGTACGTCCGCCCGATGCTCCCTTTGAAGTGGAAGTCCGGCCGGGGCAGGACCGCGGGCGTGCCGCCCGTTGGCGCTGTAACGGGCGCCGGATCCGCTTTCTTCTCTTCGGCGCGGGCATCGGTTCCGCGCTCCGATGCGGCCAGCCAACCCAACACGGCACCCGCGATTAGCGCGGCGGCAGCGAGAACGGTTCGCGTTCGCATGATGGACCTTCTCCGAGAGTGAGACCACGTAACGGGGGTATTTCACCGGCTCGGCTTCGGGGAACCTCCAAGTGCCGTCGAGCACCTCCTCGCGCGGGCGGTACATCCGCACGAGGTCGTTCCGTCCCGGGGTGACGGGCAAGTAATTCGGCGCGCTCTCGTCCCCGCCAAACGCGATCGTCACGGACCCGTCGGCGTTCGGCTTGGCGGGGACGTTGTTCTCGGCTACTTCGACTTCGCTTCTTCTAGCGCCTTCTTCTTGGCTTCACGCGCCTGGTTGAGGGCCTCTTCCATGATCGTCGTCGGGACGAAGCTCGGCGGGAACGAACGCGGCGGGAACGCCTTGAACGTTGCGGCGAACTGGCCGACTTCTTCCATCGCTCCGTAAATGCTCCCGATGTGGTTGAGTTGCCAGTCCCAGAACGTGTTCGACGTGATGTCGGCCCGCTCGAACGGGTCCTGGAACAGGTTGTAGATCTTCTGCAAGCGGAGTTTCGTGAACGGCTCCGCCCACACGCCCAGCGTGCCCTGCAGGCGCTGCTCGGCGTAGACGTACTTGTAGTCGCCCTGGCGCATGGCCACGAGCAGGCCGTCGTCATCGGAGTAGAAGAACTTGTCGCGCGCGCTCTTGGCCCCGGAGTTCTTCCCCACGGTGCCGTCCACTTTCCGGAGGAACCCCGACTGGTCGTACCCGTCGAGGTGGACCTTGTAACTGATCCCGTTGGCGGTGTAGCCCTTCTTGCACTTGTCGACGATGTCCGGCTCGCCGGCGATGGCGCAGAACGTGGGGACCCAGTCGTTGTGGCTCATCAGCTCGTTGGTGACCGTGCCCGCCTTGATGACGCCCGGCCAGCGGACCAGGCACGGCACGCGGAACGCGCCCTCCCAGTTGGTGTTCTTCTCGGAGCGGAAGTGCGTCATCGCGCCGTCCGGCCACGTGTTCATGTGCGGCCCGTTGTCGGACGAGTAGATGACGAGCGTGTTGTCCGCGATCTTCAGGTCGTCCAGTGCCTTGAGGAGCGTGCCGACGGTCTCGTCGTGTTCGATCATGCCGTCGATGTACTCGCTGTCGCCGTGCGTGTACTTGCCGCGGTGCGCGGCCCGGACGTGCGTGCGCAGGTGCATGCGGGTCGCGTTGTACCAGCAGAAGAACGGCTTGCCCGCGGCGTGCTGGCGCTTCATATAGTCGATGGCCGCTTCGGAGGTCTCGTCGTCAATGGTCTCCATGCGCTTCTTGGTCAGCGCCCCGGTGTCTTCAATGGTCTGCTTGCCGATCTTGCCGAACCGCGGCTGGACGGTCGGGTCGTCCTTGTCGGTGGCCTTGCACTTGAGGACGCCGCGCGGGCCGAACTTGGCCCGGTACGCCGGGTCCTTCGGGTAATCGGGCAGCTCGGGTTCCTCCTCGGCGTTGAGGTGGTAGAGGTTGCCGAAGAACTCGTCGAACCCGTTGACCGTGGGCAGCGACTCGTTGCGGTCGCCGACGTGGTTCTTGCCGAACTGCCCGGTCGCGTAGCCGAGGTTCTTGAGCAGCCCGCCGACGGAGGGGTCGAGCTGACTCATACCCATCGGGGCGCCCGGAAAGCCGACCTTGGTGAGGCCGGTGCGGAGGCCGTGTTGCCCGGTCAGGAACGCCGCACGACCGGCGGTGCAGCTCTGCTCGCCGTAGTAGTGGAGGAAGCGAACGCCTTCTTTGGCGATGCGATCGATGTTCGGCGTGGTGTAGCCCATCAGGCCGTCGCTGTAGGCGCTGATGTTGCTGATGCCGATGTCGTCGCCCCAAATGACGAGGATGTTCGGCTTGGTGCCGTCTTTCTGAACGTTCGCGGATACCTTTTCGTTGTGGGCGTGGATCGCGGCCAGCGCCGCGGCCGGATCGGCGCAGCAGCCCCCATCGGGACACCGTCCGGCGGGTTCACCCACCGGCGCGCTCGTCCGCGGCTCGGCTCGCAGCAGAGAATCGAACTGGCCGCTCGCGCCGGCCCATCCGCCGACCGCCCCGATCGCCAGTGCGATCAGGGCGGCGAGATTCGACTTCCGAAACATGAGGTCACTCCGTGATGAAAAGTGAGCGTGTCACTCGAGCGACTTCGCTCGCTCCGGGAACACCGTCTTCCAATCGTCCTTCGTGCCCGCGATCACTCATCCGCGCTTCGGCGCGGCGTCCCGCCCGCGGTCATGCTTCCCGAACGGGGACGGGCGTAGGCGTACTCGCGCGGCGTCTGTGTGACGGACGAGCATGCCGAACGCGCCCGATCTGGTCGTGGTGTACTCGAGCACCTCGATGTCGCCGTCCGAGTTGCCGAATCCCATCACCTGGGCTGATGAACTGGCCGATCCCGACCGGTTTGCCGGCCTTGTCGTCGATCCGATCGACCGCCGGCAGAATGACCAGGACCGGTTGCCCGCCCCGCATCTCGTACTTCGTTTTGAACGGACTCCCCACCACCGGCTCGGGCGGCACGCCGTAGACCCGCTCGGTGAACGGCCGCATGAAATCGGCCGTTCTGCCGGAAACGCTGTACGTCTTAAAGCCGTTGGCCCGCAGGTACGCCAGCACTTCGAGCACCGGCTGGTAGACGCACTCGGGGCGCCCGCCTTCTTCGCTGCCGTGTCGCTCTACGACGGGAGCACGACCTCATCGGCGCCCGTCGGCTTGCTCAATTGAGCTCCGCCCCTTGGTGTTGGCAGAGAGAAAACGGAACGAACGGGACCGCGAGCCCGATCAGTGTGGCACGCACGACTCGACTCGGTGCGAGCTACTCCCGCCGGGTCGGTCTCGACCATCCTGGCCGGGGTCCGCTCTCGCACTCACGCACGCGGGGCGTTCAGCGAGATTGTGCCGGACATGCGTTGCTTATGGTGGCTAAGGGGTAAACGATCAGCAAGTGAAAAAGAAGATTATTGCCGTAATTTTGCGGCAGAGAATTTTTTCGGGCATGGCATTCAAATTTCGATCATGTCATAACCGTGAGGCACCGGGGTTACCCGCGGTGTTCCCACATCGTCGGACTCAGTCGGCAGTTGCTTCCCGATCCATGTGCTGTACGCAACCGCATCGTCCCACGAAACGGGAACCACCGGGTGGTCGTCCCAGCCATTGAGGTTACTGACCGGGCCTTCTGGGTGCTTCCAGCAGGCCCCTGGGATGTACCTCCACCACCGGGCGTCGTTGAGCGGCTCGCAGCGGCCAGTGGGGAGAAGACCATTGAGGCGGGAACGAGCCAGTCGTCGGTTGGTTTCGGCAGATTTCCCGGCAAGCCTGGCGTAAGATGGTACCCCGATCCGTCAATACGGAATCGACAAGAACACGTCATTCCCCCAATTCCTCAACCCGTCCGAAAAGAAAACGTGAATCGCGTGGCCGGTCACGGGCACTTCTCGGGTAGACAGCGGAGGTGATCGTGGCGGGACGTATGCGCGGGCTTCTGGAGCGGTTGTTGGCCCGTCGGCGCGAGGCCGCGGGCGAAGGCGTGCCGGATTCCGAACTGATCCGCCGGTTCACGCGCGACCGCGACGACGCGGCATTCGAGCTGCTCGTGTGGCGCCACGGCGGCATGGTACTCGGCGTGTGCCGGCGCGCGATCCGCGACGAGCAGCTCGCCGAGGACGCGTTCCAGGCCGTGTTTCTCGTCCTGGCGCGCAAAGCCGGGGCCGTTCGGGGCCACCTCGGCGGGTGGCTGTTCAAGGTCGCCCGGCGCGTGGCGATCCGGGCGGTGAAGAAACGCGGCTCCGTTCAGCCCGTCACCGAAACCGTCGCGACACCCGCTCCCGATCCGACCGAGCGCCACGAAGTCGTGGAGGTACTCGACACCGAAGTCGCTCGGCTCCCGGAGCGCCTACGGCGCCCCGTTGTGCTGTGCTACCTCGGCGGATGGAGTACCGAGGACGCCGCTCGCGAAATCGGGTGCCCACGCGGCACGGTACTGTCACGCCTCGCCGCCGCCCGAAAGCACCTCGCCGAACGCCTCGTTCGGCGAGGTGTGACGCYCCCCGCCACACTTGTCGCGGCGGGGCTCAGTGGCCGACTCGTTTCGTCGGCAACGACAACCGCCCCGCGGTTCCGCGCCGGTTCGTTCACCGTGTCCACAGCAACGCAACTCGCAAACGGAGTGATCCAAACGATGAGCCGTACAACGCTTCTCAGTGTGACGGGCGCTCTCCTTCTCGCCGCGACCCTCGTCACCGGCGTCGGCTGGGTTGCCGCCCAGCCGGGCCAGAATTTCACGGGCGCGTCAGAGCCACCCGCACCGGTCACGGCGAATCCGGCTCCCGGGCTGCCCGCGGCGCCACCGAAAGCCGCGCCAGCCGACCCAGACGCCACCCGGCAGACTGCCGACCTCAAGCTCAGAAAGCTGGAGCGACTCGCGGATGTAATTCGAGCCGAGATTGAGTCTTGTGAGAAGCACATAGAACTCCTCAGTCGGGCAAACGGTCTTGAGGACAATCAGCGCTCCATTCGGCAGAAGCAAATCGTCGAAACGGAAGAGGAGGACCGCCGCAACATTCGAGAAATCAACAAACTGGAGGCTGAACTCATCGTTCTCCAGAGACGCTTGGAAAACAAGAACCTTCCCGAGCCCGATCCGATCTTGATTCAGAGTGACGTCAGCGCCGATGCCACAATCCCAACCGCCCGCGACGCGGTGCGAAAAGCGAAGAAGGAACTGGAAAATGCCATTTCCGTCACCGGTCCCCAAGAGTCCGCCCGCATCACGGAGTTGAGATCGTCGCTCGCACAAGCGGAAAAGGCGTACGCGTTGGTAGTGAAGGCCGCGACTGAGAATGCGATCGCTGCGGAGCATGAGAGGGTGAAAATCGCCGCCCGCCAGCGGATCGCAAAAGTCTCGACCGAACTCGAAATTCAAAAAGAGATCCGCGAGCGGCTCAAGGAAGAAGTCATTAAGGCCAGGAAATTGTACGATCAGTTTGCAGTGGTCGGAAACATTGCTGAACTGCGGAAGTCGATCGAACCACAACGGGAAGTGCTCGCCCGCATCCAGCGCGAGATCATGCTGTTGCGAGTCCAGCGGGACGGAATCACACTCACCGAAGCGAGTGGAACGGACGCAAAACTTGATGCAGTCCTGCGCGAACTTGCTGCACTGAGAAAGGATGTTCAGGAATTGAAAGAGCAGAACAAGAAATGAAAAAGGTCGGGCCGGTTAGCCTTCGGGGACGCTGCCAACCCCTCAGCTTACCGGCCCGACACAGTCGCTCCCACATGAGAAGGGGGACGCTGCCAAACAACCCCCTACTCATACTTCCGATGCGCAACGCAGAACAGTTATTGCCTCGGGCCACAGATTTTTTTGCTTGCGGTCGCATCTCGAATGCCGATCATGAGTTCCGGAACGCCCGTCCCTCCCGGAATCGGCCATGAACTCTCTTTCCCGACGCTCGTTTTTGGCGACGACGGCTATTTTCCCCCTCACCCGTTCGGCGCAGTTCGCCAAACTCGCTGCCGCTGAAGACGCCGCGAAGTTCAAACTCGGCATCGTCACTTACAACGTACCCAAGGACTGGGACCTGCCCACGCTCCTGAACGTGTGCAAGGAAGTCGGGATCGCGGCGGTCGAGTGCCGCACTTCGCACAAGCACGGCGTGGAACCGAGCCTGAGCGCCGAGCAGCGCACGAACGTGAAGAAGCGGTTTGCGGATTCCGGCGTCGTATTCTGGGGCTGCGGGAGCGTGTGCGAGTTCCAATCCGAAGATCCCGCTGTAGTGAAGAAGAACATTGAAGAGTGCAAGCAGTTCGTGAAGCTCGTGCAGGATATCGGCGGGCGCGGTGTCAAGGTCCGGCCCAACGGGCTGCCGAAGGGCGCGGACGAGCAGAAGACCTTCGAGCAGATCGGCCGGGCTCTCCAAGAGTGTGGTAAAGCAGCGGCCGATGCGGGCATCGAAATCTGCGTCGAGGTCCACGGTCCCGTCACGCAGGTCCCCAAGAACATGAAGACCATCATGGAAGCCTGCGGTCATAAATCGGTCGGGGTGACCTGGAACTCGAACGCGACGGACGTGCAGAAAGGATCGGTCGCAAGTGCCTTCGACCTCCTGAAGCCGTGGGTCCGATCGTGTCACATCAACGACCTGGAGAACGACGCCAAAGGCACCTACCCGTACCGCGAACTGTTCAAGCTGTTCCGCGGAATCGGTTACAATCAGTACACGATGTGTGAGGTCGGGAAGTCCTTCGACGTCGAGGCCGGCACCACGTTTCTGAAGGGCTACAAGGCCCTATGGGAGAAACTGGTCAGTGGTTGAACAGACCGTGTTCCGAGACAAAACCGCCCCGGACCGTGCCGCAGGCACGGTCCGGGGCGGATCGCGTTTCTTGCTCGTTCCAACCGCGTCTGTGCGGGTGGGTCACGGCGACTTTTTCGGCGGGTTCAGATCCAGTTCGGCAACTTTGCCCGCGACGATCTCGACCGTTCGGCGCTCGGTGCCGMCCCGCMCCTCGTACTTGCCGGGGGCCAGGTTCTTGATGACCGCCTTCCCGCCGATCAGTGCGACCTCCTGGCGCAGCACCTGGACCGCGATTGCCTGGAACAGGGATTCCTCCAAAGCGGGTTTGTCCGGACCGTCCGCTGGGATCAGGAACACCTTGTCCGTTGCTCCGGGCGCGGCGCTGACCTCGACCCCACCGGTCTTGGTAGCATCAAGGGCGAAGTTCTCGGTCAGCGCGCCGCCGGCGGGCACGTCCAGCCATTTCCAGACCGCCGGACCGCCGACCACGGCCGCGGTGAACAGATAGCGTCCGGGCGGCAACTTCAGGTGTTCGTACCGGAACGGCCGGCTCTTCCCGTCCCCGGAAATGAGACGGCTCGTGCGCGGCCGATCGCTCTCGTCCGGCAGCCAGCGCGCTTCGGCCTCCGGCGCCGGGTCGGGCGCGAGTTGGAGCTCCTTAAAGATCGGCCCGGCCGAACTGAAGCCCGCGTACCCGACCCGCACTTCCGCACCCGCTTGCGCGCCAGTCACGGCGACCGTCCCGGTCACGTACGGACCGTCGTCCGGCCCCGGGCGCTCGGTGTGGGGACGGAAATAGTCGGCCGTGAACGTGCCTGCGAGGACCGTTTTCTTCTCGTCCGGGATGCTGAGGTACACCTTCCCGGTCACCTTCCCGTCCTTTCGCGGACCGAGTTCGAGCGAAAGAGAGTAGCCCCCAGGAAAGAGCTGCGGAATCGCTTTCCCGGCGTCTTCGAGCCAGATTTCGGGCACGAGCGGACCGGGCTCGGATTCCAGCCGCACCTTCCAGGTGCGTCCGAGAATGGACTGTGTCGGTTTATCGTCGGCGGGCACGGATCGGGGCGTGAGCTTCAGCGACACTTTCCGTTCAACGGTCGTCGTACCGGCCTTGAGCGTCCGAAAAACCAGCTCTCCGGTATCGACGAGCACTTCGGGGGTCGCGTCTACACCACAAATGCTCCCGCGCACCGCCGACGCCGGAACGACGTGTTTATCCGGGTCGCCCTCCCACACCGGTCCCTTCGGGGGTTCCGATTTCTGTGCGGGGGCCGCCGAATCGGACCTCGAAAGTGACGAGTCCGGTGACGGGGCGGATGGTGTCGGAGTCGAGGTCGGTTCACCCTCCAACGCAACTTTTGGCAACGGCTGGTCCGAACTCGACCCGCAACCGACCACGAGTCCCAAACCGAGCGCGAGCGCGGTCCCGAATATCGTCCGTGGCATCGTTCCACCCCTCTCGCAGAACAGAACTCGGAACGCGGAACGAACGACACGCGGGCGGATTCCGAGTCGATTCCGCCGTCCGCCTTCGGCGGGAATAGAGCCAGAACGGCGAAATCGTGCAACACGAACACCGTCGCAGCCCGGCCATCAGCCGCGAGCGGTTGAGTCGTGGCTGAAACTCATTGGCTGACGCCACTTCTGATCGTCGAGGTGATCTCAGCCGGGCGTTCTCGTCCGGAAAAATTCGACCACAGAGAAAAATGAGGGGCCGATCGCCTTTCACTCCGAAATGTACGCTCTTGCCCGGTCCACGCATTCTTCCTGCGTGAGCGCTCCCGTGTCCAACGTGAGTCGGGGAACGGTGAGAGGGACCGCAGCCGCCTTGACGCGGTTGTAGAGGGCCGGCGTGCGGTTGCGGGCGAGATGCGTACCCGTTTCGTGATCCGAAGCGAGCCGGGCACCGGCCACCGCGTCGGCGCACACGCACTCGATCACGCGGACGGTTTGCGCCAACGACGATGCGAGTTGGAGCGGCGCGGCGAGTTGCTCCGGCTTGAGAAACGTGCGCCCGTCGAGAACCACTTTCATTTCCGGGTGCGCTTCGAGGATGTACCGCGCCGCTTCGTACACAGCGGACATGGCGATCTCGTCTTGTGCGGAAGAGTAGTCCAACACACTCGGCGGGAACAGGGCGGCGCGCACCACGTCTTTTGAAAGAACCGTGCCCCCCACCACGTCCGTGAGCCGAGCCGCAAGGGTGCTCTTACCCGTTCCCGGTAGCCCGGCCATCACGATCAGCACGCTGGGACCTCACGAGAGCGGACGACGGACTTGAACATCGCACCGGCCGTGCGGTGCACGGACAATCGGGTACGGCCAAATGATAGAGGTTTAATTCACCGGCTCCTGGGGAAATAGGGATTTGTCTTTTTCCAACCGGTCCGGAACCAGGAGCGAGTAGACGCACGGGACGACCACGAGCGTCGTCACGAGCCCGGCCAGGAGCCCGCCGAGGACCGCGCGACCGAGGGGCACGTTCGCTTCGCTGCCCGGACTCAATCCCAGCGACATCGGGATCAGAGCGAAGAACGTGGCGAGCGCCGTCATCACCACCGGCCGCACCCGGACGGACGCGGCGCGCCGGATGGCCTCCGTCGGACTGATCCGGTCGGTCTTCCGGACGTTCTCCGCGAAGTCGATCAGGAGGACCGTGTTCGACACCACGATTCCGACCATGAAGATCACCCCCAGCAGCGATTGCACGTTAAGGGCCGTCCCCGTGAAGAAGAGGACCAGCACCACTCCGGTCMCCCCGATCGGCACCGCCGAGAGGACCACGAGCGGCGTCACATAGGACTTGAACAGCGCGACCATGAGGAAGTAGATCAGCAGTATCGCCCCGGCCATTCCCAGCGCCTGGAAGCGGAACGTGTCGTTCATCTTCTGGTACTCACCGGTCAGAACGATGCGCGCCCCTTCCATCGGCTTGTGCTCCAAAGCCGTGGGGKCGAACGGGGKCCAACTGTTGTCGCTCACCTCGACCTCGAGCCCCGCGAACCCGACCTTGCGCTTGCGCTCCTGACCGTACTTCGCCACCACCCGCTGGACGTCCGCGGCCACGTGCCCCAGGTCCCGGCCGTACACTCCCATCGTCAGATCCATCGTCGCCTGGAGGTTGGTGTGGTTGATCTCGGCCGGCACGTTCGTCCGCTTGAGCGTGGCGATGTTCCGTAGCGGGATCGGCTTCCGCTGCCCCGGCCCCGTGATGGGAATGTCGAGGAGCGTATCGACAGAAGTGATGTCGCCTTCCGGGTACTGGACCCCGACGAAGTACTGGTTGGAACTCTTCGGGTCGATCCAGAAGTTCTTCTTGTTGAACTGGATGCTGCTGTTGAACGCCGAGACCACGTTCTGCATCACGTCGAGTTGGGTGAGGCCCAGCGCAGATACCTTGGCCTGGTCGATGTCGAGTTCGTACTGCGGGTAGTCGAGCCGCTGGATGATCCGGGCGTCTACCACGCCCTCGATCGGCCGGATCTCCGCGAGGAGCCGTTCGGCCACCGTCCGGGCCTTCTTCATGTCCTTGGTCGTGATCCGCACGTTGATCGGCGTGGACTTCCCCTCGTTCATCGCCGACCGGATCATCCCGCCGGAGTCGAATGCGAACTCCAGATCGGTGAATTCCGAATCCGTTGCGAAGCCTTGGCGCAACACGTTCGCGTGTTCCTGGGCCGATTTCGACCGTTCGGGCTTGAGTTGGACCTTCACGACGGAATCCATCGTGCCCGCGTTCGGGGTGAACGCGGCCGACCAGTTCGCCGTCAGCCCGATCTCACTGATCACCAGCTCCAGGTCGCTGCCGGTCTTCTCCTTCACGTACTCTTCGATCCGGGCGATCCGCTTCTCGGTCTCCTCGATGCGGGTTCCGGAGGGTGCCCGAACGAAGATTTCGAACGCCCCGGCGTCCACCTCCGGGAAGAACTCCTGGCGGAGGCGTGTGCCGAAGAGCACGATCACGAGACCGAGGATCACGAACGCACCGCCGATCACCGGCCCTCGCACCCGGAGGGCCACGTTGAGGACCCGGGTGTACCGCGTGATCCCCATGTTGATGAGCCCCTCCCATCGCTCAAAGAGCCGGCCGAGAACGCTCTTCGGTGGGGCGTTCTCGTGCTCGTTGCGGTGCTCGTGGTCGAACGTGTGCGACTCGATCGGCTTGTGCCCGTGGGACCGGAGCCAGGCCGCACAACGGGCCGGGACGAACGTCCGGGAGAGGAGATAGGCGATCGCCATTGCGAACGCGACGGCGAAGAACATCGGCCGGAACAGGAACGCCCCGAGGCCGGGCATGAGCGCCAGCGGGAGCAGCACGAGCAGCGTACAGAGGCTGGCGACCAGTTCGGGCAGGGCCACTTCGCTCGCGCCCAGCAGCGCCGCCTCGTCCGGCTCCGCGCCCAACCCGAGGTGCCGGTGGGTGTTTTCCAGGCAGATGATCGCGCTATCGACCAGCGGCCCGATCGCCAGCGCGAGCCCCGCCAGCGTCATCACGTTGATCGTTTGTCCGGCGCCGAAGAGGCAGGCGACCGCGCCGAGGACGGCGACGGGAATGGTCATCACAGCAATGGCCGTCATCCGCCACTCGCCCAGGAACACCAGGATCACGAGCGAGCACAGGACGGCCCCCAATATCCCCTCTTCCGTCAGGCTCTCGATCGCGCTCCGCACGTACACCGACTGGTCCATAACGACCTTCAGGTCCACGTCCGGGGTGGTCAACCGGTCCTTCATGTCCGGCAGGTTGCCCCGCAGCGCGCCCACGACGCTCAGGGTGCTGTACCCGGCCTGGCGGTACACCGGGATGTACACCTGCCGGCGCCCGTCCACCCGGACCACGTTCGTCTGGATCACCGCGTCGTCCTTCGGAACCGCCACCTCCTTCAAGAAGACCGTCCGCCCGTCCGGGTCGGTCTTGATCGGCACGTCGGCCATCTTCTCGACCGTGTTGTACATGGCGTTCGAGTCGAGCGTGTAGTCGAACGTGCCGAACTTGGCGTCCCCGGCCGGGATGAAGACGTTGAACCGGTCGAGAGCATGCATCACGTCAACCGGCGACAGGTCATGGGCCTGGAGCTTGTGCCGGTCCAGGTACGCCAGGATCGTCCGGATCTTACCGCCGTAGACGACCGGCGCGTTGGCCCCGCGGCTGGACATGATCATCATCCGGACCTGGTAGCGGGCGCAGTCGTACAGGGTGGACTCGCTCTGGGTCTTGCTGTTCAGTGCCACCAGACAGACGGGCACCGACGAAGTCGGGTCGTAGGGGAGGATGACCGGCGGGAGGGKGCCCGGCGGGAGGGTCGGGATCTCGACCGTGGCGAGCGAGTTCACCTGCGTGAGCGCGGAACTCGGGTCGATGTCGTCGGAGTAAAAGTTGCGCACGATGCTCACGCCCAGGAGCGACCGGGACTCCTGGCGAACGGTGCCGGCCGCCTGGCCGGTGCCCCGTTCCATCCGGGCGGTGATCCCGGACTCCACACTCGTGGCGGCCATCCCGTTGTAAAAGGTCAACACCTGCACCGCGGGGCTCTTGTACACCGGCAGGATGTCCGCTGGAATGAGCGCGAGCGCTCCTGCACCGACGATCACGACGGTCAGGGTTAGAACGGTGATCGCCCGCGGGTTGCCGAGCGAGAAGCGGATCAAACCTTGCATGGCGGGTCTTAACCTTGGAAGTCCCGGCAACGAAACCGGGGTGGGGCAGTCCAAATCGCAGGTCAATGAGGACGAGGTAAAGCGGCGAGCGGACGAGGCGGGGGGATCGGGGGTGCGGAATCTTTTCAATCGCGACCCAGGAACCTGTGGGCGGCTCGTTCACTTCGTAACGGCGAGCGAGGCGCTCAGAGACGTGGGGCGCACACTTCCGAGCTGAAGAATCACGGTCCCGTTTTGCCGGTCGGGGCCGCTCCAACGGTCACGCGCGTACCGTTATCGACCGGGCCGCCGGCTCGGACGATGATCCGATCCGCCGGTATCAGTCCGGAGAGGATTTCCACTTCTGTTCCGGTATCGGTGCCGTACCGCACGGGGACGAGGTGCGCGATGTCGTCCCGGACCGCTCTCACGAACGCCCGGCCGCCTTCGGCCTTACCGTGGAGCGCGGCCGAGGGGATACGGACGGCGTCCGGAGCGCCCGTCTGAAGGTTCAACGTGACCCGGCCGTACATCCCGTGCCGGAGCTTTCCGTTCGGGTTCTTGAGGTGAACTTCGACCCGCATCATCCGGGTGCGGGGGTCCTCGGACGCGGCGAGGCGGGAAACCGTCACGGTGCCCTCCGGACCGGTCTTGAACGCCGTCCCACCGAGTGCGTCCACCTCGACTACGGCCGGGTCGTCGATGTCGACAAACGGGACGTCCCGGTCCGGCACCTGGACGACGACCCGCATCACGTCGGTGCGCTCGACGGCGAGGACCGGAACCCGATCGCCACCGGCATCGGCCGAGCGAACGAAGTCCCCCGGGTGAAAGTTCCGCTTGGTGACGACGCCGGTGTACGGGGACCGGATGACCGTGTACCCGAGCAGCACCTGACTCTTCTCGAGACGCGCTTTCGCAACGGCGATTTCGGCGGTCGCGTACTTGAGGTCGGCCTGGGCCTGCTTGACCCGCGCACGGGCCGCGATCTCCTTTTGCTTCCCGGTGTTGACCGCCTCCCCGGCCGCGAGTTCCGCGGAAACGGCCGCCTGGAACTGGTCCTCCTGTTCGTCCACCAGTTTCAAATCGATCGCCTTCTCCGCGGCGAGACTTTTGACCCGCTCCCGTTGCTTCTCGCGGTACGCGCGGAACGATTCTTTGCTTTTAACCTCCGCGCGGGCCAGAGCGACCCCAGCGGTGGCCGCGCCGAGGTCGGCCTCGGCGGTTGTGACCGCCGCGCTCATCTGCTCCACCCGAGCTGCGGCGCGGACGACATCGGACTCGTCCTGTTTCACCTGTGACTCGATCTCGGGAACCGAAATGCGGGCCAGCACGTCTCCGCGCTTCACGGAGTACCCGATGTCCACCTTCTGTTCGACCAGGAAGCCCGACACCTTCGCGTACAGGTCGGCGGACTCGAACGGTTCCACTGTACCGGGCTGCACGCATACGCGATCGATCCCACCGGCACGGGGAGCGATGACCTCGACGGAGACCCCGCTGGACGAACCCGTGCTGGACGTCCGGTTCTCCGCCGGGGCCTGTTCGTGTGCGAACACATACCAACCGGCACCGCCCAATACCGAAAGGACGGCGATTCCAAGCAACCACACTGGCGCCACCCCGAAACGTTTCCGGCTCATCACAGCGCCCTCCGACCGCTCCACAAAAGCGGTTCGCACGTCGATGCAAGCGAATTCAGCGAGACCGCGTCCCAATGCACGCGGAAGGCCAAATGAGGGCACGGATTAATAAATCACCGCAAGATGATTCACGTAAATGACTTGCGCGACTGGACCGAAGAGGAGCTGCTCAGGCCGGAATGCGATATCCAAAATGGACAGAGGAAAGAGTCCCACCCGTTGGGCGTTTCTCCCATCCGGGGAGACGTGCGACAATGCGGCGAAGAAACGAACCCAGCGAATTGCGAAAGGCGATCGGTCGGGGGCGTCAATGGGCGTCAGACGATTCGGAGTGATCGGAAACGGTTTTGTCGAGTGTGATGCCCAGATCGCGTAACTTGTTGCGGAGCGTTTTGCGATCGATTCCAAGTTGCTCGCAGGCGTGTCCCAAATGGCCGTGCGTGTGCCGCAGGACACGGGTCAGGAGGTGCCGTTCGACGCCCGTCATCACCCGCGCATAGAGCCCCTTCTCGCCGGTCCGGAGCAGCCCCTCAATTTCCCCGGCGAGGTCGATTTCCACGCGAGGTGTAGCGTCGAGTGCCCGAATCGATACAGGCCCGGTACCGACCAGTCCGGGGGGCAAGAACTCCGGAAGAACGAACCGGCCCGTGGTTCGGAGCGCGGCCTCTTTGATCGTACCCCGGAGTTCCCGGATGTTACCGGGCCACGGGTAGCGCCCGAAGATGTCCAGTACGCCCGGGGCGAACCCCTGGATGTCGCGTCCGGCGTCCCGGGCGAACTGAGCGAGGAAGTGAGCCGCGAGTTCCGGGATGTCTTCGGGGCGGTCCCGGAGTGGCGGGAGCCGGATCGTGACGTCCTTGAGCCGGTAATACAAATCGGCCCGGAAGCGCCCGGTCGCGATACCCCGGTCCAGATCCTGGTTCGTCGCCGCCAGAACGCGCACCTGGGTGCTGACCGACTCGCGCCCCCCGACCCGCTCGAACCGCTGGTCCTGAAGGAACCGGAGCATTTTCGCCTGGACCGCCGGCGGCATGTCCCCGATCTCGTCGAGGAACACGGTGCCCCCGTTCGCCTGCTCGAACCGACCGATCTGTCGGCCGCGTGCGCCGGTGAACGCCCCCGGTTCGTGGCCGAAGAGTTCGCTCTCGACGAGCCCGTCCGGGATCGCCGCGCAGTTGATGGCCACGAACGGTTTGTCGGCCCGTTTGGAGTGCTGGTGAATCGCCCGCGCGACGAGTTCTTTTCCGGTCCCGCTCTCCCCGAGGATCAGCACCGTCACGTCGAGCGGGGCGACCCGGCCGATGTGCTTGCAGATCTCGCGCACCGCGGCCGAGCGGCCGATGATGCGCTCCGTACTCGTTCCCTCCGGTGGGAGTGGGCTCGGGGTGGCACGGTTCCGGGCCGCCTCCACAGCCCGATCGAGGAGGCCGGTCATTTGGTCGAGATCGAACGGCTTGGCGAGGTAGTCGAACGCGCCCCGTTTCATGGCCTCGATAGCCGTCTCGGTGGTCCCGTGCGCGGTCAGAAAGATGACCGGTGGGGCGGAGCTCGACGCCCGGATTCGGTCGAACAGGTCGAGCCCCGACCCGTCGGGGAGTTGGTAGTCCAGAATCACGACGTCCGGTGCGTCCTCCACGAACCGGCGCCACCCGTCCGCGAGCGTACCGGCGGTGAGCACCTGGACGTCCGCGCTGGAAAACACCCAGGTGAACGACTGACAAATGAGCGGCTCGTCATCGACGATCAGGAGCTTCGCCATCCGGCGCCTCCGCGGCGGGGAGGAGTAACGTGAAACAGGTTCCGCCATTCGGTCGGTTCGCGACGGTGAGCGCCCCGCCGTGGGCGCGCGCCACGCGGCGCGCGACGTTGAGGCCGAGACCGGTTCCGGTGGGCTTGGTCGTCACGAACGGGGCGAACAGCCGGTCGGCGATCGCCGGATCGATCCCCGGCCCGGTGTCCCACACGTCTACTCGAATCATACCACTCGGTTCGGCCCCAGTGGACACGCCCACCTGTCCTCCGGGCGGCGTCGCCTCCACCGCGTTCGCGAGTAAGTTCGTCAGGAGCGAGAGCAACTGATCGTGATCGACGGGGGCCGGGAGGGCGCCCGACGGGGACGCCGTCTGGATCGCCACAGATTTCGCTTCGGCACGGCCCTGCGCGAGCCCGACGGCCGTCTCGACGACCCCGCACACGTCTTCGAAGCGCCGGTCCGGGGGTGCGGTCCGGGCGAAATCGAGCAGCCCCTGCACCGTGCGCTCGATCCGGGCGACCTCCTGGAGCAGCAGGTGTAACCGGTCCGCGGTGAGGTGGGTCGGGGTGGTCGGCCGCACCGCCGCCTGGAGCAGCATTTTGATCCCCGTGAGCGGATTGCGGACTTCATGCGCGACCCCGGCCGCCAGGTGCCCGACGGCGGCCAGTTGCTCGGCCCGGAGCAGGTCGCGCTCCTGCTCCTGGACCTTCTGGCACACCTCTTTGACGCGCCCGACCACGCGGTCGAGCTGGGCGTCCAGTTCGCCGAAGTGGCTCGAGTGTTCGACCGTCATTTCCCCGACCTCTTGATTCAGGTGGGCCTGAACCGCCTGCACCCGTACCGAGAGTTGCGCGACGCGGCGGTTCACGGCCCGCGCGGTCGCGTACCCGCTCAGCACCCCCGCCAACACGCCCCCGACACCGAGGGCGAACAGGATTCGGCCGGCCCACGCGGCTTGCACCTGGCTGCGCTCCAGCCCCCCGTTCATGCGCTCGCGCTGCCGGTCGGCGAGGGTCCGGCACGGCACGAGCAACTCGCTCATGTGGTGGGCGTCGGACCATGCGGCGAGGTCGGGCGGGCGCCCCGCGGGCGACTCCAGCGCGTCCAGGTGGAGGTTGCCACGGTAGCGCGTGAAGTCCTCCACGATCCGGTCGGCGAGTCGGGCGTCTTCCACGTCCCGGGCGGTCGCCCGCACGGCCGCGAGGGCCGCACCGATCCGGTCCAGATCGGCGGCGACCACCCCGCGGCGCGGGGGCGACGGGTCGGCCGCCAGGACGAGCGAGTGGACGCGCAGGTGGCGGAGTTGAACCTGAAGCTCGACGGCCGCTTCCGTCCCGGCCGCGTCGCGACGGACCGTTTGTGCGAGGTCGGTTTGGAGCCGGTTGATGTACCACGTGCTTCCCAGGCACGCCATCGCGACCAGCCCACCCAGAGCCACCAGCGGAACCGAATAGCGCCCAAATAAGATGTGCTTCATCGGTACCGCCCCGTTTCAGCCGGCATGTACTTGACCGTTGGATCCGTAAGCAGGCCGCAGTCAGATGCTGGAATTGCCCCGCACGTCCAGGTCCACGATGGCGATCCCGCCTCAGCTCAGTATGATCGCGGAACCTTTCCAACCGCGCCGATTTTGGATCGCACGACCGTGCGCCCGTGGCTCTGCGGGCAAACGCGTCGCAGTCCGAACCACTGTACTCCGGTCAGCCAAAATTGTGAAGGCGTCGTGAAGACTACACCGAGCGGAGAAGACGGTGCGTCTCGCGGCGGAACGAGCGACGGACGTGCCGAGAAGTTCGATACGGCGACCACGACCGGCGAACGTGATGGAATGCGTCGAGGAGCGGACCGCGGTGTTCAGCGAGTTCGCGAAATGACAGGCGATAAGACCCGTTGCGACGGCCCTTCAGGATGATCGACGGCCGTGGCGTACTCGGGACCGTTCCGGCACGGCTCCGCAGTGACGGACTCGCTGTGGAAGCGGTATCGGGAGAGTCCAGGAACGCTGTGGCTCAAGACCGCACACCCACGCGGGCGTCGAAGTCGTCGGGCCGCGAAAATGGACCGAGCGTCAGCGAGAGGACGGGTAGAACCGGCATCCACCGGATGGTCCGAATGGGGACGCGCTCCGGTGAACGCCCCCGTGACCTGCTGACCGGCGGTGACCCACGTACCGGGATCACCGCCAGGTCGATGTTGATACTGGGTCACTTCTTGCCGGGGAACCGCATCAGTTCACGGCCCGTCGCCACGTCGAACACGACCACCGCTCCGTCGGCGGACACCACCGCGGCCGTCTTCCCGTCGGCAGACATCTTCAGGGTAGACACACCCTTCGCCGGCTCGCCCTTCGCGATGATGACGTCCGCCGACCGGATCACGCGCGGCTGACCGCCCTTGCCGTCCGTATCGACCACGATCTTGAAACCCTCCGCGCCCTTCTGGCCGTCCCCTCCGACCAGGAAACCACCTTTGCCGTCCACTTCGAAGTCGAGCAGGAACGCGCTCAGTTTCTCGGCTTTTGGCCCCTTCGGGGCGGTGGGAGCCGGCGCGGCCAAACGCTCGAGCAGTTCCTTGGCCAGCGCCGCGACCTTCGGATCGGAGTGCTTCGCCAACGCGCGGAGCTGGGCCTGGGCATCCGCGGCGGGCGCGCCGGCCTTCGGCTGCGAGGGGACAACGAACTGCCACATCATCTCGGTGGCCTTCGGCTCAGCGGCTTTCGTCTCTGCCGCTTTGGCCTCGGCGGCCTTAACGGCCGCGCGCTTGCGCTCCTCGGCCACGAGCAGTGCGCGGCGCTTCTCCTCCAGGGCCTTGATCTCGTCCTGGATCTTTTGGAGCTCCTGAGGCGTCGTCGGCTGTTGAGCGCGGGCCGGCGCGAGCGTCACAGCGCCCGCGGCAGCGACGACCAGAGCAACACGAAGAGAAGTGAACATCCGGAAAACACCTGTAGGAAGGAGACGTTCGGGGAGCAGCGCGGAAGGCGAGCGACGGCAACGTGTTTCACACTCACACCGTCTTCTCGTCGTCCACATCGGCGGGGCACCACACC
>BFBZ01001108.1_pt1 | contig 19352 bp, 17 predicted proteins | sample 1888401 | NCBI WGS metagenome assembly BFBZ01 (sample SAMD00112614, study PRJDB3348) | symbiont metagenome | host: Chara braunii | reverse complement strand
CCCCGCGAGCGCGCCCGCCGCGACAACGGCGCTGATGACGAACGGCAGCTTGTGAACAACGGTCACGGGATCGCCCTGAGTCCCGAAATCGCGCACTCCGCCCATTTTGACCGAGCGTCGCTTACAACTGTTATCGGCAATTAGGGATAAGCGGGAGATAAAATCCGATTGAAGCGATCGCACGGATTATTACAAATCGCGGAATTGCGCCTGCGCCCCTCTCATCACTCACCACCTCCCCACAGCCACGCGAGCAGTTCGGTCGCGTGTTCGTAGTCGGGGATGATGAGGTCCGCGCCGGCCGCGATGAGCGTCGCGCGTTTGCTCGCGTTCACACCGCGGACCCCCTGTTCGCTGCTCGCCMCCCCCACCGCCACGCCGCCCGCCCGTTTCACCTCTTGCGTCTCAACGACACCGTCACCGAACCCGATCAGCTCTTCCCTATGGGCGCCCGTCTCGCGCAGGGCGCGTTCGATTACGTGCCGTTTGCGGAACGTCGCGTCGTTGTCCTTGGGAGCGTTGACGCGTCCGCCGACGTGCCGCGCGAGCCGGAGCAGCTCGACCTCGCGCGAGACGTGCGCGAGATCGGTACCGCTCGCGACGTACAGCGGGATCCCTCGGTCTTGCAAGTTTTGCAGGACCTCGTGGGCATTCGGCACCACCCATTCATCGGCGCGCGCGCGGCCCGATTCGAGCGCGTCCCACCGCCCCTGAACGACACTCATGAGAGCCTGAATGTACTGCTGAAGGTACACCGCGGGGTCGTCCGGGGTACCGCCCCGGGCGGTCACCTCCTCCACGAACCGCTCCATCTGCCGGACGGTCGGGTGCCCGTTCAGTGCCATCACGAAGGCTTCAATGTGGGCCGCGCACTCCGCCACCGACTCGCGGACGAGGTTCTGAGCGCGGAGGTGGTCCAGCATGAGATCGATCATCACCCGCGGCCAGCCCTCGCGGATGAGCGAGAGCGTGCCGTCGAAGTCGAACACCGCGACCTTGAACGGCCCGCGGCGCACGTTGGGGTTAATGAGTTCGATGTTGGGGGGCAGCGACATTGGGTTTGATATTTCGTGTTTTGCGTTCCGTATTTTGTGCACCGTGTTCAGGCGTGAGACGTCCGCTTCGTGCCGAAACGCGGAACACGGAAGTCGGGAGACCAAAGTCGGGACACAAAACGCCCAATCCCAACACCACCGTTGGGGTTGTTCGGATCGCCCGGTTGGGGTATTCCCCGCATTCTACCCAAAGGAGACGGGTATGCGCGGGCGGTGGGCGGACGCGGTGTGGCTCCTGGCGTTCGGGCTGGCGTCGTCGGCCTGGTGCCTGACGGCCGCGGCCCGGCTCGGGGCCACGTTCGACGAACCGCTGTACGTGAAGGCCGGGCTCGTCAACTGGCGCACCGGTAGCAACAAACTGCTCATGCGCGCGGGCACCATGCCGCTGCCCATCGACGTGCAAACGCTCCCCGCTTACCTTTGGGAGCGGCACCGGGGGCAGCCGTTCGATCCGGTTGCCGACCTGGACACGGTCCTGCCCGTCTGCCGTGCGGCGAACCTCGTCTTCTGGTGGCTGCTGCTCGTCTACACGATGCGCCTCGGCCGCACATTCGGTGGAACGTGGGGCGGGCGGCTCGCCGTGGCGCTGGTCGCGTGCGACCCGAACCTGCTCGGGCACGCGGCACTGGCCACCACGGACATCGCGCTCGCCGCGGGCATGTTGGTGTTCATTTACCACTTCTACCACAACTACCTACCGGGCGTCGGGTGGACGCGCCGCGTGCTAGTCCCCGGCGTGCTCTACGGATTAGCGCTCGCGACGAAAGCGTCCGCGATGGCGTTCGTTCCGCAGGCCATGCTCGTGCTCGGGCTGTGGAACCTCGCACGAGCAGGCGCACTGGCGCCCCCCGTGGGGACCTCGCTCCGCGAAAAGGTCATTTACCTGTGGCACGCGACGTACCAGCTCCGCAAAGACATTTTCGTGATCGGGCTGATCGGGTTCGTCACAGTATTCGTCTACTGCGGGAGCGACTGGGGCACCGAGCCGACGTTTATCAAGTGGGCCGATAGCCTGCCCGAAGGCGACCTGAAGCGGGCGATGACGCCGGTCAGCCACGACCTGAAGATCTTCACGAACGCCGGCGAGGGCCTGCTCCACCAGATCAAACACAATTTCCGCGGTCACGGAACGTATCTGCTCGGCCGGTGGTACGAGCGCGCGACGCCCGTTTACTTCCCGCTCGCGCTGACGATGAAGGTGCCGCTGCCCGCGATCGTACTGCTGCTCGCCGCGCTGGTGGTTCACCCGCGGCGTCTCCTGCTGCCGACCGGCGGGGKCGCGCTGATCCTGTTCGCGTTCTTGCCGAACTGCCGCGTGCAGATCGGCATCCGGTTCGTGTTCACGCTGATGATCCTCACCTACATCACCGCCGCCGCCGCCGTGGCGCGCGGGTGGGCGGACCAGCGGGCCGGAGCGAGGGCGAGGGCGGTGCCGCGGGGTTTGGTAGGCGCGCTGCTGGCGGCACTCGTTGTCACGGCCGCGTGGGTGTGGCCGAACGGGCTGAGCTACTTCAACCAGGCGTGGGGCGGATCGGAAACCGGACGGTTCCTGCTGCACGACTCGAACTACGACTGGGGGCAGGGGGTACCGGAGTTGCGGGCGTGGAACGACGTCCACAACGACGGCCGGCCGCTCTCGGTCTGGTACTTCGGCAGCGACCCGGCCGTTTCCCGACCGCCGCTCGAAGCGGTCCACTTGAGCATCCTCCCGCTCCGCTCCGCGGACGACGCGGCCACCTACTGCCCGACGAAGTACCTCGCGGTGTCGGTTTCGCACCTGAGCAACAACCCGGCGCCGTTCCCGCAGCACAAGGCGCGACTCGAATGGGTGCGCGGCCAAACGCCCGTTGCCCGCACGACGTATTTCCTCATCTACCAACTGCGGGACTGACTCTGTTCGAGCGCTGTCGTGTTACTCGGGCCGCGTTTGAAATCCGCTGAGGCACGTTGCACATGTGGACCGTCGTGGGCCGAGTGTCGGCCGGCACCGGGTTCGTTGTGTCCGTGTTCGGCTTCGCCGGCTTTATCGCTCTGGCGGTCGGAGCGTGGCCGGCGAAGGTCGAAGCGAACCGCCGGAGCGACGATCTGGCCCGGCGCGCCCACGCCGCCGTGAACCCGGCCGACCGCGCCATCGCGTTCGTGCGCCAGGTAATCACCGTGGCCGACGCGGACCTGGCAGAGGCCCGTCAGGGGGCGACGGCCGCTCCGCCCCCTACGGCGTTCAACCCGTTCGCCAGGTTAGCCGCACGCAAAGCATCGGAGTCGCTCGCCGGGTCGGTCGAGCGGGCCACGACCGCCGTGACCACCGCTTCCGAGGCGGCGGTGGTCGCCGAATCCGCTTTGGAGTTGTTCGACAAGGATGAGGAACTGAAGGGCTGGATCGGGGTGCGGCCCGAACAGTTGGCGCAAGCGCGGACCGGACTCGAATCGGCGTCGCGCGAGTTGGGGCGTGCGCGAACGCTGTTCGGTCCGGTGCCCGAAGGCGCGCGGCCGACGGAGGAACAACTGGGAACGGTGAAGTCGGCGCTCGATCAGGCGCGGGACTTTACCGACCGGATGGACAAGGCGGTGGCGACCGTGCGCACGCGCGTGGACGAAACGAAGCAACTGGCGGACCTGTGGGTGCTGCGTGTCACGGTCGCGGTCAGCGCCCTGGCGAGCCTCGCCACCATCGGCCAGTTCTTCATGGCCCGCTTCTGCTGGCGTGTGTTGAGGCGACAGCCGGCGTAACCAAGCCACAAATCACGGCAGACCACCGGCGCCAAACTACCCCTTCTTCGGGACGGGTTTCTTCTTTGCAGTGGGTTTCTTCGCAGCGGTTGTCTTCTTCGCAGCCTTTTTCGTCGTGGTCTTCTTTGCGACCGGCTTTTTCCGGGTTTCGGTCGCCGTCGGTGCAACCGGGGTATCGCCGAGCTCAATGCCGAAGATGGCTCCCAGGTCGTCCGGCGCGAGCGCGGGGGCGCCGCTCTTGCTTTCGAGCGGGGCCGCCGGGATCGCCTGTTCGATCAGTTCCATGTGGTCCACGCACCGGAGGGTGAACAACAGCTCCGGCGCGGAATCGAGGCGGTTCCCGACCCCGTACATCGTTGCGGCAATGTGCTTGCACATCCCCGCGTAGTCCGGACAACTGCACCGCATCTCGATCTCTTTCGGCTTCGGGAACAGGCCCTGCTCCCGATCCGTAACCGTCTCCATCACCGCCTTCGACAGTTTGCCTTGCAGCAGTTCGACGAGCGTGCCGATCTGACCCGCGCATTGCTTTTTCAGCGCCGCCCACTTTTGCTTCGGCAGGGCCGCGATGTCGATCGTGATCTCGTACAGTTCCGACCCGCTCACCAGGGCCTTGATGCGCCCCTTCTCGATCTTCAGGTCTATGACCGACCCGTTACGGACGTAGGTCCGGCCGCGCGGTAACCGGTTGGCGAAGTCGCTGTAGCTCTCCAGGTTCGTACACCACGCCTTCCCCCAGAACGTCGAGGCGATGGCCTTGCCTTCGATGTGTACCGGGGAACACGCCTGCCCCTTTTTGGCCCGCTTGGCCACTTCCTTCGCGGCTTGCGCACGTCGTTGAGCTACCGGAACATAGGGTTTAAAACCGTACCAGTCCACGGGTCACCTCCCGAACCGTCCGCATCAGCCGTCGGCCGCCTGATGCAGGTCCAGTTTCACGAATTGCAATAGCGTATCATTGTCCATCTCGGTCAACAAGACTTCCCCACTGTCGCTGCTGCCAACGGCCTCGTCCGCGACGAGGCTCTTCCGCGCGATCATCTCGTCGATCCGCTCTTCGACCGTTCCCCGGCAGATGAACTTGTGAACGAGCACGTTCTTCTTCTGGCCGATCCGGAACGCGCGATCGGTGGCCTGGTTCTCGATGGCCGGGTTCCACCAGCGGTCGAAGTGGACCACGTGCGCGGCCGCCGTCAGGTTCAAGCCCGTGCCGCCGGCCTTCAGCGACAAAACGAAGAACGGCGGACCGTCCTCGCGCTGGAACTGATCGACGAGTTCCTTCCGCTTTTTGACGCTCGTCCCCCCGTGGAGCACCAGCCCGGACCGGCCGAAGAGCGGGGCGAGGAACTCGGCCAGCGGCTCCGCGATCTCCCGGAACTGCGTGAAGACGAGCACCTTCTCCTGCCGGGAGGCGATCTCCTCAACGATCTCCGCCAACCGGCGGAATTTGCCACTCCGGTCCGCCGCGTAGTCACCCGTGCCGGCGGCCTGGGCGGGGTGGTTGCAAATTTGTTTCAGCCGCATCAATTGTGCCAAAACGATGCCGCGGCGCTGAATACCGTCGGTGGCCTTCAATTGCTGGGCGAGATCATCAACCGCGTGCTGATAAAGAGCCGCCTGGTGTTTGCTCAGCGCACAGTAGGCTTTCACCTCGGTCTTGTCGGGCAGATCGGCGATGACCCGTTTGTCGGTCTTCAGCCGCCGGAGGATGTAGGGCCGCACGAGACCGCGCAGCGGCTCAAACGACGGGGTCGGGGTACTTTGCAGCCGCTTGACGAACGAACTGAACTGCTTGGACGATCCGAGCAGGCCGGGGTTCAAGAAGTCGAAGAGCGACCAGAGGTCCGAGAGGCGGTTCTCGACGGGCGTGCCGGTCATGGCGATCCGGCTATCCGCCGTCAGCTCTTTTACCGCACGGGTCTGCTTCGTGCCGGAGTTCTTGATCGCCTGGGCCTCGTCGAGAATCGCCAGCCGCCAGCGGTGCCGCTTCATCCACTCCTGACGGACGAGCATTCCGTATGTGGTCACGATCAGATCGAACGCGTCGGCTTCGTCGGGTCCGACCGGACCGTCGGCCGCACTCACTTCCGAGGGGTGCGCGACCGCGAAGGAAAGTGATGGCGCGAACTTCGCCAGTTCCGATTTCCAGTTCGCAATGAGCGACGCCGGTACGACCAGGAGGCTCGCCTTCTTCTGTCCGTCGCGTTTCAGATCGAGCAGTAGCGAAATGACCTGAACCGTTTTGCCGAGCCCCATGTCGTCGGCCAGGCACGCGCCCAGCCCCAATCGGGCGGCGAAGCGCAGCCAGTCGTAGCCGGTCCGCTGGTACGGGCGCAGCTCCGCCTTCAGACCGGGCGGAACCGCTTCCTGCCGGGCGTCCGGGGCGCGCAGCCGTTCGAGAACCGCGTTCAGTTCCGGGCCGGCGGTCAGCCCGGACCACTCGCGGGTCTCCGCCTGGCTGTCATTATCGGCCTCCTTGAGAATATTCGCTCCAGAAAGGAGCCGCATCCCCTCGAAGAACGAAAGCCCCTCGTGGCGCACGTCCCGCTCGACTTCCTTCCAGTGCTTCAGAGCCTGCTGCAACTTCTCCCGGTCCACCTCGACCCATTTCCCCCTCAACGGAACCAATCCCCCGCTGGCCTCGAGCAACTGGACGATCTCGTCCGGGGTGAGCGTGTCCCCGTCGAGGCTCATGCCGACGGAGAATTGCAGCATGGAATCGACGCCGATACTGGCGGCATTTTTCGAGTCGATCTTCACGCTGACGCGGGGGCGGGTCGGCTTCTGCGCGTTCCACCAGTCCGGCACCCGAACGATCAACCCGCTCGACTCAAAGAGGGAAACCGCTCGGAGGAATTCGTAAGCCTCGCGCGGCGACCATGCGAGGGGGCGGTAGATCTCTCCGGAATTGACGAGCCGACGCACCAGTTCCGAGGATTCGGCCGCTCTCGAAACGGGCAGCAGCAGGTTGAGCATCGCCGCGCGGTTCTGCTCGCCGGCGTACTGCTGCAGCGCACGACCCAGTGGCTCGTGCCGCACCGTGCCCTGTGGCGTCAGCCCGTTCGCAAACGTGGCCAGGAAAGCAAACGGGTAGTCCGGGTTCCGCTTGTTCTCGGCGAGGTGGAAGGTGACCCGGCCGACGAACCGCCAGTTGGGGTTGCGCTCTCGGAGATAGCCGGGCGCGCCACCCGGATGCTTTTCGATCTCACCGCGGGCCAGAGCATCGAGGTCGCGCCACCACGCCGAAAGGACATCCGGAGTCAGGTACTCCAGCCCGGTCATGGGCGGGGCTTGAAGCACGGCCCGGTTCAGGTCGGCCTCTGGAGGCGGGATTTCGGGAACGGGACCGCCCCCGCGCCCCCCTCCCGCTTTCGGGGGGGAACCTCCCACAGGTTCCCCCCGCGCCCCCCTTCCGCTTTCGGGGGGGGAACCTCCCACAGGTTCCCCCCGCCCCCCTCCCGCTTCCGCAGCGGCGATCTTACCGAGCGCGGTCAGGTAGAGCCGGGCGATCGAGCGCGCGAACTCGAAGGAGGGCGGCAGCACCGCTCCCGCTTCTTCGCTCGCGGAGTAAAGCATCCCGCGAGCCGGGCTCTCGCCGTAGGCTTCGAGTAGCCCTTTCGAGAGCTTCGGATGAGCAGTTTCGAGCGGCGCGGCGCGGACGAGGAGGTGCCCTTGCGGTGTGATCGTCAGGTCGTGCATCGCGCCGTCACTCACGACGTTTGGAGGGGAACCCGAGTGCTTCCCCTCCCCATTCTACGCGGCCACTTTTCTCATCACGCTCTTCGGTCGCCGTGCCGAAGAGCGTGATGAGAAAAGTGGCCGCGAGCGAACCGACGGCCTGCAAAGCGAAATCATCCGAACAAGCCGATCAGGTCCGTCACGCTCGTCAGGTTCTCCAGATCCCAGCACCGCGCGAGAATCTGATCGGCCCTCGCCTTTCCGTACTTCGGTTCGGCGACGCGGCGGAACTTCGCTTCCACCTCGGTGTCGGTCATCGGGTTTCCGGCGTGCCCGCGCGGGAACTCCACTTCCTTCACGAGCCTGCGGCCGTCGGCCAGCGTGACCGTGATCCGGTTCGGGATGCCGGTCGGGTACCGCGGGTCGAGCGTGCCGTCGTGGTGCACCTTCACGCGGCCCGTGAAGGCGACGAGCTTCGGATCGGTGAAGTGCCGTTCGTCGAACGTTTCGAGGTACACGTCGCCGTCGTGGAGCGCCGCCGCCGTGCAGTACGGCAGACTGTGGTCGGCCGTCTCGCGGGTCTTCGGCGCCCACGCCTCCGGGTACTTCCCGATGATGTTGTAACTGGCCTCGAACGTCGCGATGTCGATGCTCGCGACCCGGGACACGTCGCCGCTCAGTTCCGCCCGGATCTGCAGCGCCGCGTCGATGGCGCTCTGCGAGTGGTACTCCGCCGGCCAGAACTTGATGTACGTCTTGTTGATCATGAACCCGTCGGCGTTGCCCGGTTCGCTCCCGAACGGGGCCGGCGCGAACACCTCGCGCGCCACCAGTTTGAAGAACCCGAGGTCGCCTTCGAAGATCGGGGCCGGGCCGGTCATCCCGTCGGCCGCGAGCGTCGCCGCGAACACCCCGTTGCGGGCGGCGTTGGCGAACGCGCAGCCCTTCCACATGCTCAGCTCGCCGCTGCGCGTCTGCCGCAGCGCGACGTTGCACACGCCGGCGAGGCCGACCGTGTGCGTGATCTTCGTCGCGTCGAGCTTCATCAGCTTCGCGGCCGCGACCGCCGAAGAGATCGCGCCGTAGGTGACGTGATCGACGCCGTGCTTGCGGAGGCTGGCGGCGTCGCAGAACCGGCACTGGATCTCGTACGCGAGGGCGGCCGCGGTGATGAGATCCCGCCCGCCCGCGCCCACGGACTCGCCCACCGCGAGGACGGCCGCGAGGTTGTCGCTCGGGTGCGCCGGCTCCTTGCTCAGATAGGTGTCGTTGAAGTCGAGGTAGCGGATCAGGAGGCCGTTCACGAACGTGGCCCACTCGACGCTCGACTTGCCGCCCGCGAGGACGGACGCGCCGGGGGTACTCGACACGCGGGCCGCGCACTTCTTGGCAATAGCGTAAGCGTCCGACGGCATCGCCCCGATCGCGGTCGCGAACGAGTCGATGAACCGGCGCTTCACCTCGTGAACGGCTTCTTTCGTGAGCTTGTCGAACGTGAGGCCGGCGGCGTAGTTGGCCAGCCGCGCGGCGAGCGTCTGAGTGGACATCGACATCCCCAAAACGAGTGACAACCACCAAGGGGATGTTGTACGAAGTGCCTCCCGGAAACGGGCCGCGAGTCAGGCCCCCAGCCGTCCGGTCGCGGTCGTAAAGTCGAAGCCCGTGTCAGCTCAGGTCTTCGACTTTACGACCCGCGACCGGACTCGGCACTACGCCGCCACTCGGAGCGGTGCGGTGCAACCGATGCGGAGGAACTCGCGGTACCACGCGATCGTTTCGTCCAGCGCGTCGGCCAGCGGCCCGGCCGGGTGCCACCCGAGCGGGTTGGCCGGCGCCGCGCTGTCCGGGGCGACGATCGGGCGCCCGGCGTGGGCGTCACGCACGACGGCCGTCATCTGCCGGTCGGTCAGGAGCCAGCCGCTCCGAAACGGGTAGTCGCCGGCGCCGTCGGTGACCGTCGCTTCGGCCGCGCGCAGACAGGCGCGGGCGGCGTCACGGACGAACACGAAGTCGCGCGGCGGGCCGTCCGGCGGAACCGCGGCCCCGTCGCCGGTGAGGAGCCCGATGGCCGCCGCGGGCACGGTGCGGAACACCTTCCGATCGCCGGGGCCGAACACTTCGCCGAACCGCACAACGCTGAGGCGGTCGTCGCGCGCTTCGCCCGCTCGCGCGAGTGACAGTTGCTGGAGCGGCCGGGCCGCGACGACCGGCACGCGGCCCGCGTAGAGTTTCGCGGCCTGGAGAACGGCGTGCGTGCCGCGGTCCTCGGCGAACGGGTCGTGTGTGGCCAGATGGAAAACGGCCGCGACCTCGTGAACGGCCATCGCGGAGTGCAACCGGAACACGTTGTCCGTGCGCCCGCGGACGAGGTGGACGCGCTCCGCCCGGTTCGCACCGGCGTTCGCGCGCGCGGGCCGATCGTTGACGAGGCCGACGACTTCGGCCCCGCACGCGAACAGTTCGCGTGCGACCGCGCCGCCGAGGAAGCCGGTGTATCCGGTGACGAGAACCCGTCGCCCGCGCCAGAGGGAAGTGTGTTCGGCCATCATCGCCTCCGTGCTAACCGCGACCTGGGCGGGGTAAGGTAGCGTTTCGGTTCGCCGCGGGTCAAGGGGAAGGTGGCGGGTTGCGCCCGCACCGGGCGCCGGCCCTCGGCCGCGGCTTCTCCCGAGAGGCGCATCCGTAACTCGCGTGTAACTCCACACGGGTGCTGTTATTGCCGGACAAAATCGGCCGTGGTAGATGTCAGAAGTGAGTCGTTGATCGTCCGGCAGTTCGATCGGGAGTACCTGTGATGAAACGTCCCCTGATGTCTGTCCCGCTCGTTGGCGTTGCGGTCGCGTTGAGCAGTCTGGTTCTGGTCGCTCCGGCTGCTGACGCGCCGGCCGAGGAAGCGACCGAACAGGAGAAGGAGGGCCTGACCCGGATTCACGGGACCGCGGTCGAGGTCTTCATCGGTCGCTCCGGGTTCGGGATCGAGCGCATGCCTCCGCCCCCGCTCGTGAGTGTCATGAAGCCGAAATCGCTGGCAGAGAAGAAGCCGGAGGGCAAGGATGCCGAAGCGAAGCTCCCGAAGAGGGAGATCAAGCACGCCGACCTTGAAAAGCTCGCGGCACCCACAATATACGGGCAGTTCCTGACGGCCGACAAGAAGGAGCAATGGATGGTGCGCGAGGTACTCCTCATCGGGTTGGTCAAGCACCCGGAGCCGGTCGCGTACCTCAAAGACCAGGCGGATGCGGAACAGAAGCCGGTGCCGGCCGCCGGCCGCGACACGCCACCCAAGAAGAAGGAAGTCAAAACTCGCAAACTGGACCCGTTCGAGAGCGAATCGATCAAGGTGATCCAGGGCGGCGGCGGGCTGCAAGCCGAACGGAAGGGACAAACGATGCGGGCCGTCGCTGCGATCTATGCGGGCGACCTCTGCCTGAAATGTCACGAACACGAGGGACAGATGCTGGGGGCGTTCGCATATCACCTCGAACGGGTTGCTCTGAAGCCCGAAGAGAAAGGGAAGTAAGCGCCACGGGAACGTGAACGGGCCGCCCGGACCAGTTCGGGCGGCCCGTTCACGTTCCCGTGACAGATCGGGAGTTGCGCACAGTCGTGGATCCGTGACGGTGCGAACCCGTCGGCGCCGGTGCTTCTACTGTAGCCGGCATCTGTGAAACCGGAGCGACACGAGGTGCAAAGCCCCGGCCTCACAGGCCGGCTACGGTCAGAAATCACAACGAGCCCGTGTCACAGGTCTTTCGGCCAGCGCCGGGAGGCTTCGAGTGACTCGCCGGTTTCGAGCAGGCTCTTCAGGCTGGCGAAGACCATCGGCCAGCCGGTCGACACCCCCTCGATCAGTTTCGAGTTCGGCACGTCGATCTCGTGGAACACGGTGAGTTTCACGGCGTCGCCCCGCGGTTCCAGCTCGTAGGTCATCCGCGAGAACCCTTCGGGGGTCAGTTCGGGTTTGAGGTGGTGCTGCCAGGTGAGAACGAGTCGTTTGGGCGGGTCGATCTCGATCACCGTTCCGCTGTCGGCCACCCGCCCGTCGGGAACCATCAGCTTCCACGACGCACCGACCTTCCACGCGCAGTCCTGCCACGTCTCCACCCAGTACCGGCGGGTGAACGCGGGGTCGATCAGCGCCTGCCAGAGCTTCTCCGGTGTGGTGCGAATGTAGGTCACGTACACGAACTTACTTCCGGGCATCGTTCACTCCTTCGTGGATAACAGGTACGGTTCCGGAAATAGGGGCACCTGGTTTCGAACAGCGACGGGATGTTGGGTCGGATCGCTCTTAGGACGAGCCGACAGAACCTAACCCGCCAACCCCCTTCCCCAAGAGGGAAGGGGGAGCCCGAGCCGGAGAGCCTTTGGTTTCAAGCCCCTCTCCCCTTGAGGGAGGGGTCTTCTGTCCCGTCGTCTTTAGCCGTCCGCCTCTCCTTCCAACTTGTCCTTGAGCTCAGCGAGGATGCGGAGCCGCCCCCGCTCGAACTTGCCGATCCAGCGCTCGGCGATCTCGTGGATCGGGACCGGGTTGAGGTAGTGCAACTTCTCCCGTCCGTTCCATCGCACGGCGACCAGGTTGGCGTCTTCTAGGATCTTCAGGTGCTTGGTCACCGCCTGGCGCGATAGGGCGAGCTCCGCGCACAATTCCCCCAGCGTCTGGCCATTTTTCTCGAACAGCCGGTCGAGGAGCTGTCTCCGCGTGGCGTCGGCCAGTGCCTTGAAGACATCGTCCATTGAGCCCTCGGGTACGGAGCCATTATGCAACCAAAAGGTTGCATTTTCAAGGTCGGTCACTTTCGATTCGCGTCTTGGGGGGCGCATGGACTCGCGATCCGCGAGTGCGTCGAGAAAGATTTTTGCTTTAGTTGCAAGATGCAACCATTCGCTCCGTATACCCGGTCAGTTACGAAGAAGGCCCCTGAGGACCGAGCGATGAACGCCATCACATGGGCACCGGTTGCCATCGAACCGACGGCCCCGTCCCCCACCCGAATGAGCGCACACACAGACTGCTCCAAGATCTCCGACGATCAGCTCCGGAAGCTCGAAGCGGATCAGGCGTTCGAAGCCGGAGTACAGTGGTTCCTCGCGGTGTCTCGCAACGCTTGATATTCCGGGCTGTCTTTCTGCGGTCCTTCATTTGATTCCAAACGCAACATCTCAAACGGGAGTTCGTCATGTCGAAGAAACTCGAAGGCAAGGTGGCGGTGGTGACGGGTGCGTCGAAGGGGATCGGGGCGGAGATCGCCCGGCAACTGGCCGCCGCAGGCGCGTCGGTGGTGGTGAACTACGCCTCCAGCAAGGCGGGGGCGGACAAGGTCGTTGCCGACATCACCGCCAGGGGCGGGAGGGCGGTCGCGGTCGGCGGAGACGTCTCCAAGGCCGCCGAGGCAAAGGGGATCATCGACGCGGCGATCAAGACATACAGCCGGTTGGACGTTCTCGTCAACAACTCCGGAGTGTACGAGTTCGCCCCGATCGAGGCCGTCACCGAGGAGTCGTTCCACCGGATGTTCAACATCAACGTGCTCGGTCTGCTACTCACCACGCAGGCCGCGGTTGAGCACCTCGGTGCGGGCAGCAGCATCATCAACATTGGCTCTGGCGTGACCCGTATCACGCCCCCGAACAGTGCGGTGTACACCGGCACCAAGGGGGCGGTGGACGCGATCACCGGCGTACTCGCCAAGGAACTCGGGCCGAAGAAGATCCGAGTCAACTCCATCAACCCCGGACTGGTGGTGACCGAGGGGACACACACGATGGGCGTCCTCGGTTCGGAACTGGAAACGGGGTTCGTCGCACAGACCCCACTCGGCCGCGTCGGGCAGCCCAGTGACATTGCCTCCGTCGCCGTCTTTCTGGCTTCGGACGACTCCGGATGGCTCACGGGAGAACTGCTCCTCGCCACCGGCGGTATGCACTGATCCCGACGGTCCGATAGTGGTGAGTCGCCTTCTCAAAGCCGACTCACCAGATCCCCTCATCATGATCCAACTCGAAGAGGAGCCTGTCATGACTACGATCGAAAAGGTACTGTATACCGCCAAGACTCACACCACCGGAGGGCGCGACGGGGCGGCCCGCAGTTCCGACGGTCGGCTCGAGGTCAAGCTCTCATCTCCCGGTACGTCGGGTGGTGGCACCAACCCGGAGCAACTGTTCGCTGCCGGTTGGTCAGCTTGCTTCCTGAGTGCGATGGGACTCGCAGCCGGCAAGATGAAGGTCGCGCYCCCCGCCGATCGGGCTGTCGATGCCGAGGTGGATCTGGGCACGAACGATGGCGGTTACCTCCTCCGGGCGCGGCTCAACGTCAGCCTGCCGGGTCTGGATCGCGAGGTCGCTCAGGCACTGGTGGACGCCGCACACCAGTTGTGCCCGTACTCCAAGGCCACGCGTGGTAGCATCGATGTCGCGATCAATCTTGTCTGAACCGCACCGGTCATAATTGGCCTGCCGACCTGAGCGGGCGGGCTTTCTCGGTCTGCATTGCCCACTACCAAGAGCGCTGTCATGACTACCGAACGAAAGGTCGCGGTCATTACCGGAGCGTCGCAGGGTATCGGCGCGGGGCTGGTTCGGGGGTACCTCGACCGCGGGTTCCGGGTCGTGGCCAACTCTCGCTCGATCCAGCCGGATAGTTCGCCCGACGTACTCGCCGTCGCCGGCGACATCGCCGACCCGGCGGTCGCCAACCGGGTGATCAGGGAGGCGGTCACGCGGTTCGGCCGGGTGGATACACTCGTCAACAACGCCGGAGCGTTCCTCGCCAAGCCGTTCACCGAGTACACGGTCGAGGACTACACCCGGATCGTGTCCCTGAATCTGGCCGGGTTCTTTTACGTCTCTCAAGGGGCCGTTCGCCAGATGCTCACGCAGGGCGGGGGGCACATCGTGAACGTCACCACAACCCTCGTCGGCCAACCCGTGAAGGGCGTTCCCTCGATCCTGGCGTCCCTCACCAAGGGGGGCCTGGACGCGGCCACGCGGTCGCTGGCGATCGAATACGCGGACAGAGGCATTCGCGTGAACGCCGTTGCCCCTGGAGTCATCAAAACGCCGATGCACTCGCCCGAAACGTTCGCGAGTCTGACCCAGTTGCATCCGGTGGGGCGCATGGGCGAGATCTCGGAAGTGGTCGAGGCGGTTCTCTACCTGGAGTCGGCCGCGTTCGTGACCGGTGAGACTCTACACGTCGATGGCGGCGCGCACGCCGGTCACTGGTAATCGCACCAAGGAGACGGCCATGCCGATCGTGACGATCCAGATCACCCGCGAGGGTGTGACACCCGAGCAGAAAGCCGCGCTCATCAAGGGGGCGACGGACTTGCTCGTCAACGTGCTGAACAAGCCACCAAGTCTGACCTTTGTGGTTATCGAAGAGGTAGAAATGGAGAACTGGGGCGTGAACGGCCTGCCCGCGGCCGAGTACCGGAAACGATCCGCGGCGCCGTCATCGGGGTGACCGTTCGGCCAGCGCCTGTTCCATCTCGGCACGAAGGCGGGCGACCAACTCGGCGGCGGGCAACGCGCGAGCGAATGGCGCGCCTTGACCGGCCCACTGCGCCCCGTACCCGAACTCTCCTCTCGCCTTCGCCGCGGCGTGCAGCGACTTCCCCGCGTCGTAAGCGATCGGGTAATCCGGGACCGCGGCCCGATCGGCGCCCGCGCCGATCGCGGTGAAGCGGTTGGCGAGACAACGGGCGGGCCGCCCGGAGATCGCGGTGGTCATTACGGTGCTTGCCGCACCGGGGCCGAGGAGCGCGGCCCGGTAGCCCGCATCGGCTGATGACTCCGGACAGGCAACGAACGCGGTGCCGAGTTGCGCGGCCTCCGCACCGAGGGCCAAAGCGGCGACAACACCGGCCCCGTCCATGATGCCACCGGCCGCGATCACCGGAACGTCGAGGTTACGCACCAGGAGCCGGACCAGAGCCACCGTCCCGAGTTGTTCGTCGCGCGCCGCGGGATCGAACACCCCGCGATGACCGCCGGCTTCGTGCCCCTGGGCCACAACCGCATCGATCCCAGCGGCCACCAGGGTCCGGCCCTCGTCGAGATTCGTGGCCGTGGCGAGGAGCACGATTCCGGCAGCGCGGAGCGCCTCGATCCGGTCCCGGTCCGGCAGCCCAAAGTGGAAGCTGACAACTGCGGGGCGCTCGGCCAGCAGAACCGTGAGCTTGGCGTCGTCGGTCAGGAACGTCGAGTAGATTTCGGTCAGCCTGGACGGCGGCTCGGCCCCAAACCGAGCGAATTCGGGAGCGAGCCGGGCGAGCCACGCCGCTTCTCGAACGGCGTCCGGTGCGGCCGGCTGGTTACAGAACACATTGACGTTGAACGGGCGGTCCGTCTTCGCCCGCACCGCCCGAATCATCCCGCGGGCCGTCTCGGCGTCGGCGGCTCCGATCCCGATGGAGCCGAGCGCGCCGGTGTTCGCGACTGCGGCGGCCATCTCCGGCGTAGACACCCCCGCCATCGGAGCCTGGATGAGAGGGAGTTCGATCCCGAGCTTCCGGAGCAACGAGTTCACATGCCACCCCTACCGAGATGTGAAGAGCCAGACACGAGCGCGAGATTCCGACTCACCGCGATCGCTCGGTACGGCCGAGAACCAGTGCGCGTAACGTGGCGGCCCATATCAGCGCCGCGAACGCGCCGAGGGCGCCCGCCAGCCCCCAGACCATCCACTTCACCGCGACCTGCCCCTGCGGCGTCTGATCGACCATCAGCACGCGCACTGCTTTGACGTCGGTAGCTCGCAGCTCATGCTGCGCAAACTCGCGCACCGCCCCGACAGGAACCTTGGTGTGTGGACGCCCGTCCGCGCCGCCGGTGTAGAGTTGCCCGCTAACGGTCCACGTCTGCCCCAGTTCTTCCGCCGCGGTGGCCGTTGCGCGCTTCCCGGTTGCGGTATCACGCTTCTTGATCGCCTTACCCAGGTCGTGATCCTCCGGAAGATGAAGGATCAGCCGCGGCGACTCCCGGAACACGACCAGCACGTGCCCGGTGCCGTTCTTCCGCTCGGCTTTCAGGTGCGTGATGTGTTCCGCGTCGATGTGCCCGGCGACCGTCACGAACGACTTCTCCGGTGCGGCGCCGGCGTCCATCACCTGCGCCGGCGTTACCGAGCCGACTTCCACGATCGGTTCGTCGTACACGTTGCCCTGATAGGCGAGGAGGGCCGTGAGGCCAACAAGCAGCGTGCCGACGAGCGCGGTCCGCGCGAACGGGTAGCGCGTGCGCAGCGGTTCGCCATCGGTCCAGCGGTCGAGGACGCGGTCGATGGTGTCGCCCTGGTCGCGTGCGGGCAGGCCGGCGAGCTTCACGTTGCCCTGGCGGAATACGATCGACGCCCGCCTCGGCCGAAGTGGCACCGATTCGCGAAACACTTCGACGTCGCCGGTTTCCCACAAGAGCCCGTCAAACTGTTCGACGGCGTCCTCGACGAACTGATCGAACTCCGCTGGCCCGTGTTCGGACATGAGGCCGATGAGGACGTCGAACGGGATGGTCGCCGCTTCCGGGAACTCTTCCTTCCTCCCGAGAGCCTCTCGCACCGCCTTGCCCACCGACTGTTTGAAAAACTCCACCCCCAGGTGCTTGCTCGCGCTGGTCGGCAGGAACGCGACGTACTCCGGGCGCAGCACGAGCAGACCGAGTTGCTGCCGTAGCCCTTCGGACTTACCCCCGCGCCACCACGCCACCTCCGCCACGCCCTTGCCCGACGGCACCAGCGCGTCGGGGTCCGTGTTTGCGAGCACCAGGATGCCGCCCCACAGGCGGTCCAGGCCGGACACATAGCGGAGCACGATCTTGCGGTCTTCGTCGCGCAGCGTGAGCTTCGACTTCAACTTGTCGCCGCTGATGTCCTCCGTTCGCACGTCTTCGACCCACATCGTTTTGAGCTTACCGAACCGCGGTTTCCACGCGACGCGGTGCGTCGTGAGCCAGTAGCGCCCCGTGCGCAACAGCGGCCACAGCCCGAGGGTCAGAAAGAGCGGCAGGCACACGAGCCAGTACGCGAAGACGATGTACTTGCCCTTGAGGAGCGCCGCGAGCGACTGAAGAACCGCCAGGAGTGAGAAGCAGCTAAGGCTCATCGGCAGCACGGTGCAAACCCACGCCCACCCGGCGACGCCGCCGAACCCGGCGCGGAGCAAAACGCGCTCGTGCCGCCGCAACGTGAATGGCAACCCCGGCGGTTGTGGCGCGTCGGGCGGTTCGGCGGTGCGCGGCCGAACCGGTGCGGGGTCCGGAACCGGTTCGTGCGACAGTTCCAGGTGAATGTCGGGAACGGGCTCCGTCGAAGTCTCCAGGTCGGCGACTGGCATCTCTTCCGGAGCCGGTTCGACCAGATCGGCGACCGGCATTTCGTCGGGTGCGTCGGCCAGTTGCACGACGGGGATGTCGTCGGCCGCGGGCGGCCTGACGACCGTGGCGCGCGGCAAGGTTCGCACGGGCGTGGACTCCGCGGGGAACTCGCGCGTGCAGGCGGCGCATACAATCTCGCGCCCACGCGCCGGCTCGGCAACATCGTTGACGGCGCCACAATGCGGACAAACGACGCGGAGGGCCATGCCAGGTTCTCGTGCGGTACGGACCGCCGAGAGCGGTGCGTGGCGTCGATCATAACGACGCGGGGGCGCTCGCGGAATGCTCAACTGGCGCTGACGTAAGCACCTCAAGAACGCCCCGGCCCGCCGTAATCCTCCTGAACCCCTTCGCTCCGCCGCGTGTCTAACTTTTGCCAGTCGGCACCGCCGGCGGACCCGCTCTGGATTCACTCGTCGTGAAAAAAAGGCTGCATTTGCAGCCGAGCTCGGAACGCCGGTTCACCACGGCCGCTCGTTGCGGCCGAGGAGCGTTTGATTCCCATGCACAAGGTTCACGTCAACGTCGGCACCATCGGCCACATCGACCACGGCAAGACCACTCTCACCGCCGCCCTCCTCGCAGTCCAGGCCCAAAAGGGGCTGGCCGAGGCCAAGCGGTACGGTGACATCGCCCGCGGCGGCACCAAGCGGGACGAGACCAAGACCGTCACCATCATCTCGGCTCACGTCGAGTACGAGACGGCCACGCGGCACTACGCGCACGTAGACTGCCCCGGTCACGCGGACTACGTGAAGAACATGATCACCGGCGCCGCCCAGATGGACGGCGCGGTGCTCCTGATTTCCGCGGTGGACGGCCCGATGCCGCAGACGCGGGAACACGTGCTGCTCGCCCGCCAGGTCGGCGTGCCACACCTGGTGGTGTTCGTGAACAAGGTCGACCTGGTGTCGGACCCGGACCTCCTCGAACTGATCGAACTCGAAACGCGGGAGCTCCTCACGCGTTACGGGTTCGACGGGGACGCGGTGCCGTTCGTGCGCGGCAACGCCAAGGGCGCACTGGACCACCCCGACGACCCGGCATATGCGGGCTGCATCGACGAGCTGCTGGCCGCGCTGGACGCCCACGTCCCGGCCCCGGTGCGGGAGGTGGACCGACCGTTCCTGCTGGCGGTGGAGGGCGTGTACTCGATCGAGGGGCTGGGCACTATTGCCACCGGTGTCATCGCGCAGGGGCGGGTGGCGCCCGGCGACAAGGTCGAGGTGGTCGGCTTCGGCGACACCGTGGAGACGGTAGTCACCGGGGTCGAGGCGCACCACAAGCCGCTGACGGAGGGCGTGGCCGGCTTCAGCGTCGGCGTGCGGCTCCGTGGGGTGAAGGTCGATCAGATCAGCCGCGGGCAAGTCCTTGCGGCCCCGAAGTCCATTCGACCGCGATCCAAGTTCCGCGCGGAGGTGTACGCGCTGCGCAAGGACGAGGGTGGCCGGCACACGCCGTTCTTCGGCGGGTACAAGCCCCAGTTCTACGTCCGCACCACGGACGTGACCGGGG
>BFBZ01001105.1_pt1 | contig 19386 bp, 21 predicted proteins | sample 1888401 | NCBI WGS metagenome assembly BFBZ01 (sample SAMD00112614, study PRJDB3348) | symbiont metagenome | host: Chara braunii | reverse complement strand
CGAGGATGGTTGCGCGGCTGTTGGATGCATGCGGCGTAACGCCATCCGGCATCATGACTTCGCACATGACGAGTACGCCGTTGGTGCGAGCCGGGTCCGGGTAGATGGCGACGGGCTTCAGCACGCAATCCGAGCTACGGCCTTCGGCCTGCAGCGTCGACGAACCATCGAAGCCCCAGAGCGGGAGCTGTTCGAGCGTCGGGAAATCGGCAAATTCCTTGACCTGCGTTTTACCGCGCAGATTCGGCACCGGGGTGTACCCGTCGAGCCAGATGTACTCGAGCTTATATTTCGTCATTAACGCACCTCATAACAGTTAATCAGGCGAAGTAGAAAAAATTGCCGGCGCCCGCCGAAAAATCCTTCACTACAAGCGGCTGCCATATGACATGCATTTGACATGCCAGATCGCGCAGACATCCCATTCGATCCGCGAAGTTTTTACAATTCTGGAGCTTTTGCGGGAATTTCCGGGCGCTAAATGCCGGATTCTTTTCGAATCGCGAGCTGCCCGACACCAGAGGGCTGCCAACTTGTCGCACCCCTATCGGTGGGGTTCAGCCTGGAAAATTGGCAGGTGGAAACAGCGGCGGCGGGTCTCGCCAAAAGGGAATTGCCTATAATTTCAACGTTTAGCATTTTTTTTGAGCAAAATGCTGATATTTGCCTTGGGGTTTGCTATATATGAGTTGTCTCTTCAAGCGCGCCCGCTTGAAAACCAAAAGGGAGAGACAGCGAATGGCATTCATTGCTCGCCATGAAACGGCAAAGATCTATCAGTTTCCCGTTGCGGCCCGCCCGACGGCGGTGAACCAGCGCCCGAAGGTCAACCTCACGCCCGATATCGGCGCAAGCATCGCGACGGCTGCATTCGACAGCTGGTATCACGAAGCCGCGATCGTTGAATCCGACGAGACCCGCAAACAGTAAGTCGCTGGCCCCTTACAAGGCGATGTAACGATCCGAGCGGTGATTGATCGCGAGGAAGAGATTGAGGGCGATTGCGCCCAAGACCGAGCAGATGACCACGAAAGGCGTGGTCACCGCGAAGGCGACTGCGAGTACGCACAGGTCGACCGCAAGCTGCACCAGCCCTGCCCTGATGCCGAAACGCTCCTGCAGATAAATCCCCAATATGCCGACACCGCCGAGGCTCGCGCGGTGGCGATAAAGCGCGAGCAGGCCGAAACCAAGCAGGATGCCGCCGAGAAGCGCCGACCATAGCGGATTGATATGGGCAACGTTGAACAGGAGCGGCTGCAGGTTGGAAAGCAGCGAAGTCAAAGCAATGGCAATGAAGGTCTTGATGGTGAAGGCGGGACCGAGCTGCTTCAGCGACAGATAGAAGAACGGCAGGTTGACCACGAAGAAGGCCAGGCCGAAATTCACGCCGATGGCATAATGCAGCAAGAAGGCGACGCCGGCAGTGCTGCCGGTCAAAAGACCCGCGCTCGAAAGGCAGAAAAGCCCGAGCGCCGAAACCAGACTTCCGGAAAATATGCCCTGGATATCCTCGACCAGCGAATGCCGGGTCGCGGATGTATTCCAGACGCCAAAAGCGCTCCTTGCGTTCGCCATGTGCTTTCCCCTTTGTTCCCGGGCTTTCTGCTGAAAGGCCGAGTTACAATCAAGAGAAAATATGTAAGCAATGCTGACCTATTTGATATTCGCAAGATTCGAATAATCAGGCGGATTTGCGCGTAATGAACAGAATGCCATGGATCGGTTTTCCGCCATCCATGCGAATGACGCTGCGTGCCAAATCTTGCACCGCAAAGCCATGCGTGGCCAATACCTCCCTGACATAGGCCTCCGAATGGGCAAAACGCAGGGAATCGCGCAGCACATAGCCCGCCGGCTGCTCTGCATCCTCGACCGAAAAGGCGAAGACGGCCCCGTCAGCCGCCAGCTCACGCACGATCGCCATCACCCCTTGCAGATTGCCCAGATACATCAGGACATCGGCGGCGGTGATCAGGTCCGCACGCGCCAGCGCGAGCCCGGCGTCAAAAATGCCCGACAACGAAGGCTCCAGCGACAGATCCGCCTGACAGAGATGATCATAGACGTGCTTCTCGGCCGCCTTTACGAGCATGCCCTTCGACAGATCGTAGCCCTCGAGCCGATCCACGCGGCCGCGTATCTCCGGCCCGAAAAGCCCCGTGCCGCAACCGAGATCGACGGCGAGGCGAAAACGCTCGGGAATTTCAGCCGCCCCGGCAATCAGAGCCGCAAGCTTGCCGGGCACGGTGTAGCCAAGCTTTTCCACCAATGAAGTCTCGAAGCGATCGGCATAGTCGTCGAACAGGCGCTCGACATAAAGGCTCGGCGGCCGGTCGGGCATATCGGCGCCACCGAGAACCACAAGCTTGAGGCGGGCGCCGAAGACATCGCCCGCATCGAGTGCGAGCACCTCATTCAACGCCGTGATCGCGCCCGGCGCATCGCCAGCCTTTTCGCGATAGGTGGCAAGGGTGAACCAGCCGGCAGCCCAGCCCGGCGCCAGCTCCAGCGCCTGCTCCATCAATTCGGCGGCGCTGGCGGGCTCACCGCTTTCCGCAAGCATCTTGGCGTAGTCGGCACGGCGGTCGGCAATGACATCGCCGGAGGAAAGCTGGCTCGGCAGCATGGTTTTCATCCTGTTTGACGACCGGCTTTGGACGCGGCCACAAAAAAACTCAAGTCCTATTTCAGGCAGACGCGTGTTTGAGGTGAGTGCCGGGCAAAAGCGCTTGCGCGTTGCGGGCCGCAGCCCTATCTCAAAACCGACTGCCATTATGGAGACGTCAGCATGTCCGATCAGGTGAACAGATTCCTCGGCGATTCGCCGGGACGCACGGTGGTGAAGCTCATCGTCGTGTCACTCGTCGTCGGCTTCCTCATGAAGTTCTTCGGCTGGCGGCCGCTCGATTTCCTCTATGGCTTCCGCCGCTTCGTCGTCGATCTCTGGCACAGTGGCTTTGCGGCGCTGGGCGAATTCGGCGATTATCTGATGCTCGGGGCCACCATCGTCATCCCGCTCTTCATCATCCTCCGATTGTTCAATCATCGCCGCTGACATGAATTCCCAAACACTCATCTACTCGCGCCGCTATGCGCTGCGCCTCGCCGCGCTTGCGCTCGCCGCCTCCATCGCCAGCTGCGCCACGCCGCCTGCCCGCGTTTCCAATACGCCGGCCAGCGACCAGACCGCGTCAGCCCTGCCGCTCGTCAACGCGCTGCGCGCCAAGAACGGGCTGCCGCCACTGAAGATCGATGCCACCGCCAGCAGCGCCGCCATGTACCAGGCGCGGCGCATGGCGGATGCCGGCAAGATGGAGCATCTGATCGGCATCGGCGACGATTTCGGCAAGCGGGTCAAGGCAAGCGGCGTCAAGCTGCCAGCCGCCGAGAACATCGCCGAGGGCCAGCGCGACGTGAACGCCGCGGTGACGGCCTGGATCAATTCGCCGAAGCATTTGCACAACATGCTCGGCAAATATGACGGGCTTGGTGTCGCTCTCTCCTCTTCCCCCTCTTCCGGTGGCAAGCCCTATTGGTCCATGGTGCTGTCCTCGGATTGAGGAGGCACAAAGCAGACATGGATATTCAAGAGGGAGAAAGAAGGGTCCTGCCCTTCGACGTGACGCATCGGCTCGTGCTGTCGATCGCGCTCCCGATGACCCTCGGCTTCATGACGACGCCGCTGCTCGGCCTGGTCGACACCGCCGTGGTCGGCCATCTCGGCCAGCCGGATGCGCTGGCGGGGCTCGCGATCGGCGCGGTGCTGTTCGATCTCATCTTCGCAAGCTTCAACTTCCTGCGTGCCTCGACCACGGGCCTTACCGCCCAGGCCTATGGCCGCCGAGACCGGCACGAGCAGCAAGCCGTCTTCTGGCGTGCCATGATCTCGGCGCTCGGCTCCGGCACCCTGATCGTGCTGCTCTCACCCGTGCTTCTCTGGCTCGGCATCGCCTTGATGGGTCCGCAAGGCGCCATTGCCGAGGCGACGCGCACCTATTTTTCCATCCGCATGCTCTCCGGCCCGGCAGCGCTTGCCAATTATGCGCTGCTCGGCTTCGTGCTCGGCCGCGGCCAGGGCGGTATCGGGCTGCTGTTGCAAACCGTCATCAACGGCGTGAACATCGTGCTGGCGATCTGGCTTGGCCTGTGGCTCGGCTGGGGCGTCGCCGGCGTCGCCTGGGGCACGCTGATCGGCGAGGCCAGCGGCACGCTGCTGGGGCTTGCCATCGTGCTGCGCAGCTTTGCCGGAGAGAAGCGGCCGGCACGCGCCGAACTTCTGTCGCGCGCCAAGCTCACGCAGCTCTTCGCGCTCAATCGCGATATTCTCATCCGGACCTTCGTGCTGATCGGCGCCTTCACGCTGATGACGCGCATCGGCAACAGTTTTGGCGCAATCATCCTGGCGGCCAATGCGGTGCTGATGAACTTCTTCCTGCTGTCAGGCTATTATCTCGATGGACTGGCAAACGCGGCCGAGCAGATCACCGGCCGTTCGATCGGCGCCAATTATCGGCCGGCCTTCGAGCGCGGATTAAAGCTGACCGGATTCTGGTCCTTCGGGCTGGCGCTTGCCGCCGCCATATTCTTCTTCACCCTCGGCCCGGCGCTAATCCGCCTGCTGACGACCTCGGAGGAGGTGCGCCTCGCTGCCGAGACCTATCTGCCATGGGCGGCCGTCACCGGCCTTACCGGCGCACTCGCCTTCTTGATGGATGGTGTCTTCATCGGCGCCACATGGTCACGCGAGATGCGCAACAAGATGCTGATGTCCTTTGGCGGCTACCTCGTGGCGCTCGCAATCCTGGTGCCGACCCTCGGCAATCACGGCCTGTGGATGGCCATGAACGCCTTTCTGCTGTTCCGCGGCATCTTCCTGGCCATGGGGCTGAAGACGCGGGCCGATCAGACGTTCCGGTTCGCCCAGTAGTCCAGCCTGGTGTCGCGGAGATCTCGGATCGAACCAACGCGCTCGCGGTCGATGAGCTTCGACAGGCCGGAGACGACCTGACCTGCCAGGCCCGGGCCTTCATAGACCATGCAGGAATAAAGCTGCACCAGATCGGCGCCCGCCTTGATCTTCTCGAGTGCCGTTTCGGCCGACGAAACGCCGCCGACCCCGATGATCGGCAGCGCATTGCCGACGCGGCGGCGCATCTTCGCCAATACCGCCGTCGACTTCTCGAAGACCGGCTTGCCGGAAAGGCCGCCCGCCTCTTTCGCCTGCCGCTGATCCTTCAACCCGTCGCGTGAAAGCGTGGTGTTGGAGACGATCAGGCCATCAAGCGCATGCGACAGGGCTTCCGCCGCGATATCGTCCATGCCCTCTTCGGTCAGATCAGGCGCGATCTTCAAGAAGACCGGGATGCGTTTGCCGGCCTTCGCTGCCTCTTCGTCTCGCGCGGCGAGCACGGTCGACAGCAGCACCGCGAGGCTCTCGCGTCCCTGCAGATCGCGCAGGCCCGGCGTATTGGGCGAAGATATATTTGCGGTGAAATAGCGTGCGACGGAATAGAAGCGGCGGATACCGGCGACATAGTCGGCGATGCGGTCAGCGCTGTCCTTGTTCGCACCGATATTGACGCCGATGATGCCGCCACTGCGAACAGCCTGCAGCCGGCGAAGAGCCGCCTCATGGCCTTCATTGTTGAAGCCGAGACGATTGATGACGCCCTCATCCTCGATAAGGCGGAAGATGCGCGGGCGTGGATTGCCGGCTTGAGCCTTCGGCGTCACCGTGCCGATTTCGGTAAAGCCGAAGCCGAGCCTCAAAAGCGCTTCCGGCACCTCGGCATTCTTGTCAAAGCCGGCCGCCATGCCGATGGGATTGGCGAAGTCGAGCCCGGCCACGGTCTGGCGCAGACGCGGATCGGCCTTGAGGCGGCAGGTCGGCACGAGGCCGGACTTCAACGCCGCAATCGACATGCCGTGCGCCGTTTCCGGATCAAAAAGAAAGAGGCCGCGTCGGCCGAGGTCGCGAAAGGCGTCGATCATTCAGCCATCTCCGGAAAGACATGCGCGCCATCGGCGCCGATCGGCAGCGGCTTCTCCCAGAGCACGGCGGAAAGCGGCAGAGGCGCATAGAGATGCGGGAAGAGGTCACCGCCGCGCGAGGGTTCGAAGACCAGCTTGTCGCCAAGCGCATCGCCATCGACCGCCACCAGCAGCAGGCTCGTCTGGCCGGCGAAATAGAGTTCCGCGGTTTTCACCGCCTGTTTGGCCGTGGAGAGATGAATGAAACCGTCGGTCAGGTCGATTGCCGCGCCATGAAAAACGCCGGTTTGTCTGGCTTGTTGCCAGAGGGCATCCGGCACGATCTTGTAAACCACTGGCATGGCGGTCATCATCCCTATGTAAACCTGTCGTGATAGGGCTTTGCACGAAAACATCGGCCAATGTCCACGGTTTCCGTGGTGGATTTGAGATTTTAACGCAGAAAATCCGGGGGATGACATGACGAAGGAACTGAAAATCGGCCTTGCAGCCATGCTTTTGCCAGCCGCTCTTCTTCTCTCAACGCCGGCTCTGTCAGCCGAACAGGATACGGCACGCTTCCAGCTGGAGCGCAGCGGCGATCATTTCGTCCGCCTCGACCGGCAGACCGGCGCGATGTCCATCTGCCAGGATCAGACAGGCAACCTCGTCTGCCGCATGGCGGCCGACGAGCGCGCCGCCTATGACGACGAGCTGGACCGCCTTTCCGACCGTGTGACGAAGCTGGAAAAGACCGCTGCCTCGAACAAGGGATCGAGCCTGCCCAGCGACGCCGATGTCGACCGCACGCTCGGCATCATGCAGAAATTCGTGCGCGGCTTCATGGGCATGGCAAAGGAATTCCAGAGCGAGCAGCCGGATACCAAGCCGCTGCCGCAGAAGACCTGAAGCCAGGAAATCCGGCTGGCAAAGCACGGGGATAAAGGATCCTATTCCTATGCCGGTCTTTACTCGCCCATACGCCTCGGTTAACATTTTTTAAACGAGTTAAGCCGGATAAGCCGGCGTACAGATGCTGAGCGGCGATGCTGTCACATGAGCAGATATGGGGTGCGATCGACAGGCTTGCCGAGCGGCACGCCCTGACGCCCTCCGGTCTGGCACGCCGCGCCGGGCTCGATGCCACCTCCTTCAACAAGTCGAAACGATTGAGCCAGGATGGGCGCCTGCGCTGGCCCTCTACGGAATCGATCGCCAAGGTGCTGGAGGCAACGGGGGCAAGCCTCGAGCAGTTTCTGAGCTTCATCCGGCCGGGCGCGGTAACGGATACTGTGCCAGCAAACGGAATTTCCTCGCCCGGCAGCTCCATTCCGCTCATCGGCTTTGCCCAGGCGGGTGCCGGCGGCTTCTTCGACGATGGCGGTTTTCCGGCCGGTCAGGGCTGGGACATGGTGGAATTTCCCGCGGCCGCCGGGCACAGGACCGGCGCCTATGCGCTGGAGGTGCAGGGCGAAAGCATGCTGCCGCTCTATCGCGATGGTGATATTCTGATCGTCGAGCCTGGGGCTCAAATCAGGAAAAACGATCGCGTCGTGGTCAAGACCCGCGAGGGCGAAGTGATGGCCAAGGTCTTGCTGAGGCAGAGCGCGCGGTCTATCGAGCTACTGTCGCTCAACCCCGAACATCCCAATCGCAGCTTCGAGCTGGCGGATGTGGAATGGATTGCCCGGATCATATGGGCCAGCCAATAGGAAAGTTTTCTCGGTATGCGTCGTGATATTTTGCTTGCAGGTGTGGCAGGCGCGGTGATCGGTTCATGGTTGACCCTGATTGTGCTCCAGCTTGGCGAGCATGGGTTTTCCTTGCCTGGCCGCAGCAGCAACACGATGGCGGACAACCGTCCGGCTCCAGCACCCGCTCCCGCGGAAACAGCCAAGGCCGATCTCACGCCGCCCAAGAATGCCGAGACACCGAAGCCGGCCGAAACAGCCAAGCAGGACGATGCTGCCGCCAGCAAGCCACAACCGGAAGACCAAGCAAAGACGCAACCTGCCAAGCCCGCAACGGAGATGGCGCCGGACAAGGTGACGCCGACAGTTGCCGCGCCGGCTTCACCCGCCACGCCGGATGGGAGCTCCCAGCTCTCCGAGGCGGCCGTAGCGGCAGCTGCCGCTGCGACTCCGGCACCTACAAACGACGATGCTGTGAAAACGCAAGACGGCGATACGGCCAAGACCGAAGACAACAAGGTAGCAACCGCGCAGCCAGCGGCACCACCCGAGACCAAAGCCGCCACAGACCCAGCGCAGTCGAGCGACGCGTCGGCAAAGCCGGGCGAGGCTCAGCCGGTACCCGCAACCTCGGATGCCGCAAAAAGCACTGAAACTGCTGCCGCCGAAATTCCGAAGCCCGCCGACGTCACTCCCGAAGCCTCCAGCGCAACGCCGGCATCCCCGCAAGCTGCCGGCACAGATCAAGCCAAGGCAGATCCCGCACCAGACAACCGTATCCCAGCCGATCAGATCGACAGGGAGCTCGCGGCATCGGCTCATCGAACCCTTCCGCCCCAAGCCCAGCCCCAGCCCCAGCCAGAATCCCAACCTCAATCGGAACAGGCCTCGCTGGGTCCGGCGCAAAAGCCGCAAGAGCAGACGACTTCCATCGAACTCAACCGCCCCTTTTCCGATCAGGCCGGCATAGTTACGATCGCGGGCAAGAGCGTGCGGCTCGTCGGCATCATCCCGACCGATGTCGACCGCATGTGCACCAGCTCGAGCGGCAAGGACTGGCCTTGCGGTCAGGCTGCGCGCACGGCATTCCGCATGTATCTGCGCGGGCGATCCATCGACTGCGATCTGCCGAGCGCGACCTGGACCGGCACGGTGACCGGTGCGTGCCGCTACGTCCGCATCGATCTCAGCTCCTGGCTGGTCCGCTTCGGCTGGGCCGATCCGGAACCCGGCTCGCCGCTGGTCGCGCTTGTCGACGAGGCCAAGCAGAAAAAGCGCGGCATGTACGGCGACGATCCGCGCAAGAATGGAAAGTCGACGCTTGGGCCAGCCCTGCCCAAGGAAGATCCGCTCAATCCAATCTGATGCCTTGCTTCCGCCACTACAGCGCCGGGCGTCATATATGACGCGCAAAGGTCGCTGTAGCACTTTAAATCTGCTGCATAACTTTACCCTTAAATCGATTCCGATTTAAGGAATTATGCAGTAACTTTTGCCATGAGACGCGCGACTTTTCAGTCTGCCAAATTCAAAGGACTTCGCCTGTCATGAACAAGCCGCTTTCTGCTCACGAGGCCCTGATCTACGTCATGGTGCTGGCTTCGGCCGTCGACCGAACGATGAACGACCGCGAGCTCAGCCGCATCGGGGAACTCATCCACGCACTGCCGGTTTTCAAAGGTTTTGACGACGAGAAGCTGATCGCCGTCTCCCGCGACTGTGCCAAGCTGCTTTCTGGCAGCGAAGGCCTCGATATCGTGCTCGAAACCGTGCGCGATACGCTGCCGGCCCGGCTCTACGACACCGCCTACGCGCTTGCCGTGGAAGTCGCCTCGGCCGACCTGTCGGTCAAGGCCGAGGAACTGCGTCTCCTCAGCCTGCTCCGCGACCGTCTCGGCCTCGACAAGCTGACCTGTGCCGCCATCGAGCGCAGCGCGATTGCCCGCTACCGCAAGGCCTAGAGCGTTTTCCTGAAACTGCTCTCGTCAGTAGAGCCCGTATGGGAAGTAGCGCAGATAGATTTCCTGCAGCCTGCCATCGCGCGAAAGCGTCGCCAGCGCATGGTTGATGGCAGCCGTCAGATCGGCGTCCTGCTGGCGCAACATGATCGTCATGCCTTCGCCGAGGAACTGCTGCGACAGGTACGGCCCGTCGAAAAGGGCGCAGCATTTTTCCGCCGCCGGTGACGACACCCAGAAGGATAGCTGCAGGCCATCGGCGAAGGCAGCGTCGACCTTGCCATCCCTGACGGCAGCGAGAAGCGCATCCTTGTCGTCAAACGGCACCGGCTTGATCGCGGGGAAAAAGGCGGTCATCATCGCCTCATGCACGGTGCCCTTGACCACGCCGACCGGGTGCCCGGCAAGCGAGGCCGCCGTCGTTCCATTGATCGGCGCCTTGAGATTGCGCACGAAACGCGCCGGCAGCATCAGGAAGGGACGGGAAAAAGCGAAGCTCTTGCGCAGCTCGGGCGTCACTGCGACGCCTGATATCACTGCATCGCCCTGCGAGGCGGAAAGCGCGCCCTGCAATTCATTGAAGGGCAGAGCCTGGATCTGGCACTTGTCCGCGATGGCGAGCTCGTCGCAGATCTTGCGGGCGAGCTCGACGTGAAAGCCCGTGAGCTTGCCGTTCTGATCGAGGAAGTTGAAGGGCGGGAAATCCACCGACGTCAGGAACCGCAGCCTGACCAGCGTAGACAGGTCGGGTTTCGGCAGTCGCTCCCGGGCGTCGAACAGGATCGGCAAACTGGGCGGCTTTGCCTCCTGGGCGGAGAGCGACAGAGCGCAAGACATCGCAATCAATGTTGCGTGCGTCAAAAGCCGGGCCGTGGAGATCATCGACGAAAGGCAAACACGCATGGTCTTGATCCGGCCTCCGGTCGTGGCTGCACATCCTTGATTCACGAATCCGGTTTAGCAGAGTCACGTCGCAGGGGGAATATCGCACCATGGCCGAAGGGATAGAGCGAGCCATAGCTGACCAAGCGGGCGGCCTATCGGTTCGCCGATATTTTCGCAGCGGGCAGCAGCTCGATATTTTCGGCTGTCGGGTTAGTTTTTTCTCCGCGCCGCTTCAGCAATCTTGCCGGCGCGCCGACATAGATTCCATAGGGCTCCGTCTTTCCCTTGACGACGGCATTCGCGCCGATGACGCACCCTCGTGCGATGTGTGCGCCGCCCAGGATCTTCGCTCCCGCCCCGATCCACACGTCATCTTCAATGACGATCGGTTTCTTCGTCACGCCCTGCAGGCGAATGGGCTGCGTGAGATCATCGAAATTATGATCGAAGGACACCACCATGGCATGGGCGGCAATCCGCACGTCATTGCCTATGGAAATGCCGCCACGGCCTAGCAGGATACTGTATTCGTTGAAGGAGACGTGGTTGCCGACTTCGATGCTGCCTTCTTGTGCATCGATGACGACGCCCCTGCGGAAATGGACTCTTTCGCCAATACGAACGTCACCACGCTTCCAGATAATCCTGGTGTCGAGCGGAACTTTCGTACTTCGGCCGATCTCAAGCACACCGCTCTTGAAAAGAGTCCTCAGCCTGTAAAGCCATGCTATGCCACGCATTCAAACGCTCCTGACAAGGGGCGCTCGTTTTCTCATGCTTTTCCGGCCCCCACCTGAATGGGCTAGAACATGGCGATGCCGGAGGGATAGCGCAAGTGTTGGCTACCCGCATTGCACTGTCAGTTGCGCGCGACAAAGCCCGTAATCAAGGCGATAACGCCAAAGCCGGCCGCCGCTGCGCAGACTGCAACCCAGCCGCCAAAGTCCCACACCGTGCCGGCAAGCGCCGAACCAAGTGCGCCACCAAGAAAGAAGATGCCGACGAAGAGACCGTTGATCCGCCCTCGCGCCTCCGGATTGAGGAGGTTGACGGCGCGGCGTCCCAAGGTCTGGTCGCCGGTGACGCCGACGTCGAGCATGACGGCACTGACACCAAGCAGGATCAGCAGGGTCAGCGGATCACCGGACCGTATTCCCCCCACCCAGGCGGCCAATGCCAGGGCGGCAAGCAGGATCAGGCGTGATACAAATGTTGCTATCCGCGTCCAGCCCCTGTCGCCCATGCGACCGAAGGGAGAGGTGGCGGCAGCGCCGCCGGCTCCAACCAGCGCAAACAGCGCGATGCCGGACTGGCCGAGCGAGAATGGCGGCTGCACCAGCCGCAGGGCGACAGAGGTCCAAAACAGGCTGAAGCTCGCCATCATCAAGGCGGCGGTAAAGGCGCGCAGCCGCAGTATCGGCTCATCGCGCAGCAGCTGGAACAGCGAGCCGATCAGGGCGCCGTAGCTGGAACTCACCAGGGGGCGCCGTTCGGGCAGGCGCAGGGCGAGCACGGCGGCGAGAAGCGCAAGGGCTGCAGCACTGATGGCATAGAAACTCCTCCAGCCCCAGAAATCGGCAACCAGGCTCGCCAACGGCCGCGACACCAATATGCCGACCATCACGCCGCTCATGACATTGCCGATCACCCGGCCGCGATGCTCCGGCGGCGTCATGGCTGCCGCGATTGGCACGAGGATCTGGATGGCGGAACAGGCCGCGCCCAGGAGGAACAGGAAAATCAGGAGGCTCCATCCTGTCGGCGCAAAGGCGGCGGCGATAGCCATCACCATGGCCGAGACGAGCATGCGCAACACCAGCTGGCGATTTTCCATCAGGTCGGCGAGCGGCACGAGGAAAAACAGGCCGGCGGCATAGCCAAGCAGGGAGGCCATCGCCACGAGACCCGCGCCGCTTTCAGAAAAGCCAAGCGACGGACCGATAATGCCGACAAGCGTCTGCGGCGCGAAAAGATTGGTGATGATGACGCCGGTGGCAATGGCAAACAGCAATGTCGGAGGGGCCAGGACCGCCTCGGACGCCTCGTCCTCCGGCTCGCTGGCAATGCATTCGGGGACCTGAGACATGGATTCTCCAATGAGCTTAAATAATATTGTTGGTCATCTTTATCGCCTTGTTGCATAATGCGGCAATTGAAATGAGCTAATAATGATTATGCGAGTTCCTCATGAACATTCATGATCTCGAAGCCTTCGTCGCCGTGGTGGAAACCGGATCGATCGTTGCCGCTTCCGCACGCATCAACCTGACCCAACCGGGCATTACCCGGCGGATACAGAGCCTCGAGGATAGCCTCGGCATCGCCCTGCTCGACCGGCAATCCAAGCCGCTCAAGCCGACCGCCGCGGGGCGTGAAGCCTATGAGCACGGACGCCGTGTCCTGCGCTCGCTCGATGATCTCAAGGCCGGCGTCTCCCCGGGTGGCGCGATCAGCGGCGAATTCCGCCTCGGCGTCATGCCCTATCTCTCGGAGGCAGCACTCTCGGCCCCGCTCGATCAACTCCGCAGCCAGTTTCCGCAACTGACACTGCGTATCGTCTCCGGCTGGTCGCCGCAGCTCATCGAGCAGGTCGCGCATAGCCAGCTGGATGCCGCGACCATCTGCCTTGCGGAAGGCACCGAGCCACCGGATAATGTCGTCGGTGACATGCTCGGGATCCACAACGTCATTCTCGTCGCATCGCATTCGCTCGGAGTTCCCAAGGCGCCGAAACTCGATGAGCTCTCCCGCTTCCCCTGGATCATGAACCAGAGCGGCTGCGGCTTTCGCGCCTTCATTCATCATCGCTTCGAGGCAGAACGGCTGCCGTTCGACGTCGCCGTCGAGGCCATGAGCGCCGATTTGCGCATGTCGCTGGTATCGCGCGGCCTCGGGATCGGCGTCCTCACGCCGGCGGCGCTATCGGGCAGCCGCTGGCGTAATTCCATCGAGGTCATCGAGGCGCCGGATTTCAGCCCGCGGGTCGTCAACTGGCTGGTGCATCGCCCACCAGCCGGACGCCTCGCCCGGCCGATCGCGGTTTTCGGCGAAGCGCTGACGGAGGCCTTGAAAGACAGAGCCAGTTTCTGAACTGGTTTCGATCTCAAGCACCCGGCTTGTTGATCATCGCTTCAATGTTGTAGCCATCCGGGTCCAGAATGAAGCAGGCATAGTAATCTGCCGTATATTCCGGCCGGGGGCCGGGAGCGCCATTGTCTTCGGCACCGGCTTCCAAAGCGGCGTGATAAAACGCATCGACCTCGGCCCTGTTGCCGACGCGAAAGGCAACGTGCAGATGCGTCAACGGCGGCTTGCTGCCCGTGTGCTGGATCTCGAACAGGCTGCCGTCGCCAACGTCGAACGCCCAGAACACTCCTTCCTTACCAAAGGACAAGCCGTAACCCAACGGCTCGAAAGCGCGCTCATAGAACGCCTTGCTCTTCTGCAGATCGCTGACTTCGATGGTTAGGGGCACGCAAGCATCTACAGAAATGTCCTTATTAGATTTCTTTTGGGAAATCCTCCCAAAGCTAACCTTCGGTGTTGGAATTTACTCAGCTGAGTATGAGTTTCTACATCTTTTTCAAACTACTGAACCACCCCATTCAGAGGCAATGCGTTACGCTGTCCACGACATCTTTAATGAGCTCATATTGGTAAATTTGATCGAGCACCATGTGCGTCAGACCGCTTCATACGATAAGCCGCGTACCGACGAAATCTACCGTCTTACCGCTCACGGAAAGGAATTTGTGATGTTCGCCAGAGAACTACGAAGATGCAGAGAAAACGAAGTATAGTCTGCCTCTGAGAAATGGCTTCCGCCCCGGGTGGCCAACTATGCGGACAGATAATTCTAATGATCAGTATCGGATGCTCGTGTACCAGTCGCAGCCTTTCTGATTGCTTCCGTTAATTCGTACACAGTCGTCCAAGGAGGTTGCCCTGCCGCGCCCTCCTCAATACGCCGCGCATTCATCTTTCGAGCGCGCTGTTCTGCATCTTTAATCTTGGGCATTAGCGTCTTGCAGTCTGCACGCTTACCATGGCTCGATTTATATTCTCTACAGAGACTCTCAAGGTGTTTTTGTATTGCGTGTCTATCGATGGCTTTGTCGAAATCTTCGTAGTGAAGCACTAGCCACAGCTCAAAACACGGGTTCGTGAAGGCAACCCCAATCTTGTTTGCCTTCAAATTGTCAATTGTTTCCTTCACCTTGTCATGCTCATCTCGATCGAAGACAACCCAGACCTGATCATTCTCTTCGAACGAATTCAGATGCTTGCCCCGTTTGAAATGCTTTCGCCGGAATGCGAGCGCCTTTTCGCCCAAGGTCTTAGGAACACCAGCAGCTCCATTTACCTGCACGGTCACAAGGGCGTTAGGTGTTTCACGATCAATCTGGTTGAAATATCCTGGCTCAGTGTTCTTACCTTCAGAGAAGATTGTAAACTTAATTGCCGGATCGACGGTCGCGGGGCGGCGAGAAAGGTTTCGAGATCTCATTTTGAAATAATCGTACCGTCATCGAGTAGACTTTTGATTGAACTGTCGAGAGGCAGCGCTTGAAACCTACCCTGAAGATAACCTTTCTCGAAGTCGTCTGTAGATCTAAGCCTTACGTCGGACAAAGGTTTGAAAGTCGATTCACCTGCCAATGTCTTTTCTGCAAACCATATTTGATCGCGCCGCACGTATTCGGAGGCAAGGAGATTGGTGTCGTGTATCGTTGCCATGAGCTGCGCGCCTGCTAGATTGTATTTCTTGTCGGAAAACAACCCGAATATCAATCCGCAAGCTTGTGTATGTAGACTAGCGTCCAGTTCATCAATAACGATAAGGCCACCGCGATCCAGCACATGAAAGACTCGTGAAAGCATGACTAATAAACGCCGTGTTCCGGAGCTTTCCCTGTCCAGGTCAAAAAATATAGTTGTACCGTCCACGGCAGTGTGACCAAGCTCCACCAATTCTGACTTTTCGAAATCAGTTGGTAGGGTTTCTGGTGCTTTATCACCGAAGTTCTTCCTGTATATCGACCAGATTGTCTTCGCTACTTCTACCCGAAAATCGTTCGGATCGATTCTTTCTTCTCTTTTTCTATACCCTACGACGCCTGTTCCAATATTACGAAGAAAATTTATAACTCTTTCATCCACAATATCCTTGTCAAATGCACTGGAGGCGCTATATCCGGCTACCGCGATCGAATTTATAGATTCTATATTGGAGAAAAATCTGTATATCGGAGTTAGTTCCTGATGGTCATTTTGTGCGGCAGCTGAAAGAAATAGACTATTTCTGCGGGTCAGCTCTGCGATAACCGCATTCCTTCCTTTCAATTTTCGACCGAAGCGAAAATCCTGCTTCTCGCGCGTGAAGAGGGAAACCTCGCGACCATTTGGATATGAAGTCAGCCATTCTTCTTCAATGCCTTCATTAAAAAATGAAAATCCATAAAAATACCTCACACCATCGACGACAAAATCGACTTCAAAACGCGTTGGGAGTTCTGAGGACATCGGGTCGAGAGCGAATGGGGAACGAGGCAGCTCAGAATCTGGCCTATAGGCTACCTGAGATTCAACCACCATGCCCCTCATCCTCGTAAGAGCGAGTAGAAGATTCGATTTTCCTGATGCATTTGGCCCATATATGAGCGCCGCAGGGAGTACATCAATTCCAGGGAAAGGCGTCGCAATTACGCCTTCTGCATAATCGCGGAGCTTCGCCGCTACCATTGATATTTCTGCTCTCCCTTTGATTGAAAGGTGATTTTCGGCAGAGAATCTGAGCAGCATAGTTGGGAACTCCATGTAACGCATCATGACAATTTATAGGCCAATTTTGCAAATTTCCTACAAATATTTTACTTAGAACGCATGTATGCTGCAGCGGCACCGGTGCTACTATTGCATTTTTAGCACGGAAAAGCGTACCTGATGATCTCGACCGCTTGTCGCGAAAGAGAGACGTGATGTTCACGTCGCATCTTTGTTTTGGCGGCGGATATGGTCCAGATCGCGTTTACGAGATCAAGCTCTGACCACTCCATGGATCGAGTTTCGCCGGGCCGAGCGAGGCAAAGAGCCTGAATCTTGAGCACCGCAACAAGCGAAGACTAGCCATCATAGCCATAAATCGCTCTCATAAGGCCGCCAAGTTGCTTGCGACTCGTGAGCGCTGGATGACTTACCGGTACATGCCGCTGCAAGGCACCTCGCAACGCTGAGGTCGGATCATTTTCAGCTCTTGCGGTTGCGATGGCGAAACGGAAGACCCGCCCTATTGCCGATCGCATGGCAAGCGCGCTTTCGACCCGGCCGCTTTTTTCAATGACGCTCAAGACATCCAAAACGTCCTTCGCCGAAATCTGAGTTATGGGATAAGGCGAAAGCTTCTTTGCGAGCTCCTTCAGCATCCAAGTGTTTTTATCGATGGTGGGCTCAGAGCGCTTATCACGCCGCAGCTTTGCGATGAATTCATCTGCGATCAAGCCAAACGTGTTACCCGCTGCCGCCTTGGCAGCCAGTTGCTCACGCTTCTTTGCCAAAGAGGGATCTAAGCCCTCCGACAATTTTCTCTTCGCTTCGTCTCGTCGAACACGAGCGTCAGCCAACCCGAGGGCCGGATAGGTGCCGAGCGTCAGCGTCCTGCGCTTGCCAAAATAGGCGTAGTCCAGCCGCCACGACTTGCCACCGGCCTTTGAAATATAGAGCCCTTTCCCGTCGGGCAATTTGTACGGCTTATCGGATTTCTTCGCATTTCTGATTTGCACATCGGTGAGTGGCATTGACGGTATCGGTCTCGACGGTAGCGGCGTGATACCGGGGTTTTGTACCGAAAAAAATGCTGGCTGTCACCGTATCTCGCTGCACGTCGCTACACGCACGCGAGGCACCAAACCTATTTATCTACCTGATTTTCTTGAAAATATCGCACTTTGCTGGACACTACCAAACAATGCGACTGAAGGAAGCTGGAGCGGGTGAAGGGAATCGAACCCTCGTATTCAGCTTGGGAAGCTGCTGCTCTACCATTGAGCTACACCCGCCTGACATCCCGAGATGTCCAACAGTTAGCGGCCACTGTCAAGGCCGGACGATAGATGCCTAGAGCCGGAAGTGCTTGGAGAGCTTCAAACCCTGTGCCTGATAGTTCGAGCCGAGGCCGGAGCCGTAGAGGCTGCTTGGCTGCTCCAGCATGTGTTCGTAGATCAGGCGGCCGACGATCTGGCCATCCTCGAGGATGAAAGGCACTTCATGGCTGCGCACTTCGAGCACAGCGCGGCTGCCACGGCCGCCGGCCGGGGCATGGCCGAAGCCCGGATCGAAGAAGCCGGCATAATGGACGCGGAATTCGCCGACCAGCGGATCGAACGGCGTCATCTCGGCGGCATAATGCGGCGGCACATGAACGGCCTCGCGCGAAACGAGGATGTAGAATTCGTCGGGATCGAGGATCAGCTCGGTGCGGCCGCGGCTATAAAGCGGCTCCCAGAAATCGAAGATATCGTGCTGGGCCTTCTTGTCGACATCGACGACGGCCGTGTGGTGTTTGCCGCGATAGCCGATCAGGCCTTCCTTATCGCCGGCAAGATCGATCGACAGCGCGATGCCGCCGCCGGTGATGTTCGGCTTCTTGCTGGCGACCAGCGTCTCGGTCTCGTGCAGTGCCAGCAGTTCCGGCTCGTCAAGCAGAGCCTGGCCGACGCGGAAACGGATCTGCGACAGGCGCGAACCACGGCGAACGACGATCGGAAAGGTGCGTGGGCTGATTTCGAGATAGAGCGGGCCGGAATAGCCGGCCGGGATCTTGTCGAACTCCTGCGCCCGGTCGGTGATGACGCGGGTGAAGATATCGAGGCGGCCTGTCGAACTCTTCGGATTGGCCGAGGCCGACATATCGGCCGGCAAGTCCAGCCGCTCCATCAGCGGCACGATATAGACGCAGCCGGTTTCCAGCACCGCACCTTCGGAGAGATCGACGACATGCAACTTCAGCCAGTCGAGCTTGTCGGCAACCAGATGCGACGGACCGGGCATGAAGCTGGCGCGAACGCGGAAGGCATGGGAACCGAGGCGCAGGTCAAGGCTTGCCGGCTGGATCTGATCAACATCCAGCTCTCTTTCGCTCGTCAGCCGTCCGGCGTCAAAGAGCGCCGCAATGGCGCGATCCGCTAGAATTCCAGTATTGCGAGCCATCATGCCTCTTTCCCCAGCCCATACGCCTGCAAATCCATATTCGACTTGTATGCCTGCGGGCTGATTCAAAACGTTACTGCGACCTTAGCGCATCCAGAGAGACGCGCGGGCAGTATTTGTCGCAGACAAAACCAAACTCAGGGAATTGACGCAAGCGATCAACGGCAGTATTGCAACTTATCCCGTGGTGATTTGGCCGGTCGGCTTGCAGCCACGTTAAACAAGTGGCTAAAAAGACCGGGTTGAAACCGGTCTGCAATTGCGGCCGGTTTTTTTGTTTTGAAAGTGGTGATGGCATGAGCAAGACTTGGCGCCCCGCAACCCAACTCGTTCACGGCGGAACGCTCCGTTCGCAATTTGGCGAAACATCCGAAGCAATCTATCTGACCCAGGGCTTCGTCTATGACACCTCGGAAGCGGCGGAAGCCCGCTTCAAGGGCGAGACGGATGGTTTCATCTACGCCCGCTATGGCAGCCCGACCAACGACATGTTCGAAAAGCGCATGTGCGCGCTGGAAGGCGCTGAAGATGCCCGCGCCACGGCTTCGGGCATGGCCGCTGTCACCGCCGCGATCCTCTGCCAGTTGAAGGCCGGCGACCATATCGTTGCCGCCCGCGCCCTCTTCGGCTCCTGCCGCTGGGTCGTCGAGACGCTCGCGCCGAAATACGGCATC
>BFBZ01001104.1_pt1 | contig 19398 bp, 21 predicted proteins | sample 1888401 | NCBI WGS metagenome assembly BFBZ01 (sample SAMD00112614, study PRJDB3348) | symbiont metagenome | host: Chara braunii | reverse complement strand
GCCACCTCCCCCGCCACCGCTACCGGTGAAGGTGGAATCGCCGCCACCGCCGGAGCCGCCGCCCGCACCGGCAGCGATCGCAGAAACCCACAGAGTGGTGACGCCAGGCGGCACGACGAAAGTGAAACTTGTCGTGAATCGGGCGATGCCCTTGAGGCCGCCGAACAGCTGGTTCATAGCGACGGCCTGCTGACCAGCGGTTGCGTTCGCTACCTGCAAAGGAGCGCCTGTGCATTCGATCAACACGAACGAATTCAGCGCCGCGTTCCACACGACCAGGCACTTTCCGTTGGCAACGATTTCGCCCCCCTGCAGAGCAGCGTGCGCGCCGCCAACGACCGCCTTGACCCCAAGGCCGCTGACGTCGAGCGTCACGGCACCGGTGTTCGTTGCGGCCGCCTTGAACCAAAGAACCATGCCGTCGACCAATGCTTTGATGGCCGGCGTATAGGAAACCGTCTGCGCATTCGCCGCGCCAGCACCAGCCGCATAGATCAGTCCATTGCTTCGAAAGGCATGGATTAGCCTGGCCCAGTCGTCGTTATCGATCGGGAGGCCGGAGGCCTCCACGAGAGCCGCATTGACGAACAACAGTCTGTTGTAGATCTCCGCCATGTTGCGCGTCGCGTTCGCGGGACTGTTGCCGTCGACAGCGCCGGTGATCGGCACATTCCACGGCGATGGCGTGTTGGGCCCGGGTGTAAAGAGCCCGGAGTTGGCGACTCCCGGGATGTGGTTGATCAAGTCCATGATTTCCTTTCAGGCAAAAAAAAGGACTGCCGAGGCAGTCCTTGAGTGAAATGAGTAGTTGGTTCAGGCACACACAGCCCATGCGACGTGCGCCGGCAGATGCTTCTTCATCAAGCAGACCAGCAGGCCCCACTTGATGGGATCGGCAATCATCAAAGGCTCTCCCACGCCACCGGTCCACCCTCCCATCGTGCTGTGGTAGATGACAGGACACATAGGCGGCTGGACGAAGTCCGGATCGTTGAGGGTCAGCGGCTGCCCTACGGCCGAGCCAGCACCATCACTGATCACGCCCCAGCCGCCGACCACGTTGTGGATAGTCGTCTGCAGGGCAGCCGGGCCAATCCCGCGAACGCAAATACCGCCATACACCGTGAGTGGCTGGCCCATGGTGCTGTTCATCCAGCTGTGAACGAAGATGTGCTCAAGCGTCAGGAGCGGGCAATCGAGCGCGATGCGCAACAGCGCCTGCAGCTGCTCCCGGATGCTGATCCCGGTGCTGCGCCGCGCCGCGCACACCTGGGCCTGGCGCCCGGGCAGATCCGTGGGATAGGCTCCCGCAGCGCACTCACCAGGCAGCCCGTATTCGATCTCCCATTCAGAGAGCAGCTCGACGGAATTGCAGGCCAGCGACTCCACGAACAAGTCGCACATCCGCTGCTCCATGTCCGCAAGCAGGCGGCCGAAGGCGCGGTAGAGGGCCGATTTCGTCGTCGTATACAGCTTGCACCAGGCCACGCCTCGCGGTTCCAGCGCGAGCGCCACCTCGGCGAACTGCTCGGGTGTATGGCCGCACAGTGGCGCCTCTGCCGCGACAGGCTGGGCCTCGCACAGAGGTGCGGCTTCTGCGGCGCATGCGACGGTTGCTGCGTCCACGGTCAGCTCCAGGTGATGTTGCCGCGCACGCCGACCTCGAAGAGCGGAGCGAAGGCGCTGAAGACAAGAGGCCCGCTCGGCACCGACATGGCGTGATCGTATTCACCCTGCGCGCCGCTGATCGCCTCGGAGATGTGTGTCAGTGGAATCGTGTTGCCAGGGCCGGCCTCACGGTAGAAAAGGTCGTCCAGCTCGTTCGAGATGTTCTGGCGTACTGCTGGATCGTTGCTCGGGATCTCGTGGATCGTGAAGGGCACAACCTTGAGCGTGGGCGCATAGACATAAAGTGCGGTGCCCTCGGGCGTGAATTGAGCCAGGTGATCGCGCATCTGCTGTACCACCGCCGGTGGCGGCACGATGCCATCGTTGTCCTGGGCGAATACCACTGCGACAGTCCCGTTGCCATAGACAGTCGGCACGACCCACACGCGCGTTACCGCAGCACTGAGCGCTCCGGCCCAACGCTCCCAGTCGCTCGCCGTTCCCGCGCCAGGCGGATTGCGAAGTCGCTGCAGTAGCCGTGCGCGCAGGGCGTCGTCGAGCTCTTCATCGGCACCACCCGCTATCGTCCCGCTGGCCACGACGGCACTTTGTAGGCCAGCGACCGGACTGGTCGACTGCAGCTGGACCAGCGCCGGCGCGTTCCCCAAAGTCCCCGAGGTCAACGCCACAGCAGGCAGCTCGAGATAGCCGGCACCAGATATGAAACCACCGCCAGTCAGCTGGTATTGAACGCCGTCCGATCGCTGAAAAACGGTCCCGGCAACAACCGCACTGCCAGCCACACCCTGCAGGGCGACGCTCCCTTGCGCCGCAGTCGCCGGCAGTCGGTAGATTCCGTAGCTCTCGGCGATCAGTTCCAGGAAGCGCCGCGTAGCCGTCATCGCAAACAGCTGGCGACTCAGGAACACCAGAGCGCTGTAGAGACCATCGGTCAGCGCGGCCCAGACCCGTGCGAACACATTCAGCATCGAAAAGCGCAGACGCGCATCAGCATTCGGGATGAGCGCGTTGATCTCAGCCTCGGCCGTGCTGATGAGCTGGCCGAGCGTCGGTCGGGTGAATGCCATGGATATCCTGTTCGAAGTTCGTTGAATGTCAGGCTGTTGCCAGCACGCTGGCGCAGTCGAGCGCGTCCCAGTCCTGCACTGCCCGCAGGTCCCACGCGTAGCGGAATTTCCACTGCAAGCCGCGGCCATCCGGCTTGAAGATCTGCACTGTCAGCGCCAAGACGTTCTTACAACCACCGACAGCGGCCGCAGTGGCAGTCACTTTCTTGGCCACGCGGTCCTCGATCAGCCATGCCAGCGCCTCGAGTGCGTACTCCTCCGCCAGGTGCATCACCTCGGGAAGGTTGCGCGCGCGCTCGAGCAGCCAGAGCCGCGAGCCGATGCGCTGCCCTTCCATCGCGTCGGCCCACCACCCACGCGGATCAGTTCCGTCTGGCAGCACGTCGTCCTCATTGGCTCGCCGGTCGGTGAACAAGCTGATGAAGACTGCAGTCGACAGTTCGTTGACCGCGACAAGATCGCCGCACGCAATGCGCACGTCTGCACAGGCTTCGGGCCCGCAGCCGTAGAAGAGTTCTGCATCCATCAGATAGGTTCCGCTGTTGTGCCAGCTCCAACGGAGCCGCCGGGATGCCGGTGGTGCAAAGCGCTGATCGCGGCACCGTCGCTGTCGGCCACCATGTCCTCGGTGGCCTTCGCATTGCCGATGMCCTGCMCGMCCCCGCTGGCAGGCTCCATGACGATGTCTCCGTTCGGATTCATGCCAATGCTGCTACCGCCGTAGGCGGCCGTCAGGTAGCCGTTCACGCGGAACTGGGTGCTAGCCGGTGTCACCTCGATGTCGCCATTGGCCAGCATCTTGAAGGTGCTGCCGGCCGTGTCGGTGATCACCACCTGTCCCGTCTTGTCGAGCAGGATGGTCTGCCCCTGCTGGGCCCGGACCTCGACCTCGCCGTCCTTGTTGAAGAACAGCCGCTGCCCATGCTGAGTCGCCTCGAGCGTGATCTGGCCGTCTTGATCGAAGAGATGGTTCTGCCCGTGCACGCTGTACTGCTGGGTCTCGCCCGGCTTCAAGCCGGCAGGGCGATGTGCCTTGTCGAACCACCCAAGGACGATCCCATGGTCACTCTCGCCGTTTGGGAACACAGCGAGACCCTCGGGTACCGACGCCGGCGGGTGCGCCGTGAAGCCGTACGTCTCGAGCACCTCCACGTCGTTGTGCAGGTCGCCGGCCAGGCTCTCCATCTGCACCTGGACACTCGGCGTATCCGTGTCGGTCGTGAGGCGAAGCACACGGCGCACAAGACCAAAAATGCGATCTGCAGACATCAGCGCCCCCTGCTCACGCCGCTGAGCTGCCGCGAGCCGCTGGTGCCCCCGCCCTGCCCCGCTTCGACCTTCGGGATCTCCTTCAGGACGTCGTACGCCTCGGGGCTGTACAGCGTCATGATGCAGACGGTGCCGCCGCTCAGGTCTAGCGTGTATTCGATGTTGCTGACCAGCATGTCCTCGTCCTCATTCGACCGGCGAGATTTCAGGTTCGTGAGCGTGTTGATCTCCCAGATGCTGCCGTCGCTCTGGCGCCAGCCCTGCACCTGGACGACGAACTTCCTGCTCCTGGCCTCACGGGTACCCGCTTCCCATTGCGCGCGATCGAGGCACCGTTTTGCGTCGGCCTGGTCCTCAGCGTTGATGATGAGCGGGCGGTAGCGCTGGATCGACTTGCTGCCGACCGTCACGGTCGAGCCTGCGGCCGCGGCGCCGCCACGCTTGACAGTGGCCACCGGCTTCACCGAAGCGGCCCCGCTCAGCACCGCGGCACCGCCGCCACCAGTCGCGCCGTGCGCCTGCCCCTTCACAGTGATCTCGGAATAGAGGTTCGCGAAGCTCCGTTCGGACTGAATCGGTGCCTTCAGGTTGCGCCCCAGGGCCAGCTTGTCGGTGGCCCGCCCGTTCAGCCCCGCGCGCGTGACGACCAGGCCGCCCTTGCGATCGCTGATCAACAGCACTCCCTGAATCTTGGCGAGCTTCTCAAGCAGCTTGTGCACCGTCTCGCCGCTGTTGCTGCCCTTTCTGGGCAGCCTGCCGCCACCCTTGCCGGCCTTCGCCGCCGGCGCCTTGTGCTTGCCCGGCTTCTTTGCGACATAGCCACCGCCCGACGTTTCCACTTGCGTCAGCAGCTCGATGTTGTAGGGCTTGAGCAGCTCGGCCGCGATGTACTCGAACGTCAGCCCGGTCCATTCGGTGCTCGGCGCGCTGCAGTCGACCAGGTCACCGGTCCTGTCCCGACCCTCGACCCGGAAGGTGTGCTCTTCGGTCCCCTCGACCTCGCCCACAAAATCGATGTAGCCGGTGATCATCACGTCCTGGCCGATCCTGACCGTGCAGGCCTCTCCAGGTGCGATCGCGAACTCCACATCCTGGTCGGGCCATTTCTCGGTGACCTCGAGGGAGAACGTGCCGGCGAGCTGCTCGATGCCCTGGGTGATGCGCACACCCTTCCAGCCCTCGTAGCGCACACCGTCGACCTCGAGGCTGACGCGGTTGTCGGCGTCGATCGGGCTCAAGCGCTCGGCGATCATTCAGTCACCTCGTGCAGGAGCTCGATCGCGGCGCGCGGCTGGATGAACAGCGGATTCGGGATCTCGTTGCGCTCATTGATCACGTCGTCCGTCAGCAGTCCGTAGTGACGATAAGCCAGCACCAGGGAAGGCATGAAGCCATTCCAACCGTTGCCATCGCAGCACGTGGTGATGAAGGTGCGCGCGAGGTGCTCGCCGATGGCCGTCATGTGCTGCACAGCCGCTGTGCGCAACGCGACCAGCAGCTGCTGCGTGGTCTGGTACATCTGCAGGCTGGAGAGCTCCAGCAGCTCGCTGGTGAAAGACTGCGTGATCGCCGTGCGCTGCGTCTGCATCTCGTTATGCGTGATCAGTTGGGGCGTGCTGCGAAGGACCGTGCTGTCGGCCGCGAAGCGCGTGCTCGAGCTGGCGAAGTCCACGCTGAGCTCCGCCGTCCTGACCAAGCTCGCGACCTGCACCAGATGCGTGAAGGCGACGCTGTTCGCGCGCTGCGCGGTGCGTCCCTTCGTCGCGATGCCGGGGGTCTGGGGCCGCAGGAACTGGTGGAACGCTTCCGGCTGGCTGACGTCCCGCATGATCGCCACGACCTGCTGGGCCAACACCAGAGGCTGCGCGTAAATGCCTACCGAGGCGAGGTTGAGCTCGGCGACCTGAGCCGCCAGGCTCTGCGGCCTGCGCCACTGCGACAGCACGCCCAGGAACTGCCCGACCATGTCGACCGCATCGGCCAGGACAAACCCGGGCAGGTCCTCAACGCCGAATGCCATCGAGAATTCGTCGGCCAGCGCGGTGTAGCTGTCGTCAGCCGCGGCCAGTACAGTGCCGCCGGTGTCATCGACGGCATCGGCGCGGAACTCGAGCTCGCCGGCCTCGACGAAGTCCATTGACAGCGAGATGAAGCCACCGAGCTCGCTGCTCGTCTGCTTGACACCCATCGTCGTGATGTGCCCGCGCAGGCTGCCGTAGTACGGATGGACCAGCGTGCCCACGCCGCCCTGCTCCACCGCGTCGACCAGCGCGTCGCGCTGCGGCCACGGGTTGAAGTTGTTCTGCGCACCGGCGCAAATCCAGCCGTCGATGCGGAACTTGCGCGTCTTGCGCCCGAGATCCTCGACATAGGGCTTATCGCGCTGCACGAACTCGTGAATTGCGACGTTGCGGCCGAACTCAACCTCGTCGCCGGCCACCTCGAAGGGCACGCCGCGCCACGAGGCCGGCCGAAGATTCTGGCGCCAAGTATTCGTTGTCATTGCGTTGCAAACATGCTGCCGGAGCGCGCGTCAATATTGAAGTTGGGGTTGCGGGATTCCACGCGCGTTACTTCCGGCTTTCCCTCCGATGTCACGCGGACGTCCAGCCGCCCGCTCACGTCGACCTTTTGCGTTGGAATGCTGATCGCCGGTGAGCCCGCGCCGAAGCGCGTGCCGGCACCCGGCCCCGCGCCGCTGCCCGAGTTCGAGCCTGCGGCAGAGTTGGTCGACGCATCCGTTGCGGCCGCTGCAGCGGCCGCGGTCTGCACAGGCAGCGCGTTGTCCAGGCGGCGCACATCTGCCGTCTGTGCCTGCTGATCGCGGTACATCTTGGCGGTGCTGGAATCGAACTTGAATTCCTTGCCCATGGCCCAGTCCATCACAGAGCCGAACAGCTTCACCGCATCGATTGCGAGCGTGATCGGCGTCAGCAGCAGCTTGAAGGCGCCGGCGATCATCTCGCCAGCGCTCTGCCCAGCCAGGCCCCACGCGGCGAAGCTCTCTTTCGTCTTGTCGACGGGCGCAAACAACTGGACGATCCAGTCGATCGCGCCGCCGATCAGGCCGCCCATGGCGCTGAAGGCCGAACCGACGACCGAAGCCACTCCCGACAAGGGCGAGAGCGCGTCGGCGACCGGCGCGATCGCGCGCGTGAAGCCCTCCCACACGCCGGCGAAGAAGGCCTTGATGCCATCCCATTTTTGGTAGATCAAGTAGCCGAGTGCAGCCACGGCCACGACGGCGGCGACGACCACGGTGATCGGCGCCAGGGCCAACGCCCACGAGGCCGCGGCAGACAGGCCGAACGACCTCAGCCCAATCTGAAACAGCTGCAGGCTGCGCAGCGCGGGCCCGAAGTTCATCGCGATGAAGCTCGCCGTTGCGGTCACTGCGCTGATCGACATACGCCCCAAGGCGAGCGCGATGCCGCCGGCACTGAGGATAAAAGGAGACGCGATCGCAATCAGGCCGCCAAACACCAGGTTGTCCCAGCCCACCAGGCCGGCCACCTTGTTGAGGATCTTGAAGAGCCCGCTGGTCTTGTCGGCCATCCGGTCCATGTCGTCCATGAACGGCTTCAGGTTCTGGCTCAACACGTCGGCCAGGGCCTTGACGCCCGGCATCATGGCGCTGCGATTCGCCTTCATGCGCGCCTCCATGATGTTCGAGAACTGCTCGAACACGGGCAGCATCTGCACGCCGAAGGCCAGCTTGAGGCCATTCATGGCGCTCTTCGAACGCTGGTAGGCCTCGTCCGCAGAATCGCCGATCGCGGCCATCTCGTCGGTCATCAACATGCCCGAGGAGCGCATCTTCTTCGCCAGGTCGTCGTACTCGGTGCCAATGGTCTCGAAGATCGGGATGAGCGTCGCACCCGTCTTGCCAGCGAGCGCGCGGAATTTCTCGATCTTCAGCATCTCATCGGCCTCGGTCGTGCTCTTGCTCGACACCAGGCCCATGGTCTTCATCAGGTCGAGGGGCTTCATCTCCTGCGCACGCGCAGCAGTCAACCCGAAAGCGCGGAGATCCTCGTCGAGCTTCTGTAGTTTCTTCCCGCCCTCGCTCTGGGCCGTCTGGATGTTGAGCTTGAATTTAAGGAAGGCGCCGCCCACCTCCTCCACGCTCGCACCGGCGTCTTTCGCGATCTTCTCGAAGACCTGGAACTCCTCCGCATTGAGGCGCAGTCGGCCACCAAGATCGTGAATCCGCCCGGCTTTTTCAGCCGTCTCTGCAACAGCATCGAAGCCGGACTTGATCGCGGCGATACCTCCGATCGCCAGGCCCGCGCCGCCGGCGATACCCAGAGCGGCCATCTGTCCGCGCAGCGTGCCAAGGTGGGCCTGCAGGCGGCCGAACGATGTCGACCCGAGGCCACCCGCGAGCCTATTTTTAAGCGAATCCGCGGCCGAGCTGAGGCCCTTGAAGCGCTGCTGCAGCGCTTGGAACGCTGGCGCCGAGCTGTCCTGCGCATTGAGGACAACTCTGGCTTCTTGGGTGACTGCCATGTGGTTTTACCTGCCTGTTTTTGCGGCCTCAGCCGCGATGCGCTCTGCATCCGAAATGACTTCGGACACCTCAATCCAAAAGGCGAGGCGCTCGACGGTCATCTCTTCGATCTCTGAAGGTTGGACTCCGCGCGCCAGTAGCGCCGCGGCGGAGTCCCTTACCTGTTTGGGCCGACGAAGATCTCGGTGATGCCCGCGACGGCCGGTTCGAAGGCCCGGAAATCCAGCGCGTCGATCTCTTCACGCGGCATGCCGCTGTGCTGAAGCACCTGCGCCGCGAATTCGACGCGCTGAGCGTTGATGTCGGCTGTGATCTTTGCGATCAGAGCCCTGACAGGCTTGATCGGCGGCACCTTGAAGCCGGCCTCTTCGAACGGCACCATCAGCGGCTGGAGCTCGTTCGCGTAATCCAGCGCATCGGGCGTCGTGAGCTTTGCAGCCTCGAACTGGTTGAGGCCAGCGCACAGCTCTGTCAGCACGTGTGCAGCAAGAAGGGTGTTGCCCATCGGCACCTTGCGCATCATCCCCACAGTGAGGACCGTGGGCAGGGGCAGCTCGGTGAACTCGACGTCGACGCCATCGCGCCGCGACTTGAAGGGAGCCTTGAGTGTGTAAATGGTCTTCATGGTGTTCAGCACTCAGTAGACGACCGCGGCGTCGCCCTTGAAGGCCAGCTTCACCTTGCCTTCGGAATCCTTTATCTCGAGGCCTGCCGACAGCTGGGCGTTCGTGGACAGATAGCTGACCCCCTCGACGGTCAGGAACATCAGATCGCCACATTTGCCGCGATAGTTGTCGGGGTTGAAGTCGACCGTGAGCGGGTACTCGAATTCGATCTCCGCAGGTTCGACGGTCGTGGTGCCGAACCAGCGTCCGTTGTTGTCGGTCACGCCGTCGGAGGCAACATCGCCGCCCAGCTTGATCAGGGCGGTCTTGTTGACGGGGGTGTGGTTGATGCCGTTGAAAACAACGGTCGCCACGCGGATAGTCTGCGATGCGCAAGCCATGTTGAATGCTCCTTCGTGTGGGGGAATGACTGCGATCAGCAGACGATGTAGGACAGCTTGCCGGCCTTGACCGTCAGGATGTTCACGAGGTCCGGCATGGCCTGGAACTTGATCGTGTTGCAGTCCTCGATGCTTCGCTCGACCACGAGCGTGGCCTTGAACTGGTCGAAGTTCTCGACGATGCCCAGCGGAACCCATACGCTCTTGCACAGCGCGATGATCGAGCCCTTGATCATCTTGGGCGTGGCCACATCCGGCGGCAAGCCGTTGGTGCCGTCGTCGGCCAGGCGGTTGCGCGGATAGGTCGTGTCGAGCATCGCGCGCACGCTCCAGCGCAGGTAGCTCTTGGCGAGCTGGGTCTCGACGCGGCGCTCGGCATCCGTGGGCACACCGCTGTCCGTTGTGATGCGTTCGGTGATCGCGGTTTCCAGCATCACCTGGTCGGCGTCGTTGCACTTGTACGTGGCGTTGCCGGTGTTCAGGATGAAGCGGTTTCGCACGTTCCACATGAAGCGAGTCGCCACGGGTGCGGGCTTCAGGCAGTTCAGCACGACCAACTGGTGCGGGTTGTTCGCCACCGCGCTCGCAAGCGCCGCACTGATCGCCGCATAGACGGCCGCGAACTGCCAGGCGCTGGACATCAGGCCGCCGTACTGGATCCCGTTGATGACCTGGCCGGGCTCGACCGCCATCGTCGTGCGGTATTCGCTGTTGCGCGACGCCATGAAGGTCCCGATCTGGGCCTCGCTGCCCCGATAGGCGCCATAGATGAGGAAGTCGTCCTGGCCATTGCCGAGACTGGTAGGGCCCGGCAGAGGAGCCCAGCGGTCCTGGGCTTCCGCCAGGATCAATGCCGCGTTCGTGGTGTCGTTGTACGGCACAACCACATGCGTCATGTACATGGTCGACGCGCTGGCGATGCCGGCAGCGATGCTGGGGTTTTGCGCACCAGGCGTGGCGCTCACGAACGTGACGAAGGCGCCCGAAGGGCTGGCGTCCCCCGCGTTGTATTGCGCAACGATCTGGACGTCGTTGAGCAACTCGCCCTTGTTCTTCGCTGTGAGGGTGAGAACTGCGGCTACGGCGCTCGCGGTAAAGAGCGCTGCGTTGTCGGCATTGATGACGGCGGCCAAGGCCGCGGCGACGGTTGCAGCGGTGGCGCCCACGGCCACCGCAACGCGGTATTCGAGGTCGCCGACGTAGATCCGCTCGACGCCGGCCTGCGCGGCGGCCGCGGTGTAGGCCGTCGCATAGTCGGCTGTCACCACGCGAGCCACGGCCGCGGCATCGTCGTATTGCGGACAGAACCAAACCTCGTTGATGCTGTTCGTCTTGAACAGATCGCGCGCCATGTGCGACAGGATCGAGCCCGGGCCGAAGAGCTGGCTCGCCTGGGCGGCGCTGTTGACCTGAACAGGAATGTTCGGTTGTGCGGTCGAGCCCAGCGGATACGGACCCGTCTTGATCTTGTCCATCTGTCCATAGACGAAGATCTTGTAGGGCTTGCCGGCCTGCGTGGTGCGCGCGCCAGTACCGTCGAACTCGACGTACGTGCCGGGCACACCGACCGTGCTCGGGATTTGCTGGAAAGTGATGGACATGGGGCCTTCCTTGGCTCAAAGCCCACAGAAGCGCGGGCGGGTGGAAATAAAAAGGCCCGCACATCGGCGGGCCACGGGAACGGGGTTGGAGGAGATCAGGCAGCGGAAGCCGAAGAACCCTTACCAGAACGGCCAGACCGGGACTCCGCCGCAGGCGTGTCCGACAGCGCGCCCTGCGGCGCGTCGACAGCGGTAGATGCAGGGGCCGCAGCGTCGGCTACGCCGGTCACGGCTTCGGCCTCGATCTGCGTAATCGAGATGTCGCCCGTGCGCTCGGCGTAGTGATCCGGCGGCAGCAGGATCTCGCGCTTGACGCCGTCCTCGGGCATCGGATCGCCGGTCAATGCGTCGTTGACGCCAGGGCGAAGGGCTTTCAGCAGGTACATGAGATTTCCTTGGAGTGGACGAAAGGTCAGCCCTTGCGGGTAGGCCAGGCCGGATTGGCTGGGCGCGGTGCAGACGTCTGCACGCGCGGTGCTGGCGCCGGCGCAGGCGTGTTGAATGTGGGCAAGCCGAAGCGGCGCAACGGCACATTGACCAGCTGGCGAACAGCGGTGCAGGTGGAACAGGCCATGGGTTTCTTTCAGCAGGCGCCTTGCGGCGGTTGGGGGGGGGAAGCGGGGACGTGAATGCCCAGACCCTCGACACCGCAGACTCGGTGCCGCTGCTCGCCCAGCACCTTCTCCAGCGGGCAGGTATCCACCTCGGGTTCGGGATAGCAGGCGCGGTAGATCAACTTGAACTCGATCTGCGCGAACACATAGGGCACATCGCCCTCGGCGCTGCGGGCGATATCGGTGTTGACCTCGGAGATCTCGTCGGTCGTGATCCGCTGGCCTTCGACGTCAACGGAGGTGTTGCTGAACTGGCTGAACACGATGGACTCGATCACCTCGCAACATTCGTCGAGCTCGCGATCGGCCGACGCCGTCTGCCCGGGATGCGCAGGCAATCCGTCGACATGACGCCAGGGCTGGTGCATGTCCGGCGTGCGGGCCACGCGGATCTCGATCAGAAGAGAAAGCTCCTGCTCGAGCAGCTGCTGGCCCAGCGTGTTGCGCGTGCGCTCGCCGTCCGTGTAGACACACACATTCGGAAAGTGATCCTCGTCAGTGAAAGGCGTCGAGCGGCACACGAAGATGGCATCCGCCCAGGCACCTCGCCGCACCAGCTCTCGGGCCATGTGCTCGCGGATGAGCGTGCGCGGATGCGTCATGTGCGGTCCCTCAGGTGCGCCGCGTGCCGGGCGTCGACGGCCAGCAACAAGACGTCAAAGGATGCATCGAGCTTCTCTTCCGCCACCTTCACCTCGTAGACGACGTTCCGTCGAGTGACCAGGTCGCCCTGCAACGGCTTGCGCTGAAGCACACCGCGGCGGATGTTGCACATGGGCTGCCGACTGGAGATCGGCACCTGCCCACCCATGCTGATGTCGGTCGCAGCCATCGTGAACTTCGCGCAGATGTCGACAAGCTGGCCTTCGCGGTACTGGTAGCGGATCGGCTCGCCGAACTCGGCCTCGATGACGGCGGCCGCCTCCTGCTTCAGTTGTTCCCAGCTCATGACTGACTCGCGAGCACGGTGACGAAGCCGCGGGCCAGCGTGCACATGCTGCCGCTCGGCAGCTTCCCCACGACCTCGAAGGTGTAACGCCGCACTCCGGCCGAGAGCTTGAGTGTTTCGGTGCGCGGCAGATCGAATGCGGCGACCGCCGCGCTGGTGCCCGCCGGCGTGAAAACGCCAGCCACCGACAGCACCGCCAGCGGCGCGCTCCCGTTGCCGACCAGTCCGCAGTCGGCAACAGGATTCCATACGCTGAGCAGCACTTCGGTCGCGGCCACAGGCCAGCAGACGCCCGCGCCGACGAATTGCAACGCGCGGCCATCGGCCGCGAGGTAGTCGTCGCCCTGCACCAGCTCGAGGTGCAGGTTTCGCAGGAAGCTGTCGCTCATGGCCGGCGCTTACTCTGCGGCCTCGTCGTCATCGCCGACGCGTACAGCGAACCGCGCGCCGATCAGCGAATCGAGTTCCTCGGCGGAAGCGTCGAACTCCTCGCCGGGCGGGATCTCGACGACCTTGCCGCCGCGCTCGAGCTGGACGACGCCGAGGGCCTTAGCTCGCAACGTCTTCTTCGCCCGGGCAGTGCCGCTGCGGCCGCGGCCGGGCTCTTTGCCACTCGCAGCAGCACCTACAGCCGCGGCCGCACCTGTATCGAGCCCGCTGCCGGTAGCGGTGTTGCCCTCGCCTTCGCCGGCGGTCGAAGTGGTGTTGGTGGTATCGGTCATGGCTTAGAGAACCTTTGCGCGGAAAGTGGCGTTCACGACGCGCGGCACCAGCAGCGGAGCCGACTGCGTCATCGTGTAGATGACGCTCGGGTCATCCTGCTTCCACATCTTCGGGAAGTACTTCACCGGCGCCAGACTGTCGTGGTCCTGGATGGCGCCGAAGGCCTGCACACCACGCAGCGTCTGCTTGGCCACGAGCTGCACCTCGTCTGGCGGGATGTAGAACTGCGTGACGCCGGCGGCATCGGTGTAAGTGGCGTTGTAGGTCCACAGACGGAACTGACCGAACACGCCGCGGTAGACCTTTTGATCGTTGTCCTGCACGCCCGGCAGCAGGCTCGGCAGCTGGCCACCGATCGGCTGGACGTTCTTGTAGAGGTCCTTGAACTCGGGGTTCTGGGACAGCGGGGCCCAGACGTTCGCGCCCAGCAGCACGTCCGTGATGGTGCCGCCCTGGTTCTGCGCCACGGTGCCAGCCCAGGTGTCCAGGTTGCTGACGGGCTTGCCCGTGGTGGCGCTCCACAGGTTCGCGCCAGCCAGGACGACGCTGTTGCCAGCGTTGCGCTGGAAGTCGACACGCACCAGCGGATAGTCGTCGCCAGCGACGTCGACATACCCGTAGACCAGCGCCTGCGCCGCCATCCATTCGAGGCGGTTGTCGATGATGTCGACCTGCTCCTGCAGGTCCGCGGCGAGCTGCAGGTCGCGGCGCTGCGCGAGCGACAGCGAACCACCGATGCGCTCGCCCGGAAGGCGCGTCGTGACGTTGCACGGCGTGAGCGGCATCTTCGGCTTCACGTAGGCCGGCGAGAAGCTCTCGGTCGAGAAACCGCGACGACGAATCGGACGGCCTTCGACGCACGGAGAGACGAACGGCGCAAGCCGGCGTGCACCACTGAGACGATCGAAGCTGATCGCGGCCGTGTCGAAGGTCTGCACCTCCGGGAAGAAGGTGTTCGTGAGGAAGGTCGTCGGCTTGTAAGTCTGGTCGATGACTTCCAGCAACTCCAGGGTGGAATAGATGTCCATGGCTCAATCCAAAGTGAATGGCCTGCTGTTCAGCGGGCCGGGAAACAAAAAAGCCCGCTCTCTGGCGGGCCCCGCGCTCGACTGGCGAGCGATGGCGTTGGAGAAACGCGCCTTACAGCACGCGGCGCAGTTCGATCTTCTGAGGGCCGAGTGCGGCCTTCGCTGCGACGATCTGCGGGGCCGTAAGCGCCACGCCCGCCAGCTTCACGCGGTCCTGGGCGAACTCGCCCTGGTTGTAGAACTGCAGCTGGTTGCCCGTTGCCGCGTGGGCAGTCGCCTCTGCGGCCGTCAGCGAGAACGGCATGATGTACTTGGCATTCGCCGGATCAGCGACCAGGCTCACCGTGTTGGTGGCGTCAACGCCGAGCAGGTCGCCGCGTGCATACGCGACGCCGCCCGTCAGCAGTGCCTCGGTGGTTTGCACATGGTCGCCGACGATCAGGTCGTCGGGGGTGAACACGTCGCGGGTCACGCCCGCGGCATTGCAGCAAGATTGCATGGTGATACTCCTAAGGTAGTGGCAGTGATGAAATCAGCGCAGATCAGGCCCGGCGCTGCACCTGCTGGGCGCCGGCGATGCGTTGCGCGAGCGACGGCTTTTCACCGCCGCCGCCGCCCTGGCCGGATGCATCGGGACGCACGAGTTGGACGTTGCCCATCTGCTCGAGTGCAGTTGCCGCAGCGGACGCTGCAGGGTCGATTGCAGGCACGGTCGCCAGCAGTTTCGTGGCCACTTCGGCAGCCATGTCGGTGCCAAGGGCGAACTCGCGTGCGGTGGCTTCGCGGCCCTTCGCCGCATCGCAGCCGAGGATTGCACCGACCCGGGTGCGCTCTGCAGTGGCACCTTCCCGCAGACCAGCTGCGTGCCCTTCAGCACGGCCAGCCTCGCGTGCCTGCGCTAGCTGTTCGGGGGTGATCTCGCCAGCATTGGGCGAGGCGTTGCCGTCTTTCGACATGGATTTGCCTTTCGAGAATCCGCCTTGTTTGGCGAGGGTTGCAGAAAATGCGCTGAGCGTTTCGTCGAACGACATGACCTGGTCGGCCAGCCCGATTTCGACGGCGTCTCTGCCGCGGTACAGCTGGGCTTCCGTGGAAAGCACCTGCGCTGTGGGGATGCTCCGATTGCCGGCGACTGCCTCGGCAAACTGGGAGCGAAGTTCGTCGATGTCCGCCTGGAAGGCGTTGCGCACGGCCTCCGGCAGCGCCTCGTAGGGATTGCCGTCGACCTTGTGGGCGCCGGCGTACAGCAGCGTGACCTTGATGCCTTCCTGGTCGAGTGCCCCGCTGTAGTCGGCATGGGCCATCAGCACACCAATGCTGCCAACCTCAGCGGTATCGGACAGAATCAGGCGGTCGGCGGCGCTGCCCAGCCAGTAGGCCGCGCTCGCCGCCATCTCGTTCGCGTGAGTCCAGACCGGCTTCGATGCGCCGCTGATCATGCGCGCGAGATCTCGCACACCCGCGACCTCGCCGCCCGGGCTGTCGACATCGAGCAAGATGCCCTTCACGCGGGAGCTGGAAAGCGCGCTTTCGATCTGCGCCTGGATACCGTCGTAACCCATGCAGCCCGAGCTGGTGCCGATGTAGCCGCTCTTGTGCATAAGCGAGCCCTGCACCGGAATAATCGCCACACCGTCGACGACGGGATAGCTCTGGTCAGTGATGTCGGCGCCACTCCACGGATCGCGGGCCCGCGGCAGATACGACTCGCACAGCGCAGCCATCGCCTTCGGGTCGAGGGCATCACCCTTCGCGTCGACCAGTCCCGCGAAATTGAGCCGGCCGCCGATGGCCGAGAAGAGGATTCGGGCGTAGCCCGGCTCCAGCAGCAGCGGGCGATTCAGCGCGCGAGCCGCGACGTGGGCATATTTCATGGTCATTCCTGTTGTGCTGCAGCGGCGTCGTCGGCTGCGTTCTGCTCGGGCGTGCGAGCTGTGGTCGGCGCGCCGCCGAGGTACTCAGGAAGCGGCAGGCCGCGCTCTTCGAACATTTCGCGCGTCCGCACGTGGCCGTCGAGCAGCCGCTCGAGGTCGTTGCCGCTCTCGGCGAGGATGTCGTCCAGCGCCACCTGGTGCGTGGCCAGGCCGACCTCGTTCGCCTTGGCCTGCTTGAATTCGTCCAGCACGATCTTGCCGGCACCGATCCAACTGCAGCTGGTGAGCCACGCGAAGATCTGGCCCATGGCGGTGCTGTTGTCGGGCCAGTACTTGACGCCTGGCGGCGGCGCGATGGTGGCGCGCACGATGGCCTCGTCGAACCACAGGCGAAACATCAGTGTGGCAGCCCTGTCCGCGATCGCGGCGCGCTTGGCCAGAACGTATTGCCAGGCGATCTGCATGGCGGCACGGGCACTGCTGTAGCTGGTTTTGCTGAAGTCGCCGCTGGCCTCTTCGAAGCTCATGCCCCAGCCGCGGGCATTCTGCCGCATGAGGCCTTCCTTGAACTGCTCGTGGTTGCTCGCCTGGTTGTGCGGCTGCAGCACGCCGATCTCGTCGTCGGGATAGAGCGTTGGCAGCTTCACGCCGTTGATGTTCACGCCCGCATTGCCGTAGAAGGCTTCCTGTGCGGCCATGCACATCTGGGTGAACTTCATCATCCCCTCTTCGTCGTCGGCGCCCATGATTTCTTTGGCGCGCTGGCGACCGAGGGGCGTCTTGATGTACATGGCGAAGGCCGTCGACAGCTGCGAAAGCTGCAGCTCCAGGTCCTCCTGCATGTCCATCATCTTCAGCTTCTGCAGCGTGCTCGCCATCGCGCTGAAGCCACGGGTCTGGTCAGCCTGCTCGACCTCGAACAGGTGAATGACCTGCCGCCACCCGAACTCGTTCACCTTGGTGACGCGGTCCCACTGGCCGACAGCCGTCGAGGCGAGGTAGCCGTAGTCCTGCTGGTGCTTCGTGCGGATGTGGTACGCGACCGCGGCGCCCCAGGCATCGAGCTCGACGCCGGCGCGTACCCGGTTGCCGTTGGGCAGCACCTCTTCCTGGTTGTTGAGCAGACCCTGCACGCCAGGCGTCGATACGCGCTCCGGCTCGACCGTAGTGAAGCAGGTGGCATAACCCGAGGGCGACGGCCGCCATTGCCGGACAAGGAAGCCCTCGCCCTGCACCATCTCCGTCCCCGACATCTCGCGCACGAACTGGCTGAAGGTGCGCTTGCGCTGCGCATCGATCCAGCAGTCAGGATCGTCCGCCCACGCGTGGAAAGCCACCTCGACCTGGCTGGCCCACGCGGCAGCGACCTTCGCGGTGATGCCCAGCAGCTTGTAGGCCGGCTGCAGCTGCAACTTGTAGCTGGCGCCGACGATGCGGTCTTTCTGGTTCTGGACCGCACCACGGGCGTAGCCGTTGTTGCGCACCAGGTCCTTGGCGCGCCCCTCTGCCCGCGCCTTCTCCGGCAACATCGCGCGGTCGGCGCTCTGCAGCGGCGGCTGCCAGCGACCGAGCTCGCGGCTCAGGCTGTCGCTGGCCTTGTAGCTGGCTGCGCTGGGCATGGGTCTGCCCTCGGCGTCCAGGATCCGGATGCCGCTTTGCGTGTCGAGCATGGCGATCTCAGCAGCCGCAACCGCGCCGACGCGAGCCACAGCCGAAGGAAACCGACAGCGGGCCGCCACCGCCCAGGCCCAATAGGGCCGATGCCGCCTCGTTCGGGCAGGCAATGTTCAGGCGCCGGATGTGGTCCAACAGGTGCGGCATCGACTTCGGTTGGTACTTGACGCGCTCTTCACCGAACTGGACTTCGACGACCTCGCGGCCGCCCTGCAGCGCGAGGTAGGCATTCACGGCGGCGCACAGCATGTCGGCGCATGTCGGCATTACGCACGGCGACGCCGAGGGCGCGGCCGCAGCCTGATCACAGGGATTGCAGTTCGTCATGGTCTTTCGTCGTTACTCGCCGTTGACGCGCCGGCCGCGGTCCCGCAGCCATTGCAGATATTTCTCGTTGCCGGATGCGGCGACGGTGTTCTTCTCCGCCATCCGTTGCCCAAGTGCGCGCCCTGCCCACTCGGGGGGCTTTGCCCAGTTGATCTTTTCACCGCCCACCAGCGTGTAGGCGACGCGGTTGTAGCCGCACAAGTCGAAGGCTTCGTTGTTGTCGCCCTTGCGCTTCTTCACCCAGCCTGTCGCGGTCCGCGTCTCCGCCGTCAGCTCGCGGAAGAACCACTCCCCAACCCAATCCGGCAAGTTGATCGAATTCGGTCCCGGCTCTTCGCGCGCCAAGCTCGCCGCCACTTCATCCTTGAAGATGTTCGGGTTGATGATGTACAGCGGTACCCTGATCCGGTCGTCGCCTGGCTTGCCCTTCGCGATCCGTTGCGCGGTGCGCGAGCTCGCCCCCTTGATGAGGGCGAACCGGTCAGCACGCGACTGGCGCTTTAGCCGCAGCGCGTACGCATATGCGTTGTTCGTTGCCTGGTCCTGGCCACCGGAGTCGCAGACGATCATCCTGCTCTGGACCTTGATGTCCTCGTGGCCCGCCACCGAATACTCGTCGTCCATCAGCTTGTCCAGGGCGGCCCAGTCCTCGGCATGCGTGAAGGGCGAGATCTTCAAGCGCTCACCGCCCTCGCCGATCCGATCGCTTGAGGTCAAGTTGAAGCGGTCGATGATCCAGCACTGCCCATCGACACCCCACGCGTGCACCTGCACCACGAACCGATGCTTCTGCACGTCTACCGCCGTCGTGACGAAGCGAGCCTCGACGGGAACATGGCGCTGCGGCGCGTAGTTGTCGGCCCGTTGCTTGAGCAGCACCGCGTCCAGCCCGTCGCCCTTGGCACTCAGCACCGTATAGGGCCGCCCCTGATCGGTGTTGATCGTCGTCTTCAGCTTTTCCTGGTTGCCCGTGAGCTCGAAGTCCTTGAGAGCCGCCAGATAGTTGTAGACCAGACCGTCCCAGCTCTGAAACGCGGCGGCCGGCCCCTGCATCCAGTAGCTGGCGATCTTGCTCTGATAGCTGTCGCCGAAGACCTCCGCTTCGCTGCGCCAGCGGCCGCGCCGGT
>BFBZ01000012.1_pt19 | contig 19410 bp, 18 predicted proteins | sample 1888401 | NCBI WGS metagenome assembly BFBZ01 (sample SAMD00112614, study PRJDB3348) | symbiont metagenome | host: Chara braunii | reverse complement strand
GGATCGGCAGAAGCCGAAGCCCGCCTGACGCGCATCTTCGTCTCGGCCATCGAACATGAATCCGTTCTGGCGAATATCAACGCGCTGATCGATCGCTTCGCGGGCCTCCGCCTCGAAACGCTTCCCGTCACCGCCAATGGAACGCTCGATCTCGATGCCCTGCGCGTTGCGTTGCGCGAAGGCAAGGGCCGCGCGCTGGTCGCCGTGATGGCCGCGAACAATGAAACCGGCGTGATCCAGCCCATCGCCGAAATCGCCAAGCTCGCCCGCGAAGCCGGCGCGCGCCTGTTTGTCGATGCGATCCAGGCCGCCGGAAAGATTCCGTTGGACTTCGATGCAGACTACCTGACGATCTCGTCGCACAAGCTCGGTGGCCCCCAAGGCGCAGGCGCATTGGTCCTGAAATCCGGCGCACCTTTCGCCCCGCAAATTCTTGGCGGCGGTCAGGAACGCGGCCACCGCGCAGGCACCGAAAACGTTCCCGCCATCGCTGGCTTTGGTGCGGCGGCCGCAGAGGCGGGCAGCACGCTCTCCACCGCTTTGCGTGATCGCTTCGAACGCGCTCTGAAGGAAATCGTGCCCGATGCGATCATCTTCGGAAGCGATGCCCCGCGCCTCGTCAACACTTCGAATTTCGCGCTGCCCAACATCCTAGCCGAAACCGCCGTGATGGCGCTCGATCTCGATAGCGTGATGATCAGCTCGGGAGCCGCGTGCTCCTCCGGCAAGGTGCGGCCCTCGCATGTTCTGGCCGCCATGGGCGTTTCCGAAGATGTCGCAAGCTGCGCCCTGCGCGTGAGCTTCGGCTGGAATTCGACCGAACAAGATGCCGATGCGGCAATCGCATCGCTTTCCAAATTGCTCGCGCGCGCCCGTTCGCGCGCAGCTGCGTGAGGCGTTGATGGCAATCGTTCAGGAAACCAAAGATCAAGTCGCCGCCATTGGCGAGAAATACAAATACGGTTTCATCACCGATATCGAGATGGAGCGCGCCCCGCGCGGCCTCAGCGAAGACACCGTGCATTATGTCTCCGCCAAGAAGGACGAGCCGGAATGGATGCTGGAATGGCGCCTCGGTGCCTTCCGCCGCTGGCGCGAAATGAAGGAGCCCAACTGGGCCCGCGTCCACTATCCCAAGATCGACTATCAGAACGCCTATTATTACGCGGCGCCCAAGAACACGCCGAAAAAGCAGAGCCTGGATGAAGTCGATCCCAAGCTGCTCGAAACCTACAAGAAGCTTGGCATCCCGCTGCATGAGCAGATGGCGCTTGCCGGTGTCGCGGTGGATGCGGTGTTCGATTCCGTTTCGGTGGCGACCACCTTCAAGGACAAGCTCAACGAAGTAGGCGTGATCTTCTGCCCAATCTCCGAAGCGATCCGCGATTATCCCGATCTGGTGAAGAAATATCTGGGCACGGTTGTTCCGGTGACCGACAATTTCTTCGCCACGCTCAATTCCGCGGTCTTCTCCGACGGCACTTTCGTTTATGTGCCAAAGGGCGTGCGCTGCCCGATGGAGCTCTCCACCTATTTCCGCATCAACGCGAGCGAAACGGGCCAGTTCGAACGCACCCTCATCATCGCCGATGAAGGCTCGTATGTGAGCTATCTCGAAGGCTGCACCGCGCCCAAGCGCGACGAGAACCAATTGCACGCCGCCGTGGTGGAACTGGTGGCGCTGGAAGGCGCGGAGATCAAATACTCCACCGTGCAGAACTGGTATCCGGGCGATGAAAACGGTCTCGGCGGCATCTTCAATTTCGTCACCAAGCGCGGCGATTGCCGTGGCGACCGCTCCAAGATTTCGTGGACGCAGGTGGAAACCGGCTCCGCCATCACATGGAAATACCCAAGCTGCATCCTGCGCGGCGACGATACGGTCGGCGAATTCTATTCCATCGCCATCGCCAACAATTTTCAGCAGGCCGATACCGGCACCAAGATGATCCATCTGGGCAAGAACACCCGCTCGCGCATCATCTCCAAAGGCATCAGCGCAGGAAAAGCACAAAACACCTATCGCGGTCTTGTCAGCGTGCATCCGAAAGCGGCCAACGCCCGCAACTACACCCAATGCGATTCGCTGCTGATCGGCGGCAAATGCGGCGCACACACGGTCCCCTATATCGAAAGTCGCAATCCGAGCGCCAAGATCGAACACGAAGCGACCACCTCGAAGATCGCAGATGACCAGCTGTTCTATTGCGTCCAGCGCGGCATCAACGAGGAAGAAGCCGTCGCCCTCATCGTCAACGGCTTCTGCAAGGAAGTCCTGCAACAGCTCCCCATGGAATTCGCCGTCGAAGCCCAGAAGCTCGTCGGCATCTCGCTCGAAGGAAGCGTGGGATGAAGGAAGTTATCAATATCGCTGACATCGCACTCGATCAGAACGGCCATGGCGAGCGGTTCTCGTGGCAGACCGGCGAAATCGGCCAGGCGCTGGGTCTCGACGTGCTCGGCTGTATGCTGCACATCGTACCTCCCGGCAAAACGGCGGGTCCCTATCATCGCCATCACGGCTGCGACGAGATGTTCTTCATCATCGCGGGCGAAGGCGAATATCGGATCGGCGAGAAGCGCATTCAGGTGCGCGCCGGCGATTGTCTTGGCGCACCGGCGGGCGGCGCGGCACATCAGCTCATCAATACGGGCACTCAGGAGCTCCGCTATCTCGGGCTCTCGAACAATCCGGTCTCGGACCTTGTCGAATATCCGGACTCTGGAAAGATCAGCATGCGCGTCGCTGCCAAAGGCGTCATGTACGACAGCGCGACCTTCACACAGCGCGGCCGCCTGACGACGGCGGATTATTGGGATGGCGAAGATGCTTGAGATCAAAGACCTCCACGCCACAGTCGGCGATAAGGAAATCCTGAAAGGCCTCACCCTTTCCATCAAGGCGGGCGAAGTGCATGCCGTGATGGGCCCCAACGGGTCGGGAAAATCCACGCTGTCCTATGTGCTGGCGGGCCGCGCCGGTTACGAAGTCACCAAGGGTAGTATCATTTATCGTGGCGAAGATCTCACCGCGCTCGCACCCGAAGAACGCGCCGCGAAGGGCATTTTCCTGGCGATGCAATACCCGGTTGAAATTCCCGGCGTCACCACGCTTACCTTCCTGAAGACCACGCTCAACGCCCAGCGTCGCGCCCGCGGCGAAAGCGAACTGGATGCGATAAGCGTTCTCAAGCGCGTGCGCGAAAAGGCGAAGACGCTCAACGTGCCGGAAGAAATGCTCAAGCGCGCCCTCAATGTCGGTTTCTCCGGCGGCGAGAAGAAGCGTCTCGAAATCCTCCAGATGGCGCTGTTCGAACCGATGCTCGCCGTTCTTGATGAAACCGATTCCGGCCTCGATATCGATGCGCTGAAGCTGGTTGCCGAAGGCGTGAACGCGCAGCGTTCGCCCGATCGTGCGATGCTGGTCATCACCCATTACCAGCGCCTGCTGAATTACATCGTGCCCGATCGCGTGCATGTTCTGGCCGGCGGCCGCATCATCGCCGAAGGCGGCAAGGAACTGGCCCATGAGCTGGAAGCCAAGGGTTATGCCCAGATCGTGAAAGACGCCGCATGAACGCCGCCCTTCCATGGCTCGATGCGCGCCGCGCGGAAGCAATCGAAAGCTTCCGTGTGAAAGGCGTTCCGCATCGCCGCATCGAGGAATGGAAATACAGCGATCTTCGCTCGGCCCTGACCGCCGATGAGGTGCCCGTCGCCGGCGCTGCGAAATGGCAGGTCGAGGGCGACAAAGCGAATATCGAGATTGTCGATCTCTCTCAACTCGGTGCGGACGCGCCGCAATGGGTTCGCGATCATCTGGGCGCCATCGCGCCGCAAAACGCGATGGAAGCCGCTTCGCTCGCCTTCGCGCAAGGCGGTGTGGCGCTTCGCGTTGCGCGCAATATGGCCGCTGGTTCCTTCCGCCTGAACGTCTCCGAAGCAGGCCATGCCCGCATCCTGATTGTGATGGAAGAAGGCTCGTCGCTCACGCTGGTGGAAACCCATGCCGCCGCCCAAGGTTTGCGCAATATCGGGATGGAGATTTCGCTCGCCCCCAACGCGCAGCTTTTCCACATCGCCATCGCACAGGAAGCCCAGACTGGCGTGCGTGTGGAAACAATCGCCGTCAAAGCCTCGCGCGATGCGCGTTACAACGCCCATTTCGCCAATTTCGGCGCGCGCCTCTCGCGCTTCGATATCGCCGTGGCGCTGGAAGGCGAGGGCGCAGAGGCCCGTCTCAGCGGCGTCAGCGCGCTCGCAAACGATACCCATGCCGATGTGACAACACATGTTATCCATAGCGTCGGCCACACCCAAAGCACGCAGCTTTTCAAATATGCGGCAGGCGATCATTCCCGCGCCGTCTATCAGGGCAGGGTCACGGTGCGCGAAGGCGCCAACGGGTCTGACAGCCGCCAGACCGCCAAGGGCATTCTTCTCGGCCAGCGTGCCGAAATCGACCTCAAACCCGAGCTGATAATTTTCGCAGACGATGTGAAATGCGCCCACGGCGCTACCGTGGGCGATCTTGAAGCCGAGCAATTGTTCTACCTGCGCACACGCGGCATACCCGAAGCCGAGGCGCGCAATGTTCTGATCCGCGCCTTCCTCGAAGATGCCGTTCTCGAAATTGCCGATGAGGCCATTCGCGCCGATGTCTGGAACGCCGTCGAGGCCGCATTGTCCGCCGTGCTGGAGAACCCCTCGTGACCGCGCCCGGAAAAATCGCCGCCGCCTTCGATCCCGTGGCCGCTCGCAGGGATTTCGAAATCCTTGAGCGCGAAGTCTATGGCAAGCCGCTGGTCTATCTCGACAATGGCGCGTCCGCGCAAAAGCCGGATGCCGTTCTCAACGCGATGCATGATTTCGCCACCAGCGAATACGCCAATGTTCATCGCGGCGTGCATTATCTCTCGGCCAAAGCCACCGATCGTTATGAATCCGCGCGCGAAACCGTGCGCCGTTTCCTCAATGCCGCAAGTGTGGATGAGATCGTTTTCACCAAGGGCGGCACGGAAGCAATCAATCTTGTGTCCTATTCCTTCCTCGCCCCGCGCATTCAGCCCGGCGATGAAATCGTGCTCACGGTGATGGAACATCATTCCAACATCGTGCCGTGGCATTTCCTGCGTGAACGTCAGGGCGCGGTGCTGAAATGGGTCGATGTGCGCGATGATGGTTCGCTCGATATCGAAGCCCTCGATGCCGCCATCGGCCCGAAGACCAAACTCGTCGCCGTCACCCATATGTCCAACGTGCTGGGAACCGTGACCCCGCTCAAGGACATCATCGCCCGCGCCCATGCCAAAGGCGTGCCCGTTCTCGCCGATGGTTGTCAGGGCGTGGTGCATGAGGCGGTCGATGTTCGTGCGCTCGATGTCGATTTCTATGCCTTCACGGGCCACAAGCTTTACGGCCCCACCGGCATCGGCGTGCTCTATGCCAAGCCCGCGCATCTGAAGGTGATGCGCCCGTTCAATGGCGGCGGCGAGATGATCCGCGAGGTTTCCCGGGAAAAAATCACCTATGCCGATCCGCCCGCGCGCTTCGAAGCCGGAACCCCGCCCATCATCGAAAGCATCGGTCTGGCCGCGGCCATCGATTATCTCGGCGCGCTGGATCGCGCTGGTGTCGCGGCCCATGAACACGATCTGCTTGCCTACACGCGCGAACGGCTGCGGGAACTCAATTGGGTGCGGGTGATCGGCGATGCGCCGGGCAAGGGTGCGTTGATCTCCTTCGAAACCGAGGGGATGCATGCCCACGATGTCGCCACCATATTGGATAGAGAAGGCGTCGCCACTCGCGCGGGCCATCATTGCGCCCAACCGCTGATGGAACGTTTCGGCGTCGCCTCCACCACGCGCGCCTCGTTTGCGCTCTACAACACGCGAAGCGAGGCGGATGCCTTGATCGCAGCCTTGCAAAAGGCACGAAAGATTTTGGGTTGAACGACGATGGATGACAGCCTTCGGGAACTCTATCAGGAAGTGATCCTGGATCACTCGCGCCACCCGCGCCATTTCGGGCCGATGGAGCACGCCACCCACACCGGCGAGGGCTACAACCCCCTCTGCGGCGACCGCGTGAAGGTTTATCTCTCGGTCGACAAGGATGATCGCATTGCCGCCATCAAGTTCGAAGGAAAAGGCTGCGCTATAAGCCAGGCCTCCGCCTCGCTGATGACCGATATGCTGACCGGCCGCACGGTTGCCGAAGCCGAAAAATTGATGGGCGGGTTCCTGCATCTGGTGAAGGGCGATGCGCCCAGCGATCTCGCTGAAGATGATCGCGAACGCCTCGATGTGATGGCCGGCGTCTCGGCATTTCCCATGCGCGTCAAATGCGCGACCTTGGCCTGGCACACCATGAAATCGGCGCTGGAGGGCGGAACTCCCGCTGAATCTCAATGAACGCCGAACCCATGAAAGAGCAAGTCGCCGCGTCCGCGATCCCCCCGGAAGAGCTTGAAGCGTTTACACAAAAGCTCGTTACCGCGATGAAGACCGTGTTCGATCCGGAAATCCCGGTAGACATTTATGAACTCGGGCTTATCTATAAGGTGGACGTGGCCGACAACAAGGCCGTGACCGTCGACATGACGCTCACAGCCCCTGCCTGCCCGGTGGCCGGCGAGATGCCGGTCATGGTGAAGAATGCGCTCGAAACCGTGGAGGGTATCGGCGAAGTGAAGGTGAACATGGTCTTCGATCCCCCGTGGACGCCGGACCGCATGAGTGAAGAAGCCCGCCTCGAACTGAACATGTTCTGACGAGAGTGATGAGATGGAAGCCGCAACAACCACCACCCGCCCAAGGCGCGAACGCCCCAAGCCCGTGAAGCTTTCCGAATCCGCTGCCACGCGCATCCGCGAGATCATGGAGGGTTCGGATGGCGCCTATGAAGGCGTGCGCGTCGGCGTCACCAATGGCGGCTGCGCCGGCATGAGCTACACGATGGATTATGCCGATAAGGCCGCGCCCTTCGATGAAGTGATTGAAGACAAGGGCGTGAAGATTTTCATCGATCCCAAGGCCATCATGTTCCTGCTCGGCACTGAAATGGATTTCGTAAGCGACAAGCTCGCGGCCCGTTTCGTGTTTAACAACCCGAACCAGACCGCGGCTTGCGGCTGTGGCGAATCCGTTTCGATCACGCCCGCTACGGAATAATCACCACAGGTGAACGCGCTCTGCCGGCGGCAGATAATATTTGTCGCCCGGCTTAACGTCCGGATAGGCCGCATACCAGCCATCATCGTTGCGCACCACGCCGTTCACCCGATATTCCGATGGGCTGTGCGGATTGGAAAGAAGCTGCACGCGCAATGCATCCGTGGTGTGTTTCTCGCGCCAGCTCTGCGCATAGGCAAGATAGAAACGCTGATCGCCGGTATGGCCGTTCAACACGGGCGCGGGCTTCCCGCCCAGTGCGATGTGATAAGCCTTGTAGGCAATCACCAGCCCCGCCAGGTCGGCGATGTTCTCGCCCAGTGTAAGCTTGCCGTTGATGTGCACTCCGGCAATGGGCTCGTATTTGTCATATTGGCCGGCCAAGGCCGTGGTGCGCGCATCGAAATTCTTGCGATCCGTTGGCGTCCACCAGTTCCGTAACACGCCGTCGCCATCATATTTGCTGCCCTGATCGTCGAAGCCGTGGCTAATTTCGTGGCCGATGGTGGCGCCGATCTCGCCATAATTCACCGCATCATCCGCATTGGGATCGAAATAGGGCGGCTGTAGTATGCCCGCCGGAAATACGATCTCATTGAAGGGCGGATTGTAATAGGCGTTGTTGGTGGAAGGCGTCATCCCCCATTCGGTCTTGTCTACCGGCTGGTCGATGCGCTTCAGCCGCCTGTTCCATTCGAATTCGGATGCGTTCTGAATCGAGGCAATGAGGTTTTTGTGATCGATCTGCAACGCCGAATAATCCCGCCAATGATCGGGATAACCGATCTTCGGTGTAAACTTGTGCAGCTTGTCCAGGGCCTTCGCGCGGGTTTCCGGCGTCATCCACGCAAGCGTCTTCACATCGGCCTCATAGGCTTTCAGAAGATTGTTGACGAGCGCCAGAGCCTTTGCCTTCGCCTCGGCGGAAAAATACTTCGCTGCATAAAGCTTGCCCAGCGCTTCGCCAATCGCACCATCCAGCAATTGCACCGCGCGCGTCTGGCGGTCGAGCTGTTTCTCTTTTCCGGAAAGTACTTTGCCGTAGAAGGCAAAGTCGGCGTCGTCAATCGTCTTGGGCAGATAGGCCGCGAAGCTGTGCAGATAGCGTACTGTCAGATAATCGCGCCACACAGAAACCGGCGTTTTGGCAAACACCGCCGCCAGCTTCGGGAAAGCGGATTTTTCCGCGACGATCACCATGCGTCCGCCATGTGGCGCATTTTCTGAAATTCCGGCAGATGCGAAATATGCATCCCATGGAAACTGCGGCGCCAGCTTCCTCAACTCCACAATCGTCAGCGGATTGTAGACCTTGTCCGCATCGCGCCGGTCGGCGGCTGGCCATGAGGCAAGCGCCAGTCCGTTCTCCAGCTTGAAAATGGCGTCGGCTTTCGCCTGCACGTCGCTCTCGCCCGCAAGCGTCAACATCTGGGCCAGGTATTTCCGGTATGCCGCGCGCGTGGCCACAACATCCTTGTCGTTGCGCAAATAGTAATCGCGATCCGGCAGGCCGAGACCCGATTGGTAGAGGTTTACCGAGTAGTGATCGGGGTGCTTGTCATCGACACCGATATAAATCCCGAAGGGGCCATCAAGCCCCAGCCGCGGTGCGCCCATTGCGCGCGCGACGTCTTCCGGCGTTTTTATCGCCGCAATCGAAGCCATATCCGCTTTCGCAGGATTCAGACCATTGGCTTCAATTGTCTTCTGGTCCATGAACGCGGCATAAAGATTACGAAGCTTGGCTTCTTCCGGCGTGGGGTTATTTTTCTTTTCGAGATCCGCGACGATGGATTTCAGCCGCGCTTCATTCTGGAGGTTCAGTTCCAGATTCACCCCCGCATAGGTCCGGTCGCCGGGAATTTTCGCGGTCTTGAGCCAGTTGCCGTTGCCATAGGCAAAAAAATCGTCGCCGGGCTTCACAGCCTTGTCGACATAAGAGAGTTCGACGCCCCATGGCGGAACGGCGGGTGCGGAACCGGCGAGGGCTGCAGTGCTGGCGCCTGCCAGCAAAAGGGCGAGGGCAGAAAATTGGCGCATTTCAGTCTCCAACGAAAAACGCCGCCGGATTTCTCCGGCGGCTAAGGTCCATCACCAAAGTTTCACCCGGTCCACCGGGGCCAGATAATATTTCTGGTTCTTCGCCACATTGAACGATTTGTACCAAGCATCGACATTGCGCACGACACCGATCACACGGAATTCCGGCGGGCTATGCGGGTTGGAAATCACCTGCGCCCGCATTGCACCATCGCGATAGAGCGCACGCCAAACCTGACCAAAACCAAGGAAGAACCGTTGGTCGCCTGTAAAGCCATCCAGCACCGGCGCAGGCTTGCCGCCCAGCGAGATATGATAGGCCTTGAGGGCGATAGCCAGGCCTGACAAATCACCAATATTCTCACCCATTGTCAGCTGGCCGTTCAGATGCAGGCCCGGCAGCGGCTCAAATTGCTCATATTGTTTTCCAAGCCTGCTGACGCGGGTTTCGAAGTTCTTGCGGTCGGCGTCGGTCCACCAATTGTTGAATGCGCCCGAGCCATCCACTTTCGAACCCTGGTCGTCGAAACCATGGCTCAGTTCATGGCCGATCACCACGCCGATGCCGCCATAGTTCACTGCATCATCCGCATTCGGATCGAAAAAGGGCGGTTGCAGGATCGCCGCCGGGAATACGATTTCGTTGAGCGGCGGCTGGTAATAGGCGTTCACAGTCGGCGGCGTCATCTGCCATTCGCCCTTGTCCACCGGGCCGTCGAGGCGATTGAGTTCACGCTTCCATTCGAATTCCTGGGCGCGTTCCACATTGCCGATCAAATCGTCCCGCGAGATCACAAGCGCCGAATAATCGCGCCATTTGTCGGGATAGCCGATATGCGCCGTAAAGCGGTGAAGCTTGTCCAGAGCCTTTGCCTTTGTCGCGGGCGTCATCCAGCCAAGCGAGCGAATGTCGGCGTCATAGGCTTCGCGAATATTCCTCACCAACGCTTCGGCCTTGGCCTTGGCTTCCGGGGGGAAGTATTTCGCCACATAAAGCTTGCCCAGCGCCTCGCCCATCTGGTCGTCCAGCACATGTACCCCGCGGGTGTCGCGGGGAAGCTGTTGCTGGTTGCCGTTCAACACCTTTCCGTAGAAAGCGAAATCGGCATCGTCGAATGCCTTGGGCAGATAAGCCGCCATCGCATGCAGGTAGTGCACCGTCAGATAATCGCGCCACACTTCAACCGGCGAGGCCGCAAAAATCTTCGCAAGCGGACCCATGGCTGTGTTTTCGCGAACGATGACTTCACGCTCGCCCTTGGGTCCGGTTTCCGACACGCCTTGCGCAGCCAGAAACGCGCCCCACGGGAATTCGGGTGCCAGCTGCTTAAGCTGCGCAAGAGGCATTGGATTGTAAACCTTGTCGCGATTGCGCTTGTCGGCCACCGGCCAATGCGCCTTGGCGATTTCGGTTTCCAGCGCGAAGACCTTGTCGGCGCGCGCCTGCGCATCCGGCGTGCCCGCCAGAGACAGCATTGTCCCGAGATATTTGCGATAGGCTTCCCGTGTGGTCGTCAAATCCTTGTCATCGCTCAGATAGTAATCGCGATCGGGCAATCCGAGCCCGCTTTGCACCACATTGAGTGCGTAGCTGTTGGGGCGCTTGTCTTCGTATGAGATGCCGAACCCGAAGGGGGAGGCGGTCGGCATGCTGGTCGAACCCATGGCCCGGCCAACATCTTCGAGCGTTTTCAGGCTGGCAATGTAATCAAGGTCTTTCTTTGCCGGCGCCAACCCGCGTTCTTCGATCTGCTTCTGATCGAGGAACGCATCATAAAGATCACGCAGCTTTTTCTCTTCGGCGTTCAATTGGTCATAAGGTTTGGCTTCCAGCGTGTTTACAATCTCCTTCATCCGGTTCTCGCTCAGGATGCGCAAATCCTGAAACGAACCGGTGGAGGAACGATCTGGCGGGATCACCGCCGTTTTGAGCCAGTTACCGTTCACATAGCGGAAGAAGTCGTCTCCCGGCTTGATGCTCTTGTCCATGGACGAAAGGTCCACGCCCCATGAGCCGAAAGTGGTTTTGTTCCCGTCAGCCCACGCAGCACCCGCGAACAGGCAAAGGGCAAGCGCCGTCCCCGCTTTCAATCCCGACATATGAATTCCTCTGTGACCATGCATCCTGCATAGTCCCGTTCAAGCGGAACTGTGCAAATCACGGAAACGAGAGCGTGAACTATTTTCCGGTGAAACTGGCGGGGCGCTTCTGCAGGAAAGCCTGAACCCCTTCCCAGAAATCGCCGCTTTTGCCCGCCAGGCTCTGGAACTTGCTTTCGAGATCGATCTGTTCTTCGAAAGAATTGTGCGGGCTCGCTCCATAAAGCTGCCTGGTTAGTGTCAGAGCGGCCGTCGGTCCGTTGGCCAGGTGATGCGCCATCTTCAGCGCTTCTTCCAGCAAGGCCGAATCGTCGTAAACCCGATTAATCAGGCCCCATTCGAGTGCCTTCTCGGCTGGAAGCTTCTCCGCCAGCAGCGAAAGCTCGCGCGCGCGTGCAAGGCCGACAAGCCGCGGCAGCAGCCATGTCGATCCACCGTCGGGCACCAGCCCGATGCGCGCGAACGCCTGAAGGAAATATGCCGAGCGCGATGCCAGGATCAGATCTCCCATCAACGCGATGCTCATGCCCACACCGGCAGCGGCCCCGTTCACGGCCGTGATGAACGGCATCTTGATATCGCGCAGCCGCCTGAGGAACGGATGAAAGACAACCTGTAGCGATTCGCCCGGCTCCATCGCGCTGCCCGAACCGCGATCGGAAAGATTGGCGCCGGAACAGAAACCGCGCCCTTCGCCCGTAAGCACCACGGCGCGGAAGCCGGAATCGGACCGCTCGATGAATTTCAAGGCTTCGCTCGCCCCCGCCACCAGCTTGGCGGATGCCGCATTCATCACTTCGGGGTGGTTAAAGGTGAGCACGGCGACATTGCCGTGCGCGGTCACATAAGCCCGTTCGAAATCGGTGCGCATTTTCTCTCCCAATGTTGTCCTGGGGAGAGGATAGGCGGGGAACGCTGGGCGGCTCAAGCCGCCACTGGGCCCGCCCTGTGGCCTTCTTCGCCGACCACGCGATTGCGGCCCGCGCGTTTGGCCGCATAGAGGCAGGAATCGGCACGCTGGATCAGGCTTGCCGCGGTTTCGCCTTTCGCGAATTGGGCAACACCTATCGAAATGGTGATGGTGCCCAGGATATCGCCTGTCGATTTCTTGACCAGCTTCTTGCTTTCCACATGCCCACGTATCTGGTTGGCCAGATTGAGGGCGTGTTCGAGCACGGTCTGGCGCAGGATGACTGCGAACTCCTCCCCGCCATAACGCGCCGCCGTGTCACGTCCTTTGACGTTTTCGCTCAGGCAGGCGCCGACCAGCCGCAACACATGATCGCCGGTCTGATGGCCCCAAGTGTCGTTGAACACCTTGAAGTGGTCGATATCGCACATGCAGAGCGCGAAGTCCTCGCCCGAGACATTGGCATCGCGGATCGCGTTTTCGAGCGCGGCATCGAACGATTTGCGGTTGGAGATGCCGGTCAGCGTATCGGTCAGGCTTTCCCGGCGCACATCGTCGAGTTTGGCCTTCAGCTCTCCCACCTCGGTAGAGGAGCGATGCAATTCATCCTCAAGAACCTTGGAACGTGCTTCCATGGCATGGGTCGCGCCGATCAGGCCGTCCACCAGCTTGCGAAGGGCTGCGGGTGATTGGTCGTCACCCAGTTCGCCACTCGCCGCCGACAGAGTCCGGCCATAGGAAATCGCATCCTTGCCCGCAGCTTCCAATGTCCCGATAGCGGCATCCAAGGCCGTCGAAATGTCTTTGCCGAGCGCATCGATCTCCGCGATCGACTGGCTATCCTGCGACACATGCGTACGCAGCTCGACGAGGATCTGAGGAGTGAACGGCTTCTTGGCCGCCACGATCTCATCAATGGCCTTGGACAGCGCCGAATTGCCGCCCGAGGCATAGGCATAGAAGGTCTGGAAGTTCACGGGGTTCGGCACCACGCCGTGGCTGTCCATGAGGGCCAGCGCAGTCTTCGCAACAGCCTGCTCACGCACATTTTTCTGCACGGACAGTATTCCCACAAGATGCGTGTGCCTACCCTAGCAATCCGGTCCGTAAGAAACGGTTAAACAATGGCGATTGATGCCGGATCAAGCTGCTGCTCTACTCCGGCCAACTGAGGGGAGGCGCGGCCAGCAGGGGCCCGCCGGGAAGAGGAGTTTCGAAAAATGAGCGTGGCAGAAGCCAGACCGATTTCGGCGAACGCAATGTCGGCCGAGGCGCGCGAAACCACACGGATGCGCGACGTGCTCCAGCTGCAGCGGCAGGCCCACCTGAAGAACGGGCCGCCCACCGCCGAGAAACGTATCGAATGGCTCGATAAGGCCATTGCGCTCCTGGTCGATCATCAGAAGGCCATTGCCGAAGCCCTGCGGGAAGATTTCGGCCACCGCTCCGTCCACTCCACGCTGTTGACGGACGTCTACGGTTCCATCGGCCCGCTGAAACATGCCAAGGCCCATGTCCGCAAATGGATGCGTCGCGAGAAGCGCGCCGTCTCGCCTGCGATCCTCGGCATGTTTGGCGCCAAGGCGTTCATCGAATATCAGCCCAAGGGCGTCGTCGGCATCATTGCGCCGTGGAATTTCCCCATCAACCTCACTTTCGCGCCGCTCGCGGGCGTCTTCGCCGCCGGCAACCGCGCCATGATCAAGCCCAGCGAATTCACCCCGCGCACATCCGAACTGATGGAGCGCATGTTCCGCTCGGCCTATGACGAATCCGAAGTCGCCGTATTCCAGGGCGGCGCCGAAGTCGGCGGCGCGTTCTCGAAGCTCGCCTTCGATCACCTGCTGTTCACGGGCGCCACGTCCATCGCCTATCATGTGATGAAAGCCGCTGCCGACAATCTGGTGCCGACCACGCTGGAACTGGGCGGCAAGTCACCGGTCATCATCGGCGAAACCGCCGATATGAATCTCGCTGCCCGCCGCATCATGATGGGCAAGACGTTGAACGCGGGCCAGATTTGCCTGGCGCCGGACTATGTGATGGTGCCGGAGGGCAAGGCGAAGGAATTCGTGGCCGCCGCCGAAACCGCGGTGACCAAGATGTTTCCGACGATCAAGGACAATCCGGATTACACCTCGATCATCAACCAGCGCCATTTCGACCGGCTGCAAGGCTACATCACCGATGCCAAGGCCAAGGGCGCCGATGTGCTGGAGATCAACCCAGCCAAGGAAAATTTCACCCAGCAGCCTTACTACAAGATTCCGCCCACGTTGGTGATCAACCCGACCGACGACATGAAGATCATGAAGGAAGAGATCTTCGGACCGCTCCTGCCGGTCAAAACCTACAAGCAGGTGAGTGAGGCCATTGGGTATGTGAACGATCACGATCGTCCGCTGGGCCTTTATTATTTCGGGCAGGATTCCGGCGAGCAGGAGCAGGTGCTCACGCGCACGACATCGGGCGGCGTGACCGTCAACGATGTTATCATGCATATTTCGATGGAAGATTTGCCGTTTGGCGGCGTCGGCCCATCGGGCATGGGCGCCTATCACGGCATCGATGGCTTCAGGACGTTCAGCCACGCCAAGTCGGTCTTCAAACAGGCCAACAAGGATATCGCGGCGATGATGCGCCCGCCCTATGGCCCAAAAATTCTGAGACTGCTCGGCTCGCAGATCAAACGCTGAGGCTCAAGCCTCAGCGTCTTCGGGCGTTTCGCTCTGCGGTTCTGCTTTCGGCAGTTTGATCGGGCGCAGCAGGAACGCGGGCAATTGCGAATGATCGGGCTTGGTGCCCTGCGCACGCGGTTGTTGCGGCTGCGGCTGCTCCGGTGAGGATTGGTGACGCACCGGTGTCTGCACCACAGGTTTCTGCGGTTGCGGCCGTGGCTGGCGTTCGCGACGCGGCCGCTCCTGACGCGGTTCGACGGGGCGTGGTTCGGCTGCTGCGACAGGCTCTGCCTGCGCTGGTGCCGTCGTCGCGGTCAGCGGCTCCATCGATGCTTCATGGCCATGAGGAACACGTTCGCGCGGGCGGCGATCGCGGTCGCGTCCGCCGCGCCCACGTCCGCCATCGCGGCGATTACGGTCGCCGCCACGCGCCTTCGCGTCGTCTTCGCGGACTTCGATACCTTCCATCACGCGGCGGTCAATCGGCTTGCCGAGCAATTTTTCGATCGCGTCGACAGCCTTCTGGTCGTTGCGTGAAGCCAGCATGTAAGCGTGCCCAAGCCGGCCCGCGCGGCCGGTGCGGCCGATGCGGTGGACATAATCGTCCGGATGCCAGGGCGCGTCGAAATTATAGACGTGGCTCACGCCCTTGATGTCGAGCCCGCGCGCGGCGACATCGCTCGCCACCAGCAATTGAATTTCGCCGTTCTTGAACGCATCGAGCGTTTTCATGCGCGTCGATTGCTCGAGGTCGCCGTGGAGAGGGGCGGCATTGAAGCCGTGCTTCGAAAGCGAGCGTGCCACCACATCCACATCGCGCTTGCGATTGCAGAACACGATGGCGTTCTTGACGTTGTTGTCGCGCACCAGGCGGCGCAACGCTTCGCGCTTGGCCCAATCGTTGTGCGGGATCTCGATAATTTCCTGCGTGATGGTGGTCGCAGCCGTCGCGGGCCGCGAAACCTCGACGCGCACCGGCGCATGCAGAAACTTTTCCGTGAGCCGCTGGATTTCCGGCGGCATGGTTGCGGAGTAAAAAAGCGTCTGGCGCGTAAAGGGCAATTTCTTGCAGATTTCCTCGACGTCCGGAATGAAGCCCATGTCCAGCATGCGGTCGGCTTCGTCGATGACCAGAATCTGAACTTGCGTCAGCATCAGCTTGCCGCGGCCGACATGATCGAGCAGGCGACCCGGCGTTGCGATGAGAACGTCCACACCGCGGTCGATCTTTTTATCCTGATCGTCGAATGAAGTGCCACCGATGAGCAGCGCCATCGAAAGCTTGTTGTATTTGCCGTAACGCTCGAAGCTCTCGGCAACCTGTGCCGCCAGTTCGCGGGTCGGTTCCAGGATCAGCGAGCGCGGCATGCGCGCCTTGGCGCGGCCGCGTGCCAGAAGTTCGATCATAGGCAGGGTGAACGAGGCGGTCTTGCCGGTTCCCGTTTGCGCGATTCCGATGATGTCCTTGCGCTGCAGGACATGCGGGATGCCCTGGGCCTGGATCGGTGTGGGGGTAGTATAGCCGCTTTCGGTGACCGCCCTCAGCACCTCGGCCGAAAGCCCAAGGGAATCGAACCTCGGCAAATCGGGGGCAGGGGGAGTCTCGGAAGTGGTTGTAAGGGAAGGGATTTCTTCGGAAATGGCTTCCACGCCGGCTTCCGCGCCGGCACTCGTCTCAGTCGTCATGCGCTCCTAATCGGGCGCACGGTTGAGGCGCCCATGCCGCCAGCCCGAATTGGCCGACGACGCTTTATGCACTGCAACATAGGAAGGAAGTCCAAAAAGTCAAGGATGCCAGCTAAACTAAGCGAATCGGGATCGGGAAGGGCGGCATGAACGCAACACTTCGCACCTTGGGTTTGGCGGCTTTGGCCGTGGCTGTTTGGTATCTCTGCCGCTACGCGAACGAGCCGCATAGCGTGCGCGGCATCGAAGCGCCCGCAACGGAATTCTCAGCTGCCCGCGCCGAAGACACGCTTGCCCGCATCCTCGGCCCCGAACGTCCGCATCCCGCGGGCACCGCAGAGAATGTCGCCGTTCGCGCCCGCATTGTGAACGAGTTCGCGAAACTCGGCATCGACGCGAAACCCTATCGCGCGATGGGCTGCACCTATGGCGCGCGTTACGGCGCAATGGAATGCGCCACCGTCACCGACCTCATTGCGGAGGTGAAGAAGGGAGAGGGCAAAGCCATCGTGCTTCTCGCCCATTACGATTCCGTGCCCGCAGGCCCCGGCGCCGCCGACGATGGTTCCGGCGTCGTGAGCGTTCTGGAAACCGTGCGCGCATTGAAGGCCCGCGGCCTTCCCGGCAAGCACCCGATCCTCGCCGTTCTCACCGATGGGGAGGAATATGGCCTGCTAGGCGCGGCCTCATTCCTGCACAATCCCAAGCTGAAAGCGCGCGTGGGCGCGGTGGTGAATGTGGAAGCCCGCGGCAATCGTGGCCCCAGCCTTCTGTTCCAGACCAGCGATGGCAACGGCCCGCTGATTGATCTCTACGCAAAGAATGCGCGGCGCTACGCCACCAGTTCGTTGTTCGTGGAAATCTACAAGCTCCTGCCCAATGATACCGATCTCACGCTGTTCATTCGCGAAGGCATAACGTCATTCAACTATGCCTTCTCCGAAAACGTTGCCCATTACCACACGCCGCTGGATACGCGCGCCAATTTGAGCCGCGCCACGCTACAGCATCAGGGCGAAAACATGCTCGATACCGCCACCGGGCTTGGCAATGCGGATTTTGCGTCGCTGAAAGGCGGCAACGATGTCTATCTCTCCATTCTCGGTGTGGCCTTGCCGCGCATCCCGCAATGGTTGGCGCTGCCGCTTGTGCTGCTGCTGTTTGTGGCGCTCGCCTTCGCGTCCGCGATCGCGCGTGAGCGCAAGATGCGCTGGGATCAGCAATTGCTTTCCTTCGCGATGCCGCCGGTGCTTCTGGTTGGATGTGCGCTTGCCGGATGGGGCCTCTACACAATCACCCAGCTCGTATCGGCCATGCCGGATCCAACCTATGCCTATCCGGTGACCTTTCGCGTGGCGCTCGCCTTTGCGGTTGCGGGCATCACGCTTGCGGTCTCTTCCATGGCGCCGCCGCACGGGCTGGCGCGCGGCGCGTGGCTTTGGTTGGCCGGGCTGGGCGTGGCAACAGCCGCGTTTGTTCCCGGCATCAGCCCCTATTTCCTGATCCCCGGCCTGTTTGCCTCCATCTTGCTGTTGTTTGCGGCGCGCTCGCGCAATCGCTGGCTCGGGCGGTTCGGCCAGATAGCCTTGCTGGCTGCTGCTGGTCTCAATCTTGTCATTTGGCTCGCACTGGTGGCTGCGGGTGAAACATTGATGGGCCTGAAACTCCATCCGCTGTTTACGATTCCGGCGGCCTTTGGATTGGTCGCCATCGTCCCGCTGCTTGCCATCGACCAGCTGAACCCGCGCACCCGCAGGCGCGTTGTTGCAGTGTGCTTTCTCGTCGCGGTCGGCGCGAGTGCCGTCGCGGGCCTGATCCCCTCCTACAGCGAGGTCGCTCCGCAGCGCCTGAACCTTTCCTATGTTGAAGATCATACAAGCAGCCGTACCTTGTGGGCCGCCGATGCGAGCGCGCCTTTGCCTGACACTCTGCGCGCCGCCGCAAAATTCTCCGCCGAACCCGAATTGCCTTATCCCGTCGCATTTCAGAAAGCCTATGTGGCAAGCGCCGGAAAATTCCTGTTCCCGGCGCCAGGTGCGACCGCAACTGTGGCGCCGCATCGCGTAACGATCGCGTTGCGGGGATCCGAACACGCCGAGCAGATGTTTCTCGTTGTTCCGAAAACAGCCGGTTTGAAGGCAGTGGGGATCGGTGATTGGAGCGTCCCGGTCAAGCCGGGCAACATACATTCCGGCAGCACCATCATCGGGTGCCTGACGAAGGATTGCCGCGATGCGACCGTCACTCTCGATATAGGTTCTACCAAGCCTTTCGACATCCTGTTCGGCGAACGCCGTTTCGGCCTGCCGTCGCAGGGTAAAAAGCTGCTGGAGGCACGGCCCCATACCGCCGTCCCCTCGCAACTGGGCGATGGCACGATTCTCTTTTCCAAACTTCGTATTGAAGACTAGACGTCTACATCCGCCGCAGCGAAGTGGGCGTTTTCCTGAATGAACTGGAAACGCAGTTCCGGCTTCTTGCCCATCAGGCGCTCGACGATGTCGTTGGTTTCCTCGCGCGCATCTTCGGCGATCTCGACCTTGATGAGCGTGCGCGAGCCCGGCTTCATCGTGGTTTCCTTGAGCTGCGCGGGCAGCATTTCGCCCAATCCCTTGAAGCGCGACACTTCCACCTTGGAGCTTGAGCGGAACACGGTTCTCATCAGCTCTTCGCGGTGCGCATCGTCGCGCGCATAGATCGTCTTGCCGCCCTGAGCCAGGCGATAAAGTGGTGGCATGGCGAGAAACAGATGCCCGCCCGCGATCAGGCGCGGCGTTTCCCGGTAAAAGAAAGTCAGCAACAGCGAGGCGATGTGCGCGCC
>BFBZ01001106.1_pt1 | contig 19423 bp, 18 predicted proteins | sample 1888401 | NCBI WGS metagenome assembly BFBZ01 (sample SAMD00112614, study PRJDB3348) | symbiont metagenome | host: Chara braunii | reverse complement strand
ACGCTGAAGGGCGCCTCGCCGCGCTTGTCCTTGGTGATCTGGATCTGGTGCTGTTCGGCGAACTCCAGCAGGGCCTCGCGGGACTTGAAGTCCCACTCGCGCCACGGCGCGATCACCTGGATGTCGGGCTCGAGCCCATAATAGGCGATCTCATACCTGACCTGATCGTTGCCCTTGCCGGTCGAGCCATGGCTCACGGCCTGGGCGCCCAGCCGCCGGGCGATCTCGATCTGACGCTTGGCGATCAGCGGGCGAGCGATCGAGGTGCCCAGCAGATACTGGCCCTCATAGACGGTGTTGGCGCGGAACATCGGGAAGACGAAATCGCGGACGAACTCTTCGCGCACGTCCTCGATGAAGATGTTCTCGGGCTTCACGCCGGCCGCCAGGGCCTTGGCGCGGGCCGGCTCGATCTCCTCGCCCTGGCCGAGGTCGGCGGTGAAGGTGATCACCTCCGCCCCGTACTCCGTCTGCAGCCACTTCAGGATGATCGAGGTGTCGAGGCCGCCGGAATAGGCGAGGACGACTTTCATGGGCGGGGTCGAGTGCGAGGTCATGGGCGCAAGCTAGACCAAGGCCAGCGAAATCGGGTTGCGAAGGCGCCAGGATATCTGCCCATATTGGCGCCAGATTCCACAATCAGATTTCAAAAAGGCGTCATGTGCCAATGAAACTGGACGCCATCGACCACCGTATCCTGCGCGCGCTGCAACAGGATGGCCGGATGCAGAACATCGACCTGGCCAAGGCGGTGGGCCTGTCGCCGTCGCCGTGCCTGCGCCGTGTGCGGCTGCTGGAAGAGGCGGGGATCATCGAGCGCTATGTGGCGGTGGTGGACGGGGCAAAGGTCGGGGCGGGCCTGACGGTCTTCGCGCGGGTCTGGTTCAAGACCCAGGACGCGGAGCAGACCCAGCAGTTCGCCGAGGCGGTGCGGAAGTTTCCCGAGGTGATGGAGTGCTACCTCACCACGGGGGAGTGCGACGCCCTGCTGCGGATCGTCACCGCCGACCTGCACGCCTATTGGCGGTTCCAGGCCGACTGCCTGACGCGGATCCCCAGCGTGCAGAGCGTCAAGACCGACGTGCCGATGGAGACGGTGAAGCGCAGCTTCGAGCTTCCGCTGGCCTGAGCCGGTCTCAGGTGGCGCGGCGCATGCTGGTGATGGTCACCGGAGGTTTCAGCCATTGGCCGCGCTGGTCGGCGTACTTGGTCTCGCCATTGGTGGGCAGGGACAGGATCTTCTCGACCACCGCCATGCCCGAGACCACGCGGCCGAAGGCGGCGTAGCCGGCGTTGTCTCCCGGTTCGCCCGGATGGGCGTCCAGATAGGGCTGGTCGCCGACGCAGATGAAGAAGTTGTTGGTCGCCGTCCCGGTGGCGAAGCGGCCGAGGGACAGGGTCCCGTTCAGATGCTTCAGCCCGGTCTTGGTGGTGCTCTCGTGGCGGATCGGCGGGAAGGGGCGGACCTTGGCCGGCGGCGCGCCGACAATGGTGCCGTCCTTGACCACCCCCGGCGTCCGCGCGGCGCGGAAGAACGAGCCGCCGTCATAGGCCTGAGCGTCAACATACTGCAGGAAGTTGGCCGAGGTGAGCGGCGCCTTCTTCGCCTCCAGCTCGACCACTATGGTCCCCCGGGCGGTCTTGATCACGACGCGGGGCTTGCCGGGCGCGGCCACGGCCAGGCGGGGCGAAGCCAGCAGCAGCCCGGCTCCGGCCACGAAGTTCCGACGTGCGAGGGCGCCGCTGCTCATCTGTGATCTGCTCCGGGTAGGGCTTTAGCGCGAAAGGCTGCGGAGGCGGACGGGGTCGAGCACCGTGCGGAGGGGGTAGTGGTCCCCCAGCAACTGGATGCCATGCATTGAAAGCGCCGTCGGGATGATGCTGTCGCCCGTGTCGTCCGAGGTTATGGCGGCGAAGTCGAGCTGGGCCACTTGTAGGCGGCGCGCGCCTTCACCGCCGTCTTCGGCGACTGTCAGGGCGGCGCCGGAGTCGGTGATCTCGATCATCGGGTTGGCCAGGCGCACCTTCAGCATTCCGCCGTGGGCTTCGAACCAGATTTCGCCCAGGAATTTGCCCTGGCCCGCAGGCTTGCCGTCGTCGCCCAGCACGAGGGCGTTGTCGGGCGCCGCGGCGAAGATGAACTCGCCGTCCGGCGTACGCTCGACGCCTTCGCCGACCTCGGTCGTCCCGCCGGTCGCCTGCACGTAGTTTCGGAAGCTTTGCTTCACTCCCCAGACGAGGACGGTGACGGGTTGCTGGCTCATTTGTCCTCGACGCCGATCAATTGCAGGAAGCTGACCACGGGTACGCTCTTGGCCTGGGGACCGGGAGGGCGGGCCTCGACCCAGAGCGGGACGATGACCCAGGCGCCGGGGAAGGCCTTCAGCTCCTTGTCATCCATATGTCCAAGGTGCGGGCAGCGGGTGAGGGCGGCTTCGGCGCAGGCGCGGTGCAGCGGCGCAATGGCCCCGCAGTCCAGCAGGGGTTGATCGTCGGGCATATCCGCAGGAAGCGCCGGGCCGAAGCCCTTGGTCCTCAGGTTTCCGGCCGTGGTGTGCTTTGCGGTCTGGCTCCATCGGTCGCCGGCGTGGGTGGGCTCACCGCACATCGGGCACAACATCTCGCCTACCGATCTGCGCTGGCGGAAGAGATGGTTGCGGGAATAGAGCGGCTTGCCTTCGCCGGGCTTCTCTTCCTGGGCGACGGCCAATTGGCCATCGACGCTGGGGCAGCGGGAGACGCCGGGCTGAGCCTCCTCGGACCAGCTGGTGATCCAGGGAACGTCGACGCCGACCTTCAGGCGCGAGGCGGTGCTCATTCTGCTGCTCCGCTGGCTGGAGCGGCGGACGGCATGGGGKGACGGATCAACATGGCGCCAACTAAGCGCAGGTCGCGGATGAGCGCCACGGTCCTTTTGGCCGATCATCCCGAACTGGAGACGAAGCCCCGGTCGGTAAGCGCGATGGCGTCGAGGTCGACGCCGACCTGTCGGGCCCCGCTGCGGGCGACCTTGGCCAGAGCGCGGAGCTGGGCGGGATCGCTTTGCACCTGCTCGAGGGCCGAGCCCAGGATGACGGCCTGGATCAACAGGCCCTCGGCGAACTCCTGCTTAGCGCCGTCGTCAATGGACAGCAGGGCGGGGGAGGCGAGGAAGGCCTGCTCGGTCTGGGCCTTCACCGCGCGAATGGCCGCGGGGCTGGGATCTTCGGTCTGACCGTGCGCGGTCTGCCAGGCCTGGATCCACCAGATGGCGTAGGCGTCGGCCATGTTGTTCGGCTGCAGGCCGCGGACGCGCAACTCCCGTTCGACGCCGGGCATGAACTGCGGATCGGCCAACAGGGTCGCCAGTTGCTGGGCCGCGGCCGGATCGGCGGCGCGGCGCTGGGCGACGAAGCGGGCGAAGTTCGCCTTGCGCCGCTCAGCCGAGGACACGAAGCGGACGGCTGCTACGGTGGGCTGGGCCCTGCTCGCGGGCGCGGCTGGTGTGGCTGAGGGGCGCCGCTCGGTCTGCTGGCGCAGATGTTGGCCAAGTTGGTCCGTGCCGGTGACCGACGGAATGATGACGCTCCAGCCCCACACGTCCTGAGCCGTCGCCGCAGAGCAGACGAGGGACAAGGCCGCCGCGATCGCCAGGGGAAGTTTCCGCATGCCGCCTCTCTGTCGTTGGAGCCTCGATGATGCGGGGATCTTGTGTCGGGACCTTGGCGAACACCCAGGCGCCGGAGGGCCTGTCGGCGGGGCTCTGGTGGAGGGTATGGGGCCTCGGTCCGGTTCCGCGTCCTGGTGCGCCGCCAGGGAGGTCAACCGGTGGGTGTCGCCCGGCCAATTTTAGGTCGTAGACCGAGGTGAGCCATCACTAGTCTGCAGCAATACGGCCTTAACCTTCCTCGCCTACCGCTTTGGTTTGTAGGCGTTTTTGAGGGTTTTCCGCATGAGTCAGGCTCCGCTCGTCGACCCGAGGGCGGACCTTGTTGCGGGAACCCTGCCCAGGGGCGGCGAACCCCTGGTCGACATCGCCACATTCTTCGAGGTTTCGCTGGATCTGCTGGTGATCCGCGACATCGAGGGGCGGGTGTTGAAGGCCAGTCCTTCCTGGTTCGCCAGCCTGGGTCATCGTCCGGAAGAGATGGAAGGCCTGCCTCTGCTGCGGCTGGTTCACCCGGAAGACATGCCGAGCACCTTGGGCAGCGTCGAGGAGGTCGAACAGCGCAAGGCCGGCGATCCCGTGCTGGGCTTCATCAACCGCTATCGACACAAGGACGGCCACTACCGGACCCTGGAATGGCGGGCCCAGCGATGCGGCGACCGCATCTATGGCGTGGCGCGGGACGTAACCGACCGGGTTGCGGCCGACCGCGAACTGCGCGAGGCCAAGACCGCCGCCGAGGCGGCCAACCGCGCCAAGTCCGACTTCCTGGCCAATATGAGTCACGAGATCCGCACGCCGTTGAACGGGGTGATCGGGATCATCGACGCCCTGTCGCGAACGCCGCTCAGCGCCGAACAGACCGAGATGGTCGGACTGGTGCGCGATTCCGGGGTGACCCTGGAGCGCCTGGTGTCCGACGTCCTGGACGTCACCAAGATCGAGGCGGGTCAGCTGCAGCTGGAGAGCCGGCCGTTCGACCTGGACCAGGCGCTGCGGCCCTGCGTCGAGGTCATGCGCTATCGGGCCGAGGACAAGGGCCTCAGCTTCCACGTCGTGCAGGACGATAACGCGCGGGGTCGCTTCGTCGGCGACGGCACGCGGGTGAGCCAGATCGTCAACAACCTGCTGTCCAACGCGGTGAAGTTCACCGAGACCGGCGCGGTGACCCTGCGCATCGACCTGGACGAGACAGGAGAGGTTCCGCGTCTGAGCCTGGTGGTCGAGGACACCGGAGTCGGGTTCGGCGCCGATCACGCGGCGCGGCTGTTCAGCCGCTTCACCCAGGCCGATGAGACGATCAGCCGGCGGTTCGGCGGCACGGGGCTGGGCCTCTCCATCTGCCGGTCGCTGTCGGCGATGATGGGCGGCGAGATCTCGGCCACCTCCGAGCTCGGAGCAGGCAGCCGCTTCGTGGTGTCGCTGCCCCTGCCGAGGGCGGAAACCCTGGCCGACTACGACGTGCGCGAGGCCGCGCCGGCGCCTGCCGCCAACGCGCGCTGCGAGCGCCCCTTGCGGGTGCTGCTGGCCGAGGACCATCCGACCAACCAGCGGGTTGTGCAGTTGATCCTGGCGGCGCAGGGCGCGGAACTGACCACCGTCGACGACGGCGTCCAAGCGGTGGCTGCGTTCGGCGCCGAGACCTTCGACCTCGTGTTGATGGACATGCAGATGCCGCACATGGACGGTCTGACGGCGACGCGGGCGATCCGGGCCATGGAAGCCGCCCGGGGCGTTGCGCCGACGCCGATCGTGATGCTGAGCGCCAACGCCATGGCCGAGCATCAGCGCGAGGCGATGGCCGCCGGGGCCGACATCCACGTGGCCAAGCCGATCACCGCGGCGACGCTGCTGGCCGGCATGCAGGCGGTGCTGGACTAGGGCGCCGAGCCACGCCGGGTGCTGACATGATGCTGTCAGCAGCGCCGCCTTAAGCCATCCGACAGGCTTGGCGGGAGACGGCGATGAGCGCGGCGCACGACTTCGATTTCAACACCGGCGAGTGGGTGGTCACCAACCGAACGCTGAAGGTCCGGGGCGGAGGCTCCGACGATTGGGACGAGTTCACGTCCTACCAGACCTCGCAGGTGCTGATGGGCGGACTGGTGTCCATCGACGAGGCCGACTTCCGTTCGAAGGGCTTTCGCGGAATGACCTTCCGCCACTACGAGCCGGCCAAGGACCAGTGGTCGATCTACTGGATCAGCACGACCGACGGCGTGTTGCAGCCGCCTGTGCGAGGGCGGTTCAAGGACGGGCACGGGGTCTTCGCCGGCGACGACATGGATGGCGACCGGCCGATCAAGGTGCTGTTCGACTGGTCGCGGACCGACACGCCGACGCCGCGCTGGAGCCAGGCTTTTTCCTACGACAACGGCGAAACCTGGGAGACCAACTGGATCATGGAGTTCGCGCGGCCGCAAAGATGACGCCGGCGTCATCCTTGCTCTTGATTTCCGCTACGCAATCCGGCCAGTGTTCACGAAACTAAGCACTGTTTAGGGACGGAACGTCATGGGCCAGTACGACTACGTGATCATCGGGGCGGGCTCGGCCGGCTGCGTTCTGGCCAATCGTCTCAGCGAGGACCCCAGCGTCCGGGTGCTTGTGCTGGAAGCCGGTGGCAAGGACGACTCGCTGATGGTGAAGATGCCCGCGGGCGTCGGCGGCCTGATCGGCAAGGCCGGTCCCTACAACTGGGGCTTCTGGACCGAGGAAGAGCCCAACCTGGATAACCGCAAGCTGTGGTGGCCGCGGGGCAAGGGCTGGGGCGGTTCGTCCTCGATCAACGGCATGATCTATATTCGCGGCCACGCCCGGGACTACGACCAGTGGCGTCAGATGGGCCTGAGCGGCTGGTCCTATCGGGACGTGCTGCCCTACTTCAAGCGGTCGGAGACCCTGGAAGGCGGCGGCGACCAGTGGCACGGCGGCGACGGTCCGCTCTATGTCTCCAAGTCCTCGACGCCGAACCCGATCTATTCGGCGGCCATCGAGGCTGGTCGGCAGGCGGGCTACAAGGTGACCGCCGACTTCAACGGCTTCCAGCAGGAAGGTTGGGGCCCCTATCAGCTCACCATCCGCGACGGCCAGCGCTGGAGCGCGGCCCGGGCCTACCTGCATCCGGCGATGGCGCGGCCGAACCTGACCTGCATCACCGGCGCGCGAACCAGCAAGATCATCATCGAGAACGGCCGCGCGACGGGGGTCGAATATGTCGACGCCAAGAGCGGCGCGAAGACCGTGGTCCATGCGGACAAGGAAGTGCTGCTGTCGGCCGGCGCCGTGCAGTCGCCGCACATCCTGCAACTGTCCGGCGTCGGTGATCCGGAAGAACTGGGTAAGTTCGGCATTCCGGTGGTCCACGCCCTGAAGGGGGTCGGCGCCAACCTGCAGGATCACCTGGACGTCTCGATGTCCTGGGAGTGCCCGCAGCCGATCACCGCCTATTCGCTGCGCAAGGGGATCGTGAAGACCCTGATGATCGGGATGAACTACGCCTTCTTCGGCAAGGGGATGGGCCGTCAGCAGTTCCTGGAGTCCGGCGCCTTCCTGAAGTCCCGCCCGGACCTCGACCGCCCCGACCTGCAGATCCACACGGTGCTGGCGGTGATGCAGAACCACGGCAAGACCCAGGTGGCCAAGGACGGCTTCACCTTCCACATCTGCCAGCTGCGGCCCGAGAGCCGCGGGCGGGTGGGGCTGAATTCGGCCGATCCGATGGCCGATCCGGCGATCTTCGCCAACTACCTGGCGACTGAGGAAGACCGCCGCGCCCTGCGCGAAGGCGTGCGGATGATGCGCAAGGTGGCCGAGCAGCAGGCCCTGAAGCCGTATCAGTCCTGCGAGCTGTTCCCCGGCAAGGACGTGGAGACCGACGAGCAGCTGGACGCCTGGATCCGCAAGCACTCCGAGACCATCTATCACCCGGTCGGCACCTGTAAGATGGGGACCGACGACATGGCGGTGGTGGACGAAGAGCTGAAGGTCCGCGGTATCGCCGGCCTGCGGGTGGTGGACGCCTCGGTGATGCCGACCCTGGTGGGGGGCAACACCAATGCTCCGACCATCATGATCGCCGAGAAGGCCGCCGACATGATCCGTGGCAAGGCGGCCCTGCCGGCCGACGACGCCCCGGTCTACGAAGACAAGGAAATGGCCGCCGCCTAGGGCCTTTTCCGTCTCTCCCGATTGCGGCGAGCTACGCAAAGTGGTTCGGTAGGCTAACGACCGCTCGCCCGGACCGCCGGCGCGAGCGGCGAGCCTTCAAAGCATTTGGGAGAACGACCATGGAACTGCGCACGCTCGGCAAGTCGGACCTGAAGGTCGCCCCCCTGGTGCTGGGCGGCAATGTGTTCGGATGGACGGCCGACGAGCCGACCTCCTTCGCCATCCTCGACGCCTTCGTGGACGGCGGCTTCAACGCCGTGGACACCGCCGACGTCTACTCCCGCTGGGCCCCAGCTGGGGGCGGGGCCTCCGAAACGGTGATCGGCAACTGGCTGAAGGCCACCGGCAAGCGCGACAAGATCGTGCTGATGACCAAGGTCGGCATGGAGATGGGCGAGGGCATGAAGGGCCTGTCGGCCAAGTACATCGCCGAAGCGGTGGAGGCGTCGCTGAAGCGCCTGCAGACCGACGTGATCGACCTCTATCAGTCCCACCGCGACGACGCCGACGTGCCGCAGGACGAGGTTCTGGAAGCCTATGACCGCCTGGTGAAGGCCGGGAAGGTGCGGTTCATCGGCTCGTCCAACTTCGAGCCCGCGCGCCTGAAGTCCGCCCTGGACATCAGCGCGTCCAAGGGCCTGCCGCGGTATCAGAGCGAACAGCCGCTCTACAATCTCTACAGCCGCTCGGGCTTCGAGAGCGGCATGCAGCAACTGGCCATCGACGAGCAGGTCGGGATCATCCCGTATTCCAGCCTGGCCTCGGGCTTCCTGACCGGCAAGTACCGGTCGGAGGACGACCTGGGCAAGAGCCCGCGGGGCCGTGGGGTGAAGCGCTATCTGGACGAACGCGGCCTGAAGATCCTGAAGGCCCTGGACGAGGTGTCCGCCGCCAAGAGCGCGACCCAGGCGCAGGTGGCTCTGGCCTGGGTGATGGCCCAGCCCGGCCTGACCGGCCCGATCGCCTCGGCGACCAGCCTGGCGCAGCTCGACGAACTGATGGGCTCGGCGCGCCTGACGCTGAGCGCTGAGGACTTGAAGACCCTGGATACGGCCTCGGCCGAGACGGTGGCGGCGGAGTAGTCCCCCTCAGCCAACCTCTCCCCTCAAGTGGGGAGAGGAGTAAGCGGAGCCAGCCAAGCCGTGCCACCTCCCCCGAGGGGGAGCATCTGGGCGCGGTTACGCGACCTGGCGGCCGTCTAGGGTCGCCAGGCGCAGGCGCGGGGTCTCTTCGTTGGCCGGGCCGACGCCGCGGACTTGGCCCAGGGCCAGCTCGACCACGGTGCGGCCGTCCAGGCGGGCGACCATGGAGAGCGGCTGATAGAGGCCAAGGAAGCGCTCGGTCTCGCCGGCCAGGGGCGCGAACAGGATTTCGAGGGCGATGGCCGCGTGACCGGTGCTGGCCTGGACGGTGGCCACCACCGGCTCGGGCCTGCGACGTGCGGTTTCCAGGGCCGTTTTCAGGACGAAGCGGTCGCGCTCGCGGAACAGGTTGAGGCCGTTTTCGCCCCGCAGGTCGCGGCCATGCAGGTCGCCGACGAAACCGCCGGCCAGCCGCACCGGATAGAGTCCGGTGGACGTGCGACCGAGCACGAAGGTCTGGGGCGCGAGGTTCGAGAAATGAGCCGGATCGACGGCGGAACGGCGCGCGGACCCGCCGGCGGCGCGCAGGCCGCGCCAATAGTCGATCAGTCGTTGCGTATTCGAATGGAACTGGGACATCCCAATTCGGCTCCAACCACGGCGTTTCGCCACTGTGTATAAGAGACAGGTCGTTGCGTATTCGAATGGAACTGGGACATCCCAATTCGGCTCCAACCACGGCGTTTCGCCACCGCATGGAGCTTGCAGGGAATTCCGGGCCAGATCGCCGGTGTGCCGGATCGGGACCCTTTCTCCTTAAGCTTAGAGAATCTTAAGCCGCGGACGGTTTACTCCTCGGGACGTAATTTTGGCGGATACCGCCCGAAGGCCTTGTGGAGGGGCCGTCCATGAAGACGCGTTCGACCTTTCTGGGCCTTCTGCTCGGCTTCGGCCTCCTGATCATCTCCGGCGCTGCGCCTGAGACCGCCTTTGCGCAATGCTGCACGCCGCCGGCTCCGCCGGTGTGCTGCACCCCGCCGACCCCGCCCTGCTGCACCCCTCCGCCGGCTCCGCCGCCGCCCTCGCCGCCGTGCTGCGAGAACACGCCGCGGACTCCCAGCATCAATGTCCATGTCTCCAGCGTCAGCGTCGCGGTGGCTAATTCCCGCGCCGGTGCGGGCGCCGGGGCCGGCGCAGGCAGCGCCGTCTATTACGGCGGCGGCGGCGGTGGCGGCGGCTACATGCCGCCCATGGCCACCGGCGTGGTCCAGCTGAACGTGGAAGCCGGCAAGAAGATCAAGCGCGTGGCCTATCAGGCCAGCCGCATGCGCACCCGCAAGGTGGTGATCCAGGCCGTCTGCATCGACGCCCGCCAGATCCCGCACGCCGCCTCGCAGGTCAGCCCTGATCGCGACATCGCCGAGAATTTCGAAGGCGAGCTCTATCGCTGCATGTCCGGCACCTGGCTGCAGGCCTCCATCGCCGAATACACCGGCAAGATCGATTTCTCGGGCGGTAAGACCCTGGCCTGCGGCCGGGGCGACGCCCTCTATCGCAACCGCGACGGCCAGGTGGTCTGCAAGCCGCAGATCAAGCAGCGCGACTGCAACGAGCGCTCGCTGCTCCGCCGCTTCGGCGCGGGCGTGAAGATCCTGACCATCACCGAAACCGAGACCTACACCGCCTATCGCGAGGAAGAGGAACGCTCCTCGGAATCCATGGTCGCCACCAGCATGAGCCTGGATGGCGGCGTGGGCGGGACCGTCTACTAGGAACTCTTCCTCCCCTGCGTAGCGGGGGAGGGGGACCGCCCGTAGGGTGGTGGAGGGGGCGAGCCGGCGCAGGGCGTCCGCGCATCGACGCACATGCCCCTCAGTCGGCATTCGCCGACAGCTTCCCCTGAGGGGGAGCATCTAGCGTCTCTTGCTTCTTAGATCCTCCCCCTCTGGGGGAGGTGGCGCGCGTAGCGCGACGGAGGGGGATTGCTGAGTCTGAGCCCAGTCACGCCCCCTCCACCACGCCTAAGAGGGCGTGGTCCCCCTCCCCCGTGAACGGGGGAGGATGAAGAGGTGTGCTTCCTCTCCCCTCCAGGGGGAGAGGGTAGGGTGAGGGGGTGACTATCGGCTGCGAGGCGTCTCTAGGCCGCGATGCGCCGCTGACGCGTCGCCTGACCCCTCACCCTGCCTCTCCCCTTGGAAGGGGAGAGGAGAAGGCCGAGGCCCTAATTTCCCTTGGCGGGCTTTACTTCGAACATCCACATGGCGTCGTCCTTGAGCACGGTCTCGGCGGCGCGTTTGACGTCTTCTGGGGTGACGCGCTCGGTGCCGGGGATCAGGGCGCGGATGGCGTCCAGGCGGCGCGGATCGGTCTGGCCTCCCGACAGCTCCGACAGCCAGTAGCCGTTGGTCTCGCGGGCCTTCTGGAGCTGTTCGATGCGGGGCTTCTTGGCGCGCTCCAGTTCATCGGCGCTCACGAGCTTGGTGCGCAGGTCGGCGGCGATCTTCTGCACGTCGGTGAAGAAGGTCGGCAGCTTCTCGGGCGGGATCTCGACGCTGGCGGAGACGTAGCCCCAGCCGGGCCAGACCATGCTGTGGTTGAAGGAGGCGTTGGGGGAATAGGTGGCGCCCTGGGCTTCCCGCAGTTCGTCGATCAGCCGCAGTTCCAGCACCTCGCCGAGGACGGCGTTGTCCCGGGCCCGCTGGGGATTGGCGTAGAAGTCGTTGGTGCGCCAGGCGATGTAGCCCATGGCCTGGTCGGCGCGACCCTTGTGGGTGCGCATCACCGGGGTGGTGACGCCGGCGGGGAAGCCGACCTGCCTGGCGGCGGCCGCGATCGGCGCGGGCGCCGGACGGGAGGGCAGGGCGCCGAAGGTGCGGGCCACGGCGTCCGTGGCCTTTTCCACCGTGGTGTCGCCGACCACGACGATCTCGATCTGGCCGGAGGCGATGGCCGGGGCCACATCGGCCTTGAAGCTCTCCAGCTTGGCGTCGTCGATTTCCTTGCGGCTGGGGAAGACCCAACGCTCGTCGCCATTGTGCAGCAGGCCCGACAGGTCGCGGGACACCACGCCGGAGACCGTGGCCTCATACTGGTCGTGGATGGTCTTGCCGGCGGTCTTCAGGCGCTGGAAGGCCTCTTCCCGCCAGCCGGGCTCGACCGCATAGGCGGCGAGGACCTGCATCTGGACGTCGAGATCGTCGGGCCGGGTGGAGCCGGAGAAGACGAAGGCGTCGTCGGCGATGCCGAACTGGGCGCCGTACACGCGGCTGGCCAGGACATGCTCCATGTCCTCGGCGCTGATCTGCTTGAGACCGCCCTCGACATAGGCGCCGGCGGCCCAGGAGACGTTCTGGCGGTCCTTGGGCAGGTCGATGCGGCCACGGCCGATGTTCACCCGGACCAGGACCTCGTCGTCCTTGAAGCGGGTGGGCTTCACCGTCAGGCGCACGCCGTTGGCGAAGGTGACGAAGGTGGTGTCGAGGTCGGTGGCGTCGCGGGTCTCCACGACCTTGCCCGGGTCGCCGAAGCTGGCGTAGGGCCAGGCCACCTGGGTCGGAGCCGCGGGCTCGGCCACGGCGACCTTGCGGGAAGCTTCCAGCGCCGCCAGCAGGGCCGGCTCGCCGCCCTCGATGGGGCGGGGCGAAGCCATGAACAGCAGCGGGCCGTCGCCCTTGAACGACTGGCGCAGAGCCTCGGTGACGGCGGCGGCCTTCAGACCCTTCACCGTGTCTTCGAACAGGGCCAGGTCCTGGGTGGGATTGGTCACGACCTCCTTGTCGGCCAGGGAGCCGACGATCTCGCCGGCGAGGGCCGCAGGGGTGCGGGTCGCGGCGCCGGCGGCCTGGGCCTTGAGGCTGGCGCGGTACTCGTCGATCTCGCGGTCCAGCTCGTCCTGGCGCACGCCGTACTGGACGGCGCGGCGCTGTTCCTGCTCGGCCGCGTTGAGGGCGGCCTTCCAGCCGGTGGGCTCGGCGTTGACCGTGATCATGGTGATCTTGGCGGCGTTGTACTCGTCGCTCTCGAAGGCGCCGGCGCCCAGGAACGGCGGCTGCTGGCCGCGGGCCAGACGCTCCATGCGGCGGTTCATCACCGAGAAGCCCAGGCGCTCGATCAGGTCGCGCTTGCGCTTGGCGTTGGTGTCGAGGGCGGTGTCGGGCGGGCTCAGCCAGGCCAGTTGCATGGAGAGCGGCGAGCCCGGCTCCACCACCAGCTTGGCCTCGGCCTTGCGGGGCTGGAGGGCGCCGAGATCGGGGTTGGCGCCTGCCGCGCCGGACGGCTGCCAGTCGCCGAACTTGGCCTTGATCTTGGCTTCCATGGCGTCGAGGTCGAAGTCGCCGACCATCACCACGGTGGCGCGCTCGGGCCGGTAGTAGCCGGTGTAGAAGCGGGCGAACTCGGCGGTCTTGGCGTTCTGCAGCACCTCGACCTTGCCGATCGGATAGCGGGTCGGCGGGCGCTGGCCCTTGAGGAAGAACTCCAGGCGTTGCTTGTAGACCCGGTAGGAGGGCGTATCCCGCGCCCGTTCCTCGGACAGCACCACGCCGCGCTCGCGGTCGATGGCGCCTTGGTCTAGCGTCAGATTGCCGGCGGCTTCCCGCAGCAGCATCAGGGAAGTGTCGACCGTCTCGTCGTCCGTGCGGGGCAGGTCGAGCTTGTAGATGGTCTCGTCGAAATTGGTCGAGGCGTTGGTGTCGGCGCCGAAGGCGAGACCCAGCCGCTCCAGGATCTTGATCATGTCGCCTTCGGGCACGGCCTTGGAGCCGTTGAAGGCCATGTGCTCGAGGAAGTGGGCGAGACCCTGCTGATCGTCGTCCTCGTCCAGGGAGCCGGCGTCGAAGCGCAGGCGGAGCGCCGCCTGGTGGGGCGGGATGGTCTGCTTGCGCAGGGCGTAGCGCATGCCGTTGGGCAGGGCGCCGAAGCGGATGTCCGGATCAGGCGTGAGGTCGGAGCGCGACTGCGCCCATTCGCCGGGCTTCAGGGCGGGCGCCGCGGCGGGGGAAGCCGCGGGGCGATCCTGGCCGAATTTGGGAAGCGATACCCCGGAAGCGCAGCCTGAGAGGGCGATGGTGACGGCGAGCGCGGAAACAGCGCCGATACGGCGGATCATTCATAAGCCTGGGTTCGAAGGAGGGCGCACCATGCGCCGGAGCCCATGGCGTTCGCAAGGCGCCAATCAGGCGTAACTTAAGCGCTGCGACGAACCTATTCGCCCGGGCGGCTGACGTAGTAGGTGGCGTTGTTGCCGACCGCCTTGGAGACGCCCGTGGCCGAGCGGCCGGTGGCGTTGATGGTCGAGACGCTCTGGGCGCCGACATCGGAATAGTTGGTCTGGCTGTTGGCCACGGTCATCCGGCCCGAGCAGTCCGAGCAGGAATAGCCGCTGATGGAGTTGCCCATGGCGGTCGCGGKGGCGAGGCCGTCATAGCCGTCCGTGCCGGTGAACTCCGCCGTCGCCTCGATGCCGCCGCCGTCGTTGATCTGGGTGGTGTCGAGGATCACCTCGCCGCCCACGTCGCCAGCCGCCAGGGCGTTGCCGACGCCATAGGCCGAGGCGGTGGCCGAGCCGAACTGGTAGGCCGAGCTGGAGCCCTGGGCCCGGACATAGGCGTTGTTGGTCTGCTGCGAGGTGATGTCGAGCAGGTAGCCCTGATTGTAGGCGTTGATGTTGTTGCCGGCGACCGTGGCGCTGGTGGTGGTGTCCTGCACGTTGCCGAAGGCGGTGAATTGGCTGGCCTGGGTGCGGTCGGCGTTGTTGGTTTGGGTGGAGATCATCCGCGCCGCCGAGCCGTTGTCGTTGGACATGGTGACGTCGTTGGCCGAGGTGACGGCCGAGAAGTTGGCGCTACCCGAGACATAGCCGTAGMCCCCGCCGCCATCGCTGGTGACCGTCGCCTCATTGGTCTGGTTGGTCCGCAGGCCGGCCGAGCCGTAGCTGAGGCCAAAGGCCTGGGAGTTGCCCACCGCCTGGCTGACGGTGTCGACATTGCCCGCTTGGCCGTCCGGCGCCTCGATGTGGGAGACGCTGGAGATGGTCGTGGGGCCGGTGTTCTGGTTGTAGACGCCGGTGAGCGTGCCGCCATAGACGGTCCCGCCGGCCGAGTTGCCGGTGGCCGCGGTGCTGAGCGCGACGGTCGCGCCCGAGTTGCCGGCCACATTGACCAGGGTGTTCCCGGCCACGGCGCCGCTGGCGGTCTGGTTGGACCGCACGTCGAGATCGTTCAGCGAGGTCGAGGCCTCGAAGGCGTTGCCGGTCGCGGTGGTGTCGGCCGAGGTCTGTTCGGTGACCTCGACGACATTGAGCGTCTGCTGCGAGAAGACGTCGCCGAGCTGGACCTGATTGTTCAGGGCCGTGCTGGGCAGGGTCTGACTAGTAGCGGCTCCGCACGGCAGAATCGCGACGAGCGTTCCAACGAGCAGGATCTTCGCGCGTCTGGCCATTGTTGGTACCCAGGTTGTTGTAGGCAGGCACGTAGCCGCCGGTCAGGCCGACCGTCCCGCCCCCCAGCGGGTCGGAGGTGAGGCAGCCCTGCGGACCGGGCATGCCGTAGAGATTGGCGGTCATCTCGACGACCGCGCGCTCCACCAGGGAGCGGACGGCCAGTTGCATCGGCTCCAGCGCGCCGGCGCCGGCCGAGATGTCGAAGACGTTGCCGTTCAAGAAGTCGAAGAAGCCGACGCCGACTTCGCGGCCGACCACCTGCTTCTGGTAGGAGATCACATCCACCACCTCGAGGGTGCGGGTGTTGATGAGGCGCAGGTCCATGCCGATGTTCATGATGAACAGGCGGCCGCGGAAGCTGCCCTTGGCCTCGGTGGCGTCCGGATCGCCGCCGGCGGCGTCGAAGCCCGATGACCGGATGTTGTAGTTGAGCTCGGTGATCCCGCCGGCCACGTAGAAGTCCGAGCCCGGCACCTGGCCGGCCAGGATGCGGCGATACTCGGCGGCCTGTTCCGGAGCCGGGTTCGGCGCATCGGAGATCAGCTTGTTGTTGGCGTACTTCAGCTCCAGCTCGGAGACCGAGGTGTCGAAGCGTTCCACCAGCGGCATGCCGGCCTTGGCGAAGGCCGACATGGCCATCAGCGAGGCGCCCTGGGTGATCTTGCGGCCCGAACCATCGGACTCCGACTTGCCGGTGTAGTCGGCGATGCGGCCGACGGCGATGCGCGGGGCCACGACGCGGGAGTTGCGCGCATAGCCGGCCATGCAGACCAGGGCGTTGGAATAGGGCGTCGGGTTCACGGTCACCGGCGCATTGCCGATGGTGCGCGCATAGTTGCCGCTGGGACCGGCCACCGGTGTGGCGCAGGCCGAGAGCGTCATGGCCGCGGCGGCCAGGACCGCCGTGGTGCGGAGAATTCTTGTCTTCATTGGCCGACCCCCCCGGTGACCTTGGTTCCCGCCGACACGTTCCCATTGTTGGTCTGGGTCGAGTTCACGATGACGGTGTTGTAGTTGCCCTGGGTGACCACCACGAGATTGTTGCCGATGGCGGTCGAGCTGCCGCCCAGGGATCCGACGCCCGAATAGGATTCGCCGGCGCCCCAGCCGCTGGTGAAGCTGGACTGGTCCTCGCCGGTCTGGATGATGCCGTCGATGATCACCCGGTTGCCGTTGGCGTCGCGGGTGGACACGTCGACCGGATGGTTCTCGGAACCCGCGATGCGGCCGTAGCCGGCATTGTATTGGGCCGAGTTGCTGGACATGTATTGGGCGTGGGCCGGAAGGGCGACGAGGCCGGTGGCCAGGGCCGCGGCGATCAGCGCCGCCCGCCGTGCTGCAAAGGAACCTGCGACCATGAACTTCGTAGCCTCGCGAATGCGAAAATCGGCGCGCTGGCGACGCCAACCGACACCGCGCGGGAAATTAAGCATCGTCATTTAAGGAGCAGACCCTCGCGAATTGGTTAAGGCGCGCGAGGGATTGTGCATGTGCCGCAGAGTGGAGAATCGATTTTGAGCGCCGAGCGCGAGCCCGTCTTCAACGCCCCCTGGCCGGCGGTGGCCCTGACCGCCGTTCTGCTGGGAAGCTATGGCTTACAAACGCTTGCAGGATCCGATGCGCTGGTCAACGCCTACGCCTTCCTGCCGCAGGACCTGCAGACGGGACGCTGGGAGACCCTGGTCACGGCGCTGTTCCTGCATGGGGGCTGGGCCCACGTATTGATGAACGCGGCGGGGGCCCTGGCCTTCGGAACGCCGGTGGCGCGGTTCATGGGAACCGGCGCACGCGGGGCCTCGGTTTTCTTTATTTACTATATCGCATGCGGGGCGCTCGCGAGCCTGGGCTATGGCCTGCTGCATCCCGAAGCCAACGTGGCGATCATCGGCGCGTCGGGGGCGGTCTCCGGTCTGATGGCCTCGGCCGCGCGGATGATCGCGGGGCAGGGGGTTCCAGGACCGTTCCGCTCGCCCGCGGTGATCGGCATGAGCATCGCCTGGCTGGTGGTCAACCTTCTGCTGGCCGTCGTCGGGTTCGCTCCGGGGATGGGCGAGGCCAAGATCGCCTGGGAGGCGCACCTGATCGGCTTCGCCGCCGGTCTGGTCCTGCTGGACCCTTTCGCCTGCCTGGCCCGCGGCCGTCCGGACCGTGATCCCGGAGAACATTGATTTCACGGCGATACTGAGCCACGCTGCTCTCAGGGGATAAGGGAGTGAAGCTAAGATGCTGGTATCTCAGATCCTGAAGACCAAGGGCGACCTGGTGTTCACCGCCGCGCCGTCGGAAACGCTGGGGGCGATCTGCGCGCTCCTGCATTCCCGGCGGGTCGGGGCCATGGTGGTCACCGAGGGCGACCGGGTCGTGGGCATAGTCTCCGAGCGGGACATCGTCCGCGCCATGGCGGAGGAGGGGGGAAGCGCCCTCACCAAGACCGTCTCCACCTGCATGACCCGCGATGTGGTGTTCGCCGATCCTGGCGAGTCGGTGGATTCGCTGCTGGCCCGGATGACCGATCGCCGCCTGCGCCACCTGCCGGTGGTGCAGAAGGAACGGCTGATCGGGATCGTCTCCATCGGCGACCTGGTGAAGTGGAAGATCACCGAGGTCGAGGCCGAGGCTGACGGTCTGAAGGCCTACATCGCCGCGGGCTGAAACATACGCTCTCTATATAGAGCGTTGAATCAGGGTTGCTTTAGAACGCCGAGAGGGGCTTGGCCGGCGTGGCGAAGACCTCTGCGCCCTGGCCTGTGGCGGCGGCCGCCAGGCTATAGCCTTCCAGGACATCGGAGGTGGCGTCCCGCGCGCGGAGCAGGGCCTCTCTGAGCGAACAGGTCGCCAGATCCGGACAGTCGTCGCATTTGCGGAAGGACAGCCGGCTGACGCAGGGGGCCAGGGCCAGCGGGCCATCGATGATGCGAATGATCTCGGCGAAGCTGATCTCCGCCGGCGGCCGGGCGAGCGTATAGCCGCCGAACTTGCCCCGGCGGCTGATCACCACGCGGTTGCGGGCCAGCTCCAGCAGGATCGCCTCCAGGAACTTCCGCGGAGCGTCGGCCCGGGCGGCCAGTTCGCCGGATGTCACCTGGGCGCCCTCGGCCCTTGCCAGCTCCACGAGCGCGCGCAATCCGTATCGGGCCTTTTGCGACAACATGCCGACGACGCTCTCCCTGGAGTTCCTGTTCCTTGTTCTATGGGGATGCGTAGCGGTTTTCCACAGGCTCAGACAGGAAATGTCGACAAACCGCCATGAGGCGGTTGCGGACTCGGAAAGCCGCGTCTACAAGCCCCCCTCGCTCGGAAGACAGCCGCGGCGGAGACGAAGGCGAGGGCGATCAAGTCCTTGTTTTCATTCTTCAAAGTGTGCGGTTTCCAGCGACGATCGGACCTCTCTAAGAGCCTGGAAGGCGACTTCCAGCGCAGACCAGAGGGGATGAATTTCTAGACGGACACGGAGCGATCCGGACCGCCTCGGAAGACCTCGAAAGAGCCGATTGACTCCCGGAAGTGCGGCAACTAGATACGCCGCTCTTCTCCGGGACCCGGTGGCCGGGGAGACACCTGAGCGGCTTGAAAAAGTCTCTTGCGTTTCTCTCCAGCAGCGACTAGGTTCCGGGCTTCAGTCGAATCGCTACGGAATATTGAGGGAAGCCTCGGCGGCCCCCAGTGACTTTTGCGCTCTAGTCCAGACCATCGGGCGTCGCAAAAAACTCCAAACGGTTCGGTTGACACTAAAGAGACGGCCAACTAGATAGCCGCCTCCGCCGACCACCGGCGCTAAACAGTGGGGTCGGCAAGGTCGATCGCGGTCTTTGACATCGTTGAATTGGAAAGAGAAACGCAGGCGGCGACGCTCTAGCGATGGTCCTAACCAGACCATCTCGACGTCGATGTATCTGCGGTCTCTTGAAGACAATACCATGTACTGTTTGGTTTGRGRCTTAGGTCTCAGGCCGACAAGATATGGGAACTCGTCAAGAACTAAAGAACAATGCCAGCTGGTTCCTTCGGGAACTGGTGAGCAATGTAGTCAATGTCAACTCAACCTGAGAGTTTGATCCTGGCTCAGAGCGAACGCTGGCGGCAGGC
>BFBZ01001095.1_pt1 | contig 19448 bp, 20 predicted proteins | sample 1888401 | NCBI WGS metagenome assembly BFBZ01 (sample SAMD00112614, study PRJDB3348) | symbiont metagenome | host: Chara braunii | reverse complement strand
TGCTTTGGTGTTTCTCGTCCCGGCGTTTCTCAGATCGGCTTCGGTGTGATCATGGCGAGCGCGGCGCCGCCCGGCTGCTGGACGATGGCGATGCGGCCGACGCCGGGCACGTCGAACGGCGCGCGGATTTCCTTGCCTCCCGCAATGCGCACCATCTTGAGGCGCGCATCGACGTCGTCGACGGCGACGTAGGACATCCAGTGCTCCGGCACGCCGGCGCAGCGCGGCTCCGCATTCATGTCGAAGATGCCGCCGACGCGCTCGTCGCCCTTCCTGATGCTCCAGTAGGTGAAGGTCGGCATCGGCATCGCCTCGAACGTCCAGCCGAGCGTCGTGCCGAGGAAGCGCTTGGCGGCTTCGACGTCGTGAGTGTTGAGTTCGTTCCAGACGAACTTGCCGTGCGGCGTCTCTCCGGCCGTATGCAGATACGTCTCGAGCTTGACGAGCACCGCGTTCCAACCCTGGTTGTGGCGGTCGCGCGCCGGCTCGTCGAAGAACTGTTCGTGGTGCAGCGTCAGCAGCGTGCCGTCGCCGTCCGGCTTGAACTCGAGCGTGACGAGCGACTCGCGCTCCGGCATCGAGTGCCAGGCCCAGGTGAAGACGAGCTTGCGGTCCGGCACGACCTCGCGATAGACGCCGCCGACCTGGTTTTTCTCGCCGCTGTCGATCGAGTACGAGCGGATCATGTAGCGCCCGCCGACGCGCACGTCGGCCTCGGTCACCATGTCGCGCTGGCCCGGAGGGCCGAACCACTTCACGAGTTGCTGCGGGTCCGTCCACGCGGCGTAGACCCGCGCCGGCGGCACCTTGAGGTGGCGATTGATGGTGAGGCTCGGTTTGGTTGCGGTGAGCATGACTGGTCCTTTCGATCCGCTTACGACAGATAGGCGTCGAGGTTTTCGAGCACCGCGTCCCAACCCTTGTTGTGGGCGTCGCGCGCCGGCTCGTCGAAGAACTGTTCGTGCGTCAGCGTCATCAGCGTGCCGTCGCCGTCCGGCTTGAACTCGATGGTGACGAGCGACTCGTGCTCCGGCGCCGTGTGAAACGACCAGGTGAAGACGAGTCTCCGGTCCTGAACGACCTCGTGATAGACGCCGCTGATCTGATTGGGCGCGCCGTCCTGGGTGCAAAACGAGTGGATCGTGTAGCGCCCGCCGACGCGCAGATCGACTTCCGCGCTCACGTCATGCGCGCCGGGAGGGCCGAACCACTTCGCTACTTGGGCCGGCTGCGTCCACGCGGCGAAGACTTTCGCGGGCGCTGCTTTGAAGCGTCGCTTGATGGTGAGGCTTGGTTTGGTTTTGGCGAGCATGAATCGTCCTCCAGGAACGCGGCCAATTGATCGAGCTGTTGAGTCCAGAAGCGCTGGTATTTGTTGAGCCATTCCACGGCGTCCTCCATCGGCCCCGCCGTGAGCTGGCACGCGACCACGCGGCCGGTCTTTTCGCGGGCGACGAGACCCGCGTCGGAGAGCACGTCGAGGTGTTTCATCACCGCCGGCAACGACACCGGGAACGGCTTCGCCAGTTCGCTGACGGAGACGCTGTCGCCCTGCGAAAGCCGGGCGAGCAGCGCGCGTCGTGTCGGATCAGCGAGCGCGTTGAAGGTGCGGTCGAGAGCGGTGTCTGAATACTTAACCATATGGTTAAGTGTAGGCGCGTGCGGCGGCGCTGTCAACACACGGCGTTTCACGACATGTTTCAGTATGTTTGGCTATGGTTCCATGTGGAACGCAGCGATCGGGCCTGAGGTCGAGAATGATGAGGAAGCGGACATCGTGAGAGCTTCTGGATTTTCAGACGAACTGGTTGGCCAAAGACTCGTGCAGGCAAAATCCGAAGCGATTGTTGCCTGCGATAGAGACGGCGTCATTCGTCTCTGGAATCCCGGAGCCGAACGCATGTTCGGGTTCTCTCGGAATGAGGCGCTGGGGCAAACTCTGGACATCATCATTCCGGAGCGGTTTCGATCCCGCCACTGGGACGGTTTCCACACCATGATGCGGACCGGCCAGAGCCGGTACGCTGACGGGGCCTTGCTCGCCGTGCCTGGACTTCGGCGGGACGGATCGTTGATCTCGATAGAGTTCACGATTGCCCCGATACGCGATGAGAGCGATGAGGTGGTCGGGCTCGTTTCCGTTATTCGCGACGTCACCAAGACGTTCGAGCAGCTCAGAGCTCTACGGAAGGAAGTCGAGAGATCTGGAAATGGACGCTGATGCCGGAAGCATGCGTGGCCCGGATGGAGCGCAGCGCAATCCGGGTTTGTCGTGCGAGCAACGGGCCGGACCCGAATTTCGCTTCGCTCCATCCGGGCCACTTGCTGTCTGATCAGGGAGAAGCAGATGCAGACATACTATTATCCCGCTCTCGTGACGCTGTTGATCGCGCTGGTGTATTTCGGGATGGCTCTGACAGTCGCCAGGGCACACGACCGGACCGGTATTCTCGCGCCGTCAATGACGGGCGATCCGATTCTGGAGCGAACCTACCGGGCGCACGTCAACACTCTTGAATGGATGCCGATAGCGTTGCCATCTATGTGGCTCTTCGCGGTCTATTGGAGCCCGACAGTTGCTGCGCTTCTCGGGCTGCTCTGGATTGTTGGGCGGATTGTCTACTTCATCGGCTACGTGGCCGAGGCGAAAAAGCGCCTTCCCGGTTTCTTCATCCAAGCCACGGCAGCCTTCGTCTTGGTGTTCGGTGCGCTTGGCCGGATCATCTACCTGATGGCGACTGGCGCGGCGTCGTAGCAGGCGCCGAGCAACGAAGCGGCTCGGATTTCGCTTCGCCTGTCCGGGCCACTTGCTGTTGCACGGCCCGTCTCTCCGTCCCCGATACGAAGGTCAGGTCTAGCCTGACACGGTAATGAACCTCTAATGCGCGCCTGCTATTGGCAGGCTCACCGGTGAATGTATGACGCCGGGGCGACTCTTAAGAGGCTCCGTCCTTCCCGTTCGGAGCCTCTTTTGCTGCGTTCCATCGGGTCACTTGCGGCTCTCGGTTTTGCGGAACAACGTTCCGACGACTCTCGCCGGCCGTCCATCGATCGCCGCAAGCCCGACGAAGATCGCAATCATTCCCGCGATCTGATGCGTTGCCAGCCGCTCGCTCAGCAGCACCATGCCGAGCAGGATCGCGCTCACCGGAATGAGGAACGTCACCAGCAGCGCATTGGTCGCGCCGGCCCGCGCGATCAGGCGGAAGTAGATCAGATACGCGAACGCGGTCGAGAGCACCGCGAGCGCGACGAGCGCCCAGAGCGCCGCACGCGACACCGACATCACGATTCCCGGCGTGTCGAAGATCAGAACGATCGGCAGCAGCCACAGCGCCGACATGGTGAGCTGCCCGGTCGCGACCGTGAGCGGGGGCAGCCCGCGCAGCCGCCGCGAATAGACCGCGCCGAAGGCATAGGAGCAGGCGGCGGCGAGGCAGGCGAGTTGCGCCCATAGATTCGCGCCGAGTTCGCCGAGCAGCAGATCGGGCCCGATCAGCAGCACAACGCCGGCGAATCCCGCGATCAACCCCGCGACGCGGCCCGGCGAGAGCTTGTCGTCGGCGGTCAGCGCATGGGCGACGAACACGCCGAACAGCGGGCTCGTGGCGTTGAGGATCGCGGCGAGGCCGATGGTGATATGGATCTGTGCCCATACGATCAGCGCGAAGGGCAGAACGTTGTTGAGCACCGCCATCACGGCGAGGATCTGCCAGGTCTCGCGGTCGCGCGGCAGCGGTGCCCGGATCAGTTGCATCAGCATCAGGAGGATGACGGCGGCGATGGCGACGCGGCCGAACACCAGCGTCAGCGTCGGGATTTCCAGCACCGCGATCTTGGCGAAATAGAACGCGCCGCCCCACAGAACAGAGAGCAGGATCAGCAGCAGCCAGTCGGTGGCCGAGATCGACAGCGATGGGGTCGGGGAGGCGGTCATGAAACCTTCTTTTCGCGAAGCGCCGGACCCTGCCCGATCCGGGACGCGGCGGCCACCCGATTCTTGAGCGCAATTTTGCGCGTGCGCTGAATTTGGTTTCAAATGGGAGCGGACGATGGAGAAAGCATGCAGTCAATTCTTGCGTATGTCGGCGCGGCTGTTGCCGAGATTGCCGGTTGCTTCGCGTTCTGGGCGTGGTTGCGGCTGGACAAGCCCGTATGGTGGCTCGTTCCGGGGACGCTCTCGCTTGTTTTGTTCGCTTATCTGCTGACGCTCGTGGACAGCGCCGCCGCCGGCCGCGCTTACGCCGCATACGGCGGAATCTACATCGCGGCCTCGCTGGCGTGGCTGTGGGGCGTGGAAGGCGTGAGGCCCGATCGCTGGGACGTGACCGGTGCGGCTTTGTGCCTCGCCGGCGCGGCGGTCATCATCGCGGGCCCGCGATAGATCGACCGTGAGGGCTAACGCCGCCAAACCATCGCCGCGATCCGGGGGTCCGAAGCAAACGCGGTGCGGTCGAAATCGAAGGCCGCCCGCGGGGATTCGCAGAGGATCCGCGCGCCGTTTTCGTTCACCTGGATGTGCCACGTCTGCCGTTCGCTCGGCTCGGACCGCGTAAAGGCCCTGCATCGCAGAATGGCGATGTTCACCGCCGGCTGCGGATCGCGCACCGATCGATACTTGATGACGTCGATCTCGGCGGTGCGGCAACGCTCTGCAAGCTCTTGGCATTCGTCGTAGCGGGTCGGGTGCATCCACGCTGTTTTGTTTGCGTCGAAGGGCGAAGCGCGAAGGTCGATCGACCGGTCGGCGTGATACTCGGCCGCGAATGCGGTGTATTCGGCGGGATTGGTTGGCCACGGCGTCGAAGGCGACTCCGCGAAGAACAGCAATCGCGCGAACGCCGTTTCCGTGACGGCCGTTCTTGGAAGTTCGGAGCTGTAGAACACGCCCGGCGTGAATCCGGCGCGGCGAAACCGTGAGCCCGCCGGATAGGGAGCGCCGTACCGGAACGGCGTGAACAGCAGATAGTGCAGGTGGCGGCATTCGGCCGGAACTGACGGCTTGCTCTGCTCGAGCAGCGTTTCGAGCCGCCGTTGCTCTTCGCTTGTGTCGGTGAGTTTGACGGTCGAGATGTAGTGCTGCGCTTCGACCACCCGCCAGCATCGGCCGGAGGCCGCGCGGGCCTCAGACGTGAGCGCGTCGGGCGTCCAGATACTGGATGACATTCGTGAGTCCGGAAACGGATTGGATCAACTCAAGCGGCGTGGCGGACAGAGCGGTGTTCTCGTTCTTGAGCCAGGAGCGCGCCACCGCTTCGTCGCCGCCGATCAGCGCATCGAGCGACCGGTAAAGCCGGATGAACAGGATCGCCAATTCGAACGGCTTCTGACCGGCCTCGAGCGCATGGCCGCCCTTGCGCATGCGAGAGACGCTTGCTTCGGACAGCCCGATGATGCGGGCCAGAACCTTGTTGGTGATGCCCAGCCGTTCGGCGGCTCGCAGCGCCGCCTTCGTCACCAGCTCCGAATCGGCTGCTGCTTCGGATTTTGGATGCGGTTTGAGTGCCACGGTTTTCTCCGCGATGTTCATAAGAAATGATATAATAGTTTTCTTTCTATTGAAAGGAAGCAGTTTTCCTGAGAGAGAACATTGAATAGAAATTTCTGTAGTAGAATCAGTCCCATAGGTGTTTGCGGCCGTGAGGGGGAAGGCGGCAGCGCCGGCGGGCACGCATCAAACCTTGTCCTCGCGAAGCTGCGGACCCCACCCGAACTCTGCTGCCGATCATCAGCTTCCTCAAAATGGATTTCTGACGCAGACGCGTTCGGCTTCAGCCGTTGAATCGCTTTCGTTGTTTGGCGCGCAGCAGCAGGCGAGCGACAAAGATCAGAATGCGAATGCTTTGCAGTCGCTTGATGCAACGAGGAAATTTGAATTCAAGCTGATGCGCGACTAGATATTTCCTCACGGGGAGTAGCGGCCGCACATGCGGTGACCGTGTCAACATGATCGCAGCGATGCTGCGTGGTGCGGTCGATCAAGCGTTCATTGATCCAGCGAGACCGTGCCAACGCCGGCCATCAAACAAGGCGCAGCTTGGCCCGTTCAAAGCGAAGTCAAGGAATGCGCCATGTCGCTGCTCTCCATCGCCGTGCTCGCCTTGAGCTTGTCCATCGACGCCTTTCTCGTCGCCGTTAGCCGCGGCTCGGGCTCGCCGCGCCCGCGGTTGGGCGACGCGCTGAGAACGGGACTCGTGTTCGGCGCGATCGAGGCTGCGACGCCTGTTCTCGGCTGGGCCGCCGGCATCGCGGCGCGGTCGTTCGTGGAGTCGATCGATCACTGGATCGCATTCGGTCTGCTTGGACTGGTCGGCGTCAACATGATCGTTCAGGCGCTGCGCGCCTCCGATGGCAGCAAGCCGCGGGGCAACGGATCGCTGGTCGTGCTTCTGGCAACGGCGGTGGGAACCAGCATCGACGCGTTCGCTGTCGGCATCTCGCTGGCCTTCATCAAGGTCAACATCGTCGTCGTGGCGCTGGCAATCGGTTGTGCGACGTTTGCGCTGTCCACCGCTGGCATGTTGACCGGACGTTTCGTCGGCGTTCGTTTCGGCCGCTTCGCGGAGGCCGCCGGTGGCATTGCGTTGATCGGGATCGGCGGCTCGATCCTGTATTCGCACTTGTCCGCGGCGTGACCTGATCCGGCGGATGAAGCAAGCGTAGCCCGGATTTCGCTGCGCTCCATCCGGGCTACTCGCCTTGCTTACGCCCGTGTTGTCAAAGTCGATAGCTGATCCGTGTCGAAGCGATCGCGAAGATCGGAAAGCGCCTTGGGGTCTGGCGCGCCCTTCGCCGCAAGTCTCGCGAGCTCTTCAAAATAGTGCTCGTGGCCGGGCGGAGAGACGGTCATCAGCACGCGAGCCGGATTCTCGCTGACGTTGGTGATGTTGTGCGGCACGCCCGGCGGGATGAACAGATAGGTGCCGGGCGTTGCGCGGACGATCCTGTCGCCGACATGCCACTCACATTCGCCCTCAAGCTGGTAGAATGTTTCTTCCTGCACACGGTGAACATGCCGGCCCGTGGCGAAGCCCGGCGGGATCGTCCAGTCGAACATGCTGGTGTGCTTGGTATCCTCGCCGGTGACGAGGAATACCATCGGCTGACCGCGCAGCGTGACGCCCTTCATCTCGTCGGGCATGCGGACGACGGCATTGGCGCTCATGTGATCCTCCATTGACCTGCGGTTGTGATGGGCCGGTTGCTCCTGCGAGCACCGGAGCAACATCGCCGTCCGGGGCGGGGAAGTCGTGAAAGGGTTCCGAAATTGTTGCGAAATGACCCCAAACGGTGTCCTCTTTGACGAATGGCGACCCACGCGTTTGGCCCTTTTCGCCTCGATACGGATGCGGGAATCCTCTTTCACGGCAGGGAGCCGACCTCGCTCGGCCAGCGAGGGGTTGCACTGCTCGCCGTGCTCGTGGGGCGCGCTGGCGCGCCAGTATCGAAAGAAGCCCTGATTGAGGCGGCTTGGCCTGCGCAGGCGGTCGAGGACAGCAATCTGACTGTCCAGATCGCTGCGATCCGCAGGATTCTTGCGGACGTGGCGGGCGGCGCGGAATGGATCGAAACGCTCCCGCGGCGCGGCTACCGATACATCGGACCGGCTGTTGATGCTTGCGGTCTCGATCCGGCCTCCGCCGTTGCCGAGGCGCCGCTGAGTTTGCCCGATCGGCCGTCCATCGCCGTTCTTCCGTTCACCAACCTGAGCGGGGATCCGGGACAGGACTATTTCGCAGACGGAATGGTCGACGACATCATCACCGGCCTGTCGCGCATCAACTGGCTTTTCGTGATCGCCCGCAACTCGACCTTCATCTACAAGGGCCGCGCCGTTGACGTGAAGCAGGTCGGCCGCGAGCTTGGCGTGCGTTATGTGCTTGAAGGCAGCGTGCGAAAGGCCGGCGACAGCGTGCGCGTGACCGGCCAGATGATCGATGCCTCAAGCGGTGTCCACGTGTGGGCGGAGCGCTACGACCGCAGGTCCGACGACATTTTCGCGCTTCAGGATGAGATCGCGCTGTCGGTGACCGGCGCCATTGCGCCGAGTTTGCGGCGCGCCGAAATCAACAGGGTCAAACGCAAGCGGCCGGAGAGCCTCGATGCTTATGACCTCGTCCTGCGGGCGCAGAATGACGTCGACTCCGGTATGCCGGAGCAGGTGACGAGAGCGCTCGGGCTTCTCGAACGCGCGATTGCACTCGATCCTGCTTATGCGCTTGCGCATGGCAATGCCGCGATGTGTCACCACTGCCTGTTCCTTCGCGCCGGCCTGCAGGAGGTCAACCGCGATGCTTCGATCCGCTACGCCCGGTCGGCCATCATTCATGGACAGGACGATGCGCTCGCTCTGACCTGGGCCGGGTTTTCCATCGGCATGGATGCGCACGATCGCCCCGGCGGCTTCGCAGCGCTTGAGGCCGCTCTCGCCATCAGCCCGTCGTCGGCGCTGACCTACATTCTTGGCAGTGTCGTTCTCGGGTGGGGCGGCGAAGCCGAGCGCGCGATCGAATGGAGCGAGCAGGGCTTGCGGCTCAGCCCGTTCGATTCCTGGGCCTGGGCCGCATTCGACGCGCAGGCGATGAGTCATTTTCTGCGCGGCCGTTATGACGAGGCCTGTCGTGCCGCGTACAGATCGGTGCAGTTGAATTCCGCGCACAGCATCACCTATGTGCAGTTGACCGCTGCGCTCGCCAAACTCGGACGACTGGAGGACGCGAGGAAAGCCGCTGCGCGGGTGCTCGAACTTCATCCGACCTTTCGCTACAGCCGCCAGTTTGCCGGCGTGAATTGTGCCCCGGCGCTCGCGGAAGCGATGGGCGCGGCGTTGCGGATCGCCGGGCTGCCGGAATAGCGCGGCGTTCGTTTGCCTCGCTTCTGGCCGGCAGATCGCCGGGCCTTGGGAAAGGGCCTGACCTTCCGGTTCGAATTGCAGAAGGGATCGTTAACCAACGCACCCTATCGTGCGCGGCGGGGCGACTGCACTTGCGGGCAAGAGCGGTCGGATGGCCGTTTCATCTGTATCCAGTTCGAATCCGTACCTGAGCATGTATCCCACGGCTCAGGCGGGCATCGCGTCCGCAACGGGCGCCAGCACGAACACCAGCACAAGCTCGGCGCCCAGCCTCGGCGCCACCACGCTCTCCGCCATTTCCGAGACGCCGATGATTGCGTCGAGCACCGGCTCGAACTGGCTCGACGAGGCGAATTCGGCTCTGCAATCGAGCGGTTCTGACGGCGGCATGATGGGCGCGCTCCAGAGTGCGTCCGCGAACGGTTCGCAGAACATCAAGCCCGGCAGCATCGCGTCGTTCCTGGCGGAGAGCCAAAGCGAGTCGAATGCGCTCGCCTCGATCGTCCAGAACGCGCAGCAGAGCGCCGGTCAATTCTATTCCCAAATGGCGCAGCAGAATGGGCAGAAGGCCGCGGCCGCGCGGCAGGCCCAGGAGCAGGCGCTGCTGAATCCGCCGCAGCAGCAGAATTTCACGCCGCCGATGCAACTCGATCCGATCGTCTTCTATGACGACGGCTCCTCGCTCGACACCACCAACAACATCCTCACCGAGTCGAGCGGCAAGCAGATCGATATCACCACCGGCCTTGAATATGTCGATCCGAATTCGCTCATCACGATGGCGAACGGCGCCTATCTCAACACCAAGACCAACGTGCTGACCGAGTCGGACGGCACGCAGCTTGATGCGACGACCGGATTGAAGCTCTCCGCGACGGCATGACGCGGTTAATGGCCGTTAACGAATTCAGAGTTTTTTAACGTCTCGTCCGTAACTTTCGCGCCCAAAGGAGAATGGGGCGCGTGGCTTCGATTCCATCCATATCGGGTATGTTTCAGAGCTCGGGCTGGCTGAGCGACGCCTTCAATTCGATCGACGCCCAGGCCCAGAGCGACGGCATGCTCGGCGCGCTGCAAAACTCCAAGAACGCCCTCGGCAGCGCCAGGACCGCGATCTTCAACAACGCGACGAACGCGAATGCGCTGATGACGATCTCGTCGAGCACGACGCAGGCGATGTTCGACCTCACGTTCAAGCAGGCGCAGGCGGCGCTCGACAAGCGCGCGCAGCAGCAGTTGGCGCGAAATCTTGCGCTTCAGCCGTCGCAGCCGAAGGTGCAAGCCAAGCTCGATCCGATGATCTTCTTTGAGAACGGCTCGACGCTCGACACCGTGAACAACATTCTCACCATGTCCGACGGTTCGCAGATCGACTCCGTCACCGGCCAGGAATACGTCGCGCCCGAGTCGCTGGTTCAGTTCGGCAACGGCTCGTATCTCAACACCAAGACCAACGTCATGACGATGTCGGACGGCACCAAGATCGACACCGTCACCGGCTTGAAGATCACGACCTGAGCCGCACATGGAAATCGGTTCGATCGCCGCAGCCTTCATCGCCTCGCAGGTCGCCGAGTTGCAGACCGCGATGGCGGCGAAGATGGTCAAGATGAACGCCGATCAGGGCGCCAACGCCGCGAAGCTTTTGGATGCCGCGCAGGAGAACATGAAGAGTCTCTCCAACGTCGCCTCGGGCATCGGCCAGAATCTCAACATCACCGTCTGATCCGAGCTTTCGTCAGATCATCTGATCAACGGCATGCTCGCGTCCGAGGATCGGCGCATATAACGTCAGTTCTTGATCGCCGCGCCGACGAGCTTCACCGCGTCGTCGCTCGCCCATTCCGCGGGTCCGGCCAGAGTCGCGACCTCGCAGCCGGCCTTGTCGACCAGGATCGTCGTCGGCATGCCGAACGCCTTGCCGACCTCCTTCAGGTCCTGGAACACCTTGGCGGTGTTGTCGGCGTAATACGTGAGTTTTGAGACGTTTACGTCCTTCAACCACGCCTTCGGCTTGTCGACATCGCGGGTGTCGATATTGACCGTCACCACCTCGAAATCCGGCCCGCCGAGCTTGCCCTGAAGCGCATCCAAAGCCGGCATTTCCTTGCGGCACGGCACACACCAAGTGGCCCATAAATTCAGGAGAATCGTGCGTCCTTTCCAGTCTTCCAGCGTCTTTTGCTGGCCTGAAGAGTCCTTGAACGTCAGCACCGGCAGCCGCTTTGCGGCGCTCGCCGGGGCCAGCGCGGCGACCTCGCCTTTCATCAACGGGCTCAACTTCTTAGCCATGTCCACGGCCGGGACACAGGCCTGCTCCTGACCGGCGTTGCGTGCCAACCGCCCGATCCCGTATACCCCCGCAAGCCCGACAGCGACGCCGGCAACGCCTCCGAGAACGACCAAGGCGAGGCGCCTCTTGGCGTGACTTCGGGCTGCGTCCTTTGAATCACTCATATTCGGCGAAACCTGCTGATGGCGAAGAAGACCAAAAACTCGGGCAACAAGATGTGGGGCGGGCGTTTTGCGTCGGCTCCCGACGCGATCATGCAGAAGATCAACGCCTCGATCGATTTCGACTGGCACCTTTACCGGCAGGATATCGCCGCGAGCAAGGCCCACGCCGAAATGCTGGCGAAACAGGGCATCATCGGGGCGGACGATGCCCGCAAGATCATTCACGGTCTAGACACGATCCTGTCAGAGATCGGATCGGGCAAGTTCAAGTTCAAACGCGAGCTCGAAGACATCCACATGAACGTGGAGAGCCGGCTCGCGGAACTGATCGGCCCGGCGGCCGGACGCCTTCACACCGCGCGCTCGCGCAACGATCAGGTCGCGACCGACTTCCGGCTCTGGGTGCGCGACCGCATCGACGATATCTATGCGTTGCTCGGCGACTATCAGCAGGCGCTCGCCGAGAAGGCGCTGAAATATGCCGACATCGTGATGCCGGGCTTCACGCATCTGCAAACCGCGCAGCCGGTCACGTTCGGCCATCACCTGCTTGCTTACGTCGAGATGGCGGCGCGTGACCGCGGCCGCTTCGCCGACGCGCAGTCGCGGCTCAACGACTCGCCGCTCGGCGCTGCCGCGCTGGCGGGCACGTCGTTCCCGATCGACCGCGAGATGACGGCCGATGCGCTCGACTTCGACGGCCCGATGCGGAACTCGCTCGACGCGGTCTCGGACCGCGACTTCGTGATGGAGTCTCTCGCGGCGGCTTCGATCGCTTCTGTGCATTTGTCGCGCTTCGCCGAAGAGATCGTGATCTGGACCTCGCCGCTCGTCGGCCTGGTGAAGCTCTCCGACAAGTTCACCACCGGCTCCTCGATCATGCCGCAGAAGCGCAATCCGGACGCGGCGGAACTGGTGCGCGCCAAGGTTGGCCGCATCATGGGCGCGATGAACGCCATGATGATCGTGATGAAGGGGCTGCCGCTCGCGTATCAGAAGGATATGCAAGAGGACAAAGAGGGCACCATCGAAGCCTTCAATGCGCTCGCACTTTCCATCGATGCGATGACCGGCATGGTCGGCGACATGGAGCCCGACGTCGAGAAGATGCGGGCCGCCGCCGGCATGGGCTATTCGACCGCGACCGATCTTGCCGACTGGCTCGTGCGCACGCTCAAGATGCCATTCCGCGAAGCGCACCATGTCACCGGCCGCATTGTCGCGAAGGCCTCCGACAAGGGCATCGAACTGCACAAGCTGCCGCTCGCCGACATGCAGGCGGTGGAACCGAAGATCACCAAGGCGGTGTTCGACGTGCTGTCTGTGGATCGTTCGGTGCAGAGCCGCGTGTCCTTCGGCGGCACGGCACCGAAAAACGTGAAGGCCGCCGCGCAAAAATGGCTCAAGCGGATCGAGAAAGAGCGCGGCTGACGCGCTTTACGAGAACAGATGAATTTAACCTGCGATCTGGTATGGTGCCGCCGATCGAGGAGCTTTTCGTGATCCGACCCGCCAGCCTCCGTCTTGCCACATTTGCCGCGCTCGCGGCCGCGATGCTGCTCGCGGGCTGCGGCCGCAAAGGTGCGCTCGATCCGCCGCCCGGCGGCTGGCAGTTGCCGCAGTCGCCGACCAGCATGACGAACGTCACGAACAGGGCGGCGGCCGAGCCTGCACAACCGCAATACGACACCGACGGCAAACCGATCGCGCCTCCGGGCCCGAAGCGATCCTTGCCCATGGACGTGCTCCTCAACTGAGCGACCAATGCACCACTTCGCTTACCGTGACGGCGTGCTCCATGCCGAAGCGGTCAATCTCGTAAAGCTGGCCGAACAGGTCGGCACCCCGTTCTATTGCTATTCCACGGCGACGCTGGAGCGGCACTATCGCGTGTTCGCAGGCGCGTTCGCCGATGTGCCTTCGCTCGTCTGCTACGCGGTGAAGGCGAACTCCAACCAAGCCGTGATCGCGACGCTGGCGCGGCTCGGTGCAGGCGCCGATGTCGTCTCCGGCGGCGAGCTGAAGCGCGCGCTGCTCGCGGGCGTGCCGGCGAACAAGATCATGTTCTCCGGTATCGGCAAGACCGCAGGCGAACTCGCCCTCGCGCTCGATGAGAACATCCTCTGCGTCAACGTGGAGTCGGAGCCCGAGCTCGAATTGCTCTCGAGCATCGCCGCGTCGAAGGGCCAGACCGCGAATATCTCGATCCGCGTCAATCCCGACGTCGATGCGAAGACTCACGCCAAGATCGCGACCGGCAAGTCCGAGAACAAGTTCGGCATTCCGATCAGCCACGCACGCGAGGTGTATGCGCGCGCCGGAAAGCTGCCGGGCATTCGCGTCGCCGGCGTCGATATGCACATCGGTAGTCAGATCACAGAGCTGACGCCGTTCGACGACGCGTTCGCATTGCTTTCGGATTTCGTGCGCACGCTCCGCGGTGACGGCCACACGATCTCGCACGTCGATCTCGGTGGTGGCCTCGGCATTCCCTATCGCGAGGACAACGAGCCGCCGCCCGATCCGACCGCCTACGCCGAAGTGGTGAAGCGCGCGACGCGCGGTCTCGACTGCAAGCTGATCTTCGAACCGGGCCGTCTCATCGTCGGTAATGCCGGTATTTTGGTAACGCGCGTGATCTTCGTGAAGCGCGGCGAAGCCAAGACGTTCGTGATCGCGGACGCAGCGATGAACGATCTGGTGCGCCCGACGCTCTACGAAGCCTACCACGAGATCATCCCAGTGGTGGAACCGAAGCCGGGCGCCGCGCGGCTCAAGGCGGACGTGGTCGGCCCGGTCTGCGAATCAGGTGACTTTCTTGCTCTCGACCGGGACATGGCGGTTTCCGCCCCCGGCGACCTGCTCGCGGTGATGACCGCGGGCGCTTACGGTGCGGTTCAGGCCGGCACCTACAACACCCGCGCCTTGATCCCGGAAGTGCTTGTTCACAATAGCGAATGGGCCCTGGTGCGGCCGCGCCTTGAAGCCGACGAATTAATCAGGCTGGATCGGATGCCTGCGTGGCTGTGATCCTGGCGTGTGTTTTGCTTGAGATCGCAGGGGCCTAGCCCCATGTTAGCGCTGCTGTCTGGAGCGAACCGGAGAACCGGGTGAACGCGACTGCGCCTGAAAGCCCTCAAGATCCTCGCGCCGACGGCGGCATCCAGATGCTTGCCCGCGCACTTGGACGGGCCCGGTGGTCAATCTTCTGGGAACGGCTGTGGCCGGCGCTAGCCTCGATCCTGACGGCAGCCGGTCTATTCCTCGCTTTGTCCTGGCTCGGCCTTTGGCTGTGGCTGCCCCCGCTCGGTCGGGCGGCGGGCCTGTTCATCTTCTTCGTGCTCGCGGTTGCCGCGACGGTCCCGCTGTTCTTCGTGCGCCTGCCGACCTCGTTCGAAGGGCTGCGCCGTCTCGACCGCGCGAGCAATCTGCCGCACCGCCCGGCGACGGCGATCGCCGACGAGATCGCGCCCGAAGCGAAGGACCAGTTCGCTGTCGCGCTGTGGCGCGCTCATGTCGAACGCGCGCTGCTCGCTGCGAAGTCCCTGAAGGCCGGCTCGCCGGTGCCGCGCGTCGCTTCGCGCGATCCTTACGCGCTGCGCGCGCTGGTTCTCGTTCTTCTGGTCGGCACGTTCTTCGCTGCCGGTGGTGAACGCACCAAGCGGATCGCTGCGGCGTTCGACTGGAGTGGCGTGGTGCAGCCCGCGAACTTCCGCATTGACGCCTGGGTGACACCGCCGACTTACACCGGCCGTCCGCCGCAGATCCTTCCGGGCCTGCGCCCCGGCGAAGTGGTGAAGGCCGCCGCCGTAGTGTCGGTGCCCGCGGGCTCAACGCTGGTCATCCGCGCGACTGGAAAATCCGAACTGAAGATCGCGACCACCGGCGGCATCGCCGAGGTTGCGGGAGATCAGCGTCCGCAGGCGCCGGCCGGCACCGAGGAGCGCCGCTACACCATCACCGAAGGCGGCACCGCGAGCGTGCGCGGCGCGGGCGAGGATCTCACCTGGACCTTCACCGCGATCCCCGACCGTGCGCCGACCATCGCGCTGACAAAAGAGCCCGAGGGTCAGGTCCGCGGCTCGCTTCTGCTCGCTTACAAGATCGAGGACGATTACGGCGTCGTCGACGGGCAGGCGACGTTCGAGCGTAAGCCCGTCGCCAACGAGACCAAGGTCACGCGGCCGCTCTACAGTGCGCCGGATTTCCCGCTGGTGCTGCCGCAGGCGCGGACCAAGAGCGGCGTCGGCCAGACCATCAAGGACCTCAGCGAGCATCCGTGGGCCGGCACCGATGTGCTGGTGACGCTGGTCGCCCGCGACGAAGCCAACAACGAAGGCCGCTCGCAGCCGCAGGAATTGCGCCTGCCGGAGCGTCCATTCTCCAAGCCGCTCGCCCGCGCGCTGATCGAGCAGCGCCGCATTCTGGCGCTCGACGCCGAGGCGAAGAACCACGTGCTGCTCGCGCTTGATGCGCTGTCGATCGCGCCGGAGCGCTTCATCCCGGAAACCAATATCTATCTTGGTCTGCGCTCGATCTACTGGCAGCTTGCGCGCACCAAGAGCGACGACGGCCTGCGTGATGTGGTGGCGCGGCTGTGGTCGATGGCGGTCAATATCGAGGACGGCAACATCTCGGAGACGGAGCGCAACCTGCGCGCCGCGCAGGAAGAGCTGCGGCAGGCGCTGGAGCGTGGCGCCTCCGACGAAGAGATCAAGCGGCTGATGGATCAACTCCGTGCAGCGCTCGATAAATTCCTCCAAGCGCTCGCCGAGGAGATGCGCAAGAACCCGCAGATGGCGCGGCCGCTCGATCAGAACCAGATGCGGCAGGCGCTGCGCTCGCAGGATCTGCGCTCCATGCTCGACCGCATGGAGCGGATGGCGCGCTCCGGCAACAAGGACGCCGCGCGGCAGATGCTCGAACAGCTCCAGCAGATGCTGGAGAACCTGCAGATGGCGCGGCCTGGCGGAGAGCAGGGTGACGACGGCGACGACATGCAGTCGGCTCTCGACGAGCTCGGCGACATGATCCGCAAGCAGCAGCAGTTGCGCGACCGCACGTTCCGTCAGGGGCAGGATCAGCGGCGGCAGCAACGCCAGCGCGGACAGCAGGGTCAGCAAGGACAACAAGGCCAGCAGGGGCAACAGGGCGATCAGTTCGGCGAACTGCGCCAGGATCAGCAGGCGCTGCGCGAGCAGCTCAACAAGATGCTTGAGGAGTTGAAGAAGCGCGGCATGGGACAGCCGGGCCAGCAAGGCCAGTCCGGTCAGCCCGGCGGCGAGATGGGCGATCTCGGCCGCGCGGGCGAAGCGATGGGCGATGCGCAAGGTTCGCTCGGCGAAGGCAATGCCGATGGAGCGGTCGACTCGCAGGGCCGCGCGCTCGAAGCGCTACGCAAGGGCGCGCAGGGCATGGCGCAATCGATGCAGCAGCAGATGGGGCAGGGCCAAGGCCCCGGCCAGCCGGGACGTACCGGTCAGGCGCGCGCCAACGGCGACACCGATCCGCTCGGCCGTCCGCTGCGCGGACGCGATTACGGTGACGACACGACGGTGAAGGTGCCGGGCGAGATCGACGTGCAGCGGGCGCGCCGCATCCTCGAAGAGCTCCGCAAGCGTTTTGGCGAGAGCTATCGTCCGCAGCTCGAACTCGATTACATCGAGCGGCTGCTGAAGGATTTCTGAGGTTTTAGATCAGTCATGCAGGTGACACGGCGGCCTGACGCTGTCGCTTCGCGGACGCGGTGCCTATACTTTGTGCAATGGCCGCGAGGCTTTTTCTGCTTCAGAAAAATCGCAGACGCCTACTCAAATTGAGCGCGATTTAACTGAACTTTAGTTTCACAAGCTACAATTCCGCGCGTCAAGGCTGTTGAGCTTAAGGACGCGGTTATGAAGATTGCTGGACGGTTTGCTTTAGCGATTTCGATTCCGCTTTTTATCTTTGCCTGTCTCGCCGGATACGACCTGCACCAGACGTGGCGCATGCGCGCCGAGATGGCGAAGCTGGCGGAGATCGCTCAGGGCGTTGCGGACATTTCAAAGCTCGTTCATCACCTGCAACGCGAGCGCGGCATGTCGGTGGTCTTCGCCACCACCAAGGGCGCGCAGATGGGCGGTGAACTCGCCGGCCAGCGCAAGCAGACGGACGAGCCGCGCGGACCCGCGATGGATTTCCTTGCTGCCTTTGGTGCCGAAGTTCATGTCCATGATTTCCGTGCGGCGATCGGCGAGGCTCGCGCTGCCGTTTCGGCTCTTAACGATACACGCCGCAGTCTCGACGACCTGAAGCTCGCCGGACCTGCGGTCGTCGCGGCTTACACCGCGACCATTGGCAAGCTTCTCAACGTCACCGGGGAAATCGTGAAGTTCAGCGCGCGCGGCGACACGACCGCTGCGATTTCCTCTTACGTCGCTCTGATGCAGGGCAAGGAACTGGCCGGTCAGGAGCGCGCGACCGGCGCCGGAGGCGTGTCGCAGGGCAAGTTCGACATGGCCGGTTTCGGCAAGCTCCTCGGCCTGCAGGCCGCGCAAGACGCCTATTTCAATGTTTTCTCTGCAGGCGCAACGGCCGAGCAGCGTGCGTTCTTCAGCCGAACCATGTCGGGTGAGGCCATTGAGACCGTGATGAAAATGCGCGGCATCGTGACGGCCGGCGGTCTGTCCGGAGACTTGCAAGGACTGACCAGCAAGGCCTGGTTTGATGCCACGACAGCGCGGATCGACCGCCTAAAGGTGATCGAGGATCGCCTCGCCATGGACCTGCTCACGCTGACCGGCGAGGTCCATTCCAATGCGACGCGTGTCTTCATCATCTTCGCGGTCGTGTTGGCGCTTGTCTTCATCGGCACGCTCGCCACGGCCACGATGATCGCGCGCGGTGTGACGCGTCCGCTCAATCAGACCTGTGCGGGCATGGTCGAGCTTTCAAACGGCAATTTTGACGTTCGGCTTTCCAACCTTCATCGCCGCGATGAGGTCGGTCAGATCGCACGCGCCGCCGCGATGATTGTGGACAAGATCGGGGCGACGATCCGCAATGTGAAGCTTTCCGCCCATGAGGTGAGCAGCGCGTCGTCGGAAATCGCTTCGAGCACCACTGATTTCTCGCAACGCACCGAGGAGCAGGCGGCGAGCCTCGAAGAGACCTCCGCATCGATGGAAGAGATGACGGCGACGGTGCGCAAGAACACGGATGCCGCGCATCAGGCGAGCCAGATCGCGGCTGAGGCGAGCGATGTGGCCGGCCGCGGCGGAGAGATCGTGTCGAAGGCCGTAACAGCGATGACGCATATCGAGCAATCATCGCACCGGATTTCCGAGATCATCACTGTCATCGATGAGATCGCACGGCAGACCAATCTGCTGGCGCTCAACGCTGCGGTCGAGGCCGCGCGTGCGGGGGAGGCAGGCCGCGGCTTCGCGGTCGTGGCTGCGGAGGTGCGCAGTCTGGCCCAGCGTTCGTCGCAGGCTGCGAAAGACATCACCGACCTGATCAACAAAAGTTCTGGCCAGGTCCAGGAGGGTGTCGACCTGGTCAACAGCGCGGGTAAGGCGCTTCAGGGCATCGTCGAGCCGATCCGCCGGGTTGCGAGCACTGTGTCCGAGATCGCTCACGCCAGCTCTGAGCAGGCGACCGGTCTCGATCAGATCAACAAGGCGCTCGCGGCGATGGACGAGGTAACCCAGCACAATTCCGCGCTGGTCGAAGAGAACGCCGCCACCGCCAAAGCGCTAGAGTATCAGGCGCGAACGATGAGCGACCAGGTCGCCGTATTCCGTGTGCGCGACGCGGCATTGGCCGAAGACAGTGCGGCCGTTACGCCGCATCCGGCGATCAAAAAGCGCGCTCCGGCGGCTTATCCGCAGGCTTATCGGGCTGCAAGTTGACCGGGATTACCGCTTGCTGCCCGCGAGGGCCGCGGCAACGGCGAACTTGATTTCCGCGAGCGTGAACGGTTTGGCGATGACGCTCTGCACCAGCGCTTCCAATCCGGACGCGCGTTCGCGCTGATCGGCGTAGCCGGTCATCAGCACGATCGGCAGTTTCGGATAGTCACGCGCGCAGGCCAGCGCCAGCGCGATGCCGTCCATGATCGGCATTTTGATGTCGGTCAGCAGCAGATCGAACTGTC
>BFBZ01001102.1_pt1 | contig 19454 bp, 16 predicted proteins | sample 1888401 | NCBI WGS metagenome assembly BFBZ01 (sample SAMD00112614, study PRJDB3348) | symbiont metagenome | host: Chara braunii | reverse complement strand
GTTTCCGATGCAGGTGCTGAGCCTGTTGCAGGCCATCGTGCCGCGCCGGCTGGTCCATGAATGGTGCCTGACCGGCGAACCCTTCGACGCCCATGAGGCCCGGGCCGCCGGGCTGATCAACCATGTCGTGCCGCCAGCCGAACTCGACGCCAAACTCGCCTGGCTGATCGGCCGCGTCGTCGACAAGTCGCCGACCGCCATCCGGCGCGGCAAATATGCCATGCGCGCCATTGCCGCCATGTCGTTCGACCAGGCCATCGCCTATACGGAAGCACAGATCTCGCTCACCGCCGCGACCGAAGACGCCAGGGAAGGCATTGCCGCCTTCGCCGAAAAGCGCAAGCCGGTCTGGACCGGGCGGTGATGGCGCGATGCCGCCGCCTAGCTGCTTTACACAAGACGCCGCGGCGCGTGGCTGAAACCATGACGCTGAAGGTCATGAGGCAGGGGCATTCGGGGACGGGCTCGGCATGAGCGACAAGGCGATCATCACCTGCGCCCTGAACGGCGTGCTGACCGATCCGCGGCAGCACAGCGTTCCCGTGACGCCGGCGGAAATGGCCGCCGAAGCCCGGCGCGCCTATGACGCCGGCGCATCGATCATGCATATCCACCTGCGCCGGCAGGGCGAAGGCCAGGGCCACCTGCCGTCCTGGGACGTCGCGCTCTCCGCCGAGGTGCAGGCGGCGATCCGGGCCGCCTGCCCAGGTGTGATCATCAATCACACCTCCGGGGTCGTCGGTCCCGATTATGCCGGCGCGCTCGCCTGCATCCGCGCGACCAAACCCGAAATGGCCGCCTGCAATGCCGGCTCGCTGAACTATCTCAAGGTCAAGGCCGACGGATCCTGGGCCTGGAAGCCCATGCTGTTCGACAATCCGGTCGAGAAGATCCAGGCCTATCTGGAGGTCATGGCGACCGCCGGGACCTTGCCGGAATTCGAATGTTTCGACGTCGGCATCGCCCGCTGCGTGGCGATGTATGCCGAAGTCGGCATGGTCGAGCCACCATTGCAGTATAATTTCGTCATGGGCGTCGAATCCGGCATGCCCGCCGATCCGGACCTGCTGCCGATCCTGATCCGGCTGAAGGCGCCGGCGGCGAACTGGCAGGTCACCGCCATCGGGCGGGCCGGCATCTGGCCGCTGCACCGGCGCTGCGCCGAGCTCGGCGGCCATTTGCGCAGCGGACTGGAAGACACATTCTACCGCGACGACGGCGCCAAAGTCAGTTCGAACGGCCCGCTGATCGATCAGCTGGCGACCTATGTGAGGGATGCGGGCCGGCAGGTCGCCAGCCCGGCGGAAGCCCGCGCGATCCTGAAACTTCAATAGCAGCCTTCGCCGAAGGCCGGATCAACCGGCCTCGCGACCAGCAGTGCATGGGGAACGCCGACAGCTTAGAGGGGGAGAACCGTTTGCAGATCGTTCAGCTGGTGATCAGCGGGCTCGCGCAGGGCTGCATCTACGGCCTGATCGCACTTGGCTTCGTGCTCATCTACAAGGCGACCGAAACCGTCAATTTCGCCCAGGGCGAATTGATGATGATCGGCGCCTTCGCGGGCCTGTTCGCCGCCACCACGCTCGGCCTGCCCTATTGGCTGGTGATCCTGGCGGCCATGGCCGCGACCGCGCTGGTCGGGCTCGCCATCGAGCGGGTGGTGCTCCGGCCGATCCTCGGCCATCCCGCCTTCTCGATCGTCATGGTGACCATCGGGCTGAGCTACATGGCGCGCGGCCTGGTCACCATGATCCCGGTCGTCGGCACCGACACCCACGCGCTGCCCGCGCCGTTCCGTGGCGAGGTGTTCCGCCTGGGCACGCTGGTCATCAGCGCCGAGCACATCGTCATCATCGCCGCCACCATCGTGCTGTGCGGCCTGCTCGCCGCCCTGTTCCGCTACACCAAGGTCGGCATCGCCATGCAGGCCATGTCGCAGAACCAGCTCGCCGCCTATTACATGGGCATCCCGGTCAAGCGCCTGTCGGGGCTGATCTGGGCGATCAGCGCGGGCGTCGCGGCGATCGCCGGCATCCTGCTCGCGCCGCTCACCTTCATTCACGCCAATATGGGCCTGATCGGCATCAAGGCGTTTCCGGCGGCCGTCATCGGCGGCTTCACCAGCCTGCCCGGCGCCATTGTCGGCGGCCTGATCATCGGCGTGGTCGAGTCGCTAGCCGGCTTCTACCTGATGGAAGGCTTCAAGGACGTCGCGGCCTTCGTCGTCGTGCTGCTCATGCTGGTGTTCAAACCCACCGGCCTGTTCGGCGAAACCGCCCGAAAGAAGGTGTGACGCCATGCGATACATCTTCAAGACCCGCTATGAGCAGGACATCAACCTGATCAAGCATGGCGGCCAGCTGTTCTGGTACGGCCTCTTGATCCTGGCCCTGCTGGCGATTCCCGCCGCCGCCTCGCCCTATCTGCTGACCCAGATGTCGCAGATGCTCATCTACACGATCATCGCCTTCGGCCTGATGCTGCTCGCCGGCTTTACCGGGCAGATGTCGCTCGGCCACGCCGCCTTCATGGCGGTCGGTGCCTATACCGAAGCGGTGCTCGCCATTGCCGGCTGGCCGTTCTTCCTGTCGATCGCGGCCGCCGGCCTGCTGGCGGCGCTGGTCGGGGTGGTCATCGGCCTGCCCGCGCTCCGGGTCAAAGGCCTTTATCTCGGCATCGCGACGCTCGCCTTCGGCACCATCGTCGAAGAGATCATCGCGCGCGCCGAACACGTCACCGGCGGCAATGCCGGCCTGGTGGTGCCGCCGATCCAGCTGTTCGGGCTCAGGTTCGCCGATGGTCCGCCGTTCTATTATCTATGCCTCGCCTTCGCGGTGGGGGCTGCGCTGGTGCTGATCAACCTGCTGCGCTCGCCCACCGGCCGCGCCTTCGTGGCGATCCGCGATTCCGAAATCTCGGCGCAGAGCATGGGCGTGCATCTGGCGACCTACAAGACGCTGTCGTTTTCGATCAGCGCGGCCTTTGCCGGCGTCGCCGGCGGGCTCTACGCCCACAATATCCGCTTCCTGTCGCCCGACCAATTCACCGTCGTCCAGTCGATCGAACTCCTGATGATGGTGGTGATCGGCGGCCTCGGCTCGATCCACGGGGCGGTCTATGGCGCGGTGTTCCTGATCGCGCTGCCGCAGGTGGTCAGCGCCATCAAGCCGCTGCTACCGTCGGTGCTGTCGGAAGCGACCGGACTGCAGCCGACCATTTTCGGCCTGATGCTGATCCTCACCGTGCTGTTCGAACCGCTCGGCATCTATGGCGCCTGGCTCAAGCTGAAGGCCTATTTCGACCTGTTCCCGTTCTACCGGAAGGGCATGTTCCGCCGGCAGAAGGCCTTCCAGAAATCGGACCGGCTGAAATGAGCGGTCCCCTGTTCGAAGCCAAGGGCATTTCGGTCCGGTTCGGCGGCCTCAAGGCGGTCGACGATGTCAGTTTCAGCGTCGACAAGGGCGAGGTCTTCACCATTATCGGGCCGAACGGCGCGGGCAAGACGACGGTCTTCAACATCATCAGCCGGATCTATGACCCGACCAGCGGTGAGATCCTGCTCGAAGGCCGCACCATCACCGATGTGGCGCCGCACCGGGTGGCCGGGCTCGGCATCGCCCGCACCTTCCAGAACATCGAGCTGTTCGAACAGGCGACCGTGCTGCAGAACCTGTTGATCGGCGCGCATATCCACCGCACCACCAATCCCCTGACCGAAGCGCTGTTCCTGCCGTCGGTGCGGCGCGCGGAAGTGGCGTTGCGCGCCCATGTCGAAGAGATCATCGACCTGCTCGACCTCGCCGTGCACCGCGACAGCATGGTCGCCGGCCTGCCCTATGGCGCGCGCAAGGTGGTCGAGCTCGGGCGGGCGCTGGCGACCAAACCGAAGCTCCTGCTGCTCGACGAACCCTCCTCCGGCCTGAATGTCGAGGAGACCGAGGACATGGCGTTCTGGATCGAGGACATCACCAGGGATTTCGGCATCACCGTGATCATGGTCGAGCACGACATGACGCTGGTGTCGCGTGTCTCCGACCGGGTGCTGGCCATGAACCAGGGGCGCGTGCTGGCGCTCGGCAAGCCTGAGGAGGTGCAGCGCCACCCCGCCGTGATCGAAGCTTATCTCGGCCGTCCGGCCCTCGAGGTGGTCGCGCCATGACCGAACCGAATCCGACCGAACCGATCCTGACTCTTGCCAATGTCGAGGCCGCCTATGGCGCGGTGAAAGCCATTCGCGGCGTCTCGCTGTCGGTGCCGAAGGGCGCCATCGTCACCGTGCTGGGCGCCAATGGCGCCGGCAAGACCACCATCCTGAAGACGATCTCGGGCATTCTCGACCCGCAAAAGGGTTCGATCGTCTTCAAGGGCCAGTCGATCGACCGGCATGATCCGGCCGAGATCGTGCGCCGGGGCTTGAGCCACTCGCCCGAGGGTCGCGAGGTCTTCCCGCTCCTGTCGGTGCGCAACAACCTCCTGATGGGCGCCTTCACCCGCTCCGATCGCGACGAGATCGCCCGCGACCTCGAACTGGTCGAGAGCTATTTCCCGATCCTGAGGGAGCGCGCCGACCAGGAGGCGGGGCTCTTGTCCGGCGGCCAGCAGCAGATGCTGGCGATTTCGCGGGCGCTGATGTCGAGGCCCGACCTCCTGCTGCTCGACGAACCCTCGCTCGGGCTCTCGCCGAAACTGACCCGGGACATCTTCTCGATCGTCAAGCGGGTCAATCGAGAGCGCGGCGTGACCATCCTGCTGGTCGAGCAGAATGCCGCCATGGCGCTGGAAACCGCCGATTTCGGCTACATCCTCGAACATGGCCGCATCGTCATGGAGGATAGCTGCGCCAGGCTGCGCGAAAAGGACGACGTCAAGGAATTCTATCTTGGCATGAAGGATGTCGGCGTGCGCGGCCACCGGCGCTGGAAGAAAAAGAAGATGTGGAGGTAGCCCCGAGATGTTCGAGATCTGGCCGTTCCAGGACATCCGCCGCCCGGCGATCCCGAAGGGCGAAACGGTCGCCGAGATCCTGACCTCGGCGATCGCGCTGCGCGGCGACCGGATCGCCGTGCGCCAGAAGGATCTGGGGCTGTGGCAATCGACCACCTGGACCGAGATGGGCGTCATCGTGCGCGAGATCGCGCTCGGCCTGGCATCCCTCGGGCTCGAACCCGGCGACGTCGCCTCGATCCTGTCAAATACCCGCCAGGAATGGTCCTTCGCCGACTATGCGGTGCTCTGCGCGGGCGGCGTGTCCAACGGCATCTATCCGACCGATGCGCCGGAACAGTGCGAATATCTGATGACCGATTCCGCCACGCGCTTCGTCTTCGTCGAGGATGAGGAGCAGCTCGACAAGATCCTGGAAATCCGCGCCCGCACGCCCGCTCTCGCCAAGATCATCGTGTTCGACACCGAAGGCCTGATGCGCTTTGCCGACCCACAGGTGATCAGCCTGGAGGCCTTGCGCGCGCTCGGCCGGGAGGCCGACGCCAGAGACCCCGGGCTCTGGCCGCGGCGGCTCGCCAGCCGGCGCCCGGAGGATCTCGCCATCCTGGTCTATACCTCGGGCACCACGGGCAAGCCGAAAGGCGCGATGATCACCCATCGCAATATTCTGGCGGCGAGCTCGGTGATCAACAACGAGACGCTGCGGCAGAACGAAGACGACCAGCGCATGGCCTTCCTGCCGCTCTGCCACGTCGCCGAGCGGATCGGCGGGCAGTTCCTGGCGCTCTATTCCGGCGCCACGCTGAACTTCGTCGAGAACCCGGAAACCGTTCCGGAAAACGTCCGGGAAATCTCGCCGACCATCTTTTTCGCCGTGCCGCGGATCTGGGAGAAATTCTATTCCGGCGTGATGATCCGGCTCGCCGAGGCGACCGCCCTGCAGCGCTTCGTCTATGGCTGGTCGATCGAACAGGGCCGCAAGGCCGCCGATCTCTATATCGACGGCCAGCCGATCCCGCTTAGCCTTCGCCTCAAGGTGCATCTCGGCCGCTGGCTGGCGCTCAACAATGTCCGCAAGGCGATCGGCATCCATCGCTGCCGTTTCCTGGCAACCGGCGCCGCCCCGGTCTCGCCCGACCTGATCCGCTGGTATTTCGCGCTCGGCGTGCCATTGCTCGAACTCTGGGGCATGACGGAAACGTCGGGCGCCGGCAGCGTCGTGCCGTTCGAACGGGTCAAGCCGGGCACCATCGGCCGGCCGACCAGCGCCATCGAGATGAAGATTTCGCCCGAGGGCGAGATCCTGGCGCGCGGCCCGACCATCATCGCGGGCTATCTCAACCAGCCGGAAAAGACCGCGGAAGCCATTCGCGACGGCTGGCTGCACACCGGCGATGTCGGCACGGTCGACAATGAGGGCTTCTTCAAGATCACCGACCGGATGAAGGACATCATCATCACCGCCGGCGGCAAGAACGTCACGCCGAGCGAGATCGAGAACGAGCTGAAATTCTCGCCCTATGTCACCGATGCCGTCGTCATCGGCGACCGGCGGCCCTATCTCACCGCCCTGGTGATGATCGACCAGGAAAATGTCGAGAAATTCGCCCAGGATCGCGACATTCCCTTCTCCAACTATGCCAGCCTCTGCCGCGCACCGGCGGTGCAGGCGCTGATCGAGGCCGAGGTCGAGCGGGTCAACAAGAAATTCGCCCGGGTCGAACAGGTGAAGAACTTCCGGCTGATCGAGCAGCAGCTGACCGCCGAGGACGAGGAGCTGACGCCGACCATGAAGCTCAAGCGCGGCTTCGTGCAGAAGAAATATGCCGAGTTGATCGACAGCATGTACCGGAGTTCAGCGGCCTGACACGACGCTAGGCCAAGATCACGGATTGGAATAATCTCGACGGCAAGACGCATTCATCGCCGAACTCGAAGAAGATCGCCGCGGACCAACTGCGGATGACCCAGATGGAGGAAACAATGAAGGCACGACTTTCGACCGGTCTGGCATTGGCGCTTTGCCTCTCCGCCGGCTCCGCTTTGGCCCAGACGCAGGGCATCACGCCGACCCAGATCACGCTCGGCACCATCCAGGACCTGTCCGGGCCGATCGCCGCCTATGGCAAGCAGACCCGCAACGGCCTGCAGATGTATTTCGACGAATTGAACGCCCGCGGCGGCATCCATGGCCGGCAGGTGCGCCTGCTTGTCGAGGACAGCGCCTATGATCCGCGCAAGGCCCTGTTGGCGGCGCAGAAGCTGGTCAATAGCGACCGCATCTTCATGATGGTCGGCCATATCGGCACGGCGCAGAACATGGCGGCCATGCCGGTGCAGTTCGAGCGCAACGTGCCGAATTTCATGCCGGTGACCGCGGCCCGCGAAATGTACCTGCCGGCGCAGCCGTTGAAGATGGCCTTCGCCACCGCCTATTACGACCAGCTGCGCACCATGCTTCCCGAGATCGTCAAGGAGCGCAGCCTGAAGCGCGCCTGCGTCGTCTATCAGGACGACGAATTCGGCCTGGAAGTGGTGCGTGGCGGCGAGGCCGCGCTGCAGACGCTCAACCAGAATTTCGTCGAGCGGGCCTCCTATAAGCGCGGCGCCACCGAATTCTCCTCGCAGGTCGCGCGGCTCAAGGCGGCCAATTGCGATCTCGTCGTGATGGGCACGATCATCCGCGAGACGGTCGGCGTGCTGGCCGAGGCCAGGAAGGTCGGCCTCGACGCGGTCTTCGTCGCCACCAGCGCGGCCTATACCCATCTCATTCCGCAGCTCGGCGGCCCGGTCGCCGAGGGCTTCTACGCCGTGACCACCACGGCCCATCCCTATCCCGACGACCCGAACCCGGCGATCCGCGAATGGGTCACCCGCTACAAGGCGAAGTTCGGCGAGGATCCGACCGTGTTCTCGGCTTATGGCTGGCAGATCGGCAATCTGTTCTACGAGGCGGCCATGAAGGCCGGCCAGGACCTGACCGTCGAGAGTTTCCTGCGCGCCATGGAAACGCCCTATGGCACGGACCTGTTCGGCAGCCAGGGCTGCGCCATCACCGCGCAGAACCGGCTGTGCAACAACTCCGCGCGCCTGTCGCAGGTGCGCAACGGCCGCTGGGTGATCACCCGCGACTGGGTGCACGGCGCGATACCGACGAACTGAGCAAACAATGATCGCGCCGCCGGGCAGCCGGCGGCGCCCCTTCGCCGTCTCCGCCAATGAGGACCGAGCCATGGCCAGTCCGTTCTATACGGCCGACCACGAGGCCTTTCGCGACGTGGTCCGGCGGTTCGTGGCGCGCGAGATCGAGCCCCATGCCCAGGCCTGGGACGAGCAGGAGGAGTTCCCGCGCGAACTCTACCGCAAGGCCGCCGGGATCGGCCTGATCGGCCTCGGCTTTCCCGAGGCCTATGGCGGGGTCGCCGCCGACCGTTTCATGTGGCTCGTCGCGGTGCAGGAGCTGGCCCGGCCGGGATCGGGCGGCATCAGCGCCAGCCTGATGAGCCATGCCATCGGCGCGCCGCCGATCGCGCTGGCCGCCCGGCCCGAGGTCAAGGCGCGGGTGCTACCCGAGATCCTGTCGGGCGAAAAAATCTCGGCGCTGGCGATCACCGAACCGAGCGGCGGCTCGGATGTCGCCAATCTCCGGACGACGGCGAGACGCCAGGGCGACCACTATGTGGTGAAAGGCGAAAAGACCTTCATCACCTCGGGCATGCGCGCCGACTATTACACCGTGGCGGTGCGCACCGGCGGGCCCGGCGCCGGCGGCGTCAGCCTGCTTTTGATCGAGCGCGACAGCCCCGGCTTCTCGCGCACGCCCTTGAAGAAGATGGGCTGGTGGGCCTCCGACACCGCGACCCTGCATTTCGACGACGTCCGGGTGCCCGCCGAAAACCTGATTGGAGAGGAGGGCCAGGGCTTCAAGATCGTCATGCGCAATTTCAACCACGAGCGCCTGACCATGGCGGCCGGCTGCACCGCCTTCGCGGCGGTCTGCCTCGACGAGGCCACCGCTTATGCCAAGGAAAGGCAGACCTTCGGCAAGCCGCTGACCCAGCACCAGGTGATCCGGCACAAGCTGGTCGACATGGCGCAGCGGGTGGCGGCGAGCCAGGCCTGGCTGGAACTCTTGACCTGGCGGCTGGAACAGGGCGAAAACCCGGTCGCCGAGATCTGCATGCTGAAGAACCAGGCGACCCAGACCATGGCCTTCTGCGCCTCCGAGGCGGTGCAGATCTTCGGCGGCGCCGGCTTCATGCGCGGCGGCAAGGTCGAGCGGATCTATCGCGAGGTCAAGGTCAACGCCATCGGCGGCGGCACCGAGGAGATCATGAAGGATCTCGCCGGCCGCCAGATGGGGCTTTGAAACCGCGAATTCAGCCCTGGCTGATGCGCGCCGCCTTGACCGGGTCGAACCACCAGGTACCCGGCGCGCCGCGACCGTAACGCGGCTTGGTCTCGGGGAAGCCGAACATGTCCCAATAGGCGATCTTGTAAGCGCCCTGGTACCAGTTGGGCACCCAGTAGCGGCCGGCGCGCAGCACCCGGTCCATGGCCTTGCAGGCCGTCGTCAGCTCGGGCCGGCTCTTCGCCACCAGGGCTTTCTCGATCAGGGCATCGAGCACCGGGTCGGCGATGCCGGCGAGATTGTTCGAGCCGGGCTGGCGGCCGCTCGCCGAGCCGAAAAAGGTGCGCATGGATTCGCCTGGCGTCAGCGACAGCGAATAACGCCGGATGGTCAGATCGAAGTCGTAATCCTTCAGGCGCGCCTGATATTGCGCGGAATCGACCCGCCGGATGGTCGCCTCGATGCCCAGGCGCCTGAGATTGGCGACGAAAGGCTGGGTGTGCCGTTCGAGCGAATTGTCGAAGTCGACGAATTCGACCGTCATCGGCTGGCCCTTGGGATCGACCAGCTTGTTGTCGCGCAAGCTGAAGCCTGCCTCGCGCAGCAGCGCCGTGGCGCGCCGCAACAGGTTGCGATCCTGGCCCGAGCCATCCGAGACCGGCGGCGAATAGGGTGCGCCGAACACTTCCGCCGGCAGCTTGTCGCGGAACGGCTCGAGCAGAGCGAGCTCCTCCGGCGACGGCATGCCCGAGGCCATCATCGGCGAATTCTGGAAAAACGAATGGGTCCGCTTATAGGCGTCGAACATGACGTTCTTGTTGGTCCATTCGAAGTCGAAGGCGAGCCCGATGGCCTCGCGCACCCGGGGGTCGCGGAACTTCTCGCGCCGGGTGTTGATGAACCAGCCCTGGGCGCCCGACGGCGTCTCATCCGGCAGTTCCTTGCGCAGCACCCGGCCGTCGCGCACCGCCGGGAAGTCGTATTGGGTCGCCCAGGTGCGCGAGGTGAACTCCTCGCGGAAGGTATAGGTGCGGCTCTTGAACGCTTCGAAACTGACGTCGCGGTCGCGGAAGAATTCCAGCCGGACGATGTCGAAATTGTTCTGTCCGACCGATACCGGCAGCGTCTCGCCCCACCAATCCTTGACCCGCTCATATTCGATGAAGCGGCCGGGCTCGAAGCGCCCGACCTTATAGGCCGACGAGCCGAGCGGCAGCTCCATGGTGGAGGCCTCGAAATCACGGTTGGCGTACCAGGCCTTGGACAGGATCGGCATGCCCGCGACGGTGAGCGGAAGGTCGCGCGAGCGACCCTCGGCGAAAGTCAGCTTGACCAGCTTTTCGCCCTCGGCCTCGGCGCCGGCGAGATCGCGCAGGATCACCCGCAGCAAGGGGTGGCCCTTTTCCTTCAGCGTCATCATCGACCAGGCGACATCGGCGGCGGTGATCGGCGTACCGTCATGGAACTTCGCGATGTCGCGCAGCACGAAGCGATAGGTCTGGCCATCGGCCGAAATGCGCACCCGCTCGGCGACCAGGCCATAAAGCGAATCCGGCTCGTCGCCACCGCCGGTCATCAAGCTGGCGAAAATGCCGTCGAGCTGGGGCGGCGCGTCGCCGCGCAGCACGAAGGTGTTCATCGTGTTGAAGGTGGTCGGGTTCTGGTTGAAACCCCAGCTCGCCGGACTGTGGACGAAGCTGCCGCCTTTCGGCGCCTGCGGATTGACGAAGTCGAAATGCTTGAAATCCGGCCCGTATTTCAGATCGCCGAAAGACGAGATGCCATGGGTCTCGCGCTCGCCGTCAGCCAGCGCGAGGGGCTGCAGGAGACCGGCGCCGGCGCTTGCCGCGGCCAGGGTCAGGACAGTTCGGCGGGACGGGCGAAACATGGCGAACCTTCCGGATGGGACTGATCAGGAGATAGTCCAACAGAGCATTGCGGCAAAGGCGGGAAAATCAGGCAAATCAGCGCGGGGCGGTGGCGGCGGAAAGCTGGCCGGATCATGCGATCGGCAGCACGTTGGTGTGTTTCACCTGGGCGAGCGCGAAGCTCGATTCGATCGAGGCGACGCCGTCGAGCCGGGTGAGCTTCTCCTTGAGAAAGCTCTCATAGGCCGGCAGATCGGCGCAGACGACACGCATCAGATAGTCGCGCTGGCCGGTCATCAGATAGCATTCCATTACTTCGGGCCAGCGCGCCACGGCGCCGGCGAACCGGTCGAGCTCCTCCTCGCGCTGGCGCTCGAGCTTGATCGAAATGAATACGCTGACCGGCAGGTCGACGGCCTTCTGCTCGACCATGGCGACATAACCCCTGATGACGCCGGCGGCTTCCAGGAGCTTGACGCGGCGCAGGCACGGCGTCGGCGACAAGCCGACCCGCTCGGCCAGGGCCTGATTGGTGATGCGACCGTCGCGCTGCACCTCGGCCAGAATGCGACGATCGATGGAGTCCAGGGTCATGTTGGAAGATTCGACTTGGATGAGGAGTGATCTTAGCGTTAGCTGCCAAATAGGCCCGCGTCCATGGCCAAGTTTGGCAGGCATGACGCCCTCTCCCCGTGGCAAGATCGGCCGATATGCGCGCCGCCGGGACAGAGCGCGATTGAGGAACGCCATGACCGACCGCCGCCTGACCGCCTTGTCCGCCCTCGAACAGAAGGTGCTGTGGCTGGCCTCCTGGACCATCCACCACGCCAATCACCTGCGCGACAGTCCCGACGGATTGAAGGTCGGCGGCCACCAGGCCTCCTCGGCCTCGCTCGCGACCATCATGACGGCGCTCTATTTCGCCGTGCTCCGGCCGGAGGACCGGGTGGCGGTGAAGCCGCATGCCAGCCCGAACTTCCATGCCATCCAATATCTGTTCGGCAATCAGAGCCGCGCCAAGCTCGAGAATTTCCGCGGCTACAAGGGCGCCCAGAGCTATCCCTCGCGCACCAAGGACGGCGACGACGTCGATTTCTCGACCGGTTCGGTCGGCCTCGGCGTGGCGCAAACGCTGTTTTCCTCGCTGGTGCAGGACTATGTGAAGGCCCATGGCTGGGCCAAAAGCCAGCCCGAAGGCCGGATGATCGCGCTGATCGGCGATGCCGAGATGGACGAGGGCAATATCTACGAGGCGCTGATCGAGGGCTGGAAACACGGCCTGCGCAACACCTGGTGGGTGGTCGACTACAACAGGCAGAGCCTGGACGCGGTGATCCGCGAGGGCCTGTGGGAACGCTTCGAGGCGATGTTCCGCAATTTCGGCTGGGACGTGGTCATCCTGAAATATGGCAAGCTCCAGGAGGCGGCTTTCGCCGAGCCGGGCGGCGAACGCCTGAGGACCTGGATCGACACCTGCCCGAACCAGCTGTTTTCGGCCCTGTGTTTCCAGGGCGGGGCCGCCTGGCGCAAGCGGCTGACCGACGATATCGGCGACCAGGGCGCGGTCAGCCGGCTGATCGACAAGCGCTCGGACGACGAGCTCGCCCGGCTGATGACCAATCTCGGCGGCCATGACCTGCCGAGCCTGGTCGAGGCCTTCGAACGGATCGACCATGACCGGCCGGTCTGTTTCATCGCCTATACTATCAAGGGCTTCGGCCTGCCGCTGCAGGGCCACAAGGACAATCATGCCGGCCTGATGACGCCGGGCCAGATGGACAAGCTGCGCGGCGCGATGAATGTCCGCGCCGGCCACGAATGGGACAGGTTCGAGGGACTGGCGCTGGCGCCGGACGAGCTCGAGCGCTTCCTCGGCAAAGTGCCCTTCGCCCGCAAGGGCCCGCGGAGGCTGACCGCGCCGAAGATCCCGGTTCCCGAAACCCTGGCCTTGCCGGCTCAGGCCGCCATGTCGACCCAGCAGGGTTTCGGCCTGATCCTCAACGAGATCGCCCGTTCCGACACGCCGCTCGCCGACCGGATCGTCACCACCTCGCCCGACGTCACCGTGTCGACCAATCTCGGCGCCTTCGTCAACCGGCGCGGCCTGTTCGCCCGCGAAACGCTCGCCGATACGTTCAAGCAGGAGCGGATTCCCTCGACCTTCAACTGGGATTTCTCACCCAAGGGCCAGCATATCGAGCTGGGCATCGCCGAGATGAACCTGTTCATCATGCTCTCGGCGCTCGGCCTGTCGCATTCGATCCATGGCGAAAGGCTGCTGCCGGTCGGCACGCTCTACGACCCGTTCATCCAGCGCGGGCTCGATGCGCTCAATTATGCCTGCTACCAGGACGCCCGCTTCATGCTGGTGGCGACGCCCTCGGGGGTGACGCTGGCGCCCGAAGGCGGCGCCCACCAGTCGATCGCCACGCCCTTGATCGGCATCGCCCAAGACGGCCTTGCCGCCTTCGAGCCGGCCTTTGTCGACGAACTCGCCACCATCATGCGCTTCGGTTTCGACTATATGCAGCGCGACGGCGGCGACGACCCCGATGAAGCCAACTGGCTGCGCGACGAGACCGGCGGCTCGCTCTATCTCAGGCTGTCGACCCGCACGATCGAGCAGCCGCAGCGGGCGATGACCGCCGAGCTCACGCGCGACATCGTCAACGGTGCCTATTGGATGCGCCGCCCCGGGCCGAACTGCCAGGTGGTCATCGCCTATACCGGCACGGTGGCGCCGGAAGCGATCGCCGCGGCCGGGCTGCTGGCCGAAAGCCACCGCGATGTCGGCGTGCTGGCGATCACCTCGGCCGACCGGCTGAATGCCGGCTGGACCGCCGCCGAACGCGCTCGCCAGCGCGGCGTCGGCAACGCCATGAGCCATATCGAAAGGCTGATCGCGCCGCTGTCGCGCGAATGCGGTTTCGTCACGGTCATCGACGGCCATCCGGCGACGCTCGCCTGGATCGGCTCGGTTCATGGCCACCGGTTGAAGTCGCTCGGCGTCGAGCATTTCGGCCAGACCGGCACGATCGGCGACCTCTACCGGCATTTCGGCATCGACACCAACGCCATCCTGCATGCCGCCCAGGCGGTGATTTCCGGTCGCCCGGTGCGCTATCTGGCGGCGCTGCCCTGAGCGTCTCGCGGCGAGCGCAGCGACGCCGCCGGCTGACCCCGGCGGCGTCGGGCCTCAGGTTCTCGAGACTCAGATTCTTGGGTCTCAGGTCCGTCCTGGCCGAACCGGCGGCAGCGCCAGGCGGTCACGCCGGCAAGCGCGGCGTTCGGCCTCCTCGCAGGCGGTGAAGTTCATGTCCCGACCGATACAGATGCGCACCTCGCGCAGCCGCTGGGCGTCGCATTGCACGCTGATCATGTCGCGGGCGAGACCCGGATTGACGCGCACGAAGGCGTCCTCCACCTCATCCGGCGACACCATCTTGATCTCGCTGATATTCTCGAATTCCTGCGGGATCCGGATCTTGGCCCGGGCCTGCCGGACGGTCTCGAAATAGGCGCCGGCCGAGCGCGCGCCCGAACAGGTGCCGTGCTTGGCCCATTGCTGCCGGACGAGGCCAGGGGCCGGCATGATGTCGAGCATGCCGTTGACCACGCGGCGATCGAGCTCGGGCGCCGGAACCTGGCAATATTCCGGGAAGCCACGGGTGAATTGCGGCCAGAGCCCGTGAACGACGAAGCTGAACGGCCGGTCGCCGGCGCATTGCATGGAACGGCTGGACCGCTCGCCCTGGGCCTCGCAGAAGGACGGCGACCAGGACAGGGCCAGGACGTAGAAGTCGAATTCGCCAGGCGTCGCACCGTGGCGTGCCTGACCGAAGGCGGCGCCGGCGCCCGCCGTGACCAGCAAGGCACTGCCCAGAACAAGCGCGCGCAGGCGCGCCGAGATCGCAACCAACATAATCAACCTCCCGTTGAACTGGCCGGAAGGCTAGTCAGCAAGCGAGAACAAAGAAAGAACGTATTTTAGCGGATGGTCGCCGCCGGCACGTCGATCAGGGACGCGCCATGCGGCAATTGGGGGCGAAGCTCCAGCCGCGGTCGAGGCCGCGCACGCACCATTCGACGCCCCAGGTGTAGCCGATGATGCTCTGGTCTTCCATGATCGCGTAATCGACCGTGCGGGCGCGGCCATCCGACATATGGGCGCGCGCCGAGCAATAGATCCGCGGAATATTGTCGCGGCCCCAGGGATTGATCGAGACCTGGCGGATCCGGTCGAAGCCGGCAATGGCCAGCGAGGAGTTCCAGAACTGGCCTTCCTTCTCGGCGAAACGCTGCCTGACCGTGTCGAGCGCCTGCGGATCGTCGCAGGGCAGCAGCACGTTCTGGAACCGCGGGTCCTTGAAGATGGTCATGCTCAACGGATTGCTGAAGCCCGGCGTGGCGGCAATCGCGTTGTTGGCGGGGTCGATGCGGCTGGTGGTGAGCGTCGAGCCGCCGAGCCCGCGCGGCCTGTCCTGCCCAAGCGCAGCGCCGTGAAGCGCGATCGTCAGTCCGGCGGCTGAAGCGAGAAGGGCGGGAATCCGCATGGCTTGGCACTCCGAATAAGGTCGCTGGACGATTGATCGGCTGCTGCGTCAGGTCAAGAGCCGGGCGGCCACAGCGGAAACGAAATCGCCACCGGCGTTCAGCCGGCCGGCCGGCGGATCCGGACATAAAGCGCGCCGGCGCCGCCATGGCCGATCGCCGCCTCCTCGAAGCCGATCACCAGCGAGCGCATCTCGGGCAGGGTCAGCCATTGCGGCACCATGCGCCGCAGCACGCCGCGGCCGGCGAAGGGATCCGGGCTCCAGGTGCCGTCGTCGAAGGCCGCCGCCTGTTTCGGCGCGCCCTTGCCGGTGATGACGATCACCACGCGCAAGCCGTCGAACTGGGCCTGGCGCAGGAAGCCGAGCAGGCGCCGGTGCGCCGCCTCCTGGGTCAGGCCATGGAGGTCGAGCCGGGCGTCGACCTCGGCCTTGCCGCGGCTGAGCCGCTGGCGCAGCCGCTTTTCCAGCGGGGCGAGCGGCGGTGGGGGCGGCGCGACGACCTTGGCGAGCTTGGCGGCGGCCGCCGGCTTAGGCAGGGATTTCGGCTCCGCCGGCACCACCTCGTCCGGCAGCTCGGCCAAGAGATCGGCGGCGCGCGCCGGATCGAGCGGCGTGACGCTGCGCGCCACATGGGTCCACAAGGTCCGGTCCTCGGTCGAAAGCGTCTTGCGGCGGCGGCCGGTCATTGCACCGGCCGCGGCAAGGGCACCGGGACATTGGCCGCCTCGGGCGACAGCGGCGCCGGCAGCAACACATACCAGTCGGCGCGATGGCGGATGCGGCCGGCGGTCGAGCCGGCCTCCGGCCCGGTGCCGAGGAACAGGTCGCCGCGGGCCGGGCCGACAATCGCCGAACCGGTGTCCTGGGCGATCATCAGGCGGCGGTAGGGCTCGCCCGATTCCGAGGAGCCGGTCGGCAGGTTCGAATCGATATAGACCGGAGTGCCATAGGCATGGACGTTGCGGTCGACGGCGATCGAACGCCAGGCGGTGATCGACACGCCCTGGCCGCCGATCGGGCCGTCCTCGGTGGCGAGCTCGGATTTGACACGGAAGAACACATAGGACCGGTTCTGCCAGCGCACGTCGCGCGCGGCCTCCGGGTTCTGGCCCATCCAGGTTCTGATGAAATCCATCGACATCTGCTCGCGGGTGGCGATGCCGCGCTCGACCAGAACACGGCCGACCGGCACATAGCGATGACCGTTATGCGCCGCGTAGCCGATACGCAATGTCGATCCATCGGCAAAACGCAGGCGCGCCGATCCCTGGATCTGGGTGAACAGGACGTCGATCGGGCTGCGCACCCAGGCGATTTCCAGCCCGCGCCCGTCAAGCGCGCCGGCTTCGATCTCGCCGCGGTCGAAATAGGGCAAGAGGCGCCCGGAGACCCAGCGGCCGGCGCCGCCACGGGCATCGAAACCGCCCGAGGTCGTACCGCGGCCATTGGTGAGATCGTCGGGCCGCGACAGGAAGGCGACGCCGAATTCGGCCGAACGCTCGCGCGCGGCCTCGACCTCGGGTTCGTAATAGCCGGTAAGAAATCCTGTCGGATCGGTCATCCTGGCGATCCGGGCCGGCCGGAACTCGGCCTCGAAAAAGGCTTTTGCCGCGGCCCGGCTGACCGGTTCCGGCAGCTCCAGGGCACGCGGGCAGATGTCGCGCAGCGCGAACCAGATCGGCTGGGCCGCGCGCGGCGCGTTGCGCGCCTGCAGGATCTGCCGGCAGGAGATGACGAAGGGCTTGAAGGCGAGATCCTGGCGATCCTCGTCCCAGCCGGGAACGTCCGCGAATTTCACCGCCTCGAGCCGGGCGTCGGGAAAGACGAAGGGGAAACCCGAGGCCTGGGTTTCGAGCGCCGGCGGCACCAGCGGCAGTTCGGCCGGCGCCGCGTCAGGCGACGGCGCCTCGGCGGCCGGCCCGGGCGGCGCGGGAAGGGGCGGGGTCGTCGGCGAGGCAGGTGAAACCGGCGCGGTCCCGGCCGGCACCGGCGGCCGCAGCAGGAGCAGCAGTTCGGTCGAGGCGCGGGCCGGCCGGTCCCAACCCAAAAGCCCAGCCATCGCCAGCCCAGCCATCGCCAGGACCGCGAGGCCTCTGGCGCGGACCCTGCGGCTGGTCATCGACAAGCTCCGTTCAGGCGGGCGGATTCAGCTGCCGGCTTCGGTGGCGATCAGGCGCCAGTTCGGATCGCGATCCGTGACATTGCGCGCGAAGGTCCAGATATCGGTGACGTCGGTGACGCGGTCGGGCGAGCCATCGACCACCGTGCCGGCGCGGTCGCGCGTCGCGGTGACCAGTTGCGAAACGAATTTCAGCGTCACCTGGGCCTGGTCGCCGCGCATCTGGGCGTCGGTGACATCGGCCTTCTCGATGCCGACAAAGCGGGTCTCGACGGTCTCGCCACGGCTCTCGCGTTCCTTGATCGCCGCCTCGAAACCCTCGAACACGTCCTTGGCGAGCAGATCGCGCAAGGTGCGCCGGTCGCCGCCGGCAAAAGCCAGGACGATCATCTCATAGGCCGATTTGGCGCCGCCGACGAAGCCGACGGCGTCGAAGGAGGCATCGCGCGCGGCGATCGCATCGAGCCCACGCGCGACCGGCGAACCGGTGCTGGCGACATTGCCCCAGCGCGGCTCGGTCGGTTCGACCTGAGCCACCGGCGCCGGCGGCTGGCCGTTGCGCGTCGGCATGGGCACGATTTCGGCCGGCCCTTGGCCTGGACCGCGCGGCGCCTCGCGATTCTTGTCGCCGGGCTGGAACGGATCGCGCTCCTGGCCGGTCTTCGTCCCCAACACGCTACGCAAGCGGAAGAAGATGAACACCGCGAGGGCGAGAAAGATGATCGTGTAGATGTCGAATGCGTTGTTCATGGTCGCCGACTTTCGGGGGCGGAAACGAGGCGCGACGCACCGGCCCAATCCCGGACCATCGCACAACTCGCACTCGACTGCACAAATAAGGCATTTTTCACGGATCGCCAGATGGCGCGCCGCGTTTGGCCTGCAAACCCCATAGGCCACGCGTGTTTCAATTTGACGCGGCGGCAGCAGTCGGGCGCGTTTCGTCATGCAGATGGCATGCGGCGAAATGCCCTTCTCCGGTGACCTTGAGCTGGGGCTCCTCCTGCTTGCAGCGGTCGAAGACATAGGGGCAGCGGGTATGGAAGCGGCAGCCCTTGGGCGGGTTGATCGGGCTCGGCACGTCGCCCTTCAGGATGATGCGATCGCGCGCCGCGCCGGGATCGGGCACCGGCACGGCGGAGAGCAGCGCCTGGGTATAGGGGTGCTTGGGGCTTGCGAAGATCTCGCGGCGCGGCGCGAGCTCGACGATCTTGCCGAGATACATCACCGCCACCCGGTGGGTCATGTGCTCGACCACGGCGAGATCGTGGCTGATGAACAAGAGCGCCAGGCCGAGTTCCTTCTGCAGGTCCTGCAAGAGGTTGACGATCTGCGCCTTGACCGAGACGTCGAGGGCTGACACCGCCTCGTCGCAGATGATCAGGTCGGGCTCGGCGGCAAGCGCGCGGGCAATGCCGATGCGCTGGCGCTGGCCGCCGGAGAACTCGTGCGGCCAGCGGTTCACCGCGTCGCGCGGCAGGCGCACCGTGTCCATCAGGTCGGCAATGCGCCGGTCGACCTCGGCGCGGTCCTTGGCGAGCCCGAAATTGGTGATCGGCTCGGCCAGGATGTCGCGCACGCGCAGCCGCGGATTGAGCGAGGAGAACGGGTCCTGGAAC
>BFBZ01001100.1_pt1 | contig 19465 bp, 23 predicted proteins | sample 1888401 | NCBI WGS metagenome assembly BFBZ01 (sample SAMD00112614, study PRJDB3348) | symbiont metagenome | host: Chara braunii | reverse complement strand
CCTCGACCTGCGCCAGGTCGAAGAAGCCCGCCATCTGGGCGAGGGGCGAGCCGATATAGACGCCGTCCATATAGACGCCGACGCCGCTGGACGAGTTCGGGTTGAAGTCGCTCAGGCCCACGCCGCGGATGAAGATCTTCGGGTTGGCGGCGGCGTCGCCGCTGCTGACCCGCAGGCCAGGCGCCAGGTTGTTCAGGGCCAGGACATTGGTCACGCCCCGGGCCGCCAGCGACTCGCCGCTGATGGCGGTCACGGAGACCGGCACGTCCTGCAGGTTCTCGGCGCGCTTCTGGGCGGTGACGACGATCTCCTCGACCGTCGCGCTGTCTTCCTGGGCGTAAGCGGCGCTGGCCGAAAGCGCCACCAGGGCGCAGCCCATCATCAAGACCGTCTTCATGTCATCCCCACCCATTGCTGTGGCTTATTCGATTGTCGCATTTCGATAGTAAAAACTATTCTAGCGCAATGGGGCCGGGGCTGGACCGAGGGGTTCAGCGCGCGGATGACGCGAATTGTGACAAATTAGGCCCACTCTGAGCGCAGGCTGTGCGGCCTGGGCGAACCGCCCTGCGCCTGTCTCGCCGACCTTGTTCCTATAATAATAAATACTACTGTAGCCGCAATCGCCTTGGAGGAAATTCCCATGCTGGCCTGCTATACCGACCGCCTCAGCGTTCGCCCGGGGGAGCGGTTCACCCTGCACGCCAGCGCCAGCCAGGGGCCGTGCCGGCTGGAGATCGCGCGCATCGGCGCGCAGACGACGATGGTGTTCGTGGAGCCGGCCCTCGCGGTCGCCGAGCAGCCGATCCCGCCTGATGTGGATCGCGTCGGTTGCGGCTGGGCGGCCACCGCCGAGCTCCAGGTCGGCGATGACTGGGCCTCGGGCTACTACGATATCAAGCTGATCGATGCAGCGGGCGCGGAGGCTCATCACTTCGTCTGCGTGAAGCCGCCGAAGGGCGCGCCGCGCTCCACCACCGCCCTGGTGCTCTCGACCAACACCTATCACGCCTACAACTGGTGGGGCGGGGCCAACGCCTACTCCAACGTCACCGGCCTGATGAGCGGTGAGGTCCCCTTCGACCAGGCCATGGACCAGGCCATCGGCGTGCTCTCGACCGAGCGGCCCTTCGCCCCTCTGATCGTCGCGCCGCCGGCCGACGCGCCGCGGCTGGTGAACGACCGCAAGCGCGGGTTCAAGGAGCGGCCCTGGGCCAGCGACTATCCGTGGATGATCGCCCACAAGGCCTCACCCTACGACGGGTCGGCCGGCTTCCTGCACAAGTGGGAGCACGTCTTCCTCGCCTGGGCGGAGACCGAGGGATACCAGTTCGACCTCTTCACCGACTACGACCTGGAGGTGGAGCCTGATCTGCTCAGCGACTACGGCGCGGCGCTCTTCGTCGGCCACAGCGAGTACTGGTCGGGCGGCCAGCGGGCCCAGGTCGAACGCTTCGTCGACGCCGGCGGCAAGGTCGGGATCTTCTCCGGCAACACCTGTTTCTGGAAGGTCCGCTGGGAGAACGACGGCAAGACCTATGTCTGCCACAAGTGGCGCGGGTTCGAGGCCGAGGACGTCCCGCCCGAGCAGGCGACTCACCTGTGGTCCCACCCGGCCTTCGCCAAGCCCGAGGCCGAGCTCACGGGCCTGAGCTTCGTCTTCGCCGGCTACCATCGCCTGGGCATGTGCGTGTCGCGCGGGCAGGGCGGCTTCACCGTCTATGACGACAAGCACTGGGCGCTTGAAGGCTCCGACCTGTTCTACGGCGACATCCTGGGCGGCGACCTGCCGTTGATCGGCTACGAGAGCGACGGCTGCCGGTTCTCGTTCGGCGCCGACGGCCTGCCCAAGGCGACGCCGATGCTGGGCGTGCCCGAAAACCTCGAGATCATCGGCATAGCGCCCTGCGCCTTCGGCGAGGAAAGCGGTCGCGGCTACAATCCGATCATCCCGCCCGAGAAGCTCGACGTCATCGCGCAGGTGACGCTGGGCGATTCAGGTCCGGAGGCCCAGGCCAGCATCCTGCGAGGTCACGCCGTCCTGGCCAGCTTCCGCCGCGGCGAGGGCGAGGTGTTCAACACCGGCACCACCGAATGGGTTCACGGCCTGGGCGCGAAGGACCCGTTCGTCGAGGTCATCACCCACAATGTGCTGCGTCGCTTCGGGGCGACCCGTAACGTCTAGGCGTTGGCGGGCGCCGAAGCCTCGGCGGCGATGGTGCGGATGGCCTGTTCGAACACCTCGACGGGCTGACCGCCTGAGATCAGGTAGCGGTCGTTGATGATCACCGCGGGGACGGCGTTGACGCCGTTCCGCTGCCAGTGCTGCTCGGCCTGGCGGACCTCCGCGGCGTACTGGCCGGAGGTCAGGACCTCGCGCGCCGCGACCGGGTCCAGGCCAGCCGTCTGCGCGACCGACACCAGGGTCTCATGGTCGGCGGGGCTCTCGCCGGCGGTGAAATAGGCGTCGAACAGGGCGCGCTTCAGCGCGTACTGGCCCCCGACGATCCCGGCCCAATGTAGCAGCCGGTGGGCGTCGAAGGTGTTGTAGATCCGGCTCTGGTCGTTGGTCTTCATGGTGAAACCGACCTCGGCTGCGCGGGCGTGGATCGCCTGGCGGTTGGCGGCCGATTGCGCGGGCGTCGCGCCATACTTCTGGCCCACATGCTCGACCACGTTCTGGCCTTCGGGCGGCATGTTCGGATTGAGCTCGAACGGCTGGAAGTGGATGTCGGCGTCGACCAGGTCACCGACCCGCTCCAGCGCGGCCTCAAGGCCGCCAAGCCCGACGACGCACCACGGGCACGAGACGTCGGAGACGAAGTCGATCTTCATGGGCTGGGGCATCTTCGGTCTCCTGGGCGAGGCGTCACGCCCTAGATTGGCGGTCGCGCACGCCATTGCAACGGCTAGGCCGCCCGACCCGCGTCAGGCGCCGCGCTTCTTGCCTCTGGCCAGCATGAGCGCCCCGATACCAAATCCCACCAGGGCCACGCCGACGGCGCCGCCATGGCTGGGAGCTCCGGCCTGAGCCTCGGCGTCTGGTCGCGGCTTGAAGAACCGCCGCTTGGACGGATTGGTGTCCTTCACCACCGGCGGCAGGCGTGTGCGCCGGCCAAAGCCGGTCGGGGCGGTGGAGGCGGGCGGCGGCGGCGTGGGGGCGGGCTGCTTTTTCTGTCGAGACAATCGCATGGGAAAATCCTGGTCGGTTCGGCCCCCATAACGATCAACTCGCCCGGACGATCCGCGGTCGACACGCTAGACAGCCGGGTTCGACCCGCAAAAAACCGTCAAGGACGCGCCCTAAACGCCCAGACGCGAGCGCCTCGATCGGGGTGCGAACACGGTGGTGGAGGGGCTTATGATCAGGTCGGCGAAAATGGTGTGGCGGCGTAGGACGCGGAGCCTGTTGGCCGTGCTGGCCTTCGCGGTGGGGAGCCTGTTGGGCGGCGTGTCCGCACAGGCCAAGCCGGCGCGCAACGTCATCCTCTTCCTCGGTGACGCGGGCGGCATCCCGACGCTGCATGCGGCGGGGGTCTATGCCCATGACCGTCCGCAGTCCCTGTTCATCCAGACCATGCCGTACATCGCCCTGTCGGACACCTCGGCGCGCAATCGCTGGGTCAGCGACTCGGCCGCCGGGATGACGGCGATCATGACCGGCTCGAAGACCAACAACGGCATGGTGTCGGTCGTGCCTTCGGCCGACGGAAACGGGGTTACGCCGGTCAAAACCATTCTCGAATACGCCGAGCAGCGTGGGCTTTCGACGGGCGTCGTCACCAACAAGGCGATCTGGGACGCCACCCCGGCGGCCTGCTACGCCATGTCAGCGCCCGCTCCAACAAGGACGATATCTTCAAGCAACTTCTGGCGCCGCAGTTCGGCGACGGCGTCGACATCCTGATCGGCAAGGGGCGAGCCGACGCCGAGGGCTCGTTCGCCAAGGTCGGCACGACCCCTGCCCAGGCCTTCGCCAAGGCCGGCTACGTGTTCAGCGGCGATCCTGCAGCGGTGAAGGCCGACGTCCGGCGCGCCGCTGTCCTCCGCGACGAGGACTTCGCCCCCATCCCCGCGGTGGACGCGGCGATCTCGAGCCTGGAGCGCAATCGCCGCGGCTACTTCCTGATGGTCGAGTGGGACATGCACACCGATGATCCGGTCAACGGCCTGCAGCATGTGCTCGAGATGGACGACCTGATCCGTCACGTCCGGGCCCGGACCGGCGAGGACACCCTGATCCTGTTTACGGCGGACCACAGCTTCGCCCTGCGGATGATCGGCGGCGACCGCGCGAGCCCCTATGCACGCCAGTTCGCCGAGGCCTCGAAGCCGGAGATGAAGCCGGACGCCCACCCGCTGATCAACGTCATCGGCAAGCACAGCGGCGAAGAGGTCCTGGTCGCCGCCTCCGGTCCGGGCGCGGAGCGCCTGCGTGGCTTCATTCCCAACACCGCGCTCTTCGAGGTGATCATGGGCGCCTTCGGCTGGAAGCCGGATCGCTCGTCGTAAGGCCTGTGGGCGGCGGCGAGCAAAGGAACCTGGGGACTAAGCCGAACGCCCACGTCCACGCCCGATGAATCGCTTTAGCCGGTCCACATGACCGACGATGAGATTGAGCAATTCGCCAAGGACCTGCAGGCCATTCCCTATGTGAAGGGGCCACAGCGGACACCGCCGGCCTGGCTCAACCTCACCGAAAGCTCGAAGGAGTATTGGCGCGCCAAGGCTCGCGCCGGTGAACGGCCACCGGTCCAGGCCTGATCGCTGACCCGACACCGGACGCCCACGGCTCGGCGAGGCAGACGGGGCCTCGCCGCTCGCCCGCTCGATCAATCGCTGATGTGGATCAGCATCTTGCCGAGATTGTCGCCGCTGAACAGGCCGATCAGGCCCTCCGGCGCGCGATCGAAGCCCTCGAGGACAGTCTCCTCGTACTTGATCTGACCGGACTTCACCCAGCCGGTCATGTCGCGAAGGAAGTCGGCGTTGAGATGGCCGAAGTCGCTGGCGACGAACCCTTCCATCCGAATGCGCCCGTAGATCAGCGAGAACAGGTTGCGCACGCCCTCGCCGCCGCCGTTGTAGGTGGAGATCATGCCGCAGACCGGAATGCGGCCCCGCACATTCATCCGGGGCAGGGCGGCGTCGAGATGGGCGCTGCCGACATTCTCGAAATAGACGTCGATGCCCTGGGGGGTGACCTGCGCCAGGCGCTCGGCGAGGGGTTCGTCCCTGTAGTTGATGACCGCGTCGAGCTTCAGCTCATCCCGCAGCCAGGCGGCCTTCTCTTCGGAACCGGTGGAGCCGACGACATAGCAGCCCTTGAGCTTGGCGATCTGCGCGGCCACGGAGCCCACCGCGCCGGCGGCGGTGGAGATGAACACCTGTTCCCCGTCCTTGAGGGCGCCGGTGTCCAGCAGGCCGCCATAGGCGGTGATCCCGGTCCCACCGAGCGCGTGCAGGTAGACGCTCAGCGACAGCTCCGGGTCGGGGTTGAGCACCGAAAGGCCCTTGCCGTCGGAGACGAACTGCTTGCGGAAGCCGGCGCCATGGCGGACCAGCGCGCCTTCGGGGAACTTCGGGTTTCGTGACTGGGTCACCCGACCGATGCCGCCGCCCAGCAACGGCCTGTCCAGCGGCTGATCGGCGTCCAGTCGGGGCCGCATGTAGGGGTCGACCGACATCCAAAGGGCCTCGACCAGCACCTGACCCTCTCCGGTCTCGGCGAGCGGCGCCTGGACGAGGCTGAAGTCCGCTTCGACGGGCACGCCGACGGGGCGACGGATCAGCTGGATTTCTTCGGTGGTCGGCATGGCGAGGTCCTGCAGGGCTAGGCGCGGGCGATAGAGGCGTATCGCTACATCATGGCGCGCGGCGAGGGGACGCCAAATCGGCGACGGCCCACGCGCCGACGCCCGGGATCAGCCCATTCGGGGCCGTGGGCCCGCAGGAAGACGTGTCGGGAGAAACGGCCGTGGGGCGTTCACGGCAAAGTGGACGCCCCCGCCTGGGGGCAACCTGGCGAGGGCGTCCGGCGACAGGCGATGGTCAATGAAGGGCGGGGGGAGCGCCTCCGAAGGGACCATCGCGTCGCAAGTCGTCTAGCCTTCCCGGTCGCCGGTCAGGTTGAGAAGCAGCTGGAAGAGATTGATAAAGTTCAGATAGAGCGACAGCGCGTTGAACACCGCCAGCTTCAGGTCGGGCTCGTGGCCCGCATGCTCGGCGTACTGCAGCTTGATGCGCTGGGTGTCGAAGGCGGTGAGCCCGGTGAACACCAGGACGCCGACGATCGAGATGATGAACTGCATGCCGCTGGACTGCAGGAAGAGGTTCACGACGCTGGCCAGCACCACGCCGATCAGCCCCATGAACAGGAATCCGCCGAGCTTGGTCAGGTCGCGTTTCGTGGTGTAGCCGAACAGGCTGAGCGCGCCGAACGCCGCCGCGGAGATGAAGAAGGTCCGCGCGATGCTCACCCCCGTGAAGGTGAGGAAGATGGACGCCATCGAGAGGCCCATGACCCCACAGAACGCCCAGAACGCCGCCTGGGCCGTGGCGCCCGACATCTTCTCGATCCGGAACGACAGCAGCATGACGAAGGCCAGCGGGGCCAGCATCACCACCCACTTCAGCGGGGTGGTGAAGAGCGGCACATAGATCGCCGGCGTCGCAGCGACCCCCATGGCGACGGCGCCGGTAAGCACCAGGCCCAGGCCCATGAGGTTGTAGACCTTGAGCATGTGCCGGCGCAGGCCTTCGTCGAAGACGGCGGTGGCCTGTCCCGGCGCCGTGGCCGTCCAGTTGGGCTCAGGTAAAGACATCGTAGGCCTCTCGATCAATGCAGGGATTTGGCGAGATCGTTCGCCGTACCGATCAGGTCCGCGTTCGATCCTTCGGCGGTGAACGCGTAGGCGATCTCACCCATCTGCCAGGTGGCGATCGACCCTTGCGGCGACTGGGCCAGGGTTGGGGCGCTCACCGCAAACCGGGTGGTCCGCGCCGCATAGAGCGAGGCCTGGCCGAGGTTTCGTGTGTTCAGGGTCAGTTCGACTGTCGGGCCGTGTGCGGACGGGAACACCTGGACGTCGGCGATCCGCCAGGCCGAAGGGAAGGCGGGGAGGGCGATCCGCGTCGCCGACTGGATCTCCGCGGGATCGTAGACCGTCACGACGGGCTGGGAGCGCATCGAGGCGCGCAGCAGCGCCGTCTGGTGGGCGCGGGTGGCCTCGGCGACGAAGGCCGGTTGGGCGGGGTCATCCTGCGTGGCCTTCTGGGTGATGACGGCGCCCAGTCCGGCGGCGGCCACCACCAGGGCCACGACCGCGACGGCTCGCGCCGAATGGGGGAGGCCGCGGCGCCGCGCCAGGGCCTCGGCGAGATGGGCCGCCGCGCCCTTCGCGCTCGGCGCCGCGTCGCCGGGATCGTCCAGCAGCAAACGCACCGCCGAGCGAGACCGGAGCGCCAGCATCATCTGCGCGGCCTGCTGCGGATTGCGGCCCAGCTCGTGCTCGATCTCGTAGCGCTGCCGGGCGGAGAGCTGCCCATCGGCATAGGCCTGAAGTTCTGCGTCAGAGTGCTTGTCAGTGATCATCCGACCCTCCAACGATCCGGAGCTGGGGCGAGGCAGGCCGCTGAGTCTCCAGGACTTCGAGCCGCCGCAGGGCGGTCCGCGCGCGGGCGAGCCTCGACATCACGGTGCCCAAGGGAATGTCGAGAGCGTCGGCCGCCTGCTGATAGGTCAGGCCCTCGACGACGACCAGGTGCATGGCTTCCCGCTGGTCGTCCCCCAATTCCAGGAAGGCCTCCTGGAGCTGGGCCAGGCGCACGACATGCTCCTGGGCCGGCTCGGAGACGCTCTCCGCCACCAGCGCCAGGCCGGACTGGCGGCGCAGCTCACGGGCGGCGCGGCGGCGATCGTCGTGGAAGGTGTTGTGCATGATCCCGAACAGCCAGGCCCGAAGCCCGCGCCCGGCGTAGCTCTTGCGATGCCGGTAGGCCTTGAGCAGGGCGTCCTGGACGAGATCGTCGGCCGCATCGGTGTGCCGAGTCAGCGCCAGCGCATAGCGTTGCAGAGCCGGCAGATGGGCGACGGGATCGTCGGAGGGATCAATTCGGCTCATGGGTCATAGTCGCCTGCGGCGTGGGGACTATTCCCTCGACCACGAAAATAATCTCGAGAGCCGCGCGCCGGCGTCTCCCCGCGCCTGACTGATCGCCCTGCGGGAATTTGAAAAGGGGCGAAACACGTCGTGAAATGGCGTAGAAGGCGCCGCCCGCCCAACGACCCCACGCCTTAAGTCCTATGGAAAAACAGCCTAACTATCAATCGCATAGACTGTCCGTCGCCCCCATGATGGACTGGACGGATCGGCATTGTCGGGTGCTGCACCGGACGCTGTCGTCGCGCGCCTTGCTCTATACGGAGATGCTGACGACCGGGGCGATCCTGAATGGGGATCGGGCGCGGCTGCTGGCCTATGACCAGGTCGAGCATCCCGTGGCCCTGCAATTGGGCGGCTCCGATCCCGTCGATCTGGCCGCCGCGGCGCGGATCGGCGAGGCCGAGGGCTATGACGAGATCAACCTCAATGTGGGCTGCCCGTCCGACCGGGTGCAGAGCGGCCGGTTCGGCGCTTGCCTGATGCGCGAGCCCGAGCTGGTGGCCGAGTGCATGGCCGCCATCGGCGCGGCGGTGAAGGTCCCGGCGACGGTGAAGTGCCGCATCGGCGTCGACGAGCAGGACCCGGAAGAGAGCCTGTTCCGGCTGGTGGACCTCTGCGCCCAGGCCGGCGTCACCAGCTTCGTGGTCCACGCCCGCAAGGCGTGGCTGAAAGGCCTGTCGCCCAAGGAAAACCGCGACGTGCCGCCCCTGGACTATCCGCTGGTCTACCGCCTGAAGCGGGAACGGCCGGACCTGACCATCGTCATCAACGGCGGCGTGCCCGACCTGGACGAGACCCTCGTCCATCTGGAGCATGTGGACGGGGTGATGCTGGGCCGCGCGGCCTATCACACCCCGGCGATCCTGGGCGAGGTGGACGCTCGGGTGTTCGGCTCGGGCGAGGTGGTGGACTGCTTCGACGCCGTCGAGCGCTATCGCGGCTACATGGCCGACCAACTGGCGGCCGGCGTGCATCTGGCGGCCATGACCCGGCACATGCTGGGCCTGTTCCACGGCTTGCCGGGCGCGCGCGCCTGGCGACGGGTGCTGACGGTGGGTGGCGTGAAGGCCGGAGCCGGTCTCGAGGTGCTGGACGCCGCTCTGGCGGAGGTCCTACGGGCGCAGGATGAGCGCCGTGCGCGTCGCCTCGAAGCGGGAGAGGCGGCCTAGATAGGTCATGCCCAGCAGCGAGGTGTCGAGGCCTCGCTCGATCACCAGGGCGTCGACGTCGGTCATGGCCGCGCCGGCCACCGACACCCGGCCGAGCTTCACCGCGGCGGCCCGGGCGGGCCCGGCGGCGGTGGTGACCTTGTAGTCGTAGGACAGCTTTTCGGGCTCGAAGCCTAGGCGCTTGGCGTCGGCGATGGTCAGGGCCACGGCGCTGGCGCCGGTGTCCACCAGGAACCGCACCCGCGACCCGTTGACGTCGGCCTCGGCCCAGTAGTGGCCGTCGCCGGACTTGGCGATGGAGGCCACGGAACCGGCGATCGGACCGTCGGTCACCGCCGTTTCCACGCGCAGCTTCGGCGTCGGCTCGAAGGCGGCGAGCGCCTGGGCGGCGCCCACGGCCGACACCGCGCCCAACAGGGCCAACACTGCCAATCGCAGCATGTCCAACACCTCACCGTCGGCCTTGTGCGGCCGTTCAAGTTGCCGACTGTAGGGCCGTGCGGTTTGCAACCGATGAATCGAAACCTGCTGAAATCCTAACGTTGGTCGGGGCCCGGCGGCGCAAGAACCATGCGCCGGGCGGCGCGGGGTCGGTCCGCTTCGAATAACAATTCCAGACGCGGCGCCTTAGCGTGCCGCCAAACGGGGAGGGCCGCCCATGCCGAACATCGAGACCTTGCTGACGGGATGCGCGGGCCTGGCCCTGGCGCTGGTCCTGTCCGGAACCGCCGCCGCCGCGCCGGAAACCCCGGTGACCACCCAGCAGAAGATCATGATCGGCGGCAAGGCCCTGGCCTATGTGACCGAGACCGGCCGCGTGCCGATCCGCGACGCCGAGACCGGCGAGCCCCACGGCCAGATGTTCTACATCGCCTATCGCGTGCCGACCAAGGGACCGCCCCGGCCGGTGACCTTCGTCTGGAACGGCGGCCCCGGCGCCAATTCCGCGACCCTTCACTTCGAGGTCGTCGGGCCCAAGCGCGCCGACGGAACGAGGCTGGTGGACAACGCCGAGACCTGGCTGGCCGACACCGACCTGGTGTTCGTCGACCCCATCGGCACGGGCTTCAGCCGCCCGACCAAGGCCGAGTACGCCGACGAGTTCTACGGCACGGTCGGCGACGTCATGTCGGTGACCGAGTTCGTCCGCGCCTGGCGACTGCTGCATGGCGCCGAGGACGCGCCGCTGTTCCTGGCGGGCGAGAGCTGGGGCTCCGGCCGGGCCGGCAGCGTCGGCTATCAGCTGCTGAAGCGCGGCGTGCCGGTGAATGGCCTGATGCTGATCTCCGGTGGCACAGGCCTGCGCAGCGACAACACCCCGCCCGAACTGCGCGCGGCGCTGAAGATCGTCGATCTCTCGGTGATCGCCCTCCACCACGGCAAGACCCCGCCGGAACTGGGGTCCGACCCCGAGGCCCTGCGCCGCACCGTCGAGGCCTGGGCGCGGGAGACCTACGCCCCGGCCCTCGCCAGGGCCGCGACCCTCAGCGAAGACGAACGCACCACGATCATCGCCGACCTGGCCAAGTTCAGCGGCATGCCGGTCAGCGCCATCGACCGCAAGACCATCAGCTTCACCCCGCGCCAGTACCTGACCCTGCTGCTCAAGGACCGCGGCCAGACCCTCAATGTCTTCGACATGCGCAAGACCGCCGGCGACACCGAGGACGCCGACCAGGCCATCCTGCGCTACCTGCGCCACGACCTGGGCTACGCCACGGACCTCGCCTATGTAGGCCTTGAGCCAGCGGAGAGCGGTTTCGCGCCGTCCGGCAAGTATGCGCCCTCGGTGGGCGTGCGCTGGAACTACGCCACGGTGCCGGTGACGCCAGAACTGCTCAACGCCGCCAAGGCCGAGGCCGCGGCCCGCGGCGGGGGGCCGCCCTCCATCGGTCCGCCCCTGCCGTCTACCGCCGATGCGCTCAAGCTCAATCCGAAGCTCAAGGTGCTGATCGCCGCGGGCCTCTACGACTCGCTCAACAGCTGCGCGGCCAATGCGGAGGCGGAGAGCCGCCTGCCGCCGGACCAGAAGGCGGCGGCCAGCTTCAAGTGCTATGGCGGCGGACACATGATGTACCGCGACGCCCCGGCGCGGTTGCAGCTCAACAGGGACGTGAAGGCGCTGATCGCGGCGGCGCGCTAGGGTCTGTGCGTCTCCACGGTTGCTGAATCAGCTCACGGTGCGTTTGGGAAACGCCGCGTCGCCCATGTACCTTTCGACTGGCGGGCTGCGTGAGGTGTCGATGTCGTTGTTCGAGGAGAACGCCGCAATTCTGCGGAACATGGAGGCGGACGGAAGCGACCTTGGTCCGCCTCGCGCCATCGACTTCTCTCACGTCTTCGCTGACCGTGCGTCCGCCGATGCGTTCGCCCAAGACGCAGAACTGCAGGGCTTCTCCGTCGCCGTCGGGGACGTCGAACGCGAAGACCAATCGTGGGATGTCACGGCGTCCAAAACGATGATCCCAACCTGTGTAGGCATCACCCACGCCGAGGCGCGCCTGAATGCTCTGGCGCAACCACACCGGGGCCAATCGGATGGCTGGGGGTTCTTCAGCAGCTAACCAGCACCGCGCTGTGGGCCGCAGCTAGAACATCGCCAGCTTTTCGGGGCTGATCAGGCTGCGGCGGCCGGGCAGGGCCTCCATGATCTCGGCGCGGTCCTGGTCGGTGAGCTTGGCCCAGCCGGCCACCTCCGAGAGCTTCCGGTAGCAGCCCATGCACAGGCCGCTCTCGCCGTCGATCACGCAGACCTTGATGCAGGGGGTCTTGATCGGGGCGGGCGGACGCGGGCGCGGGGGAAGATCGGTCATGGGCGCAAGTCTATCTCAACGGGCCGGCAGAGCGTAGGTCACCGTGGCCTGCGCCGCCAGCCGGTCGGGCGCCTCGGTCCAGATCCGGACATCACAGACCGCGATGCGCCGCCCCAGGCGCAGCATCAGGGCCTCGGCGTGCAGGTCGCCGGGCTTGGCGCCTCGCAGGAAATTCATCACCAACGAGCTGGTCACCGCCATCAGCTCCTCGCCGATATGGCTGAGCACAAGGGCGTAGGCGGCGGTGTCGGCCAGGCCCATCTGGGTCGGCCCCGACACCAGCCCGCCCGGCCGCAACATGCCTTCATGATAGGGCTGGATCACATGGACCCGGCCGGGCTCGGCCTCGATGACCCGGGGGATCATGGCGTCGGATGGGCCAGGGAACGCCCGGCGGATCAGGGCGGTGACGGCGGGCGCGTCAAGTTTCAGCGGCATGTCCATTCCGGAGGATCGCCCGCCTTCACCGACATTACAAGATATTCATGTATATAAAGCGATTGTGAGATTAATGACTTAATTTTAACCCGCGATTACTTATCATTGCCTGGAATTCATTTGAGTAAATGCAGGCGCCCCCTCAGGTTGCGGCCGATCAAATCGAGGGAGTAACGCCATGCGTATGATGACCATTCTGTTCGCCGCCGCCGGTCTGGCGGCCGCCGCCGGAACCGCTTCGGCGGCCGGCACCGACGTCGAGTTTCTGAAGGCCTCCCGCTGCCGCGGCCTGGCCGAAGGCGCGGGCGTCGCCGACACCGCCAATCTCGACGCCTATCTCAAGGCCGAGGGCCGCTTCCGCACCTCCACCCTGATGGATCGCGCCCGCGACGCCCAGGACAGCGCCAAGCGTGAGGCCAAGAGCACCAACGAGCAACGCAAGGCCCGCGTCGCCGCCGAGATCAACGGTCCCTGCCAAGCCTTCAAGAGCTGAACCCCCTGAAGTCAGCTTCCTGCAGGTAAACTTGCGCCCGTCGGCATCCGGCGGGCGCCTTTTTGCGGGAACCAACCTTGGCTGTATGCTTTCCCAAAGCCTAGGACGGCAGTGTGTGTAACAGGGTCCCCGGTCCGCGATGAGCATTCTGAGACCTGGTGACACCTGCTGGCGAATAGGCCGGGCCAATCGCGCCGCCTTTATCGTCGACACCCAGGCCTATTACGCCGCGGTCTTCGAGGCGATCCGCAAGGCCAAGCGCTCGATCACCCTGGTCGGCTGGGGCTTCGATCCCCGGGTGCGACTGTTTCCCGACGGCTACGATGGCCCCGACGATCCCGACGAGGTCGGCCGCGTGCTGGTCGAGCTCGCCCAGGCCAGGCCGGAGCTGGATATCCGCCTGCTGATCTGGAAGTCGGCCTTGCCCATCGCCGCCAGCCAGCAGTTCTTCCCCCACAAGGCCCGGGCCTGGTTCCGCGGCACGGGGGTCAAGTTCATCCTCGACGACCAGGTGCCCTTCGGCGCCTGCCACCATCAGAAGACCCTGGTGGTGGACGACAAGCTCGCCTTCTGCGCCAGCGGCGACATCTGCGTCGACCGTTGGGACACGCCCGCCCACCTGGACGTGGACGAGCGCCGGATCATGCCCGACCAGGAATGCCACGATCCCCGCCACGAGGTGGTGATGATGGTGGACGGCGAGGTGGCGCGGTCCCTGGGCGATCTGGCGCGGGAGCGCTGGCGCCTGGCCACCGGCGAGGTCCTGCCGCAGCCCGATGATTTGCCGGATGAGGATCCCTGGCCCGCCCACATCCCCGCCCACCTGCAGAACGTCGACATCTCCATCCAGCGCACCATCCCCCAATGGAAGGGGCGGGGGCCGGTGGAGGAAATCCGCAAGCTCACCATCGCCTCGATCCTTGCGGCGAAGGACACGATCTATCTGGAGAACCAGTACTTCACGGCGCCGCTGATCGGCGAGGCCCTGGCCGCCCGTCTGGCCGAGCCCGACGGCCCGGAGATCGTGGTGATTTCCACCGGCCAGTCCCCGAGCTGGTTCGATCAGGCGACCATGGACCGGGCCCGCTCCAATCTGCTGTGGCGGCTGCACGCCGCTGACGTCTTCGGCCGCTTCCGCGCCTGGTATCCCACCACGCCGGGCCGCAAGAAGATCATCGTCCACTCCAAGGTGACGGTCATCGACGACAGCCTGGCCCGGGTTGGCTCGGCCAATCTCAACAACCGCTCCGGCGGCTTCGACACCGAGCTGGAGCTGGGGATCGAGGCGGCCTCCGACCATGACCGCCTGGCCATCGCCGCCTTCCGCGACCGGCTGGTGGGCCACTTCATCGGCCATACCGGCGACGCGGTCGCCAAGGCCCGCGTCGAGCGCGGCGGCCTGATCCAGGCCATCGAGACCCTGAACCGCGAGGGCCGCCTGGCCCGCATCATGCCGATGAAGCAGACGCCGCTGGGCGAGGTGATCGCCACCTACCACATCGGCGATCCGGCCAATGTCAGCGACTCCTGGCGCCCCAGCCGCCGCCGCGACCGGCTCTACGCCGAGGTCAGGAACGAGCCTCGGCTGTTCCGGCGACACTGAAGTCCATCACCAGCGGCAGGTGGTCCGACGCCTGACGGGTCAGCGGCTCGAACGGCGCGAAGACGTTCTCCACCACGATCTCCGAACTCACGAACACATGGTCGATCCGCAGCACCGGCAGGGCGGACGGAAAGGTCGAGGTGGGCGCCTTGATCGGCGACAGCCGCCGCGCCGATTCCAGTCGCCGGGTCAGGGTCCGATAGACCACCGAACTGCCGGTGGCGTTGAAGTCCCCCAGCAGGATCGTGGGTCCTGTCCGCAGCGGATGGTCCAGCCATGATTTCCCGGCCAGGGCGATGGCCTGGAACTGCTGCTCCTTGGGCACCAGCCCCAGGTGGGTGTTGATCACGTGGACCTCCTGGCCCTCGATCTGGATGCCCGCCCACAGCGCCCCGCGGGGCTCGAGCTGCGGGATCGCCGGATGGCCGGGCAGGGGGCCGGTCTGGATCAGCCGCTCGGGCAGGGCGGTGAGGATCGCGTCGCCATAGAGCTCCTCCTCGACCCGCATGGCCGGGTGGAAGTGGAAGCCCATCTTCAGCCGGCTGGCGATCTCGTGCGCCTGGTCCACGCTGCCGGTCCGCATCCGCCCCACGTCCAGTTCCTGCAGGGCGACGATGTCGGGCTGCAGCCGGGCGATCACTTCTGCGACACGGCCGACGTCCAGCCGACGATCGGGACCGACGCAGCGATGGACGTTGTAGGTGAGGATACGAGGCATCGAGGCTTTACTGGCGCGCCCATGGCGACGAACGCAAGCTCCCAACGGCTGGCGGGGCATCCGGTTCGGCGGCATATCCGTCCACGGCAAAGTCTTGACGTTGACGTTAGCGTCATCTTCCCAACGTCACACCGCTCGCCTATTGTCCGTACGCCGTAAAAACGCCCCTCACGGAGCCCAGTGATGAACCTCGATTTCGCGCCTGAAGACGCCGCTTTCCGCGAGGAGGCCCGCGCCTTCATCGCCGAGAATTACCCGAAGGCGCTGCGCGAAAAGCAGCAGCGGGGGGAGGACCTCAACAAGGAGGACTATCTCTCCTGGCACCGCATCCTGGCCAAGAAGGGTTGGGCCGCGCCGTCGTGGCCCAAGGAGTTCGGCGGCACCGACTGGACCCCCACCCAGAAGTACATCTGGTCCGAGGAACAAGCCCGCGCCGACAGCATCGGCATCCTGCCCTTCGGCGTCGCCATGCTGGCGCCGGTGATCTACACCTTCGGCACCCAGGAGCAGAAAGAGAAGTTCCTGCCCGGCATCCGCGACGGTCTCGTCTGGTGGTGCCAGGGCTACTCCGAGCCGGGCGCCGGCTCTGACCTCGCCTCGCTGAAGACCAAGGCTGAGCGGGTCACCGGCGACGATGGCAAGGAGTACTACATCGTCAACGGCCAGAAGACCTGGACCACGCTGGGCCAGCACGCCGACTGGGGCTTCTTCCTGGTCCGCACCGACCCCAATTCGAAGCCGCAGGCCGGCATCTCCTTCCTGCTGATCGACATGAAGACTCCGGGCATCGAGGTCCGTCGCATTACCACCCTGGAAGGCGGCCACGAGGTCAACGACGTCTTCCTCGACAACGTGAAGGTGCCGGTGGAGAACCGCGTCTTCCACGAGAACCAGGGCTGGACCTGCGCCAAGGCCCTGCTGGCCCACGAGCGCTCCGGCATCGCCGGCGTCGCCCGGTCCAAGCGCGGCCTGGAACGGGTCCGCGAGATCGCCACCACCGAGCTGTCGGACACCGGCGGTCCGCTGCTGGCCGACCCGTTCTTCAAGCGCAAGGTGGCCGAGCTCGAGATCGACCTGACCGCCCTGGAGTTCACCGAACTGCGCACCCTGGCCGGCGAGAGCAGCGGCAAGGGCCCGGGCACGGAATCCTCGATCCTCAAGATCAAGGGCACCGAGATCCAGCAGCGCCTGAACGAGCTGGCCCTGGAGGCCGTGGGCCACTACGGCGCGCCCTATCTGCGCGACCTGGGTCACAACACCAACATCGGCCCCGACTATGCCGAGGGCCTGGCCGGCGACTACTTCAACGGTCGCAAGACCTCGATCTACGGCGGCTCCAACGAGATCCAGCGCAACATCATCGCGAAGATGGTGCTGGGCCTCTAACTCACTCAAATTGAACGTCAAACGTCCGCCCAGGCCAGAGCGCCGGGCGGACGCCTTACGGGGAACCGCAATGGATTTCAGCTTCACCGAAGAACAGTCGATGCTGCGCGACACGGTCGCCAGCTACCTGTCGGACAACTACTCCTTCGATCAGCGCCGCGCGGCGCTGAAAGGCGAACCGGGCTGGCGTCCGGATGTCTGGAAAGCCTTCGCCGAGGAACTCGGCATCCTGGGCGCGCCCTTCTCTGAAGAGCTGGGCGGCCTGGGCGGCGGCGTCACCGAGAACATGGTGGTCATGGAGGAACTGGGCGGCGCCCTCGTGGTCGAGCCCTACCTCAACACCGTGGTCATCGGCGGTGGCTTCCTGAAGCATTCCAACTATGCCGGCGCGACCGACCTGATCGGCAAGATCATCGCCGGCGAGGCGATCATCGCCTTCGCCTATGCCGAGCCGCAGGGCCGCTACACCTGGCAGAACCTCAAGACCACGGCCAAGAAGGACGGCGCCGGCTACGTCATCAACGGCCACAAGGCCGTGGTGATCGGCGCGCCCTACGCCACCCACCTGATCGTCACCGCCCGCACCGGCGGCGGCCAGAGCGACGCCCAGGGCGTCTCGGTCTTCCTGGTGGCCAAGAACGCGCCGGGCGTCACCACTCGCGACTATCCGACGGTCGATGGCTTCCGCGCTTCGGAAGTGACCTTCGAGAACGTGTCGGTGGGCGCCGACGCCCTCATCGGCCAGGACGGCGCCGGTCTGCCCCTGGTGGAGAAGGTGCTGGACGAGGCGATCGTCGCCACCTGCGCCGAGGCGGTCGGCGTGCTGCGCAGGCTGCACGAAGGCACCCTGGAGTACACCAAGCAGCGCAAGCAATTCGGTGCCCCGATCTCGTCCTTCCAGGTGCTGCAACACCGCATGGTCGATATGTTCATCCAGCTCGAGCAGTCGATCTCGATGACCTACATGGCCACCATCAAGCTCGGCGACACCGACATCGAGCGCGCCAAGGCCGCCTCGGCCGCCAAGGTCCAGATCGGCAAGGCCTGCCGCTTCGTCGGCCAGAACGCCATCCAGCTTCACGGCGGCATGGGCATGACCGACGAAATGGCCATCGGTCATTACTTCAAGCGCGCCACCATGATCGAAACCGCCTTCGGCTCCACCGATCACCACCTGGCCCGCTACGAAGGCCTCAGCCTCGGCAAGGCGGCTTAAGCCGCCACCGCACGCTTGATAGATGCTCCCCCACTGGGGGAGCTCCCGGCGAAGCCGGGTGAGGGGGAGTTTGACTCTTAACTTCAGAGCCAGATCCCCCTCCGTCTCTCCGCTACGCTCCGAGCCACCTCCCCCAAAGGGGAGGATCTCGGGCCGGTTGAATGCCTCCATCGCGCGGTGTATATACGCGTGATGACGAGTCCCTGGAGAGATTGACGTGACCACCGTATCTAGCCGGACCTTCAAGAGTGGAAACAGTGAGGCGGTCCGCTTGCCCAAGGACGTTGCCTTCGGGCCTGACGTCGACGTGACGATCGTCCGCTCCGGCGATGTCCTGACCATCTACCCGTCAAAGCCTCCGGTGAAGATGCTGATCGCAAAGCTCCAGATGCTGCCCAAACCGGATGCGATTGAGCGCCGGGACAATGAACCTCTGCCCGAGCGGCGCGGGCTCTGAGGCTTGTCGTTTCTCCTCGACACCAATGTCGCCATCTATCTGCGTGACGGAGACGAAGATATCGCCCGTCGGGTCGGTGAACTCAGCGGCGCAATCTTGCTATCAATCATCACGCGGGTTGAGTTGGAGGGCGGTGTCCACCGCGAACCCTCCCAGGCTGGAGTGCGTCGCCTGCGTCTCGACGCTGTTCTGGACGCCTTGCCCGTGCTCGCTTTCGACGACGCGGCCGCCGACGCGTACAGATCCATCGTCGAAGTGGCCGGCTATTCGCGTCGCAAGCTTCTCGATCGGATGATTGCCGCCCAAGCCCTAGCGCACCGCGCAACCCTGGTCACCATGAACGCCGACGACTTCAAGGACGTGCCGGGATTGCAGATACTGGCTTGGTGACCCCCGGCGGCCTCTCCAGATCCACGTGCGCCACAAGGAAGTCGATGAAGGCGCGGACCCGGGCGGGGAGGTGCCGGCTTTCGCCCACATAGACCGCATGGATCGTCTCGGTGTCGCCGGGGTTGAAGGGCTCCAGCACGCGGACCAGCCGGCCTGCGGCGATGTCCTGGCCCACATGGAACAGAGACAGCCGCGCTATGCCCTGGCCGGCCAGGGCGAGCCGCCGTGCGCTCTCGCCGTCGCTGACCATCACCGTGCCCGGCGCCGCGCGCGAGATCTGCACGCCGTCCACCCTGAACGGCCAGGCGTCGAAGTGGCGGGCGAAGTTGAAGGTCACCAGGCTGTGCTGGTCCAGGCCGTCCGGCGTCGCCGGGGCAGGGCGCTTGGCGAGGTAGTCCGGCGAGGCCACCAGCGCCATGCCGGCCTCGCCCAGCCGCCGCGCCCTGAGTTGTGACGGCGCCATCGGCCCCACCCGGATCGCCACGTCCGCGCGCTCGTGCAGCAGGTCGATCACCTGGTCGCTCACCGTGATGTCGAGTTGCACCTCCGGGTGGGCGGCGGTGAAGGCCGGCGCCAGGGGCAGCAGATAGTGCATCCCGAACGGCACGTTGGAATTC